>ENA-UOYA01000036-UOYA01000036.1-activated-sludge-metagenome-genome-assembly--contig:-NODE-36-length-166209-cov-35.747584_pt1 | contig 166209 bp, 133 predicted proteins | sample MGYA00238163_ERZ764804 | MGnify/ENA primary metagenome ERZ764804 (study PRJEB28919, sample SAMN05720223) | activated sludge metagenome | isolation source: Anaerobic digester | place: Hong... | reverse complement strand
AAATTACCGATTATATGCTCACCAGATATGCCTGTTATCTGATAGCACAAAACGGCGATCCCAAAAAAGAAGAAATTGCCTTTGCGCAAAGCTATTTTGCTGTTCAAACTCGAAAAGCCGAATTGATTGAAGAACGGCTCAATTTGATTTCACGTCTTGAAACTCGGGATAAACTGAGAGCTGCCGAAAAGCAACTATCACAAAATATTTATGAACGAGGTGTTGATGATAAAGGTTTTGGGCGTATTCGTTCCAAAGGAGACACCGCATTATTTGGCGGACATACCACTGAAGACATGAAAAACAGACTTGGTATAAAATCGAATCGACCGCTGGCTGATTTTCTTCCTACTTTGACCATTGCTGCTAAAAATCTGGCCACCGAAATGACCAACTACAACGTGGAAACCAAAAACCTGCATGGCGAACAGCCTATTACTCAAGAACACATCGAAAATAATGCCGGCGTGCGGGAAATGTTGGAAAAGCGTGGCATAAAGCCTGAGAATCTTCCTCCTGACGAAGACATCAAGAAACTCGAACGGCGCGTAGCTGCCGAAGAAAAACAAATTGAAAAGGCAAGCCCCAAATTGCCTAAAAACAACAACAACAAACAATAAATCCAGGCAACTTTTAAAGATAGATGTTATGAGTGAGTGGAAGAAATATAAACTTGGGGAATTAGTACAAACAAATAAAAAAAGTATTGATTCAAATTATCCATTTGAAGAAATTGAATATTTGGATACTGGCTCAATTACAAGGGGTAAAATTGAAAGTTTTCAAAAATACAAATTGAGTGAAGCTCCAAGCAGGGCAAAACGATTAGTCGTTCAAGATGATATTATTTATTCAACTGTAAGACCAATTCAAAGACACTATGGTTTTATAGACAATCCTTTATCCAATCTTGTTGTTTCTACTGGTTTTGCTACAATTACTTGCGAAAAAGACAAATTAAATCCAAAATTTCTTTATTATTTACTTTCTAATGATGATACTGTTGAATACCTTGATGTTATTGCAGAAGCTTCTACTTCAGCTTATCCTTCATTAAGACCATCAGATATTGAAAATTTGGAAATTACTATACCTGAATTACCCGAACAAAAAGCCATAGCCTCAATCCTGTCCTGTCTCGACGATAAAATAGACCTGCTTCACCGCCAAAACGCCACCCTCGAAAAAATGGCCGAAACACTTTTCCGGCAGTGGTTTGTGGAACGCCGCCCTGAGCCTGTCGAAGGAGAAGCGAAGGAGGAGTGGAAAATGGGAAAATTAACGGATGAATTTGATTTTATTATGGGAGCATCACCGCCTGGCGAAAGTTATAACGAGGAAGGAATTGGAATCCCAATGTATCAAGGCAATGCTGATTTTGGTTTTCGATTTCCAGTTAACAGAGTTTTCACGACGGATCCTAAGAGATTTGCTGAAAAATATGATACTCTCATAAGCGTAAGAGCACCGGTTGGCGAGCAAAATATGGCTAATGAAAGTTGTTGCATTGGACGGGGTGTTGCAGCTCTTAGGTATAAATTTGACAATTCATTCTACACATACACCTACTATAAAATAAAATCTCTTATGGATGAGATTAAACAGTTTAATGAAACTGGAACCGTATTTGGTTCAATTAGCAAATCTGATTTTGAAAATATAGAAATAATCATACCTGACAAAATCTCTATTCTTAAATTTCAGGATATAATAAAGCCACTAGATGATAAAATAATCACAAACTCAATCCAAATCCGCACCCTCGCCGCTTTGCGCGACACCTTGTTGCCGAAGTTGATGAGTGGGGAGATCAGGGTATTGTAAAGACAAGGCATGGCACGAATGTAAAGACAACGCATGCGTTGTCTCTAAAAAAAACCAATATGACAGACAAATTTCAAAATAAATACCGTATATCATCTGCCCGTGCTCCTTTCTGGGATTACGGATGTACTGCGGCGTATTTTGTAACGATATGCACACAGGACAGAAAATGTTATTTTGGCGATGTGGTTGACGGAAAAATGAATTTGTCGGGCATTGGTATTATTGCCGATGTGTTATGGCACGAAATAAAAAACCATACACAAAACGTTGAATTGGGACAATTTGTGGTGATGCCTAATCATATACACGGAATATTGATTATAAACAATGACAATGACGTTGGGATAACGCATGACGGTGGAATAACGCATTCCGTTGTAGAGACAACGCATGCGTTGTCTCTACCACCACCACAACAACAACAATCCCCACCACAACAAACCATTGGACAAAAACGATTTCAACACCAGGGTAAAAATACATTATCATCTATCATTGGTTCGTATAAATCGGCGGTTACAAAACATGCACATCGTTTGGGGTTCGATTTTGCATGGCAATCAAGGTTTCACGACCATATAATCCGCGACGAACAATCGTTTCAAACCATTGCGGATTATATCGCCAACAATCCATTGAAATGGGGAAATGATAAATTTAACAAAATGAATAAAAATATTAAATCATGACCCGAATCACAGAAAACAGCATAGAAGAATTTGCTATCGAGTTACTGGAAAAACTTGGTTACGAATCGGTTTATGGTCCCGATATTGCCCCTGACGGCGACACTTCGACTGGCTCAATGTTCGACAAACGGGAAAGCTACGAACAGGTTTTACTGATCGATCGGTTGCGTAAAGCCCTAAAACGTATCAATAGAAACATGCCCGCCGATATACTTGAAGATGCCGTAAAAGAAATCCGGCGTATTCACTCACCGGAATTGTTGACGAATAACGAAACCTTTCATCGGTTTTTAACCGAAGGTATTCCGGTTTCAAAGCGGGTGGATGGCGATGATCGGGGCGACCTGGTTTGGCTGATCGACTTTAAAAATCCGTACAACAACGATTTTTTGGTTGTCAACCAGTTTACCGTTGTGGAAAACAACCATACCAAACGACCCGATATTATTTTGTTTGTTAACGGCATTCCATTGGTAGTCATCGAGCTGAAAAATGCTGCCGATGAAAACGCATCCATTCGTTCGGCATTCCGACAAATAGAAACTTATAAATCGCTGATCCCAACGCTTTTCACTTACAACGGTTTTGTGGTTATTTCCGATGGGATGGAAGCCAAAGCGGGAACCATTTCGTCGGGATTCAGCCGTTTTATGGCATGGCCTGTCTGCGTGCAACGCACAGGCAGAAAATCTGTCGATGGAAAAGCCTTTATGTATAACAAGTTTTATACATATGTTATAGAATGTGAAGATGGTAGCTATTATATTGGACAGGCATCAGATTTAGCATCCAGATGGAATCAACATTTGTGTGGTCAAGGAGCTGAATGGACCAAGACTCATAAACCAATCCGAATAATTCACCATGAGATTTTCCCTAGTAGAGAAGAAGCAGTTGCCAGAGAGAAGGAATTAAAAACAGGTTTTGGAAGGAAATGGATTAAAAGAGAGATAGAAGCAGGGAGGAATAAGCCATTTTTCCCAGATGGAGAAACCGAGATTAGAGCAAAATCAAACTCAGATACAATAACTTGGCATCAAGGCTATATCAGCCAATTGGAAACCCTCATTTTGGGTATGCTCAACAAAAAAACGCTGATTGATTTAATCCGTCATTTCATTGTTTTTGAAGAAACGAAAAAAGAAGATCCCGAAACGAGAATTATTACCATAAATACCGTTAAAAAGATGGCTGCCTACCACCAATACTATGCGGTGAACCGTGCAGTAGAATCCACACTAAGAGCATCAGGATTTTCGGTTGAAGAAAGCCTGTCCCGCCTTGGCGGGGAAACGCCGTTGAGCATGGTAATGGAATCTCCTGAAAATTACGGCTTACCGGGTGTGAAAAAACAACCTGTGGGCGACCGTAAAGGCGGCGTAGTTTGGCACACCCAAGGAAGCGGTAAATCGCTTTCGATGGTTTTCTTTACCGGGAAAATCGTGCTGGCAATGGATAATCCGACCGTTGTGGTGATTACCGACCGTAACGATTTGGACGACCAGCTATTTGACACTTTCGCAGCATCTAAACAATTGCTCAGACAGGATCCGGTGCAGGCGGAGGACAGAAATCATCTGAAAGAACTTTTAAAAGTTGGTTCCGGCGGTGTGGTTTTTACCACCATTCAGAAGTTTCAACCCGACCCTTCGACAAACTCAGGGACTCAGGCTGTTTACGAATTGCTTTCCGATCGCGAAAACATTGTGGTCATTGCCGATGAAGCTCACAGGAGCCAATACGGATTTAAAGCCAAAACCATTGACGATAAAAACGAAAAGGGGGAGGTAATCGGTAAAAAAGTTGTTTATGGCTTCGCCAAATATTTGCGTGATGCGTTGCCCAATGCAACGTATTTGGGTTTTACGGGTACGCCGATTGAAAATACCGATGTAAACACGCCGGCTGTTTTTGGCAATTATGTGGATATTTACGATATAGCTCAAGCTGTAGAAGACGGGGCAACGGTTCGTATTTATTACGAAAGCCGGTTGGCCAAAGTAAATTTGAGCGAAGAAGGGAAGGCTTTGGTAGATGAACTGGACAAAGAACTCGATCATGAGGATTTGACCGATGAACAAAAAAATAAAGCCAAATGGACTCGGTTGGAAGCGTTGGTGGGCAGTGAAAACAGAATTAATCAGATAGCTAAAGACATTATCGAACATTTTGAACAACGGCAAACTGTTTTTGAAGGCAAAGGGATGATTGTTACCATGAGCCGCCGTATTGCTGTCGATTTGTATGAAGCAATCATAAAGCTTAGAACCGAATGGCATTCAAACGAACTGAACAAAGGGGTTGTCAAAGTGGTGATAACATCTGCATCGTCCGATGGTCCGAAAATTTCAGCCCACCATACAACCAAAGAACAGCGCCGTATGTTGGCTGACCGGATGAAAAATCCGGATGACGAGCTTAAACTCGTCATTGTTTGCGATATGTGGCTCACGGGTTTTGACGTTCCTTGTCTGCACACGCTATACATCGACAAACCTATGAAAGGGCACAATCTGATGCAGGCTATTGCGAGGGTCAACCGGGTGTACAAGGACAAACCGGGAGGTTTGATTGTAGATTATTTAGGAATTGCAGCCGATTTGAAAAAAGCATTGGCATTTTATTCCGATGCAGGTGGTAAAGGTGACCCAACTATTTTGCAGGAACAGGCCGTTGAATTGATGTTGGAAAAATTGGAAGTGGTTTCCAATATGTATTATGGGTTTAATTACGAAGAGTATTTCGAAGCCGATACTTCCAAAAAACTTTCCATCATTTTGGCTGCCGAAGAACATATTTTGGGGTTGGAGGATGGGAAGAAAAGATACATTAATGAAGTAACTGCCCTGTCAAAAGCTTTTGCCATAGCTGTACCTCACGAGCAGGCGATGGATGCTAAAGACGAGATTGCATTTTTTCAGGCGGTGAAAGCACGTTTGGTGAAATTTGACAGTACGGACACCGGTAGAACCGATGAGGAAATCGAGACGACTATTCGTCAAGTAATCGACAAGGCGTTGGTAACTGAACCGGTTGTTGATGTTTTTGATGCCGCAGGATTAAAGAAGCCGGATATTTCAATCCTTTCCGAAGAGTTTTTGATGGAGTTGAAGGGAATGGAACATAAAAATGTTGCGCTTGAAGTATTGAAAAAACTTTTGAATAACGAGATTAAATCGAGAGCCAAAAAGAATCTGGTGAAAAGCAAGACCTTAAGGGAAATGTTGGAAAACACCATCAAGAAATACCATAATAAAATACTTAGCGCAGCCGAAGTTATTGAGGAGCTGATCAGCCTGAGTAAGGAGATTGTGGAAATGGACAAGGAAGCTAAGGCAATGGGACTATCCGATTTTGAATATGCTTTTTATACGGCTGTGGCCAGTAACGACAGTGCAAGGGAACTCATGCAAAAAGACAAATTACGTGAATTGGCCGTTGCCTTGACAGAAACCATAAGACAGAATGCTACTATCGACTGGACAATTAAAGAAAGCGCAAAAGCAAAATTGAAAGTGTCGGTAAAAAGGTTGCTAAGAAAATACGGTTATCCGCCCGATATGCAAATGCTCGCGACAGAAACGGTGTTGAAACAAGCCGAAATGATTGCAAACGAACTGACGACATAGAAAGCCATCGCACAGGTGTAAGCACATTTGCAAGCCCACACTAAAACCAAAATCTGTCAAAGAGCTTGCCTGCCTTAGCGCAGACAGAACAGAATGCCCACTTGCTAACAGTGGATCATAAACTATTGCCAAATTAGTGTTTCATAGGGAAATTACTCGTAAATTTAAGCCTTAATTTATACAAGATAATACAAGATAAAATGGCAACGGTGAATAGCCACAATACATTGGCAACAAGGCGAAGGCCAACACACATTCAGGCACATTTGATTTTTGCCTTCACACATGCCAGTCAGAAAAACCAAAAAAGCCTGAATTTAGGCCAGTGCACCAAAAAACAAATTAACCATGAATTATTTGACCTACACAGAGAAACTAAACTATTTGCTTGAAATGATTGAAAAAGGTAGATTAACCTCATTACAACAAGCAGCCGAAAAATTTGATTGCTCGCAAAGAACCATTCGAAGAATGATAAACACCCTGCGAAAACAGGGCTATCCAATAAAATACAACAGGGTAAATAAAAAATATTTTATATAAAGTTGAGGAGCGGCCAAAATTTGGCCGCTCCTCGTTGTAGCTTTGTAAAGTTAATTTAGTTCTTGATCTCATGAAAAATTTAATACCACTACACATAATTGGATTTATTTTAATTCAATTACCAATGATTTTGATCGCTCAATATAATTTGCCAAACGGGTGGGAGGACTACATCTATACTTTTGAAGATACAACTCATTGGCATAGCATTTCAATTGACACTATTAACAACCCTAATAACATCTGGCAGATAGGTCATCCTCAAAAAAACACAATTAATATTGCATTCTCGCAACCAAACGTTATTATTACAGATACGATTGACTCATACCCGCCCAACAATATGTCTGTATTTGAGATTTGGCATCAGGCTCAAGAAGGATTTATTAATGGTGGAGTTGCTGTATTCTCTGGTTTCTATTTCGTAGATTCTGATTCACTTTTAGATTATGGTACAATTGAATTTTCACCCGATGATGGAACTACATGGATAAACTTATTAACAGATACAGTTTATAGTGATTATTATAACTGGTTTACTGAGAAACCTGTATTGACTGGTTCTTCTTTTAGTTGGATATTTTTTGGAATCCAGTTAGCCGGAATTAAAGAAATATTTGAAATTGATTCCACAACAATTGTTAGGTACAAAATATCTTTTTTTTCTGATGAGGTCAATAACAATAAAGATGGATTAGCCTTTGACGATTTACACTTTAAAGACTATCTTCTGAAAATAAATACTTTGGATGAACCTGTTTTTATTGATATATCGCCAAACCCATGTCAAGAGACTCTTCGTGTATCAGTAAAAGATTTTAGTGAAAGCAAATTGACACTGACATTACTTAATATAAATGGTGATATTATAAAACACAAAACCCTACTCAATAATAATGTAAATGAAATTAATATGAATGAGGTAACCCAGGGCATTTACATAGTAATTGTAAAAAATATGAACCAAATTATTCACCAACAAAAAATTATAAAATTATGAAAAGAATTTATCTTAAGCTACTCGGAATAATTATTTTCGTCATATTTTATTCTGAAAATATCCAAAGCCAAAATCCAGTTTGTGGAAACACAGAGTTTAATCATTCCAAACAGACAGATATCGTTGACTGTTCAAAATCATCAGATTCTTGGGCAAATATTTACAAAATAAAAGAGCATTACACTCCTGGTTCAGATGTGCCAATAAAAACTCTTCATGTTAACCTAAATATTTGGCAAAGATCGGATGGAACAGGCAATTTATCAAATATCCCTGAGCATATTGCAAGATTAGAACAAATTATAGAATGGGTTAACATGAAATATGAAAACGTGAATCCAAACACCAACCCACCGCTCACATATCCTGTAGAAAGCTTTACAGATTCTAAAATTCGTATTGTTTTAGACAGCATTTATTTTTATCAAGACCCTTCATCTGACTCTGCTTACTATTATGGTGGATATGGTTCTCAGACATACGGGCACAATATTTTATTGGACAATTATATTAAAAACAATTTTCCGGAAAGAACAAGAGCCCTGAATATTCATTTAACTGGTTCAGAATGGCCAGGTGTTGGTGGTTATTCTGATTACGGCTCTATTGAAAGTTTTTATCGTCGAAATCCTGATATGGCAAATGATCCAGTTCATGATTGGTGGTTTCATTTACATTGGGCACATGAAATTGGTCATTCATTTGATTTATGGCATACATATAACATTGGTTGGCAGCAAAACTGCAAATTAACATGTTATGATTTTTTAACGGATCTATACGATATTAATTTTCCATGTTCAGGATATTGCGATATTTGTTTAATTACCGATGATAATAATAATTTGATGGGTGGAGCTGGTGAAGGACATATAACAGGACTTCAAATGGGGATTATCCATCGTTCTACGATGTTAAGAAATCTACACAATGTAAATTATAATCTTAGAGATCATGTAACTGGCTATACTAACACGCCATATGAAATTACGCAAGACGAGATATGGGATTTTAGTATTAAGTTTTACCAGGACATTGTTGTTAAAGCCGGTAACACATTAACAATTCAGTGTGAGGTACAAATGGTACCTAATGCAAAAATTATCGTAGAACCAAGTGCAAAATTAATTATTGATGGTGGATTAATAACAAACGAACATTATTACAATCTCCCCTGGCAAGGCATCCAAGTTTGGGGCAATAAAAACGAATCACAACAACCAAAGCAAGGCGAATCGCTTAAACAGGGTAAACTTTTATTAATTAACGGAGCAACTATCGAAAATGCCATTGTCGCCGTCGACCTTTGGAAGCCGGGCGACTGGTCATCTACAGGTGGAATTGTGTATGCCACCGATGCCGTTTTCCGTAACAACGCAAAATCAGTACACGCCCTGCATTACCGCAACTTTAACCCGTACTACCCTGAGATTGAATGGGATTATTTAAGTAATTTCAAAAATTGCACCTTCGAAATAACAGAAGATTATTTGGGCGATGAAACATTTTACAAGCATGTTGACCTGGCTCATGTAAAAGGAATTGATTTTCAGGGTTGTGATTTTAGCCTGGCCGAAAACGTTGAAGGTGTTTCCACCTGGAATCATGCCATTGCAGCTTACGATGCCCGTTTTGGAGTAACCGCGATTTGTAATTCACAGCAGGCTCCCTGCCCTGAGGCTGACTATGATAGAAGTACCTTTACAGGGTTTTGGAGTGCAGTTAGTGCTGTGAACGATGGTGGTGTACCGTTAACTTTTAGTGTTAACAGAGCCGATTTTATTAACAATGCTTTTGGCGTTAGAACAACTGATATGAACAATGCCAGCGTACTGTTTTCAAATTTTGAGGTAGGCAATTACAATGGTTGTGGAACAGGTATCTATACGGATTATGTGACCGGATTTGCTTTTGAGGAAAATGATTTTAGCAAATTCTCTGGTGCGGCAGTTTCTGATTACTTTGGAATAATAATCAACAACTCAGAAGCCGTAAACGAAGTATACAATAATGTTTTCAATGGATTAAGTTATGCCAATTTTGCAGATGGCAGAAATTTTTTACCGAATAATTACTGGGAAGGCTTGGCATATTATTGTAACGAGAATGACAATAACTATGCAGATTTCTTTGTCAATGATTTTACTGTTGGTAAACCTTCTGGAATCCAAACAATTCAGGGAGGTGAAAATTATGTTACTGGCAATACATTTACTCAAAACGGAGCCACCTGGCATTTCTATAATGGAGGTGGAGCCGCAGTAGTTTATTATTGCAACGAGTACCAAGTACCAACATTAATTAAAGGTGTTGTTGTGATGCCAAGAAGTGAAACTAATTCTTGCCCATCACATTATGGTGGCAACTCAGAATTAAGGCTTGTTTTAACAGCCCAACAAAAAGCAGATGCAGAACAGGATTATTATGATAATTTAACAGACTACAACAGCGTAAAAACGCTTTATGACAGCTATGTTGATGGTGGCGACACCGAAGCTGAAAAGCTCGACATCCAAACCGCCCAACCACAGGATATGTGGGACTTGCGCGCACAACTTCTTGGAGATTCTCCCCATTTATCGTTAGAAGTTTTAAAAGAAGCCGCTGATAAAACAGACGTGTTTACTGAATCTGCTTTGTTCGATATCCTGGCTGCAAACCCTGATGAACTCAAAAAGGATACTTTGATAAGTTATCTGGAAAACAAGGAAGAACCACTCCCGGAATACATGATAGACCTATTAAAGCAATTGGCCGAAGGTACCACCTATAAAACAGCCTTACAACAACAAATGGCAGGATACAAACATGCCTATACCCGTGCAGCGCATGATATTATCCGAAGCAACCTGAATGATACGGTTACTGATAATGTTGAACTGAAAAATTGGCTGGATAATATTGGTGGCATTACTTCCGACAGACAAATCATATCCTCATACATAAGCGAAGGAAATTTCACCGATGCAATTACGTTGGCCCATATGCTGCCACAACTTTATGACCTGAACGGCAATGAACTGACCGAACATAACTACTATATGGATATGCTGAACCTGCACCAGACTTTATACCAGGCAGGCAGGAACACCTTCCAGTTGGATAGTACAGAAAAAGCCGAAATCACCTTTATTGCCAACAATAGTAGCGGTGTAGCCGGTGCCCAGGCAAAAAGCATACTAGAAGGTGTTTATGATGAATATTATGACTATTGCCCTGGTGCAGATGGCACAGCGGGATACAAAAGCAGCACTATGATAAATCCCAACACACTTGGAAAAGCATATGGATTGGATATTTCCGTTAAACCCAACCCTGCAAAACAATGGGCAGCATTTAACTATACCCTTCCCGGTGACGAAATAGAAGCGACCATTACTATAACCAATGCCACAGGTAGCATTATTGAAGTACTTACAATAAAAGGTCAACAAGGTCAAAAACTATGGGATACCCGAATGGTTAAGCCCGGTGTATATATTTATACAATTAAGGCAGCCAGTTATAGCCAGTCAGGTAAAATCGTAATTAGTAAATAAACCTGGAATTGGCATCTCTTCCTGCTATACGAGCAGAGAGAGAATGCCATTACAAAAAGGAGGGAAAAATGAAAAAACTGATTACTATTCTATCGACCCTATTGCTGCTCCATTTTATATCTTATGGCCAATTTCAGATTGATTGGCAGCAATCTTACGGCAGTATGGAAACTGACATAGCCTATGGCATTGTAGAAACAGATGGTGGATATCTGGTAGCAGGTACAGCAGGTTCAGGCGGAGGCCAGGTTGAATGTTTTGAAAATGGTGTAGGTGGGGGATGGTTGTTAAAGATTAATGAATCAGGCAACCTTATTTGGCAGAAATGCTATGAACATGCACATGGCGTTAGAATTGTAAAAGCCATTGGGAGCTCTCATTATTATTTAGTTGGAGGCACTATTTCCCAACCATACCCTGATGCTTATAATTTATGGATTGCAAAAATTGACAGTCTCGGTATTGTTATCTGGGAAAGATCGCTTGGGAACACCATTGGCATTCAAAGTAGTGAACCATTTTGTCAGGCAACCTTTAATGGTGGTATTATTGCAACAGTACGTATTAATTCTCAAGGTGGAGATATAAGTAATTGGTATGGTGATTACGATGGCTGGGTTATTAAACTTGACAGTATTGGCAATACTGAATGGGATTTGACACTGGGAACACCACGTAATGAGGCTATTAATGGGATTATACAAACCAGTGACGGAGGTTATCTTGCAGGTTCGTATGGTGCACCAAGTGGAACCGGAACAATAAATTGCAATGTGCAAAGCCCTTATAATTCAGAGGCTATTGTAACAAAAATAGATACCAATGGCGCAATTGAATGGAATCAATGTTATGGCGGGAGTGGAAGTGATGGTGTTATTACGTTTATAGAATTAAATGATGGTTATTTAATAGCAGGATGGGGTGGTTCAAATGATGGAGATTTAGAAGATTCCGGTTGGCACGGCTTCAATGATGTTTGGCTCATAAAAACGGATTTTACCGGGGATATTATTTGGCAAAAATGTTACGGAGGGTCAAATCTCGATTATCCTATGAGAGTTTTCACAACTTCGGATGGTGGTTTCATGGTATTTGGCAATACACACTCTTACGACGGCGATGTGGTTGGCAATCCTTCATTAGGTAATGAACCATCTATTTGGGTTTTTAAAGTAGATAGTGTGGGCAATCTAATTCGGCAACAATGTATTGGAGGAAGCAGGACTGAACGTGTTTATGGTGTTGTAAAACACAGCGATTATAAATATGCTGTGGCAGGTGAAATGTTTTACAGCCCATCGGGTGATGTTAACTGTTCAAATTTTGTATATGGTTCACGGCAAAACTATTGGGTGTTTGGCATTTCGGATACAACTGTGAATATACAGGAAACTCCACTAATGGGGGCGGATGTAATGGTTTATCCAAATCCTGCGCATGAATATGTGGCTTTTGAAATTCCCTTATCAGCCATTCAAAATTCATTACACAATAAAGGGACGAAATGTACCGCTCATATCAAAATTATCAATATATTTGGAAATCTTATGATAGAACAGCCCATCATTGATGAAAAAACTGTGTGGGATACAAGAAAGGTTCCGTCCGGTGTTTATTTTTATATGCTAAAGTCTGACGAAATTCAAATTACAGGTAAATTTATAATTCAACATTAAAATCAAATATTATGAAAAAATGGTTATTATTCTTATCAAGCTTTTGTATTGCTGTAACTATGCTTTATTCACAATCCCCGGATTTTACAAAACTTTTGGGTGAAAACATGAATTGTGTAGTCGATATGATTCCCGCGGCTGATGGCAATCTCATCATTGCAGGAAATAATAAAAGCCAAACCATGGTTTTTGTTACCTCGGTGAACACTGAAGGAGAAATAGTATGGAGCAATTTTTTTATTGGGGAAATGTTGTGGTATTCTCGGATTGTACAAAAATCGAACGGGAATATATTAATCCCAATGGGCAACTTCAATCCTGTATTACTCGAATTAAACAATCTTGGTGACTCACTTGGCAGTATTACCTTATCTGAAACTACAAAATCATATTTCGGGTCGGTCGTTGAACTTCAGGACTCATTGATTTTTGCACCGGAAATTATTTATAACGATGACCCCCTTTTTCCCGATGTTGACTACAGTTATCTGGTTAAAATTTCTGAAAACGGCAATGTGATTGAAAAATACCTCTTCAATAACGAAATAATAATGGATATATTACCATATTCGGGGAATCAATTATTTGTTTTGGTTCATCCATACGATACCATTCACTCATATGTCGCAAAGTATAATGTCAGCGGTGAATTACTTGCAACCAGTTCATGCAATACATTATACCCGTATTTGAACCGTTTATTTGAAATAAATAGTTCATCATTTATTGCTGTGGGTTATAATAATATAGAACATGCCAACATGCAGGGTACTTTATCAAAGTTTGGTATGGATCTTCTGATTGAATATTGTAATGGTTACGATGCCAGTTATTTTTCTTCGGCTACTCATCTAAGCGGCACTGAAAACATATTTGTCTTGGGGCAAAACAATGATTATTGCATAATCAATACAGTCGATCCATTTGGAAATATCACCTCCGAATATCAAATATCTGATTCCCTTACCGGCAATACCATAATCAGCAAGGATAATTATATTTATGTAGCAGGTGATAATAATTATCCAACAAATCCTCGTGCTTGTATTGTAAAGATACATCGCGATTCAATTCCCTCAAACATAAATGAAGTTGAACAAAATATTTTTAGGGTCTATCCCAATCCAACATCTGATTTTGTGTATTTTGAACTTGATTCAAAATACAATAATCCGCAATATCTAAATAAATATTGTATTTCTATAGAAATAACAGACTTGACAGGACATTTGATGAAAAAATTAGTAATTGAAAATGGAAAATCTGTTTGGGATACCCGAAATGTAAAATCAGGTGTTTACATATACAAGATAAACCTACCTGAATTCTCTACAAAAGGTAAAATAGTAATAAAAAAATAGTTCATTGAAACATCATTTTAAATGAGAATGATGGATAAAACCCCAACCCGAAATTGCATACACATTGGGCATTCACACAGGCCAGGTTCAAATCCAAAAATACCCAAAGGGTAAGCAATTGCCAGCACATGGAGAAAAAGGGAATAGTTAGTACGGTGGGTAACACAGGCTCATAAGCAATGCAGGCAGTATTGCTAGAATAAAAAATATGTACACTCAAAATTCATAGTAGTAGCATGTAAATTAATTACTTCAAAACCTGCACTGCTTCATAGCCTGTGCCCGTTATAAGCAATAAGAATAAAAAAAGAAAGGAGAATTGGTAATCTTGAAGAGCCTGACTATCTTGTAAATAACTATGAGAAATAGTTTTACCCCTGCCAAGTAAAATATTAGAGGTAATAGTATATTGTTTTAGCCCACTAAATCGCTGAACTGGATTAGTGATAAAAAACACTAATTTTTTACAAGATAAAAAGGACATGGAGTTTAGAAGAAAAATTTTCTGTTCTCAAGGAAGCTGAAAATGAGTGTGTTGTGAGGATGTTGTGAAAACCTGTCATAAACAAGGTATTTATGCAACAACCTATTACGAATGGAAAAAGAAGTATAATGAAGACGGGGAGTCATCTCTTTTGCCAGGGGTTATGCCAAACACGAAAGAAAAGACATCAAAAGTTACATTTATAACTTGGATTTAAAAAGTAAAAACCTCCCTTCAAGGAATAATTTAATTCAATACGACCTGAAACAAATAATTAACAAGAAAGGAGGTATGCGAATGTAGAAAAAACTGAATAAACCGATGTTTCACCCAAAAAACAACAAGGATGAAAAGAAAAATACAAACATATTATTTTGAAAAGTCTTTCAGTGAAAAACTCGTTTCGATGAAATAGAAGCGGGTTTTTTATTTTAGGTAAAGGGGAAGGGTTAGGTAATAAAGTGCGGCCGCCACTACGTGGCGGCCGCACAACTCCCTACTTAATAATCACTTTCTTATTATATATCCCTTTCTCACCTATAATCTTCAAAATATAAATCCCTTTGGCGAATTTGTTTACCTGAATCTGCTTTTGATATCTCCCAGAAAAACTCTTTAGATTTTCACTCATGACCAAAGAACCTGAAGCACTCACTAATTCAATAGTTATATTTTGCTGTTCTTCAGTAACAAACGATAAATTTAAAACCTCACTCGCCGGATTAGGCCAAACATGACATTCCGTCATCAAACCTTGAGATTCTATGCCTACATTCAAAGTTTCGTAATGTACTTGCCATCCATTTGCATTAATCCCACTATTAGTTTTCCATATCATGTAAACTTGACCGCTGGGCGAGGTAACTGGTGCAGGTGGATTGGAAGAAGGATAACTTCCCGAATAGGTTGCTAACAAAGTCTGTGTGGCCATGTCGTAGATCTTCAACCAGTCATTCTCGGGTTCTGTTTCAAAATAATCGAAAAATACGGTAACCGAAGAGGCATATAAAGGAGTTATCTTAAAAGTACAGTTCGAGTTGTTATTATAATAAAATGCACCACTACCATCATCAAAGGTAGTATCGTAATCGGTAAAGGTTTTTGTGCCTGAACAGTAAATGGGAAGATTTGCTTTGAAATTCAAAAGCCAACCCTGAGAAGTAACCGAGCCATTAGTAACCATGTGGACCAAAACTTTATTACGACTCGAGGTAAATTCAGGCGGCAGGTTCGTGCCAGTATATTTCCCGATCAATGGAGCATCTTCATCTTCACCATCATAAATATATAATGTATCACCTGTGCCCATGTCAAAACGATGAAAAGATATGGTAATACTGGTAACGGAATCATATTCAGTTTGAGGATTAAAAAGCCATTTTGCATCGGTGTTGTTAAGATAATCAGCCACTGGCCCTGAACCATCTTCTATAGTTCCGACAAGGTCTTTAATCTCAGTAAATGAAGGAGCATAATAAGGATAACCCGTTCCGGGATAAAAATTACGTACCATGGCTTGTTGAGTTGTAAAACCACCAGCATTGGCCAGGGTATAGTACCCATTCAGATAGCCATCCCATCCAAAATTAAAATGAAAATTCCGAGGGGTTTGGTCATCATAGCCATCTACTACAAAAGCATGTCCCGCACTCGAACCAACCTCCAATCCTGAATAATACACCGGATATCCATTGTCGATTTGTTCTTTTACCATATTTTCCCACACCGTTGATGTATAGTTCAAACGTTGTAAATATTGAATTTGATTGTTATAACGAAAATAATTCCGTGCTGCAGCTGGAACATCGGCCGATGAAGCTCCTGAACCCGTAGCACTGTAATCCATTTGTACGGAAACTCCCGTATGAAAACCAATCAAAGCAATAGGTAAATTAAGAGCCACAGGAGAAGTATAAACCATACCATTCCAATTATACTGCGTTTCACCAAAATTGGCTGAAATATAACCGTATTGTGGCATGTAATAAGTATAAGAACCTTGTCCCTGCAAAGGCCATCTCCAGTAATAAAAAATCTGACTCATGGCAGTAGCTACGCAACCAACATAAACATGACCTCCCGGGCCAGCAGGATCAGCCGGGCAATAATAATTATATGGATCATCTTGATTCCATTCGCACGGTAAGAAGGGCTCAACAGCCTTTCCTCCTTTCTTTAAAGATTGGCCAGATAAAAGCTCATTCCATATTTCAGCAATTTCTTCACTGGCCTCTATGGAGTTGTCTCTTAAAAATAAAATTTGATTCCTATAGTCAGCCATCATACCTCTAAAACCTTCGGGCTGATTTTCCTCACTATAAAAACCAGTAAGCGAATATCCAATAACAGGATAAAAAGCATCATCTGCCGAAATTATGGCAAATCCTCCCTCGCTGAAGTTAAATGCATACATCACATTTTGGCCATTTGCCTTGATTTGGAAGGTCTGGGCAATACTTCCCTTATACCCGGCTTGCATACGATACTGATTCTCCGCAGCCTGCTGTGCCTTTCCCAATGAAACTTCTTTTGCCATGGCACTTCCAGCTGCCATGAATAACAATAGACTAAGTAAATAAATCTGAAATCTTTTCATCCAATTAAAATTTTATAGTGCAACATAAATGAACTACAAAAGTAAAATAATTTCACTTTTAAACATTAAGGATAGTCGTCGAATTTGACATAAGATTTACCTTTGCCTATTAAAATCATCATTGATGAACAGGCCTATTCAGCGAGTTGCAGCTATTCATGATCTTTCGGGTTTTGGAAAGGCTTCACTTACAGTGGTTATTCCTATCCTTTCTACCATGGGAATTCAGGTTTGTCCTCTGCCCACTGCTATTTTATCCACTCATACTCGATTTCCGGGATTTCAATTCATCGATCTCACCCCTCATCTGCAATCTATTATTAATCACTGGAAACAACTTCAGCTGAGTTTCGATGCTATTTATAGCGGATTTCTCGGTTCTCACCAACAAATTGAAATCGTAAAAAATTTCATTGATGATTTTAATACCGACAAAACACTCGTAGTAATTGATCCTGTGATGGGGGATGATGGACATTTATACCAATCTATCCAACCCGAGATGATTACAGGAATGCGAAGCCTTGTCTCGAAAGCAAATGTAATTACACCTAACCTCACTGAACTTACATTTTTACTCAATGAAGATTATGATCCAACTATAAGTGAAAACAAGGTGAAAGAATATATTCAGCGAATGATGAACTTAGGCCCTGAAACGGTAATAGTAACAAGTGTTCCTCAACCCGAAATGCCCAAACGAACGGCTGTTATTGCATATAGTAAGTTGGATGGGCGTTTTTGGAAAGTCAGCTGCGATTATCTCCCAGCAAGCTATCCAGGCACTGGCGATGCATTCGCCAGCATCATTACAGGCTCTCTCCTTCAAGGAGACAGCCTTCCCATTGCCCTCGATAGAGCAGTTCAATTTCTATCCTATGCCGTGAGAGCTACCTTTGGTTATCAATCGAATTCTATTGAAGGTTTGTTGCTCGAAAGAGTATTGCAAAACCTTCATGCACCTGTACAAATTAGTAGCTACGAGCTTTTGGATGACTAAGACTTTGTGAATTATCAAAGGTGAAGAGATGGTACTTGCCAAGAAAATTCTAACTGAAGATATGTGATAAAACTCAATATAAAAGAAATTATCTTGACAATTATGCTCGATAGATATTTAATAAATCTTATTGTTTCAATGAGTTGAGTAAATTCTCCAATTTTAATTATACGAATTTGAAACTACTCAGTTGACGCTCGTCAAAATTCATGATGTATTCGTGCATGCCTTGATTTTCTGATTTTACATTTTCTATGAAAATTTGAGCCGATTTCAAAAAATCAGGCTCACGCTGTGAATCAATTAATAAAAGATAGCCCATGATAATATTACCCGCCATTTCGACTAATCGGCGAGAATGAAATTCAATCATTTCCGTATCATTTTTGGCTATTACTTTATTCACAGTTTCTTCAAATTGCCTGGTCATTACTTGAAGCGATCTTTTTAAGTATTCCTGTTCTGGGACGGTAATTTGGGCGTCATAATCCTGCATGGCCTTCAAATAAACGCCCGTTGTAACGCCTCGGATAGCCGCTACAACCTGCAATTGTGATGTTCCCTCATAAATACTTGTAATTCTTGCATCTCGGTATAGACGTTCTACGGGAAAATCTTTCATGTATCCTGTACCTCCGTGCACCTGAATAGCATCATAAACAATCTGATTGCAATATTCGCTCGAAATTAGTTTTAATAACGGAGTGTATATATCAGCCATTTTCTGATAGTATTTTTGATCATTTCGTTCGTTAGGTTCGAGTTTTCTTCTTGCTGCTACAATGTTGTATGATTTATTTACATCGACAAAACGAGCCGTTTCATATAATAAGGAACGCATAGCATCAATCTTCACACCCATACGTGTAATCATTTCATAAACCGCAGGGAAACTAACAATGGACTTGCCAAATTGCTCACGTTCACTGGCATATTTCAAAGCTTCGCGATAGGCTGCCTCGGCTATTCCTACTGATTGAGCTCCCACACCCAAGCGGGCAGAATTCATCAAGGCTATGACATATTTAATGAGGCCCATTTTTCTTTCCCCTACTAACAATGCCGGTGCATCTTTAAAAACAAGCTCACAGGTGGGCGAACCTTTTATCCCCAGTTTATTTTCTATTCTCCGAATTTTTACGGCTTTAGAATTTCTATCGTACAAGAACAAAGATAGTCCTCTGGCATCGGTTGTATTTTCTTCAGAGCGTGCTAAAACCAAGGAAATATCGGCATCTCCATTGGTAATAAAACGTTTAACCCCATTTAACCGCCAAGTTTTACCATCAGGATTGGGTGTAGCCTTTAATTGGACGGCTTGTAAATCACTTCCAGCATCAGGTTCTGTCAAGGCCATGGCAGCCGTTGCTCCTCTTGGAAAACGTGGTAAAAACTCATTCTTTATTTCTTCAGATGCAAATTCATGAATAGTCTCGGCACAGTCCTGCAAACCCCAAATATTCGAAAAACTAGCATCGGCTCGTGATACAATCTCAGCCGACATTACATATGGAACGATAGAAAAATTCAAACCACCATATTGACGAGGTAAAGAAATTCCAAACAGACCGGCATTTTTTATGGCTTTTAAATTTTCCTGTGTGCCTCGGGCATATATTACTTCATTGTTAATTAGATGAGGACCTTCCTTATCCACATCATCGGCATTCACTGCAACAATATCACCGCATATTTCTCCTATGATCTCCAAAACTTTGTCGTAGCTGTCGAGCGCATCCTCAAAATCAACAGGTGCATAATCATATTGATTTTTCTCACTATAATCAAATTCTCTCAAACGGATAATTTTTTCCATCAAAGGATGGGAAAGATAAAATTTAAGAGATTTGTTGTCGGTATAGAAATTTGCCATAGAAAAAAGGATTTTACTTCGAGTTAAGTTTGTAATATTGAATGAATTTGGGAATAATTTCGGCTACATCGCCAATAATGGCATAATCGGCGATTTGATTAATAGGGGCATTAGGATCCTTGTTGATAGAGATGATTTGAGCGCTTTTGTCCATCCCTGCTCTATGCTGAATAGCGCCCGAAATGCCGCAGGCAATATAAAGTTTAGGTTGAACGGTAACACCGGTTTGTCCTATCTGTCGTTCGTGTCCAGCCAGACCAGCATCTACGGCAGCACGCGAGGCTCCCACCTCTGCCCCAATAATTTCGGCCAATTCATAAAGCAATCGAAAATTTTCTGCTGAACCCACCCCGTAACCTCCTGCAACAATAATTTGTGCATTTTTCAGATTCACTTTCTTTTGTTCTATATGGCGGTCAATAATTTGGACTATAAAATCTATATCACTCAAATAATTGTTAACCTCTACATTTTTTATAATTCCTGATATGGGAGACGAGAGAGGTTCTTTTTTCATGACACCATCACGAACTGTAGCCATTTGTGGACGAGTATCAGGATTTACGATGGTAGCTATAATGTTTCCTCCAAAAGCAGGTCTAATCTGATAAAGTAGATTTTTATATACTTTACGGGTTTTGGGTTCGGTATGCTCACCAATTTCGAGGCTTGTACAATCGGCTGTAAGGCCACATCTTAAGGCTGAAGCCACTCGCGGTGCTAAGTCACGACCAATAGATGTCGCCCCAAATAATGCAATCTGAGGTTGTTCTTCCTTAAAAATACCTGTTACAATAGAAGCATGCGGAAGAGTTAAATAGGGGAACAATCTTTTATCGTCAGCTAAATGAAGAATATTGACTCCATAAAGAAAAGCCTCATCGGCAATATTTTGAAGTTGATACCCTATGGCAATAGCTTCCAATTCTACCTTCAATTCTTTAGCCAGCTTACGGCCTTTCGACAACAATTCGAGGCTTACTTCGGCTATATGGCCTTCTTCGTTGATTTCACAATATACAAATACGTTGTTCACAGGACTTTCATTTTTAAAATGTGAAACTAATTATCCAATAATGTGGTTGTGAATGAGCTGTCGTACTAACCATTCTACATCCTGATCGCTCGAAGTTAGCACCTTCGATTCTTTATGTTGAAATACGACATTTTCTATTTTTTTAACCTTTGTTGGTGAACCCGACAAGCCAATTTTGCCTTCATCAGCCATAAGATCGTCGACCGACCATTCTTCTATATCAAGATAGGGTCTTTCATGACGAAGTTCTGTATAATCACGGGTTTCTTCCTGAAGCTCGGTAACAGTGCGTGCATGTTTGAATTTCATCAGTAATTTGGCATTTCTGGGACGACAAGCCGGGGCTGAACCATGCACCGTTATGCAAACGGGCAAAGGCGATTTTACGGTTTCAACTCCTTGTTCCAGTCTACGTTTTACGACAACCTCATGTTCGTTAATAGAAATGAGTTCTTCGGCATAGGTTATTTGAGGTAAACCGAGCTTTTCGGCTGTTTGTGGCCCTACCTGAGCCGTATCTCCATCAATGGCCTGACGACCAGTAAAAATAAGATGAAATGGCTCGAGCTTTTTAATAGCAAGCGAAAGAGTATACGAGGTAGCCAAGGTGTCACTACCGGCAAATTTCCTGTCGGTAATTAAAAATCCCCGATCAGCACCTCTATACAATGCTTCACGAATGATTTCAGCTGCACGCGATGGGCCCATGGTAACTACAATTACCTCTACACCTTCAAACTGATCCTTGATTTTGAGAGCCATTTCTAAGGCATTCAAATCGTCGGGGTTAAATATAGCAGGAAGAGCTGCTCTGTTGACAGTACCGTCGGCCTTCATGGCATCTTTACCAACATTGCGTGTATCTGGTACCTGTTTGGCAAGAACGATGATTCTAAACGACATAAGCTCTGAGAATTAGGAATTTTCCTTATTTAGGTTAACAAATTTTATGTTACCAGCGGGCAAAAATACAAAAAACCTTTGGGCAAAAATTTCTTCTGGGTTCATTCTAATATGAAAGCCCATACTATTTTTATAAAAGAAATGATCAAAAGATATGGTTTTAAAAAAAATTATAATTTTGCACCCACTTTGCCGATGTAGCTCAGCTGGTAGAGCAGCTGATTTGTAATCAGCCGGCCGGCGGTTCGAGTCCGTCCATCGGCTCTCTTTAAAAAATATGAAAATAATCACTTGGTAACCACCTTTATTAAGAGATTTTATTCTTTTCATGATTTATTTTAATTTTATAGCGTCGACAAAAAGTTGCATTTGACATGGACGTAAAAATTACTACAAAGCGTATTATGGTGGTCGAAGATGATGAATTTAGTTACTTGCTGCTGAAAACTATACTTGAAAAGGAAAATTTGGAAGTAATTAGGGCAGTAAATGGTGAAGAGGCTATGGAAATATTCTCGAATGATCCAACGATTGATCTTATTTTAATGGATTTAAAATTACCCGGAATAGGTGGACTTGAAGTAACTCAAAGAATCAGAGAGATTAACAATAATGTTCCAATTATTGCAGAAACAGCCTATGCTCTTCCTCATGATAGGGAAATATGCTTAGAGGCAGGATGTAACGATTATTTGTCAAAACCCATTCGAAGAAACAATTTACTGCAAACGCTTTATAAGTATTTACTCTAAACAATAAAAATATTTTCTCATTCAAATCTTGTGAGTGTTGATTGGGCAGTGTCAATCATCTCCAAGAGCCTATCTCTAGTACGAGCTTCAGCTATAAAGCGTAAATACGGTTCGGTGTTAGAAAGTCTAATATTGAACCAACAGTCATCGAATTCAACACGATATCCATCGAAATCAAATATTTTCAATGGCGCTTTTTGGGCAAGAAAAACCCTTAGAAGTTCTTTCATGGCCTTAGTTTTATCTTTAACGAGAAAATTCATTTCTCCCGAATTATAATAATGTTGGATAGAATGAATGAATTGTGAAGGACAAATATTTTGCATTTTGAATTTGGAAAGAACGCTTAGTATTCTCAGAGCGCTCATTAGACCAGAGTCGGAAAAATAAAAATCTTTGAAATAATAATGGCCTGCGAGCTCACCTCCGAATAATCCATCTACTTCTCTTAATTTAGGTGCTGCAAACGCCCTGCCTACCTTCCAAATATAAACCTCACCACCTAATTTTTCGATATATTCCGTCACAGATTTAGAAGTGCGAATGTCATGGACGACTTTTGCCGATAATTTATTGTTTTTTAGAAAATAATGTGCTAAAACTGCTATCATCAGGTCGGGTGCAATAAAATGAGCCTGTTCATCAACAAACATCACTCGATCGGCATCACCGTCGAAAACAACGCCTAAGTCGGATTGGGTTTTTAAAACCTCTTCTTTCAATGTTTCCAAATTTTTCTCTTCCAAAGGATTGGGAAAATGATTGGGAAAACTTCCATCGGGTTCTTCGAATAAGTAAACAGGCTTTGCCCCGAATAAAATCCTTGCAAATAAACCTGCCATGCCATTCCCACAATCTATCACTATCTTAAAATTCTCAAAATCATACTGCCCTGAATGAAGTAAGAAGTCTATATATTCCGATTTTTTATCGAATTCGATGATTTTCCCTTTTATGGAATTAATGGTTGGAAGCGGTGATTGTATGAGGCTTTCCAATCGGTTCAATCCCGAATCATATCCTACGGGTAAGGCATTTTCTCTACTAATTTTCATCCCATTATACTGGGGTGGATTATGCGATGCGGTAATCATGACAGAAGCCTGAAAACCATAACGTGCTGTTGCCCAATACACCATAGGTGTTGTACACATGCTCAAATCATATACATCTGCTCCAGCAAGCGTTATTCCATCACACAGTGCTTTATGAATAAGAGGTGACGATTCCCTGGCATCTCTTCCAACCAATATTTTCCCCGTCTTGAGCAAGCCAGGCAAATAATAACCAATACGAAATACGTCTTCCTCATTGAAATCTTCATTAAATATTCCCCTAATATCATAAGCCTTAAAAGCCGACATGGTATTAAATTTTTCTTTACAGCAACAAAAGTAGCTCATTGAAACGATTGAAAAAATTGCACAAAACGTATCGGTTTTGATTAAAGTACACAAATGATATCCAATCCCAAATTATAATATCCTGTAAATCAATCTTGAACAAAACATAATCTTTAAAGTCATCTGCAAACATCTATATCCACTTACTCAGGTTATAGAGGGTTTTCTTAATTTTGCGCCCTTAATTTGTTATCATTTCTTGTTCAATGACAAAAGAAATTCCTTCGAGATACAATCCTGAGGACACCGAAGACAAATGGTATTCTTACTGGGAAAGCCATGGTTTTTTTCATTCTAAACCCGATACGCGCCAACCCTATTGTATTGTAATTCCCCCACCCAATGTAACTGGTGTGCTTCACATGGGACACATGCTCAACAACACTATTCAGGATGTACTCGTGCGCAGAGCACGAATGCAAGGGAAAAATGCCCTTTGGGTGCCTGGTACCGACCATGCTTCTATAGCCACTGAAGCAAAAGTAGTAGCCAGCTTACGAGAAAAAGGAATTGAAAAATCCTCTCTCACACGCGATGAATTTCTTAGATATGCATGGGAATGGAAAGAAAAACATGGGGGCATCATTCTGCAGCAGCTTCGTAAATTGGGCGCTTCATGCGATTGGTCGAGAACAAAATTTACCATGGATCCAGATATGTATGAATCGGTAATCGATGTATTCATCGATTTATATCATAAAGGCCTCATTTATAAAGGCATCAGGATGATTAACTGGGATCCAGAGGCTTTGACGGCCTTATCAGATGAAGAAGTGGTTTATAAGGACGTTCAATCTACTCTTTATTATGTAAGATATAAAGTATATGACACTGAAGACGAGTGGATTACTATTGCAACCACCCGGCCCGAAACTATTCTTGGTGATACTGCTATATGTGTTCATCCTGAAGATGAAAGGTATCAACATTTACATGGAAGAAAAGCTATCATACCGCTCATTAACAGAGTTGTACCTATTATCACCGATGAATATATTGATAGGGAATTTGGTACAGGTTGCCTGAAAGTTACTCCAGCTCACGACATCAACGATTACAATCTTGGGTTGAAACATAAGCTCGATGTTGTAGATATTTTTAATGATAATGGAACTTTAAACGAAAAAGCGACATTATTCGTGGGTGAAGATCGTTTCGAGGTTCGTAAAAAAATTACGGAAAAATTGCGTCAGAAGGGATTTCTTGTAAAGGAAGAACCTTATGTGAACAGAATAGGCTTTAGTGAACGAACCGATGCAGTGATAGAACCACGACTCTCGCAGCAATGGTTCCTCAACATGAAACCTTTGGCTAAGCCTGCCCTCGATGTAGTGATGAACGATACCATACATTTCTATCCCCAAAAGTTCAAAAACACTTATAAATATTGGATGGAAAATGTGAAAGATTGGTGCATCTCGAGGCAATTATGGTGGGGACACCGCATCCCGGCCTATTATTTACCCAATCGTGAAGTTATTGTTGCCAAAACTCCCGAAGAAGCCTATCAAATTGCACTGAAACAGTATCCTGAACTGAAGGATTTAAGGTTAGAGGATTTACAACAGGATGAGGACGTTCTGGACACATGGTTTTCGTCGTGGTTGTGGCCTATTTCGGTTTTTGATGGAATACGCCACCCACACAATCCCGATATTGAATATTATTATCCGACCAGCGATCTGGTAACGGCGCCTGAGATCTTGTTTTTCTGGGTAGCTCGTATGATTATGGCTGGATTGGAATATAGAAGAGAAATTCCTTTTCGCAATGTCTATTTTACAGGCATTGTTCGTGATAAGTTAGGTAGAAAAATGTCGAAACAACTGGGTAATTCACCTGATCCTATTGAATTGATCAAAAAATACAGCGCCGATGGCGTTAGGATGGGTATGTTGCTTACTTCACCCGCTGGCAATGATCTACCTTTCGATGAAGCCATATGTGAGCAAGGCCGTAACTTCGCCAATAAAATTTGGAACGCCTTACGCCTTGTAAAAGGCTGGGAAATGGATGAAAAAATACCACAGCCTAATTATTCGGCCACTGCTTGTAAGTGGTTCGAAAACCGCTTGAATAAGTCATTGCAAATTGTTGAAGATCACTTTGGAAAATACCGCATTTCAGATGCTCTCATGGAAGTCTATCGACTGATGTGGGATGATTTCTGTTCGTGGTTGCTCGAAATTGTTAAGCCTCCCTTTCAACAACCTATCGATAAGTCGACTTACAAAAGTGTAATTAATTTTTTCGATACTTTATTACGAATACTTCATCCCTTTATGCCTTTTATTACAGAAGAAATATGGCAACATCTTCGAACACGAGCTGAAAACGAATCTATTATGCTCGCACCTTGGCCTAAAATTCATGAAGTAGATGAAGCTATGCTAAATGATTTCGAATTTACTCGTGAAGTCATCGTCAATATCCGCAGTCTGAGACAAAATCACAATATTTCTCCCAAAAAGATCTTAGAATTGTACTACAATGATTCTGGCCAATCTCATCTAAGCCCCAACTTTGAATCTATCATTGCCAAACTCACTAAGGTATCGAAGATTGAGCCTTTTACGGCTAATATAGAAAATGCTCTCACATTCATTGTGAAATCGACAGAGTTTTATATACCAGCTCCACAAAATTTCGATTTGGAAAACGAAAGGAAAAAATTGCAAGAGGAACTCGAATACAATGAAAGATTTCTTTCCTCAGTGGAAACTAAACTAAATAATGAAGGTTTTAGGAAAAATGCCTCACCAAAAGTGATCGAAAACGAGTTAAGGAAGAAGGCCGATGCAGAAGCACGGATACAACTGCTGAGGGAAAAATTAGACATACTCAAAGAATAAACTTGCGGCAGTGGCAAGGTTGAGCAAACCTTTGTAAATAGTAAAAAAGGCTGAAAACCCATTTCCAGAGCCTATCCTTATCCATCTCAAAAAAGCATAGAAATCGAAAAAGGTTTGAGGAAATGGTTCATTGTTTCAAAAATTTTCGCAAGGCAATTCTCCTCTAGATTTAAGGCATTTCCCCTTTCTCAAAGGAATACGCAAAGAGAGATAGATATCGGCATTGTCTAAGTCGCCAGTTCTTAAAAACATCCCCAGATTGTCGGTACCAAGAGTAAATGAGTACAGTCTGAACCAAAACCCTAGGCGCGGAGTTTGATAACGATAAAAGCTTAAAGGAATTCCAAGTTCGAATGCCGGAGTTTCATATCTTGGCATAACATAAATGACATTTGCTCGTTTAACGGCTTGGTCACCCATGATAGGAAGGGCTTGAAAAGCCATGGCATGCAAATAATAATTTTGACTGAAATGGTAATCGAACTGAATACTAAAAGCCGTAGGCAAGCCCACGGAAAATGAGCTATCGATCAGCGAAGCATTAGGGCTTCCATAAAAACGATTGCTGATGTCAAATACTACCTCGTTAATAGTAGAATAACTAAATTCTCTGGCATGTTCCCAAAAATGGCTTACTCCGTCGAATAGATGTTTTTGGGCATTTTCTGAGAAATGAATACTTCCAATATCGAGCAACGACAAACCTAAACGAAAAACATAAGGCTCGAATCTTGCTTCGCAAGGCCTACCCGGGAAAAGTCTTCTCAATTCTCTCTCGGTTTTTATAAATGTGACTCCCAGATCGAAGCTAAAACCATGACCTAGCGTGTATCCGTATGGACCGGGAAAGTCATTGTTAGTATAATCCACAGGTAAAGCAATCCCAGCCTTTGCATTCAAATTCCGAATATCCATAGTAGAATCGTTCAGTACTACATAACGTACATTATCAATATCAGCATAATAGCCTGCGTGCCCCCATAAATATTTGATTGTTATACCGGCTGTCCAAAGGTCAAACCTCTCTCTTTTTATTGTGCGACCAATATTCAGCCCTAATTCCGTCCAAACGAGTCCAGACGTATAGATATTAAAGTCGTTATATTCAATATTGTGCTGAGCTTTGTGTTCCAGCCCATAATACCCAAAATTAGCTATATCGTAAGGGATGCGATCGCCTGAAGCAGCCTCACGTGATTGAAGAATTAAACCCAAACTGTATCCTCGGGTAACATCTATAAACATACCCGAGGGAAGTAAAGCACGATTCTGAGTATAAAAATTTCGCATAAAGGTTCCATCTTTTGCTAAAAAAGAGCGATCATATTTACCATAAGTCGGGAAAACATAATCCTTGCGTAAAAGATCAGTAGGGTTAAAATCGGAGCGTGGAATGTAAAATGCATTGTTCTGACCGAAGACTTCTATGCCTAAAACATTGAAATCCAACCAATAAGGCGAATAAAGCGCCGAAGATGGATTCAATTGTTGTCCATGAATTCCAGCATAGTTCCCAACTGAAAGTCCTGGAGTCTCCTGAGCACTCAGCCCAATTGTTTCTATTAAACAGATAAAAATTAGTGTTATTTTGAATAAAAACTTCATTCCCCTCGTCCACTTCATTAGATTAATTCTTGTGTTTCATAAAAGACAAACTTAAAAAGCGTCGAGTGTAGGCAGCCTCTCAAATTTTTAACGAATTTTCTTTCTGTATGTTATTTGTAAAGGAAGATGTATTTCATCATCAAGAATCATTATATTGATAATCAATAGATTATATTGTAAAATAATTTCAAAATGTGAATAAAAATTGGAAAATTTAAAATACGGAATGCTGACGAAAAGCGATGAATACTATTATCTTTGCAAATGTTTAAAAATAAACGAGCCAAAAACGAACAATGAAGAACATCAGATATTGGTTGGCTTTTATTTCTATTTTGATTGTTTATGGAATTGCAGGAGAAAACAAGGCTTCTAATATTCATGGTCGGGACGATTTGCCTGCAGAGCCTCCAATTATTGCTTCAAAAGCCGATACTATATCAAAAGCCATTGATAAAATCATTCATCAAGCTCATTTTAACGGAAGTATTTTAGTGGGATACAAAGATTATGTGCTATATGAAAACGCTATTGGATTAATTAATTTGAAAACCAACGACAGCTTATCGTCAGAAACGCCATTTCAACTGGCCTCTGTTAGTAAATCGTTTACTGCACTGGCTATATTGATGCTGGTGCAAGACAGTCTCATTCGTCTTGATGAAAAAGTAAAACATTACATTCAAGAGTTTCCATATCCTACGGTAACAGTGAGGCATTTACTCAATCATACATCCGGAATTCCTAATTATTTTAACCTCGCCGCACAATATTGGCCAAAAAATAAACCCATGAACAACGAAGATATGTTAGTACTTCTGGTGAAACATAAACTTCGATTACAATTTACGCCTGGTACAAACTTTCGTTATTCCAATACGGGTTATGCAATTTTAGCCTTGTTGGTAGAAAGAGTGAGTAAAACACCTTTTAATGAATTTTTGAAGAATAGAATTTTTCTCCCTTTAGGTATGCAAAATACCTTCACCTATGATCGCCAAATAATGGATACGCTTACTATTGCCTTAGGGCATCGTTCAAACCGTCCCAACCCTTCCCTCTTCGACTTTGATCCTGTGGATGAAGTATTAGGTGATAAAAGCATCTTTTCAACACCTGCAGATCTTTTCCTATATAATCGTGCATGGACTACTGATATTCTGATTAACGAAAATCTCAGAAAAGAAGCCTTTACTCGTGCGACCCTCAAAAATCGCAAGGTGGTGGATTATGGCTTTGGTTGGAGATTTAAAAAGGTAGATGGAAAAGATATTATCTATCATAACGGACTTTGGCATGGTTTTACTGCTACATTCACTCGCATTCCAGATAGTGAAATCACTGTTATTATCCTCAATAACACTAATGCCCATGTTTCAACCTTAGCTCATCAAATTATAAAAGAAATTACCCCATTACTCGAACTCGATCATAAGCAGGATAACGTTTCTGCTAATTGAATCTTTCCTCTTATACATTTTTTTAACCTTGATTCTATCCTAAAATACCAAGTATAATTGTTTTGCCTTTTAATAATGGCTTATAAATTAATATATTAAAAATATTATCTAAAATGAACTCGACATGAAAAATAAAAATACCATATTAGTTCCCACCGATTTTACCGAAGTAGCTAACAATGCAATTCATCAGGCATCTGAAGCAGCACGTTATCTGGGGTTCAGAATAATCTTGCTTCATGTTATCGATAAGAACACAAAAACAGCACTAAAAAAGGAGAATCTTTCGGAAGAGACTATAAATCAAAGACTTCAAGATATTTGCAACCAAATTACGATTACTTTTGGCATTCAGGCCGATTACATAGCTCGTGAGGGCAACATTTTCACAACCATAGGAGAAGTAGCCAAAGAAATTGACGCGCGTTTAATATACATGGGCACGCATGGCAAGGTCGGTTTAGAGCAAAAAATAACTGGAAGTTATGCCCTAAAAGTCATAATTAGTTGTCCAGCTCCTGTTATCGTGGTTCAGAAAAAAACTTTTTCTAATGGTTATCATAAAATTGTTCTTCCTATTACTTCGGCAAACAGTCTATGGGAGAAAACCAAGTGGGCAGCATATATTGCCACAGGCTTCAATGCAGTTATTTACATTTATCAATTCCCTGGAGAAGACATCAAAGAAGCCGTACAAACCATTGCTACCTATTTCAATCAAAATGGCATTAGATACCAGATTAAGGAAGCCGAAAAATCATCCGATCTGAGTAAACTGGTAATCGATTATGCCACTTCTATAGAGGCCGACCTCATCATGATTATGACTAATCCCGAAAAAGGATTGCCCTCATTTATCTTTGGTAGTTACGACGAAGACATCATCTTTAATACTTCCCAAATACCTGTGATGTGCGTCAACCCAAGAGAATTGACTTGGAATACTTTTATCGATTATTGACAACAAATTTCAGATAATATCCACTTAGCCTAAAAAATGATAAATGCGCAACCATTTTGAGATAGTCTTTCCTTGTGATTAGAAAAATTATTTCTCAATATGTTAAACCAAATGTTTGTTTTCCTTTCAAATAGAGGAAATTAAAATATTAAATTTTATGTCTTTTTACAAAGCATTATTTGCTAGCTTTCTATTCATTTTTATTTATTCTATTGAAAACTCCTTTGGGCAAAACTTAGGCCAAGGGGGGCAAAGTAATCAACGTAGCACATCTGGAAATCTTTCGAATCAGAGGATAGGTGTTTTAAAAGGGCGCATAATAGATCAAAATTCGAAGACGCCACTCGAATACGCCAACATTGCCGTATTTCGCAAACGTGATTCGGCTCTCATTAATGGAGCAGTTACTGACGAAAAAGGCGATTTTATCATAGATAAGCTACCTTTGGGGCGCTTCTTTATCAAACTCTCTTTTATAGGATATTCTACACGCACTATAGATTCCATTTTTATTACACCCAAACAACCCGAAGTAAATTTGGGAACATTAAGAATCAAACTGGTTGAAAATAATCTTCAAGGTGTGGAAATCACGGAAAAAAGAGCACCCATTGAATACAACCTCGACAAAAAGGTATACAATGTTGACCAAAATATTGTAAGTATGGGTGGTACGGCTATAGACATCATGCAAACGATTCCCGCAGTACAAGTTGATATCGACGGTAATGTCAGTTTGAGAGGATCAGGCAATGTCAACATTCTCATCGACGGCAAGCCGAGCAACCTCGTTAGCCTCGACCAATTACCTTCCAGTATGGTAGAACGTGTAGAAATTGTAACCAATCCTTCAGCCCGGTATGATCCGGATGGAACTACAGGTATTATTAATATCATACTTAAAAAAAATAGAGCAGAAGGATTTAATGGAATGGTAAGTGTAAATGCAGGAACAAACGATAAATACAACGCTTCGGCCAATCTCAACTATCGTGTGAAAAAATTCAACTTCTTTACAACCTATAATTTCAGACAATTTACTAACGAAGGAACTAGCCTTTTACATCGCGAAACTAATATTAATGATACTCTTTCTTATTTAGACCAGAGCGGGAATTCGCGCCGCAAAGGAAATTTTCACAATTTTATGTTAGGAACAGATTACTTTATTGATAACTACAATACTTTATCATTGAGTGGAATGTACAATATCAGGGAAAACAAAGGAAAGGAGTATATGGATAATCTGAACACCAATTATTTGCACGACACGCTGAGTCAATTTTATCGTAATTCTGCTAACACAAACGATAATTCGGGTTATCAAGGAATTCTTAATTACAAACGAACCTTCGACGATAAGGCTAAGGAATTAACTGCTGATGTTTTTTATTCTCACTCCGACGGTAGTTCCGATAATTTAATTACCCAACAATATGCTCAGTTTTCCAATGGATGGCCTGCACGACTTATTCAGCAGAAGACAATTTCTGATAACAGCCGTAGCACTCTGACAGCACAAACCGACTATGTTACCAGTTTATGGGCTGGTCGACTTGAAACGGGCTATAAATACCGTTATTCAAGCGAAGATTCTGACTATGGTTTTTATGATTATGATTCGACCTTTGGATGGGTAAGCGACCTTAGCCGCAGCAATCGTTTCAAATATTCAGAATCTATTCATGCTGCCTATCTTATTTATACCCGCGAAATTACCGATAAATTATACCTTCAGGGTGGCCTCAGAGCCGAGGCAGCTCAAACAGAAAGCAACCAGGTAACTCAGGACTCTATTTTTAAGAACGATTATTTTAGCCTCTTTCCCACTTTACATATTCGCTACAATTTTAACGACAAAAACCTAATTCAATTTAGTTATTCACGACGAGTAAACCGACCTTGGAGTCGTTTCCTCAATCCTTTTATCGATTATTCCGATCCTTTGAATCTCTCAGCAGGTAATCCCGCCCTTAAGCCCGAGTATAGCAATAGCCTTGAATTGGGTTCTACTTTACAAATTGGCAACACTACCTTTACTCCTTCTGTTTTCTATACAAATACTAGTGGAGTTATTTCGCGTATTATGTCGGTTGACAACAATGGTATTTCATTTACTACATTCAAAAATCAAAACAAATCTTCAGCCGCTGGTATCGAATTAATTCTTACACAGCAATTTTTCAAATGGTGGAGATTAAATACCAACTTCAGTTATTATCATGCCGAAGTAGATGGACCAGATGTTACCCAACAAACAGCTTCGAGTAATTCATGGACTTTCAGGCTAAATTCTTTGATGAGCATTCCACGCATGGCTGATATTCAAATTAATTTTAATTATAATTCACCAATGGTTTTCAACCCTTCTACTGGCCGTCATGGTGGCGGGGGCACTCAGGGTAAAATGGACGAAAATTATTGGGCTGATTTAGGCCTAAAAAAGGACTTCCTCGATGGAAATTTAAGCCTTTCAGTCCGATTAAGCGATGTTTTTAAAACCATGAAATTCAATATGACTACTTATGGCAGTAACTTTACTTCAACGAGCGAACGTACTCGCGATAGTAGAATCTTATTCGTGGGGCTTTCTTATAAATTCAACGATTATAAACGGCGCCAGCAAAAATTGCAAGATATGATACAAGAGTTGGATGGATTCGAATAAATTCTCATCTTAACTCTGAGGAAAAGGGTAAATTTGCACCCTTTAATACCGATTATGGATTATCGCAAAATAATCGAACAACCTATATTTCAATTGATTCGTCAAGTTGCAAAAAATCAGAACATAGAAGTTTATGTAGTAGGAGGTTTTGTACGAGATTTATTGCTGGGTTATGAATCGAAAGACATTGACTTTCTTGTAATTGGCGATGGAATTGAATTTGCTCGATCAGTTACAGAAGCCATGCTACCACAGCCTAAAGTTTCTATTTATAAAACTTTTGGTACTGCAAGTTTGATTTATTCCAACCATGAAAATTGGAAATTAGAATTTGTGGGTGCCAGAAAAGAATCCTATCACCAAGATTCACGTAAACCCGATGTAGAACCTGGCAGCCTCGAAGATGATTTAAAACGCAGAGATTTTACGATCAACGCCTTGGCAATAAGCTTAAACGATAAAAACCTTGGATCATTGATCGACCCTTTTGGAGGAAAGCATGACCTCAAACATAAAATTATTCGTACGCCATTAGACCCCTCTATTACCTTCTCGGACGATCCTCTTAGGATGATGCGTGCTATCAGGTTTGCTACTCATCTAAACTTTACAATTCACTCCCAAGTCTTTAATTCTATCAAGGAGAATGCAGCTCGAATCCAAATCGTTTCGATGGAACGTATTATCGATGAGTTCAATAAAATACTCAGCTGCCCGAAGCCTTCCATAGGTTTAAATTTGTTACATGCTTCAGGATTACTACAACAGTTTTTCCCCGAATTTATAGCCCTCGAAGGTATAGAATATATCGATGGCAAAGGACATAAAGATAATTACAAACATACATTGGAAGTACTTGACAAGCTATCTCAAAAATCAGATAATCTGTGGTTGAGATGGGCTGCATTGTTACATGACATTGGCAAGCCTGCCACTCGACGCTTTGATAAAGAAACTGGCTGGACTTTTCATGGACATGATATCAAAGGAGCTAAAATGACGGTGCAGATTTTCAGAAGATTTAAACTTCCCATGAACGAAAAACTGGATTATGTTTCGAAATTAGTGATGCTGCATTTGCGTCCTATAGCCCTTGTTGATAAAGGTGTAACCGATTCGGCTATACGCCGTTTAATTTTTGAGGCCGGAGATTTGATCAATGACCTGATGACTCTTTGTGAGGCCGATGTTACCTCGAAAAATCCAGATAAAGTCAGAAAATATCACGAGTCTTTTCAACAAGTAAGAAAGAGAATAGAAGAAGTAGAAGAAAGAGATCGAATTAGAAATTTCCAACCTCCTATAACAGGCGACATCATCATGGAAGCCTTCGACATACCTCCCTCTCACCCTGTAGGCCTTCTAAAAAACTCCATCAAAGAAGCTATTCTTGAGGGAACTATTCATAACGATTACGAAGAAGCCTTTGATTTCATGTTGAAAGAAGGTAAAAATATGGGTCTGATACCTGCTAACAACATTCAAACTATAAAAGAAAAATATCTTATCCTACACAAAGAGCTAAATTCCTCTAATCAAAATTGAAGTATTCCATCTCTATGATAGGTTTTGTTAAATATTTGGGGAAAATATTTGGTTCTTCCAAAAGACTCACATGCTTTCTTTATTAGAAGAAAATTCGCAAGGGATTTCAACATAGAATTTTGTGCCTTGCCCACTCTGGCTCTCTACATGAATATGTCCTCTCATTTTATCGACAAGTTCTTTTACGAGCAGCAGACCAAGGCCAGTACCTTTTTCATGATTAGTTCCTTCCTTGCTTGTAACATCATCAATAAGGAATAGCTGACTCAATTCCTCTTGCGTCATTCCCATACCTGCGTCAGCCACTGAAAACACCATCCAACAATCGGAACCATTCGGTAGAACAGCAGAATAATGATGAGGTATAATTACGCTAATCATTACTTCACCACCTGGATATGAATATTTTATGGCATTAGAAACAATATTGCGCAAAATAGTACCCAAAATATCGGGGTCGGCATAAATATCTACGTCGTGAGGAATATCCGTAAGCAGACTAATGTTTTTTTGAGCTGCAGTCAAGCTCATTAAACTTACTATATCCTTTATGAAACTCGTTATATTGAAAACTCTCGGTCTAAATTCAATCATTCCACTTTGAGCTCGCGACCAGCTTAAAAGATTGTTTAAGAGTTCGAGTACATTGCTCGAACTGTTCCTTATCATTTGTATATATTGGATTTTCACTTCATCATCCAATTGATGATAGTCATCGAGCAAAACATCGCAAAGTCCTAATATTGAGGCGAAAGGACTTCGTAAATCGTGTGCAAGTATGGAGATGAAACGGTCTTTTGTTGCAACAGCTATTTTTAATTGACCCTCACTTTTTTTAAGTATTTCCTGCTTGAGTAATTTTTCCGTAATATCTGTCAATATTATCATCCCTTGAAATATCTGATTATTGTCATCTTTCATGGGGACTATAACCACTTGATAATTTCTTTGATTAATTGTGGTTTCAAAAGCTGAGCCTTCATCTTTGAATACACTTTCCAATTTTTGAGATAACTCGTCTCGTCGGGCATCGGGTAAAAATTGCCTAAGCGAAGCACCCTCGAAGTTGTTGACTGAAAATCCAAGTTCTTTTAAAACAGGCCCTTCCGATAAAATACAAATTAAATCCTTGTTGAACACTAACACGGCGGTGTCAGGAAGATTTTTTGCCAAATATCTGTACATGAGGTTTCGTTGACGAAGTTCATGCTCCTGATTCTTCATCAATGTGATATCTTCCTTAATAGCCACAAAATGAGTTATTTTACCAGATGCATCTTTTACAGGCGAAATGACGGCTTTTTCCCAATAAAAAGTGCCATCCTTTTTCTTATTATAAAGCTCGCCCGTCCATACACGTCCTTGGGTAATCGTATCCCACAAATCTTTATAAAAGGCATTAGAATGATAACCCGATTTCAGAATTCTTGGATTCTTTCCTTTAGCTTCGTCGAGGGTATAGCCAGTAATGGAAGTAAAAAAGGGATTAACATAAATGATATCTCCTACATCATTAGTAAGCACAAGGCTCACAGCCATTTGTCGGATAGCCTCCCGGAGAATCAAGTTTTCCTGTATTAATTTCTGGTGTTCTGTAATATCACGAACCGCCCCTACTCTCACTTTTTTACCCCTATAAATAAAAGGTTTGCTAAGAATTTCGACATCAATAACTGTATGATCCGCACCACTTAGTTGTGTCTGATAATTAACCTCATTTCTATTATCTCTTGAGAGCTCTATAGCTCTTTGCCTGTCATTTTCAACAACAAAATCATATAAATCATTTCCCTTCAAGACTTCGGGTGTCATTTTTAGCATTTGAGAAAATCGTGAATTTGTACTAAGTATCAGACCCCGATCATGTAATACGATACCTTCGAAGGCTGCCTCGCTCAGTGTCTCAAACTCTCTACGGGCATTTCTAATTCTTCTAAAATGAATAAGGAGAAAAATTCCAGTAATAAGTATAATTATGATGCCGACACCTATAAATAATTGACCCCTTTGCATTCTTTGCAAAATGACTTTTTCTTGTTGTTCGAGAGAATATATACGAAAAGCCTGACCGATATCGTAGAAATTACTTCTCGCCCATACAAAGCGAATAGAATCAGAATAATATAAACTCTTACGATAATTTTGTATTGCTGAGTCAAAAACTCCTATTCTATTATATAGCTCACCCATTTTCCGGTATGCTTCTATCGTACAATCAATAAGATTAATTTTTCGGCATAATGCTATTCTTTGCTTATTTATTTCGATAGCCTGCAAAAAGTCTGCTTTCCCTTGGTACACCATTATTAATTTGCTTAGAATTTCGACTTTATACCTGTCTGATTTCAGATTTTCAGCAATTTGTAAACCTGTGTTGAGATTTTGAAGTGCCGAAACATCATCACCTTGGGAAAATCTCACTTCTCCTTTTAGAATATAAAGACTAATTCTCAGCTCATCAGCTTCTCTATTTTCCTTAGGGTATACACTGTTCAAAAGAGACATTGCTTTATCGATGGTTTCAAGAGTTTTTGTATAATCTTGTTTCTTCAGATATACGGATGCTATATAAGTCAGAGAATAGGCTACATGCAATGAATTACCTAACTTTTCTCGCAATTGTAAAGCTTGATTCATATAATACAATGCCGAATCCAATTCAAACATTTCTCTTTTACATATACCCAAATTATTAAGAACCACCGACATGCCATATTGATGGTTTATTTGAGAAAATATATTATAAGCCTGTCGGTAATTTTGCATGGGATAATCATAGATATGTTGGGCATAAGAAACATTTCCGATATTAATCAAGGCCCAAGCCATTTCTTTAAGCTGGCCAGCATCACGATAAATTAGATAAGATTTTAAATAAGAATCCATTGCACTAAAAACGAACATTTTCTCGAGAAAGAGATCACCCAACAAACCTGAAATTTCGGCTTCTTTTTGTTTATTTCCTATTTCCTGTGCTAATTGTATGGCTGTCTGCAGAAATTGTATGGCTTTATCAGGATTACTAAGGGTAATTTCTGTAGATAAATCTATTAAATTTTTTATTTGTATTTCCTTGTTTACACCAAGATTCCTATTCACTTCATAGATGCGCAAAAGACTATCGTAACGAGAAAAATTCTGCGCACTAACCCATTGTATTTGTAGGAGCAAACATAGGGACAAGAAAATGAGAAGAGATTTTTTTATATAAAACATAAATTTATAGAACGCAGATTAATACACGTTTGAATTTGGTGTACAAATTAAAACTAAATTTTTATAACTATTAGCATCGGCTGTCATAAAATTAACACTCTAAAAGAAAAATTGAGAAATTAACATGATCTGGAACACTATTTTGCTTCAATTGGGCGAAAAAAAGAGCCCTGTTATGAAAGTAACAGAGCTCGACGTATAAAATTTGAGCGATAAAAATTTATAAAGCATGAACCGTTTCGAGTATCTCCATGCCTTTTTTAACTGCTTGTAAGTTAAGTGGGATAAGGTTATGATGCCTTGCAGGGAGTGATTTTTCCAAACCTTTTTCTATATTTTCGAGTTTGACTATAGGTTTTAGTTTCAGATAAGCTCCCAGAATGATCATATTAAAGATTTTAGTAGCTCCCATTTTTGCAGCTTCCGTAGTTGCTTCGACCTTATAAATATGAATGTCCTTCCGCTGAGGAGGTCGGGTAATACCATTAGGATCGTAAAGAAGAAGGCCTCCTGGTTTAACACTGCTTTCGAATTTATCGAGGGATTGTTGGTTCAGAATAATTGCAGTGTCGAACTGACTAAGCACAGGACTGCTGATTCTTTCATCACTTAAGATTACAATGACATTGGCAGTGCCTCCCCGCATTTCTGGACCATAAGAAGGCATCCAGCTTACTTCTTGTCCTTGCATGAGGCCAGAATAAGCCAGTATCTTACCCAAAGAAAGGACTCCCTGTCCTCCAAATCCGGCTATGATAATTTCTTCGGTCATAATGAATATTTTTAAATTTTTATTCAGATTTTTTCACCAATTCGCCATTTACTTTCAAATCACCCAATGGATAAAATGGCAACATGTTTTCCTCAAGCCATTTATTAGCTTGTAGTGGAGTTAATTTCCAACCCGAATTGCAATTAGATACAACTTCGACAAAACTAACTCCTCGATTGAGTTTTTGGTTTTCGAATGCCATTCGTATAGCCTTTTTAGCTCTTCTAACCAGAGCCGCTGTATGCACGGCCTGACGCGTGACATAATAAGTCCCTGGCAACAGGGCTAACAACTCGGTAATTTTCAAAGGATTACCCATCATTTGCACATCACGGCCATAAGGGGAAGTGCTGGTAAGCATTCCTGGTAAGGTGGTAGGAGCCATCTGACCGCCTGTCATACCATAAATGGCATTATTGATGAAAATGATAGTTATATTTTCGCCACGATTACAAGCGTGTAGGGTCTCATTAGTTCCAATGGCGGCGAGGTCGCCATCGCCTTGATAAGTAAAAACAAACTTTTCGGGATAAACACGTTTGATGGCTGTGGCAAGAGCCGGTGCTCTTCCATGTGCTGCCTCTTGCATATCTATGTCGAAATAATTGTATGCCAATACGGAGCATCCTACAGGAGCTACTCCTATAACTTCACTTTGTATCCCCATTTCTTCAATGACTTCGGCAATGAGCCGGTGTGTAGTACCATGACCACATCCAGGACAGTAATGCAGTACATTATCCGTGAGAACACTGGTTTTTTTGTAAACTAAATTTTCTGGTGTACGAATTTCGGGTATATCAAAATTTTGTGTCATTTTTCAATCTCCAATTATTTGTTTTTCCAATGCATCTAATACTTCAACCGGTGAAGGAATCATGCCACCAAAGCGGCCATAATGTTTCACCTTAATTCTATCGTGCGATCCTATACGAACATCTTCTATCATTTGTCCGGCATTAAGCTCGACAACCAAAATGCCTTTCACCTGATTAGAAAGCTGTTCGACTATAGCATAAGGGAATGGATATAGGGTAATAGGACGTAATAAGCCAACTTTTATTCCCTTAGCCCTACCTAAATCCATAGCCTTCTGGCAAATACGAGCCGATGAACCAAATGCCACTAAAAGATATTCGGCATCTTCGCATTGCAGCGTTTCATACCTTACTTCCGATGCCTCAATTTTACGATACTTTTCTTGTAGTTTTAGATTATGTTTTTCCTGCTTACTAGGGTCTAATTCCAAGGATGTAATAATACGGCGGTCTTTACCTGGTTTTTTCCCTGTTGTAGCCCAAGGATAAAGTTCATCTATCTGTTGATTCGTGAGCCTTGGTTGTTGCTCACTCAATTCTACCTTTTCCATCATTTGCCCAATTACTCCATCCGATAGCATCATAACAGGATTGCGGTACTTAAAGGCCAGCTCGAAACCTAAACTAACAAAATCAAACATTTCCTGAACCGATGAAGGAGCCAGAACAATCAACCTGTAATCTCCATGTCCTCCACCTTTAGTGGACTGAAAATAATCACTTTGCGAGGGTTGTATAGTTCCAAGGCCAGGACCTCCTCTTGCTACATTCAATATTAAACAGGGTAATTCTGAACCTGCTATATAGGAAATACCCTCTTGCATAAGACTGATGCCGGGGCTTGAAGAAGAAGTTAAAGCCCGCTTACCACAAGCAGCAGCACCATACACCATGTTGATAGCTCCGAGCTCACTTTCCGATTGAAGCACAACCATACCAGTGCGCTCATAAGGTTTTTCTGCCATTAAATACTCCATGACTTCACTCTGCGGTGTAATAGGATACCCAAAATAAGCATCCGCCCCCACCCTGATAGCAGCTTCAGCAAATGCTTCGTTGCCTTTCATTAACATTAATTCTTTCATGCCTTTTCTTTTAAAAGTTGTTAAACCTTAGCTCTATAAACAGTGATAACCCCATCAGGACATACTATTGCACAATTTGAACATCCATTGCAACTTCCGTTCACCTTGATTGCATAATGATATCCTTTGCTATTCACCTCGGCCGACATGGCCAGCACATCTAAAGGACAGGCAGCATTACAAAGTTCACAGCCTTTACAGTGTTCGATATCTATGACTACATCTCCTTGTACTTTTGCCATATAACTGATTTTTAGTTTATAACGTTGATCTCGTTTGAATGGACGAAATTAAACATTATAATTCGGATGATGAAAATGTTTATATCGATTTTAGCCTCAAATTTGGCTAATTTAAAATAATTCTAAATTAGAAATTACTATTTAAAAAATTATATTACAATGATTTACATAATGTACCCCATGAATATAAAAATTTTCTTTAATTTTAACAGATAATTTTTTGACTCTTTCCCTCTATAAAAAATTAAATTGTAAGATTGCTTATTGGTTTATATTAATCCTGCGGAAAATACAAAAAGTAAGTCTTAAGAAAATCATCATTACGACTGTGTGACCAATGCCCTGAAGTCTCCTCCCGTTGGAATTTGAAATAGCTTCAACTCAAAATAGGGCAAAACCGCAATCAAATGGTCGAAAATATCGGCCTGAATCTTTTCATAGTTTTCCCATTGGGTGGTTTTTGCGAAGCAATAAACTTGCAAAGGTATTCCCTTTTCATTAGGAGCTAATTGCCTTACCATCATAGTCATTCCCTGATGTACATTGGTATTATTTTTCAAATATTCTAATACATAAGCTCTAAATATTCCCAAATTAGTCTGACGACGGCCATTAACAATCACTGTATCGTCGAAACCAAATTGCTGGTTGTATTGTAGAAGTTCTTCTTCTTTTTGCAAGACATAATTCTTTATGAGTTTGAATTGGGTAAATCGTTCTAACATTTCGGGAGTACAAAATTTTACACTTCCCATGTCAATTTGGAGGGAGCGTGCGATGCGTCTTACGCCGGCTTCTTCCATTCCTCTCCAATTGCGAAATGAATCGGAAACCAAAGTGTAAGCTGGTACAAAGGAAATCGTCTTATCGAAATTTTCGATTTTCACTGTTGTTAACGTAATCTCTAGTACATTACCATCTGCTTCATGCTTTGGTATGGTAATCCAATCGCCAATCATTATCATATTATTTGCCGAAAGCTGGATGCCAGCAACGAAACCAAGAATACTATCTCTAAATATCAACATCAAAATAGCAGATATGGCACCCAACCCACCAAGAATTGCTAAAGGATTTCGATTAAGCAAAATGCCAATAATTACCACTGCCCCTATAAAATATATGATGATTTTCAAGACCTGCACAAATCCCTTGATGGGTTTATTCTTCGCTATTGGGGTAGTTAAATATAGATCATGAACAGCATTCAGACAAGCATCAATAGTGATGAGGAAAACAAAAACAATATATATAGATACAAGAGTATCAAGAAAAGCTATTAATCCTGTCATATCGCTAATGACGATAGGAAGCAGTCCCTTGAAAAGAAAAGCAGGCACTAAATAGCAGAGCCTTTTAAAAAATTTACGTCTTAAAAGAAAATCGTCAAACTGACTTTTCGATCGGCTGGCAATCCGCTTAATAATTCTATAAACAATATCACGTACCAAATAATAAATGAGCACAGATAGAATTAAAGACGAAATAAGCCAGATATAATCAGCAATTTTATCGGCCAAGAAATCAGAAAATCCCACCGAAATTAGCCAATCTTTAAACTGTAAACTAAGTTCCTTTAAGTATTTATCCATCGATTCTATTTTTTATAGTACATCATCATAAAGGTCACATCATGACCATCATTCTATTCTTAATTCAATAATCTCATCTATTATCAATTTACAAAAATACAAACATCATTATTCTAAAAGCAAGCATCGCTGTGATATCAATACAAGGAATTTTATATGAGAGTAATAAAATTTTCGAAATAGCCTCTTCATCCTGTTTTCAAAATGGAGAAACTCTTTCTTCATTTAAGTTTCAAAATCCGAAAAAACTTTATGTTCTTTAAAATCATCAAAATGATATCAGCTCTTCAAAACACTCATAAAATACCCATTCTATTGCATGTTGGCTATGGAAGGTTTATATCTACTAACCACTTACCATGCCGTCGGATGATGAGGAAATTCTCCTTTGTATCATCCCAAATTAAAAAACATCTTGCTGTATCTCCTTTTACTTCAATCTTCTCGATTTTATAGTTAACAGGATGAAATTTAATAGTTCCATTGGAAAAAAGGAATGTTTCGGCATTAATCAGATGGCTGTAAGTACTTGAGGTGGCATAATTTCGGGCATGACTAAAATTACCAGTACTGATATCGTGAAGAAAAATTTCTACAACTTCCTGAGGATTATTGGAAGAATTACATCCTGCAAAAAATATAAAGAAAAGTAAGAAGAATAACCCAAGTTTTTTATTCATAAGCAAAGATTTTAATCAGAGGATGTGAATTTTAACGATTTTAAAGTTATTCGCTTGTGCAAGGTTAATCTTTCAAGTAATAATCTATAGTGCTCACCACGCGGATATTTTTGATGTAGGGAGTATTGGCATCGCGGTCGCTAATCGTAATTTGACCTTGATTGGCGCTTTTTATTTTCCCCAGTTTGGAGTTTGAATCTCTAGCAAACTTTTCAGCTGCAATGCGAGCATTCTTAGTTGCTTCTTCTATCATTTGGGGTTTAATGTCGTTGAGCTTCGTAAACAAATACTGTACATTATATTGATATTCATCACCCCCAACGGCTATCCCTTTTTGCAGCAATTCACCCTGTTCACTCATCAATCGCCTAACCAGCTCCACATTATCCGACATCACGGTAATGACAGAAGTAATATTGTAGCGATAAGGCGAAGGAACAGATCGATAGCGGTCGGCTTCCATATCGATTACCTGAGGTGCCGAAATGCTTATCTCATTGTCATTAATACCATTCTTCTTCAAGAAAGCAACGATGGCTTCGTTTTTTGCCTTTAGTTCGTCATACAATACTAATAAGTCATTCCCAACTTCCTTAAAGGGTAAGGGCCAGATGACACGGTTCGCTGGGACTTCCATCTCAGACAATCCTTTTACGCTTACTACTCGATCACGTTCCGAGAAAATCTTAATGCCTCCCTTTATCATCGAACCCAGTAAAATAAGACCAATGGCTAATATAATGGATTCAGGAATCTTATTTTCCATAGCTTATTTTTTTAATTGTGAAGAACAGCAAAAATATGGAATTACGAAGACAATAACAAAATTTGAGAAAATATAATAAAGTGAAAGAGAAAAAATATATCGAATAGGATTTTTGCTTGATGATTAGGAAATATAGCTATACTTTTGCAGTAAAAATATTTCATGCAGGTGAATATAATACAACATCTGCTTAAAAACTCAAAACTATGAAAAAGCATAATTTTAATGCGGGACCTTCTATATTACCGCGAGTTGCCATTGAGAACACAGCTCAAGCCATACTCGATTTAAACCAGACGGGTTTGAGCATTCTGGAAATCTCACATCGTAGCAAAGATTTTCAGGCTATCATCGATGAAGCCGTTGCACTTTTCAAAGAATTATTACATATCCCTGAGGGATATCATGTGCTTTTCCTTGGAGGAGGTGCATCTCTACAATTTTGTATGGTTCCATTCAACCTCTTCAACAAGAAAGCAGCTTATCTTGAAACAGGTGTTTGGGCTAAAAAAGCCATCAAAGAAGCAAAAATCTTTGGTGAAGTAGCTATAGTTGCTTCTTCGAGTGACAAAAATTTTACTTACATTCCCAAAGGCTTTACTATTCCCACAGATGCTGATTATTTCCATGTTACCACCAACAACACCATTTATGGAACCGAATTACGTAAAGACCTCGACAGCCCAGTTCCTCTGGTTGCCGACATGTCGTCTGATATTATGAGTAGGCCTGTGGATGTTTCGAAATATGCTATTATTTATGGTGGTGCTCAGAAGAATGTAGGGCCAGCAGGGGTTACCTTTGTTATTATTCGCGAAGATGTATTAGGCAAAGTTGAACGTAACATTCCAACTATGCTCGATTACCGTACACATATTAAAGAAGGATCACTCTTTAATACTCCTCCGGTTCTTCCAATTTACACTGTTATGCAAACCTTGCGCTGGCTCAAAGGCTTAGGAGGTGTAAACGAAATGGAAAAAATCAACCAACAAAAGGCAAAACTTCTTTATGATTACATTGACCAAAGCAGGATGTTTGTTGGAACAGCCGAAAAAGACAGTCGTTCACTTATGAATGTTTGTTTTGTGATGAAGCCTCAATATACCGACAAAGAAGAAGCTTTTCTTGAATTTGCCAAGAGCAAGGGAATGATCGGCATTAAAGGCCATCGTTCGGTCGGAGGTTTTAGGGCATCTTTATATAACGCTTTGCCCATAGAGAGCGTCAAAGCACTCATCGATTGTATGGAAGAATTCGAAAAGGCAAATGCCTAAAACTTAATCGGAGATGAGATAGAAAACCGTACTTTATGAGTACGGTTTTTTCTTTTGAGAAAGTTTAAGATTTTGCAAAATTTCAAGATTTTTATAGTAAATTAGCATTCCCATTTAAATGTTTTCCAAAACATGAAATTAACCAATTTTCTTTTGACATTCATGGTGTTTTGGATGACTACCATGGGTTGTCATTCACAAAATAAAGGAGGAAATATGCAGGCTATAGATCGTAAACCTGCTGTTGCAGGACAGTTTTATCCTGGTGACAGTGCTTCGCTTCAAAAAAGTCTCGAAATGTTGTTTGCACAGGCAAAACCAGGACCAACACCCAATTTAAGGGCTATTATAGTACCCCATGCAGGATATGTATTTTCAGGGAAAGTAGCTGCTTCAGGATTTAACCAGATACCAGCCGATCAGAAATATGAAAACATTTTTATTATAGGGCCTAGCCATAGGGCAGGTTGGGATGGAGCCAGCGTTTACGATAGAGGTGATTATATTACACCTTTAGGTAGGGCTACCGTAAATACTGAATTAGCCAGCGAACTCATTAAAAAATATCCTTTCTTTTCTTTTCGGCAGGATGCTGATGCGTATGAACATGATATAGAGGTTCAGATTCCTTTTCTGCAAAAACACCTCAAGCATCCTTTTAAAATCGTTCCCATCATCATTGGCACCGATTCACCCGAAACTCTTAAAAAAATTGCTTCTGCATTGAAACCATGGTTTACCCCTAATAATTTATTCGTGATTTCGACCGATTTTTCGCATTATCCATCATTTGAAGATGCAGTAGATGTGGACAGGGCTACGGCACAAGCTATTTGTACCAATTCTCCTCAAAAACTAATCGATACCTTAATTTCAAATCGTAAAAAACACATTCCTGGGCTATCGACAAGTCTTTGCGGAGCTTCGGCCGTAATAACTCTACTTTTTATAACTTCTGAATTGCCCGGAATCGAGATCAAAGACATAGACTATCAAAATTCAGGACATAGTCCTTATGGTGATCAAGACCACGTAGTAGGCTATCATGCAATAACCTTAACACAGAAACCCAATTCAAACGATTTTTCGCTTAGCGATACTGAAAAAAAGAATCTTTTAAAGATTGCACGACAAAGCATAGAACAATATTTCGAGACGGGGACGCGGCTACCAAAGCCAGATGCACTTCTAACCCCCAATCTGCTGAAACCCTGTGGGGCATTTGTTACGCTTCACAAACATGGGGAATTAAGAGGCTGCATTGGACATTTTGGAGAAGATAAACCTCTTTGGGAAACCGTAGCTGAAATGGCTCTTGCTTCGGCTTTCAACGATACTCGGTTTCATCCCTTACGCGAAGATGAACTGAAGGAAGTAGAAATTGAAATTTCGGTGCTTACTCCCATGCGTAAAATTTCATCCATCAACGAAATCCAATTAGGGAAACATGGCATCTACATCAAAAAAGGATGGAATGCAGGTACATTCTTGCCTCAAGTGGCAACTGAAACGGGCTGGACACTCGAAGAATTTCTTGGTCATTGCAGCCGCGATAAAGCCGGCTTGGGATGGAATGGCTGGAAAGATGCCGAAATCTATGTATACGAAGCCATCGTTTTCAATGAAAAAGAATTTTAAGCCTACTTGCGGGCACAAATAAACTTGTATTTACAATAACGACAGGCATTCTTGTTCGAAGTCTGGCGAAAAGGTTGTTGGCCGTTGAAAAGATTCTCAAGCATCAATTTGATTTGTTGTTCGATGTATTGAAAAGCAGAATTAAATTGAATAGAATTATTATCAGTAGGAGAAGATTGTTTTATAGTAGCTTCGGCAAAACCCATATTTGATCTTCTAAGAAACATGATTCCAGCACTCACATTATCGCGTTGGGAATGGCTACTTTTATACATCCATAAATAAGTTAGTAATTGAAATGCCTTATCTGCATCCAATTTATCTGTAAGATTTTTTGAAATATCCAACGACAATTGCTTTTCATCTCCTTTGCCTGTTTTATAATCTATGATGCGGACTTGATCGCCTACCTTGTCGATTCTATCGATTCGTCCATGAATCTTCACCAAATCAATACTCATGCGAGAATCACCATTAGAAATCGACCACGAAAAAGGCATGGAATGATTTATTGGCTCTTCAAGACCTAAAATCTGCAAATCGGGATTGTTTTTTAAAAACTCGATTTCATTTTGAAAAAATCTCTTAAGAATTTGCTGAGCGACGCCAAAAAGCAATTTATTACGTCCATATTCAGTATCGATGCCCTTAAGCTCATTTTTAAAGCTGTTCTGAATTAAATCATTTAATTGAGTAAGTCTTTTATTTATAAATGCCTCAGTCACACGAAATGGGAACTCATGAGCATAAAATTCTTTCAAAACTTGATGAACCACAGTTCCAAAGACAGCTTCATTAATTTCTCCTTCTGTATCGTGGTAATCGACCAAACCCACCAGATAGTCAAAATAAAACTTTACACCGCAGACATTAAATGTCCATAAAGCCGTAGGTGACAAGCCCTTTTGACTTTTATCTATTAATTTTTTTAGCACTTCAGATGTTTTATCGAAAGTTATTTCTCGGGCTGGTTTGAGGTTGATAGAAAAACTTTTAATAAAGGGTTCTATTTGCGTATTAGATTCGTAAAGAGGAAATTCATTTTCGATCTGAAGCATGAAGCGGCTTTTTTCGCCTCCTCCCAAAGCTCCATGTTCGCTGTTATATAACACAATGGCTTGTTTGCAACCCTGCAGCAAGCGGTAAAAATGATATGCCCAAACTGCAGACTGATGAAAATCGACTGGAAGATTAAATTCCTTTTCTATTCTTACATCAAAAGGAATGAATGAATTTCGAGGACCACGACCTGGTATAATATCATCATTAGCCGACAATAAAAAAACCGTATCGAAATCAAGTGCTCTGGTTTCGAGCATTCCCATGATCTGAAGGCCTTTTAAAGGTTCACTATAGAATGGAACCTTAGTAGAAATTAACAGCCTCTGCATTAATTTTAAAAAAGATTGAGAAGGTGGATCTATTTCTAATTCCTTTAATTTATTCAAGGTTCCATAAAGAGCATGGCTAAAAACATATAAATAATCCTGATGGTAACTTTCTTCAACATTTCCTTTGATAAGATCAACTAATTGCAGAAGTGACTCAGCTAAATCAATAAAACTGTTATTCTCATAAAACATGGAAACTAGCTGCTTACCAAATTCATTGTTTATGAAGAGCTCATTTAGTTGCTGATGGGTTAAATAGGATTGGCCAGCCTTGATTCTTTCTCTCAACTCATTGGCTTCATCATAAGGATAGAATATGTTAGTCCTCAAATATGGATGATGTAAAAGGTCAAAAAACAACCTCGTTGGCAAGGCATCATCTTTCTTTTGAATGAAGATGTTAAAGAAATTCTCTACAAGTTGTTTTATGGGTGTAGCCATTAGAGGCACTCCCATTGTGATATTTATATTTTTAATTTCGGAAGGTAAAGCATCAAGCACAGGGATCAATAAATCTTCATTGGCTAACACAATAGCGGCACTCTCGAGCCAATCAGTTCCTTCAATTTTGAGTTTTTCTTCTATCTCTTGTTGTAATATCATCACTTGGCTCACATTTCCAGCAACACCAATACTTTTTATTTTCCTGTTTTCTGTTCGTAATCTATCTTGAATCCACTTAGCATTTTTCAAATCGATTTTGTTACGAAGAAAGAAACCAGCTTCCTGAAGTTGGTTTTCAAGATAATACGAGTCGGCATCGTAAAAAACTTCGGCTTTACCTAAATCCCTCAAAGAAGAAATGATCTTTTCTTCGGCTGGTGTATTAGCATAAAATCCGGCAAAAATAATATGATCCCATTTGCTGAAAAGTAGAGCAAAATTCTGATTCTCGGCTAACCATCGGGCAGCCATGGCCGTAGAGACCTTATTCGCCTCCATGGACAGGCGATGGTATTCCTGGTAAAGGTCATTTAAGGAATCATAAAAATTGAGATACTTTTCTTGGAATTTTGTAAGTGGAGCTTCTCCCAAATTCCATGTAGCGAATTTTTTGAATAAATATAAATAGGCGAATAATCGGGCTGGATCAATTAAATAATTGTCAGTATCATCAAAGTCTCTTCTTACTATTTGTTCCCAATCCAAAAAGTTATCGAGATCTCTTGACGAAAGTTGTGGCACAAGTCGAGAAGCTTGATACAAGGTCATCATTTCATCGAAAGGCTCGGCCTTAGTAAAAGGTGTAACCTCAAATAAAAAATCTTCGAAAGAAAAAATTTGAGGAGACCAGACAGGTCTTTTTATTCTTAAACCCAGTTCTCGGCGGAAAAATAATCCCGCTCTTCTATTGGGAAATACAACACACAATCTTTTGAAATCATTCCTATATTGTTCATCAACATAGTCGGTGAGAAGAGATAAGAAACTGGCCATTATTTAAGAATTACCTTGCGAAAATAGCTGAAAAGAGCTTAATAAAATTTAAAGGCTTACTAATAGTGAATATGATTTTTTTCGAAAACTTGAATTTTTTCTACAGTACCCAAATCCATCCAAAAGATTCCTGTGTGATCGTAACCCATGATAGGATAAGTTTTACAGAGTTTGAGGTATAAATCCATTATAGAAAAAACATCTTCCGTAGGCATAAAATCTAAAATCTTGTCGCTAACAATATGAATTCCACTAAAAGCAAAGGTCTGATAAGAATCCTTAGCTGGACTCGAAACATCATTCGAAGGCTTTTTACTAACTCTGTCTTTCAGGAACATTTGTTTGTCGAAATATAATAGCCTTGTGGTTGGACGCTGGCTAACAGCAAGAGTTGCAAGAGGATTATTGAGCGTATGTGACTGGTATAAGTCCATCAAATTCAAATCGGTAACTACATCAACATTATAAACCAGAAAAGAAGAGCCCAGCAGAAATTTACCGGCTCGTTTAATAGCTCCTCCCGTATCGAGCAATTGTTCTCTTTCATCACTGATAATTATTTCAACTTCAGGCCATGAATGACTTTGCAAAAATGCCATAAGTTGATCACCAAAATGATGAATATTGACAATAATTCTTCGAAAGCCATCATGGGAGAGTTTTAGAATAGCCCTTTCGAGCAGAGTCATTCCACCCACTTCAACTAAAGCCTTTGGGCGATCAAGCGTCAAAGGATAAAGACGCGTTCCTTTTCCGGCTGCAAGAATCAAGGCATTCATTTATTGAACTCGATTAAAGAATCTGAAAAACATTAGTTGCTTCATTAGCTCATTCCATGATAAAGGAATGAATTTAATCATCAATAAAAATGGACTTATTAGAAGAAAGTTCACGATGAGTGATTATTACATCATAATCGGGTGAAGCTGAAATTTTCTGTGCCAATGCATTAGCGCAGTAAACTGAACGATGTTGCCCTCCAGTACATCCCATGCAAACCAATAGATGCGTATAGCCTTTATCGAGATATGAACGAATACTTTGTTTTACGAGAGCTTCACAGTGATAAATAAACTGATTGACTTCAGGAAACTGTTCGAAAAAATGTATTGTCTCGGAATGATTCCCAGTAAGTTTCGAATATTGGGGATAAATTCCTGGATTAGGCAAAGTTCTGCAATCAAAAACAAAACCACCTCCATTGCCAGAAATGTCATTGGGAATACCGTTTCTATAAGAAAAACTCACGATTTCCACCTGTAAACGCTGGGTTTGTTTGCCGAATGATTTGAGTGTTTCATTTCTTGTTATTTCACTCAAAACTCTCTCCAACTCAGGCATCTGGTATGGAAAACCATAGTTTTCGAGAAGAGAAGACAGATTATTCAAAGCAAAAGGAATACTGAGTAGGAAGTGATTTTTTTGTTGGAAAAATCCACGTAAGCCATACGTTCCTAAAGCCTGAAAAATTCTTGCAAATACAAATCCAGGCCAATAATAAAGAAATTCATCCTTATCGACTGAAGTGAAATGAGGAAGCTGTTGTAGATAATACTGAAGCAAAGTTTCACGTATTGAGGCTGGAATATCAGCTTTGGCATCGAAAAGTAAAGAGGCCAAGTCGTATTGTAAGGGGCCTTCCCTACCTCCTTGGTAATCAATAAAATAGAGATTATTGCCTTGAATCATGATATTGCGCGATTGAAAATCGCGGTACATGAAATAATGGGAAGAAGCTCGAGTTAAAAAGGCTGCAAATTTACGAAAGTCATCTTCGAGGGCTTGTTCGTCGAATAAAACACCAGCAAGTTTTAAGAAATAGTATTTAAAATATTGCAAATCCCACAAAATGCTTTGTTCATCAAAACAGAAACGAGGATAAGCTTTCGAAAAATCGAAATCTTTACCTGCCATCTGAAATTGAATTAGATAATCAATGGCTTGGAAATAGAGGTTAGTAAGTTGCTCATTCCAGCTTTCAGTTTTTTTTACCTCTTGCAGATGACGGAAAAGCGTAAGATCACCCAAATCCTCCAAAAGGTAGGCTTTGCGGTTATCTGAGATGGAATAGATTTGAGGAACCGGTAAGCCTTTATCGAGGAATTGAGTGGTAAAAGAAAAAAAGGCCTCATTTTCTTTAATATTTGGATTCCAAGCTCCCAGAATAGAATAAGCTTCACTTTTTAATCGAAAATATGTTCGTTCGGAAGCCGAGGCAGGAAGACGATGCACGGAAATGGGTTTTGTACCCCCATAGTTTTCGAAAAGCTCTACAACAGTCTGTAATGCAATCTTGTTCAATGTAAAATGATAGTCTTTGTCGGACAAATATAAACAGTAAAATTCGGATGATTTTTATCTCAATCCAAATCAAATAGTAAATTAAACGATATGAATGACTTAGGCAGGTTATGAAAAATTAAATTCCCTTCTCAAGGCTCAGGATATATAAAAAATAAGCCCCATTCACTGAGGGGCTTGTTGTCCGACTAGGATTCGAACCTAGACTAGGAGAACCAAAATCTCCTGTGCTGCCATTACACCATCGGACAAAGAATTCGGCTGCAAAAATATGAAGAATTTTTTAACTATCAATTAGGGATACAAAATTTTATGAAGCTCGAATTTTTACTACTTTCGCACTCTATTCAAAAGCTTCAACATATCCATTAATCATTGATTTAATCCATAGAAAATCAATGGAAAAAAACGCAGACACCAAGAATCTAACCAGTGAAAACATGAAAAATTTCAAACGAATCAACAACCTGCTTGGATGGATCACTTTTGCCATTGCTTTAACAGTTTATATGTTAACACTTGAGCCAACTGCGAGTTGGTGGGATTGTGGAGAATACATTTCAACGGCCTACAAATTGCAAGTTGGGCATCCACCAGGAGCTCCCACTTTTCAGTTATTTGGACGCTTATTCACTCTTGCAGCTGGTAACGATATTACACGAGTAGCCTATATGGTGAACACCATGTCGGCCTTGAGCAGTGCCTTGACTATTTTATTCCTTTTTTGGAGCATTACAATGCTTGCCCGCAAGATTGTTTTAAAGCAAGGCCAAGAAATCACCATAGGAAAACTGATTGCCATTATGGGTTCGGGCTTTATTGGTGCCTTGGCTTATACATTCAGCGATTCATTTTGGTTCTCGGCTGTTGAAGGAGAAGTTTATGCAATGTCATCTTTTTTTACGGCTTTAGTATTTTGGGCCATATTGAAATGGGAAAATGTTGCCGATGAAGAACATTCAGTGCGATGGATTATCTTTATTGCTTTTATGGTTGGCCTTTCTATTGGTGTGCATTTGCTGAATTTATTAGCCATCCCAGCAATTACTTATATTTACTATTATAAGAAATACAAACCCAATTGGAAGGGATTTTTGCTTACAGGAGTGATTTCTATTGCTTTATTAGCCTTAATCATGTATGGAATCATTCCCGAAATTGTAAACCTTTTTGGTAAAACCGAATTATTCTTCGTTAATTCACTTGGGCTGCCATTCAACACGGGAACTATTTTCTTTGCAGTAGTTCTTATCTCAGTTATTATTTCTGGTTTGCTTTATACGATCAAAGGCAATAAGTATAGAAGTTTCTTTCTCATCTCGCTAATTGTTTTCTTTATTATTTTGGTAGGATCAAGAAAGGGATTTTTAGGCGTTTTGATTTCACTGGCCATTGGTGGAAGTTGTATATATGTAGTGCTTAAATTAAAAAAAGCACGTCCTGTTATCAATGCAGTTATTTTATCATTAGCATTCATTCTGATTGGATATTCTTCATTTTTAATGTTGGTTATCCGAGCCAATGCCAATCCTCCTATTAACGAAAATGCTCCGGGCGATGCCATTAGCCTTCTCTCCTATCTCAATAGAGAACAATATGGCACATGGCCTTTATTTTATGGTCAATATTACAATGCTCCCGTAACTGATTATAAGGACCAGTCGCCCATATATCAAAAGGATGAAGAATCTGGAAAATATGTGATTGCCGATTCTCGAAAAGGTACTGTGCCGGTTTATGATAAACGATTTATGACCTTATTCCCAAGAATGTGGAGCAATCAAAAACAAAGTCATATTGATGCTTACAAGAACTGGGGCAAGATAAAAGGTGTGCCTATCACCATAACGAATAACAGTGGTAAAACTGAGACTTTGATAAGGCCAACCTTTGGTGAAAACCTGAGGTTCTTTTTCAATTATCAATTAGGGCACATGTATTTCAGATATTTTATGTGGAATTTTGTAGGTCGGCAAAACGATATAGAAGGTCATGGAGGGATAGAAGATGGTAACTGGATAAGTGGAATCAAGTTTATAGATGAGGCTAGATTAGGCAATCAGGAAGATTATCCTGAATACCGCCAGCAGAATCCCGCTTTCAACCGATTTTATTTTCTACCACTTATTTTAGGTCTCATTGGTTTAATCTATCACATCAAGAAACATCCTCATGATAGTTTTGTGGTAGCATTGCTCTTCTTCATGACGGGAATAGCTATCGTCATTTATTTGAACCAGACTCCTTTACAACCACGTGAAAGAGATTACAGTTATGCGGGTTCCTTTTATGCCTTCAGCATATGGATAGGATTAGGAGTGTTAGCCCTCAGCGATTGGCTCAGAAAATATATCAAACCAGTTGCGGCTACTGTATTAGCTATTTTGATTGCATTCCCAGTTCCCTATATCATGGGCAAAGAAGGTTGGGACGATCATAACCGTTCGCATAAAACTGCAGCCCGTGATTTTGCTTTTGCTTATCTGGATTCAACACAACCTCAAAGTTTACTTTTTACCTTCGGCGATAACGATACATTCCCTTTATGGTATGCCCAAGAAGTGGAAAATCATCGCACCGATGTGAGAGTAGTAAACTATATGCTGGCTTCAGGTGACTGGTACATCCATCAAATGGCCCGAAAGGTTTACGATTCTGAACCCTTACCATTTACTCTAAAACCCGAACAATATGACAAAGGCAATAACGACATTGTATTAGTAGTTGACCTCAACAAATCCGGACAGCCCATTTTATTAAGAGACATCATGCGGTTTATAGCCGACGAAAGAAACAAACGCGACTTTGGTGAAGGCCAATTGCTTAGCTTCATCCCTTCGAAAACCATACGCATACCCGTGGATACAGCAGCAGTAAAGGCAAGCGGCATAATCCCCGACGAAATGAAAGACAAAGTCTTACCATATCTTGATTTCACCATTCGTAAAAATTATATCTTCAAAAATGATTTAATGTTGCTTGACATTTTAGCTACCAACGACTGGAAACGGCCTATCTATTTCACTAGCCCTTCGGGAATTGGGGGAGCTATTAATTTGGATGAGTACTGTCATCTTGAGGGAATGGTTTATAAATTCCTGCCTGTAAAAGCCAGCGATTATATAAAAGGATTGGGTGGAATTTCGGCCGATACTTGTTACGATATTCTGGTGAACCGAATCAAACAATGGGGGAATTTAAATGATCCCAGAGTGACGGTGGATAGAGAAAGTTTTCGTAATGCTGCCATCCCACGGCAGAATTATATGCGTGTTGCCCAATCTATGGTAAATAAAGGCAAATATGAGGAGGCAGTAAAAGCACTCGATTTATCATTGCAATATTTTCCCACTTCGAAAATATTCCCTGATAAATACATGCTGTCGTATGTCGACTTGTATTATGCAGCCAAAGCACCCCAGAAAGCCAATACTATGGCCTTAGAGCTTGCTAACATCTTTTCGCAAGACCTCAATTTCTATCTTTCGCTCGAACCCAAATTTTCATCTCAATACGAGCAGGAGATGTCAGAAAATGCTTATCTGATGCAGCGTCTAAGCCAGGTGGCCACTCAAAATGGACAAGATAGCACAGCAAAAGTCATAGAAGGCATGATTAAGCTCAAACTATCCCAGTAAGTCTATTTGTAGTTTTTCACTTATGAATTCCACATTCGCGTCCTTCTTGAGATTCCCACCACCAGCGTCCAGCTCTAACATCTTCACCGGGTTGGATGGCTCGAGTACAAGGCTCACAACCTATGCTCGGATAGCCTTTATCATGCAAGGGATTATAAGGAATCTGATGAGAGTGAATGAAATTCCATAGTTGTTCATCAGTCCATGTTATAAGAGGATTGAATTTAAGCAAGCCATTAAGCTCATCCCATTCCAGAAGCTGTGCATGTTCGCGTGTTTGTGATTGTTGCCTCCTGAGGCCAGTAATCCATATCTTCATCCCATCGAGGGCTCGCTTTAGTGGCTCAACCTTCCGCACTCCGCAACACATTCTGCGATTTTCAACACTATAATAAAACAGATTGATTCCCTTTTCATTCACTAACTTCTCCACTTCTTTATAATCAGGGAAAATCACTTCTATATTGATTTTATACCTCAAACGGGATTTTTCGAGCAAGTCATAAGTTTCTTCGAAAAGTCGTCCAGTATCAAGCGTAATCACACGTATTGGAAGATTTTGAGTGGCAATCATATGTAAAATCGCCTGATCTTCGGCACTGAGGCTGCTGGCAAAACAAACCTGCAAAGGGTACCACGCTATAACTTCCTTTAAAGCCGCATCTACAGTCAAATGTTCAATCTTGTTTCTCAAAATCAAAACTTCGTTTTCATCCATTTTTGATAATTTCTGCAAAGATAAACGCATAAGTTATACTCACTTGTACCTCTAAATAGAGAATACGTAAAACTTTCTTTTTCATAATCCTTCACATCTATATTGTTTTTATCATGTTTTCATCAACCGCATAAAATGAATATGTGTTTAAAAATTGAAACTTAAACTGATTAAAAGCCTGTAACTTTGTCGCCTGTCTTACTCATTGAATGTTTTTACTAAAGTATTATAAGAAAATATGAAAAATCATATATCGAAATTCAACCTTATTTCTATAATATTCCTTCTCTCCTATTCTTGCTTAGGCCAAACAACCATTAAAGGAAAGATAGAAGGAGCAGCCGGGACAAAAGTGGAAATTGCCTATTATTATGGTGAAAACCTTAGGGTTTTCGATTCAGTCATTTGTGATGAAAATGGGCAGATAAACCTGGTTGTTCCCAATCATATACCTCCTTCCCAGATGTGCATACTCATTACACAAAACGATGGATTTCAATTTTTCTATAATGGCAAAAGCTTTACTTTTCGTACGAATATATCGGGTTTGCGAGACAGCCTGACATTTATCGATTCGAAAGAAAATGCTGACTTTCTGCAATTTATCAGATATGAAGCAAGTTATGAGAAAATCAAAAAACTATTGGAAAACATGCTGGATAATTATCCCCATGAACTTCCTTTTTATCAGGAAATTATTAATGAATACAATTTACGACAAATAGACTACGAGGCTACCTTAAATCAAGTTATCCATGAGCACCAGGAAAATCTTGTCGGTAAATATTTAATGACCAGACGAAAACCTTTTGTAAATCCCAGTTTTTTGGGAGAAGAGAGGAAAATTTTTCTAAAAAACCATTTTTTCGATAAAATTTCTTTCGAGGATAAGGGTCTTCTCTATAGCGATGCTTATCCAAGGCTTGCGATAGAATATTTAGAATTATATGCAAATCCCAGGCTCGATAAAAAGAATTTAGAAAATTCATTGACAGAAGGAATTAAAGTAATCATGGACATACTTCAGCCTTATGCAGAGGTGTACGATTTGATTACTGAGTATTTACTTGATGGTTTCCAAAGCTTCGGTTTCGAGAAGGTAGTGCAGTTCATCACAGAACGTTACGAACAAGGAAATTGCATAAATACCAATCCCGATCTTGCCTCACGAATACAAATTTTGAAGCGCCTTTCTATTGGCTCGCCCGCACCTGAAATCAGAGGAAAAGATTTAAGAGGCCATGAAATAAAACTCAGTAACTATAAAGGCAAGTATGTATTATTGATATTTTGGGAAAGTTGGTGCAATCATTGCTCGGCACTTTTACCGAAGATTGATTCTGTGTATGCTCAACCTCATCAAAATAACTGGGAAATAATTACTGTGGCTATAGATACCAATTTACGCGCCCTTGAAAATTCGGTACAAACCCATCATTTTACATGGCCTGTTATTGCAGATGGAAAAGGATGGGATACACCACCAGCCATCGATTATGGTATTAATGCTACGCCTGTTATGTTTTTCATTGATCCAAACCAGAACATTATTGCCAAACCCTCCACCTTTTCCGAAGTTCTTGACCTTGCCCTTACTTACAAACTGATAAAAACAAATTCGCAGTAAGAATTCCAGTTTTGACAATTTATTCTATATTGAGTGACGCATTTGAAGAATTTATAATACATCAGCACTTTGCAATATTTTCTACTAGTGGTTCATTCTACAATAAGTTGAAAATCTGTAAGATAAATTATTATTTCTATTTGAATTTTCAAATAAATTCGGTTAATTTACCTATTTTTTCGGCTTGAAAACCTTTGCCTTTGTTGGTTACAGTAGCAGCTTCGTTAAAATAGTCATGTCCAAAAACCAAAATGTACTGTTTCTCAATAGCTTCTTGTAGAAATTCTTCCTTTTCGGCGAGGGTAATTAAAGGTTGGGTATCATAAGCTGAAATATATACCAATGGCAAATGGGCCGAAGATGGAATAAAATCGCTTACAAAAACAATAGTTTGTTGGCCAATGTGAATAAAAGGGATAATTTGGCCACTGGTATGCCCATTGAATAAACGAAAATCAATTTGTGGAAGAAATGGTCCGGGCTTTTCTACGAGGTTTAAAGGGCTACCTTCGAAAATAGGCTGGAGATTTTCTTTCAGATATGATGCGGCTTCCCTTTTATTGGGATGCAAAGCCCATTGGGCCTGAGCCATAGAAACATGATATGTAGCATTTGGGAAAGTACGTATTGCTTCAGAACCATCCTCATTCCAGCATGAGGCTCCCCCACAATGGTCGAAGTGCAAATGTGTAAAGACCACATCGGTGATGTCATCGGCCGAATAACCTGCATATTTCAGGTTTTCGAACAAATTATCAGTTCCAAAACGATATCGATACCTGAAAAACTTTTCGTCCTGTTTGTTGCCCATGCCAGTATCAAACAAAATTAAGCTCGAGCCCGTGGTTACCAACAAGCACCTGCTGGTAATCTTTTGCAGATTGTCGTCATCGGCTGGATATAATTTCCCCCAAATGGTCTTAGGAACTACACCAAACGCAGCTCCTCCATCGGCTTTCCAGTTCTCAGCTATGATTGAGATGATTTTCATTGGTTCAATTTATTATAAGAATCTTTTAAATTTAGCCAGCCATTGATATATCCTATTCATTCTTGACAAATAGTCTTCATACATCAAGGGTTTATACGATAAAATTTGATCGAGATCTTTCTTGTTTAATCCTAAATAATTCAGTATTTCAATATAATTTTCAGGAGGCTGATCTATTTTATCATTTTCATAGAGTTCGAGTGCATGCGCTCTTGAAATTTCATCATTTCTGACCATATTACTGTATTGACAAATTCTTCTTTCATAGCCATATATTCTATTCCTTATATAATTCGTGAAAGGTTCGGCAATACAGTCCAAGTGACGTGAATATTCCCGGCCATCATCTCTCCATTTTAATTCTTTCGAAATTATTTCACCCATTTCTTTATCGGATAGATTTTTTATGTAAAATAAAGGTCTTACCTCTCTGGGATAGATTCCGACTAATTTATTGAACGACAATATTAAGTCATTAAGCCACGGATATATCGTAAATTCCTTGATCTCTTTGTCATTAACTTCACCAGAACGTTTTAAAACATATTTGAAACGTCCAATATCTTCTATTGAATCGGAGACGAAAGAATTATCTTCTAAGGGAGATGTACCGTACAACACTATTGGGACATCATATTCCAATGAAACTTTTAAAATACTTGCCCTGGTTGCAATATCACATGCTCCACAAATATCACCAGTTCTTAGAAGCATTATTCTATATATCTTCTTCTGCAATTCTCGATCGGGTTTATAAAAAATATGGTCAACTTTTGTTATAGCAACCGCATTATTTATATTGTCGAGCGATAGTTCACTCATAAAGCCATTATCATAAGTCATTGCAATGACTTTTAAATTATAAATATTTACGGCCAAATGTAGAATATAAGTACTGTCTTTGCCTCCACTCAAAGGCACCAAAGCATCATATTTCTTATTCTTTTCCTTGGCTTTTTCAAAAATCCTCCTTAATTTCTCTTCACCTTTAGGTATAAAATCTGTTTTATTGATACATAATGAGCATATACCATCATCATTGAAAGTTATACCCCGATAATTTTCATTTAAAATGCATCTATTGCAGATTTTCATATTAATTTTCAAAATGAGATTAACATATACAGGGGGATAAATTTAGTAAGAATATTTTATAGAATTAAAAACTTAATTCGTATATCAAACATCGAAAATATCTTTTGGACCTAAGAGAATCAATCATGAAGAATTCTGATAAAATATTAGGAAAACATTGCAGAATGATCAGACAGCTCTTTAGCAGCGCTTTCATCAACTAATAATTAGCCTCGACAAAAGAAGGCTATATCCATAGTATTAGAATCCTTTAATCAGTAGCTAATTGAAAAATGTAATCAAAAAGCATATACTTTGTAATTTTATAAAGATCGGCCTTCCCCTCCTCAAAACAGAAATAGAAAGGGATGAACAAAGGAAAAATTGAGAAATTCTTCAGTAAAATTGTAATTTAAAATAGTATTTTCTCATACTCGTGAAGAAACACTCATTTCTCTTTGAGAATTAACATCACCGAATACTTTAAGGAAGAAAAGACGTCAACAAATCTTATCGGCCGAGGAAATTCGACTGCTCCAATCGATGAAGTCTTATTCTCGATATAATTAAATAAATAAGCGATAATGAAACAAGATTAGCCAATACAATAGTTATAAATGCGCTTCCGTAGAAAAAAAATACACTGAAAAGAAGGATGATCTGATTGATTAGCAATGCCAAAAACATAGAATTATACCTTATGGCATCCACCCTCTCGTTTTCGTGTTTTTCCCTGCTGAAGATAGCAAAAATACCACCCATTATAATTGTAATCAATGCGATCTCATCGGCAATATTTGTCTGAACTATCAAAAAATATTTTGTGGAAACAAAAGAAGAAACTAAAGCAAAAACAGGTAATCTAATTACGATCTCAGCTTGTTGCGAAACAAACAACCATATCAAGCCAGCAATAATCAAAACATAGCCAATAGGCTTATATGTGGGAGATAAAAAAAATACCCTTTTTTCCCTTTCTTCCATTTTACAGTTTAACTATGGTATGTATGGCGTTTAGAGATTATTCTAAATTACCCATATAAAAAGGTAAAGGAATCGTTTCTCCATCATCCAATGTAAATTCCACTCTTACGAGTCCAAATTTATGATTTACCCAGTAATTGATTTTCTTTAAGCCATAGAAATTTATTTCGTGTTCAACCTCAATTACCTTGATTTTGTAAAATGCATATTGAAAGTCATCGGTAGTAGATTTATAAACCACCTTTCGTTCTGTATCCGAATCTTTGATGGGGTAAGTGTCTCCTACATTCGCATCAAATTTTACTAGTATACCCTGATAGAAAGGATGTTGATTTTCTATCCCTTTGTCGGTAAACTTAACTTTCACTCCATTCACACTCACATTGTCTCCACTAATGTTTAGGCCAGGAACGTTTGACAAAATTTGTTTGAGTGTACTGTTAGTAATCACAACTTGACCATTGAAAACTGATACTCCATCTTCGACTGAAGTAACGGTTGCCGAAAATCCAGAAATACCAGCAATGGGAACAGAGGAAGACGTAATGATTACACCTTCTTTGCCTAAATCAGACGGTGATCCTCCGATACTGTAATCGGAATCATCATCACAACCACTAAAAAGAACCGCAGCAAACGTAACTGCACAAAACATAGAAACTAACTTTTTCATGTTTATAAGAATTTAAATGTTAATAAAAAGTATTTATTGAAATAAAAATTTTAATTATAGATTCTTGACCCTTCTTATTTTTCATTGAAGAGATATTGAACTGGTTTTTCTGCTTACAACCTCACTTAAAACTTCATAATGGATTTTCATTTTCTTGTTATAATGGGCCTTGTTTGTTCTCTGAATTCTGCTCTTTTAAACCTCATTTCCCAATTCATTGATTTCTTCTCGAAGAATGAATTTTGATTTTGGTTGTGCAAAATTACATATTTTTCCATTGCTTGTATATATATAAATATATAAGTATTGTTAAAATTTTTTTACAAAAAAATCATCAAAACACCATGTCGTTGATAATCATTTATTTACTTTAAACTAAGCCCGTTCAATTAGTGACACTACTGAGACTTTTGGGAATTTCATAATTCGACATAAGATTTCCTATCAAAATTGTTGTTTTCATTCATTTATCAAGTATAGATGGATAAACAGAGGGAATAAGTACGATAAATCTCTAATTTCGTAGCATTGTTTTATCGAATGAAATTTGAAGAAAACATGCGTATACATTTCATTGCTATTGGGGGTAGTGCCATGCACAATTTAGCTTTAGCCCTTGCCGACAAAGGATATACGATAACCGGAAGTGATGATGAAATTTTTGAACCATCGCGCTCACGACTTGCCAATAAAGGCTTGCTACCCGAAAAAGAAGGTTGGTTTCCAGAGAAACTCGATAATAACATAGATGCAGTCATACTTGGGATGCATGCTAAAGCCGACAATCCCGAGCTGCTCAGGGCAAAAGAGCTCAAATTGAAAATCTACTCCTATCCCGAATATCTTTATGAACAGTCGAAAGACAAAACAAGGATAGTGATTGGAGGAAGCCATGGCAAAACGACTATCACAGCAATGGTTTTGCATGCTTTTAAGCAAGCAGGAATTATATCCGATTACATGATTGGGGCTCACCTCGAAGGCTTCGAAGTAATGGTAAAACTAAGCCACAATGCCCACTATATGGTGATAGAAGGAGACGAGTATTTAACTTCTCCTATAGACCCACGCCCTAAGTTTCATCTCTATCACCCTCATATTGCCTTGCTCAGCGGAATTGCATGGGATCATTTTAATGTGTTCCCTTCTTTCGAAATCTATAAAAAACAATTCGAAATTTTTGCTTCCTCTATCGTACCCCATGGTACTCTGGTTTATTGCAACGAAGATGAAACAGTTAGACAAATTGCCAGAAATGCTCCGGAAAATATCACTAAAGTTGGCTACTCTATGCCTGAATCTTTTCTAAAGGATCATAAAACTTATGTAAAAGCTGCCGACGAATGGTTTTCATTACAAATATTTGGGAAACATAATCTTTTAAATTTGATGGGTGCCATGGAGGTATGCAAACTGGTCGGAATCGACAACCTTACTTTTATGCAGACAATGACGAGTTTTCGTGGAGCTTCAAACCGTCTCGAATTAATCGCCCAAAACGAATCAACTACCATTTACCGCGATTTTGCACATTCTCCTTCTAAAGTAAAAGCTACAGTGGAAGCTCTTTATAGTCAATACCAAGATAGAAACCTTGTGGCTTGCCTCGAATTGCATACCTATAGCAGCCTTAACAAAGATTTTCTACCTCAATATAAAGGAAGCTTAAAAATGGCTCAAAAACGAGTGGTTTATTTCAATCCACACGCCCTACAACTGAAGAACCTCCCTTTTCTGTTGCCAGAAGAAATAAAATCATCATTTGAAGATGATTCTTTACAGGTGTTCGATGATATAAACGAATTATTAGCTTATCTTGAATCTCTGTCATGGAAGAACACGAATTTGTTACTAATGAGTTCTGGCAATTTCGACGGCCTCGACCTTAAAAGGCTTGCCGATAAAATTCTTTTGACATCTGCATCATAAAACATCTTCATCGAAAAATTTATCTATGTTTTAATAGATGAACGATATATGATTGTATCTTTGATAAATCATTTAAGCTATTCATTTTTACAAAATATTCCATCAATTATAAATTAACCAATATCAATTCAAAGGAGGTGCGAAATGAAAAAATTAGGAATGTTAATTATCCTTATTGCTTGCTTAATGCCTGCATGCGAGGAAGATAAGAATGAAAATCCCGATCGTTATTCCTTCTGGAAAGGCGACATCGAAAATTATTATTACCTCTTGGATATGAACGACCAACCCTTGCATTTGGTCAAAGGCAAACCCTATATGATTTTGGAATATGATCCTGTAAGTGGAGTTCCTTTAAAATGCGAGTTTGGTTTGAGCGAAGCACATAATGTATACATGCCGGGAGCCGAAGGAGCCATACCTCAGCCATTTATTTCTGCCTCGAGTTTCGACTATGCCACAAGATTGAATCTGTTAGGTTCGGTGGATTTACTCATTAATTGGGAAAATGTTTCTTCCTATGAAGAACTTTCGGGAGGAGGTTATCATTTCTGGATTAATAAGGGCAATACGAGGTTCAATTTCGTAATGACTTTCGATGCCATGGAAGGTGAAATGATAAATAATCAACCTTCCTGGGGTGATGCCTATTCGGATATAAAAGCCTTTAAACTGTTGCGAAAATTCAATAGCAATACAATTGGAACTAATTAGCCTATCCGCTTTGGGGAGACTTTATAATATTCCCCATTTTTTATCAAAACAACCTTTTAAAATCTAAATTCAAAAGATTAAAAATTATAGTTATACGCTCTGATGTTGGTTGTTTCTCATACTCATATACGAGCTTCTCTTTCTCGAAAACCTTTAACATTCACCTCAATTTTTATCAAGCCTATAGTTTATAGAATAATAGGATGAATGAACATAATTTAGGGCATTTGGAATAAAGTTGTATTTTCGTACCTAAACAGAATTCGAAAAAACCTTCTTAATGTCATTCGATCGATATTACTGCATTCTTCTTATCATCATATTGATGTCGAGTAGTTTAGATATAAAAGCACAACGAGGTCAACTTTCGACTTCATCATCCAAAGCCGAAAAAGCTTATTATAAAGCCACAGAATGTTTGGACCAGCGTAATTACAAATGTGCAGAAAAGGAATTACGAAAAGCAGTTACTGCAGATGAAGGTTTTAGCGAAGCATGGATGGTTTTAGCCGAAGTCTTGGTCGATCAGAACAACATAGACGAAGCCATAAAGGTGTATCAAACGGTTTTAACAAAAGGAAGGCGTTTTTATCCTGAGGCACTTTATTTTTTAGGTACACTCGAGTTAAGCACTGGTTTATACGAAGAAGCTTCTCGACATTTAAAAGATTTTTTAAACTCTCAACCAATTTCTAAGACACAAGAAGAAACGGCTCATACAAAGTTGGCTTCTTGCGAATTTGCCTTACAAGCCCTTCAACATCCCGTTCCCTTCGTATTGAACAATTTAGGTTCAGCCGTTAATAGCGAATATTCAGAGTATTTTCCCTGTTTAACAATAGATAATCAAACCTTGCTTTTTACGCGTCGCCTGCCCGATGCCGAAGTAGAAGGACGCGAACAGGAAGATTTTTTCATTAGTAAAAAACAAAATGGCAACTGGGGAATTGCCGAAAATATTGGTTTACCTATCAACACGCGTTACAATGAAGGTGCTCCTACGCTCTCGCCCGATGGTAATTTTCTAATATTCACTGCTTGCAGCAATCAGCTTGGATATGGTGAAGGCAGAGAAGGTTATGGAAGCTGTGATCTGTTTATATCTCGCAAAATGGGTCAACATTGGGATTGGCCTGAAAATATCGGCTTCCCGGTAAATACTTCCAAGTGGGAAACCCAGCCTTCTTTTTCGAGTGATGGGAAAACCCTCTTTTTTATCAGAGGTTTTTACGATAAGCAGAATACTTATCATCAAGATATCTATCAGACCGTTTTGTTGGAGGATGGTTCATGGAGTGAACCCGAAAAATTACCCGATTGCATCAACAGTCCAGGTATAGAAGAAAGCATATTTATTCATCCCGATGGCCAGACGCTCTATTTTTCGTCGGATGGTTGGCCAGGCATGGGAGGATTGGATATCTTTGTCAGCAGAAAAGACAGCAGCGGACAATGGTCTACACCTATCAACATGGGATACCCCATCAATACTTTTCACGATGAAAACAGCCTGATGGTTTCTGCTGATGGAAAATTGGGCTATTTTGCCACAGATCGTCCTGGAGGTTATGGCAAACTCGATTTATATTCTTTCGAAATCCCTCTCGAGCTTCGACCAAGAATTATTACCTATTTTAAAGGAACGGTATTCGATGAAGCCGACGGGAAAAAACTCTCAGCCAAATTCGAACTCATCGACCTGGCAACCGGACAAACCATCATTCAAAGCGAAAGCGACCCAGTTGATGGCAGCTTCCTGGTTGCCTTACCCTCTGGTAAACGATATGCACTCAATGTATCTCATCCCGATTATTTATTTTATTCCGACCACTTCGACCTCGAAAGTAATCATGACTATGAACATCCTTTTCTGAAAGATATTCCTATGCAGGCTATAAAAGTTGGCGAATCGGTAGTGCTGCGTAATGTCTTTTTCGCTACCGATAGCTACGAACTTATGCCTGAATCTCAAGCCGAACTCGACCGACTGGCTAATCTTTTGCTACAAAACCCTAACATGCAAATCGAAATCGCAGGCCATACCGATAACCAAGGTAACGACGACTATAATTTTGACCTCTCCCTCAAAAGAGCTAAAGCAGTATACGACTATTTGCTGAACAAAAGAATAGAACCTCAACGACTTACCTATAAAGGATATGGTGAGACTCAACCCGTCGACACCAACGATACGCCCGAAGGTAGAGCTAAAAATCGCCGAACTGAGTTCAAGATTATCCGCCTCTAAATTTCATTTATATGATAGAATGGTTTGAAACTCATCCTGGATTCTATACTTATGGCTTAATCCCATTACTTATTTTTATTGCCAGAATTTGTGATCAAAGCATAGGAACTCTCCGATTGATCCTTATCTCGAAAGGATATAAAACTATCGTACCTTTTATAGGATTTTTCGAAGTCATTATTTGGGTATTGGCTATATCTCAAATTTTCAAACACCTCGATAATATAGTATGTTACATAGCCTATGGAGCAGGTTTTGCCACAGGAAACTATATTGGCATTTTACTCGAGGAACGCATCTCACTAGGCACTGTCCTTATTAGAATTATACCACGTTATGATACTTCTGACCTGATACTTTATCTAAAGGAAAATGGCTATGGCCTTACTTTCTGGGATGCCGAAGGTCGATATGGAAATGTTAAAATCATCCTCACTATCATCAAAAGAAAAGAAATCCCTCAGGTGGTTGACATTATCAATCGTTTCAATCCCAATGCATTTTACACAATTGAAGAAATTAAAGCAGTAAATAAAGGATATTTAAAAGATGAAAAAGCCATGGATATTTTCCGCAATCTAATTTATGGACCTCGCAAGGCTAAATAAAGTCATTTGTTAAAACACAAGAACTTGCCAATTTGTCAGGATGAATAAGACTGGCACAAGCTTTGCCAGCTCACCGACGTCATTTAAAAATGAATGCTATGGCTACACAACAAACGGGTAAAATCAACGTACAAACCGAGAATATTTTCCCCATTATAAAAAAATTTTTGTATTCTGAACATGAGATTTTTTTGCGTGAACTTATCTCGAATGCAGTAGATGCGACCACCAAATTGAAAGCTCTGGCTTCTGTAGGCGATTATAAAGGCGAGCTGGGCGATCTTCGTATAGAAGTAAAAGTAGATAAAAAGAAAAAAACGCTCACCGTTTCCGATAAAGGAATAGGCATGACAGCTGAAGAAATTGACAAATATATTAATCAAATTGCTTTTTCGAGCGCCGAAGAATTTATCAGTCGTTTCAAGGATAAGAGTGATACTGAAGCCAGTCAATTGATAGGGCATTTTGGTCTGGGATTTTATTCGGCATTTATGGTAGCCGATAAAGTAAGGATAGACAGTTTATCATGGGAAGAAGGAGCTGAAGCTGTGGCTTGGGAATGCGATGGTTCCCCCGAGTACGTGATGAAACCTTCCACTAAAAAATCTCGTGGTACCGACGTAACTCTTTTTATTAATAAAGACAATGAAGAATTTCTAGAAGAATATAGAGTTCTTGAACTATTGAGGAAATATTGTCGGTTTCTGCCGGTTGAAATCGTTTTTGGAACTGAAAAAATAAGTGAAAAAGTTGAAGGCGAAAAAGACAAAGACGGCAACGATGTTTACAAGGAAGTTGAAAAACCACGCATCATCAATAACACCAAACCCGCATGGACGAAAAAACCCTCGGAGCTTACCGACGAAGATTATAAAAATTTCTATCGCGAGCTCTATCCCATGAGTCTCGAGGAACCTTTATTTTGGATACATCTTAATGTAGATTATCCTTTTAAGCTTACAGGAATTTTGTATTTTCCCAAGATTAAGGAAAGAATTGAGGTTCAGAGAGAAAAAATACAGCTTTACTGCAACCAGGTTTTTGTAACCGATAGCGTTGAAGGTATTGTGCCTGAATTCCTTACACTTTTACACGGGGTCATCGATTCGCCCGATATTCCTCTGAATGTTTCTCGTAGTTATCTTCAGAGCGATCCTCAAGTTAAGAAGATTTCTAACCATATTATGAAAAAAGTGGCCGATAAGTTGGAGGAAATCTTTAAGAATAACCGCGAAGAATTCGAGAAAAAATGGGACGACATCAAAGTCTTTATTCAATATGGTATGATTGCCGAGCCAAAATTTTACGAAAGAGCCGAAAAATTCTACCTCTTCAAGGATATTGATCATAAATATTACAATTTAGATGAATACAAAGCCCTGATTAAGCCCCTACAAACCGACAAGGACAAGAATCTGGTTTATTTATATAGTAATAATCCTGAGTCGGAACATGCATTCATTTCGGCCGCAAAAGAAAAAGGTTATAATATACTACTCATGGATAGCGTCCTTGACAATCATTTCATCAATCATCTCGAGATGAAATTCGATAAATGCAGATTTGTGAGAGTAGATTCTGATGTCATCGAAAAATTGATTCCCAAGGAAGAAGAAAGCATCTCGAAGTTAACCGAAGAACAAAAAGAAAACGTTAAAAAGCTTTTCGAAGAAGTCGTCGATAAAAGCAATTTCACTCTTGTGCTCGAAAATTTGTCGGAGAGCGAATTACCTGTTTTCATTACTAAACCTGAATATATGCGGCGCATGAAGGATATGTCGGCTTTAGGTGGAGGCATGCCTTACTTGGATACTTTTCCTGATCAATTCAACCTGGTAATTAATACCAATCACCCGACTATACTTCATATTCTCGAAGAAAACGATGAAGAGAAACGCAAAAATCTGGCTCATCAATTGAAAGATTTAGCTCTGCTGCAACAAGGCCTATTAAAAGGTGAAGCGCTGACCGATTTTGTGAAACGTTCTGTAGAATTCATCCGCTAAAAACCCCTCTGGCCTACCGAGGACTTTAATTCAATTCATGAAAAATTAGTCTCAGCGTTTAATTTCCTTTTTCTTCAAATGCAAAAAGATTACTTTTGTAAAAAATAACTCTTCAAAATAATCCTCAAATTCAAATTTATGAAAAAAGGACAGATAATTGGATTATCGATTGCCATTATCGTACTGATATTCATTTTAACAGGGGTTTCGATGTACAACTCCCTGGTAAAAGCCGAAGAAAATGTAAATGCACAATGGGCAAATGTAGAGAATGTATATCAGCGCCGAGCCGATTTGATTCCTAATCTGGTAAATACAGTAAAAGGATATGCCAATTTTGAGCAAAAAACGATAACCGATGTGATTGAGGCTCGGGCAAAAGCCACTTCTGTGAATATTAATCCTGAAACATTAAATGAAGCCAATCTTCAGGAATTTCAAAATGCTCAAGAGCAATTAAGTTCTGCCCTGAGTCGATTGATGGTAGTGGTAGAACGTTATCCCGAGCTTAAAGCCAATCAAAATTTTCTTGAATTACAGTCTCAACTCGAAGGCACTGAAAACCGCATCACTGTAGAAAGAAGAAAGTTTAATGAAATGGCTCAGTCTTATAATAAAAGAATACGAACATTTCCTCGAAACGTCATTGCCAATATGTTTGGATTCGAAAGAAAAGCTTATTTCGAGGCTGCTGAAGGAGCCGAACAAGTACCCAAAGTAGAGTTTTAAAACATGGCATTCTTGAAGATAAAATCAGTTCGCGATTATTTTACACCCGAGGAACGCGAGCGCCTTACAGAAGCATTAAAAGAAATGGAGCTTAAGACTTCGGCCGAGATTCGAATTCATTTAGAGAAAAAATGCCCAAGCGATCCTCTCGACCGAGCTGCATATATTTTTGGGAAACTAGGCATGCACAAAACGGCACTTCGCAATGGAATACTGCTGTATGTTGCTTTAGAAGATCACAAGTTTGCCTTTATTGGTGATGTTGGAATCAATGCAGTAGTTCCACCCAATTTCTGGACAGATTTAAGACAGAAAGCACAGAAATATTTCGGTGAAGGCCTTTACACACAAGGTCTGCTTGAGGTTATTGAAGAGACTGGCCTCTATCTTCAAAAATTCTTCCCTTATAACAAAAATGATATTAATGAACTACCCGATGAAATCTCATTCGAAGATAGACCGTCGAAATAATTCGAAGCACAAGTTTCAAGGCAATTCTTTGGGAAAAGTCCTTAAAACATTAGTATTTCTTCTATTTCCCTCTCTTATTTTTATTACAAACCTGCAGGCTGACGAGCTTCCTCCTCGGCCTTTCCCTCCTCGCATGGTGAATGATCTTGCTGGAATTATCGATCCTTCTGCTATTATTCAACTCGAACAAAAACTGGTGGCATTCAACGACACTACATCCACTCAAATTGCAGTAGTCACCGTTCCCTCTTTATATGGATACGAAATTGCCGATTTCACCGATCGTCTTGCAGAAAAATGGGGAGTTGGGCAAAAAGGGAAAGACAATGGGGCGATGATTTTAGTGAAACCCAAAAACAGTGAAGGGAATGGATATGTGCGCATATCGGTAGGTTATGGACTCGAGGATGTCATCACCGATGCAGTAGCCCGAAGAATTATAGAAAAAGAGATGATTCCATATTTTCGACAAGGAGATTACACAAAAGGAATTATGGCTGGCACGGAAGTAATTATAAATCTTTCTTCCGGAAAATTCAAAGCCGAAGATTATATAGGAGGAGGATCGAGCTCTGCCATTGGCATTGGCATTTTCATAATCATACTTTTTGGAATTTTTCTGATGCGATTTTTATTTGCTCCATTTGCAATTGGACGTTCCTCGTCATTCTGGCCTATGATTTTATTGATGAATATGTTTGGCCGAGGTGGTCATAATGGGAAATGGAAAGATTTTTCATCAGGAAGTGGATGGTTTGGGGGTGGAGGTAGTAGTTTCGGTGGATTTGGAGGAGGTAGCTTCGGAGGTGGAGGTGCTTCGGGAAGCTGGTAAATTCTATGGGCACTCTATCAACGAAAATTGAATTTCGAAGAAATCACCCCCAAATAGGGTGATTTTTTATTTCCTCCCTTCCTGTATGAAATAAATCCGTTTAAAATCAACATTTTATAAAAAATTCAAAAGAAAACATCAAGATAGTTGCATGTTAATTGAAACAGACTTATTTTAGCTGGCGAAAACCAAAATCGAAATACATGAGAATAATTTAATTATCAAAATAAATTCTACTAACCTATGTTTCGCAGAATCATTTACTTTTATATTGATGGCTTCAAGAGTATGACGGTAGGGAAAAAATTATGGACTATAATTTTTATTAAGTTATTTATCATGTTTGTGATATTCAGGATATTCTTTTTCAAGCCTTTTTTAAAGGAAAGGTATCCCGATGAAAAGAGTCGCATCAACTATGTTACAGAACAACTAACTCGTAAACCTTTATAACCAAAATCCTAAGTATATGATGCAAATTGATCCCTCATTAGTAGATTGGTCGCGATGGCAATTTGCCCTCACGGCTATGTTTCACTGGGTTTTTGTTCCTCTCACCTTAGGTCTATCAATTATGATGGCCATGATGGAGACTATGTACACCCGAACTGGCGATGAACACTGGAAAAAGATTACCAAGTTTTGGATGACTCTGTTCGGGATAAATTTTGCCATAGGCGTAGCTACAGGGATAATTCTGGAGTTCGAGTTTGGAACCAACTGGTCGAACTACTCCTGGTTTGTAGGCGATATATTTGGTGCGCCCTTAGCTATAGAAGGCATTATGGCCTTTTTTATGGAAGCCACATTTCTGGCTGTCATGTTCTTTGGTTGGAATAAAGTAAGCAAAGGAGCTCACCTAACTTCAACATGGTTGGTAGCTTTAGGTTCTAACCTATCATCTTTGTGGATATTGGTAGCCAATGCATGGATGCAAAATCCCACTGGAACCACCTTTAATCCCGACACAGCTCGTAATGAGATGTCGAATTTTTGGGAAGTTTTGTTTTCACCCACGGCAATCAACAAATTTTTACACACTACTGCTTCGGCTTACCTCCTTTCGGCAATATTCGTGATTGGTGTCAGCGCTTGGTTCCTTTTGAAAAACCGTGAAAAATTATTCGCCCGCCGAAGCATTGTCATTGCTTCTATCTTTGGATTATTCTTTGGTTTATATACCGTCATTACTGGTGATGCATCTGCCCGCAACATGGCTCAAGTTCAACCTATCAAATTTGCAGCTATGGAAAATCTCAACTACGGTAGAGAAAATGCCCCATACACAGTTTTTGGTTTTCTTAAAAATAATGCTGATGAAGAAATTTTGAAAGACACTAAGCTTAAAATTGAAATTCCAAACATGCTGTCGTTTATGGCTTATTTGAATCCTCACGCTTTTGTTCCTGGAATAGTGGATTTAGTGTATGGAAATAAAGAAAAAAATATCATGGGAGTAAACGAAAAGATTGAAAAAGGAAGATTAGCCATAGAAGCTCTTAGGGTATACAAAGAAGCCAAAAACGAAGGTGATGTAACAAAGGCCGATTCAGCTATGAATGTTCTGAATCAAAATTATAGCTATTTTGGTTATGGCTACTTTACCGAAGCTACCCAAGCCATTCCTCCTGTCAAGCTTACCTTTTATTCCTTCAGATGGATGGTTTATCTTGGGTTTTTATTTATTATTCTCATGATTTACTTTTTATATCATGGAATTCGCGACACATTAGGAAAACATCGCTGGATGCTGGTTATTGCCATTATTGCCATTCCATTGGCTTATCTTGCTTCACAAGCCGGATGGGTAGTAGCTGAAGTAGGCCGCCAACCATGGGTAATTCAAGATTTAATGCCAACTTTCGCAGCAGTTTCACATCTCGAAGTTTCAAGTGTAAAACTCACCTTTTGGCTGTTTGCCATTACATTCACTACACTTCTCATAGCAGAAGTACGTATTATGCTTGCTCAGATTAAAAAAGGACCTAACCATGGAGGGAAATAACCATGTTTGAAAATTTATCACTCTTAACATTACAACAATACTGGTATTTTATTGTATCATTGCTTGCCGCTCTGCTCATCTTCCTTACTTTTGTGCAAGGAGGCCAAACCCTTATTTATCGTCTCGGGAAAACTGAATTAGAACGCACGTTAATTGTTAACTCTATTGGCCGGAAATGGGAATTGACTTTTACTACCCTAGTTACATTTGGAGGCGCATTCTTCGCCTCATTTCCCTTATTTTATAGTACGAGTTTTGGAGGAGCCTACTGGGTATGGATGCTTATCCTTTTTGTGTTTGTTATTCAGGCAGTATCGTACGAATTCCGTAGCAAACCTGAAAATCTGCTCGGACAACGCACCTTCGACGTATTTTTGTTTTTAAACGGTTTTCTTGGCACCATTCTCTTAGGTGCAGCTATCGGAACTTTCTTCACGGGTAGCCAGTTTCAAATCAATAAACTCAACCTAACTCAACTTCCTCAATCGGGTTCTCCTATTATTTCACAATGGACTGGCCCTGCACATGGACTCGAGGCTGTTCTTAATCTTACCAATGTAGCCTTAGGCCTGTCCCTCTTCTTGCTTGCCCGTATCCTAGGCACTCTTTACATCATCAACACCGTTGAACACGATAAAATTAACCAAAGAGCCCGAAAAGATCTCATGATCTCCTCTCCCCTCTTTCTGGTATTCTTTTTATGGTTTTTAATAAGTATTCTAACAAAAAAAGGTTTTGCGGTTGACCCTGCCACTCAAATGGTTTATCTTGAACCTTACAAATATTTGCATAATTTCCTGCAAATGCCGATTGTACTAATTCTTTTCTTGCTCGGTGTTATCCTTGTTCTATGGGGAATTGGACTCGCGCTGTTCAAAAAATCATCCCGCGGATTCTGGTTTACAGGTCCTGGAGCTATCTTCGCTGTCCTTGGAATTTTGCTCGTAGCAGGTTATAACAACACTGCATTTTACCCTGCTGTTAATTGGTCATTAGGCGAAGAAACAGATGCTTTCAACACATTTATGCAAAGCTCCCTCACTATTCAAAACAGCTCAAGTAGCCATTATACCCTGACTGTCATGAGTTACGTATCTTTATTGGTACCCTTCGTGCTCGCCTATATCGTATGGGCATGGAGATCTATCAATAAAGTCAAGGTTAGTGAAAAAGAAGTCGAAGAAAATACACATTCTTATTAATGTAAAATCGAAAAAGTTATGATTACACAAATAATTTGGTTTATTACTTGGCCGGTATCTGTGGTGCTTGTTTATTATATCACAAAATGGGCTCTCCGTAAGTCGGGACTCTATCAGAATAAATCAAGCCAACAGAAGTAATACTCTTTCACCTCTTTAAGGAAACACCGGTATCGATCCCGGTGTTTTTTTGTTTGTGAGAGTGCGTTTTCATTTTCTTATGTAACTTTGACATCTCCAAACTTTATATTTATTCGAATCATGAAAATTTCAAGAATCTTTATTACCTCACTGATAATTTTCTTTATGCCATGGAACATGATGGCACAATCAGAAAATTCGGATACAGCTTCATTTCCCTATTGGATAGAAATGATGCAGGACGAGAGTATAAATTTCTATCAAGTTGTAAAAGCCTTTGATATCTATTGGAAAGACAGACCTATTACAAAGGGTTCGGGATATAAACCATTTAAACGGTGGGAATATTCCATGCGTAATGGAAGAATTTATCCGGATGGTACACGTAAACCTGCCTCATACAACTGGAATGCTTATTTCGATTATATCAAATCATACAGAGATTCGGTTTATGGTCATTGGAAATCTATTGGACCTGAGACTTATCCATCTTTAGGGTATAAAGGTTTAGGCAGAATTAATGCTGTAGCTTTTCATCCTAACAATCCAAATATTTTTTACATTGGTGCTCCTTCGGGAGGATTATGGCATACTTACGACGGAGGTAACACATGGGGTTCGAATACCGACAGTCTTCCCACACTCGGAGTTTCAGCCATTATAGTGGACTACTCCAATCCTAATACAATTTATATTGGTTCGGGTGATAGAGATGCCAGTGATGCAGTCGGATTAGGCGTTTTGCGCAGTACCAACGGAGGTTCGACTTGGCATTTATGGAATAATGGAATGGGCGAAAAAACCGTTGGGCGCTTGATTCAGCATCCCACAAATCCATCAACATTATTGGCAGCAACTTCAGGTGGAATTTTCAAAACAACGGATGGAGGAGCCAATTGGGCTATCAAAAAAACAGGAAATTTCAAAGACATAGTCTTCAAACCCAACAATCCTGATATTATATATGCTTGTTCAGGGGCCAATTTTTTTCGATCGACCGATGGAGGCGAAAATTTTACACAAATCACCAATGGTTTGAGTGGAGGACAACGCGCCGTAGTTGCGGTTACACCTGCCAACCCCGAATATGTTTATTTGTTGGTTTCGGATAATAGCAGTGGGTTCAAAGGTTTGTATCGTTCAATGGATGGTGGAAGTTCATTCATAACCATGAGCAGCAGCCCCAATATATTAGATTGGAGTTGTGATGGAAGCGGTTCTGGAGGTCAAGCTTGGTACGATTTGGAAATTGCCGCCGACCCTGTGAACCCCAATTTAATCTATGCAGGAGGTATAAATATCTGGAAATCATATAATGGTGGAGCAGAATGGCAAATCACGGCCCATTGGTATGGTGGATGCAATGTTCAAGCAGTTCACGCCGACCAACATGTGTTTGAATTCTCTCCTATTAATCATCATCTGTATGTGGGTAATGACGGTGGAATTTATTCTACGGCCAATCAAGGACAAACTTGGACAGATTATACAAGTGGCTTGGTAATTAGCCAAATTTATAAAATCGGTCAAGACGTGAGCGATACTTCGCATTTAATCATAGGAATGCAAGACAATGGTACTTCTACTTTAATTAATAATATATGGGCCGATACAAGAGGAGGCGATGGTATGGAATGCATTATAGATTATCAGGAGTCTGCTTATTCGTATGCTTCCTTATACTATGGCGACATTGCTCGTTTTTACAATAACAGCGGAGGTTACACCATTGCGGCTAAAGGAAAGTTTGGAATTACCGAAGATGGCGATTGGGTTACTCCTTATACCTTGCATGTTGCCGATCCTGATAGAATGTTCATCGGTTACAAGAACATCTGGCGTGGTCAATCTATTCGTACTACTCCACAATGGACTAAAATATCCGATAATCTCGGCGGTAACAACAATAATAATATTCGTGTAGTTGAGCAATCACCAGCAAATCCTGATATTTTATATTTTGCCCGTTGGGACAATAAACTCTTCCGTACCGACAATGCAAATGTAGGACAACCTTCATGGATAAATCTTACACCTTTGTTACCCGTTTCAGGACAAACTCCCTCTGCTTTGAGGCCTCATCCTACAAATCCCAATATTGTTTATATGGCCTTAGGTGGAAATATCTATAAATCGGAGAATCGTGGACAAAACTGGACCGACATTAGTGGAAGCTTGCCCAATGTGGAATATTCTTCCATTGCCTTCTATAAAAGAGCTCATCAAGGACTTTATGTTGCTTCAGATATAGGGGTATTTTACAAGGATTCAACCCTGAATGACTGGATACAATTTAGCCGTGGCTTGCCAGTGGATGCTTCCATACGAGAAATTGAAATAGCCTATAATAATCAAAATAACGAATATGATCGCATTAGAGCAGGGACTTACGGTCGAGGTGCATGGTCATCGAGTGTTTATCGTACTTCACCTTCGGCTTCTTTCTCATCAGATGTTACCATAGTACCCGTTACAGGTCAAGTACACTTCAAAGATCTTTCGAGTGGTATCCCAAGTTCATGGCAATGGACTTTCGAGGGAGGCCAACCTTCGACTTCCAACTTACAAAATCCAACCATTACTTATAATAATCCAGGTTCTTTCAGCGTAAAACTCATTATCAGTAATTCACTTGGCACAGATTCTATAGAAATTCAACATTATATTACCGTTAGTAACACCATATTACCCCAACCAGGATTTTATGCCGATAATCCTATTCCATGTTCAGGGCAAATAGTTCACCTATATGATACTACCTTGTACGGACCCATTGCTTGGAATTGGCAATTCGAACCCAATACTATAGCCTTCCATGATGGAACCTTCTACAACTCTCAAAATCCCGTCGTTCAGTTTAATGATAATACCGATTACACCATAACCCTTACTGCTACTAACCCCAATGGTACTTCTTCCGTTACAAAGCAAAACTACATTCATTCAGGAGGTTATCCTATACCTTTTTATGATGATTTCGAAACTTCGGGTTATGCTGATCGATTATGGACAATAGAAAACCCCGATATGGGCATTACATGGGATATAGCTCAGGTTGAAGGCCTCAACGGCTTATCTTCTGCTGCCCGAATGCAGTTTTTCTATTACTATCTGATGAATCAGCGCGATCGCCTGATTAGTCCTCCTTTAAATTTCTCGAACGAAAACAAAGTAATTCTTTCATTCGAACATGCTTATGCCCAGAGATATAACCAAATTGATTCCTTAATTATTTTAGTAAGCGACGATTGCGGAACCAGCTGGAGTAGAGTTTTCGCTATGGGTCCTGACGGCAATGGCATTTTCGAAACTGCCCCTAAAACTGATTTAGAATTCATTCCTACTTCGGCCGACGACTGGTGTGGAGTGGGCTGGGGAGCTGATTGCATCCAACTCGACCTCAGCGCTTGGGCTGGAAAAGCCAATTGCCGTATCGCCTTCGAAGCCTTCAACAAATTGGGAAATAACCTCTACATCGATAATGTGGTTGTAAGCCGCTCAGGCGTGGGAATAACTCAACTCCATAACAAAACTGTTACCGTTAGTCCCAACCCTTCGGATGGAATCTTCTACATTACTACCCCCTATCTTAATCAACAAAAAGCTGAAGTCTATTCAATAGATGGACGATTGCTGTTTTCCCAGGACTTTAACAGCAACAATATGATAATTAACCTTTCTTCATATCCAGCAGGCATTTATACTTTAAAAATTACAGCCAATCAACAAAACTATCAGATCAAATTAATCAAGAAATAAATTTTAAAGGCGTTCCATACTTTTTCAGTGCAAGCCATCTTTTTTCGGTTTTTCATACTTCTAATCAAATCAAAGAAGTGAAATTTATTGTCTTAAAATTCCTTTTTATTATGATTTCTATCTTGTTTAATTTTTCAAAACAAGACGCCAAATATCAGAATAGGCAAAACTAAATGAATATGAAAAAATTAGGTTTTCTTATTTTGATAATATATTTATTGATTGCGCTCATTCCGTCTCGAGGTTTAGCACAAGGTTGGCGAAAAGATGAAATGGAAATAAAAGTTTTAGTAAAAACCTTAGAAGATTTGGAACTCATTCATCGTTCAGGATGGAGTTATGATCAACCTTCATCCCTTCCGGGCATAGCAAGACTTTATCTTATTCCAGACGAACTTGAGAGACTAAAGCAAACAGGGTTGGAGTATTCCATAAGCATTCCTGATATGGAAAAATATTATCAAGACCTTTACAAAGGAGCAGTGCCTCCCGGATATTACACTTATGAACAATTGATTGCCATTGAAGATAGCCTTGCCACAGTATTCCCAGCTATTTGCAAAAAAATCGTTATTGGCACGAGTGTACAAAATCGTCAACTGGCAGTCTTAAAAATCAGTGATAATGTGGAAGAGGACGAGGACGAGCCTGAATTATTTTTCGAAGCAGGCATACATGGAGACGAAGTGGGAGGCCCCGAAAACCTTATCAGGTTTGCCCGAGACTTATGTAAAGGCTATGGTTCGAATATACAAATTACTAATCTGGTAGATACTCGTGAATTTTTCATTTTGGTGATGACCAATCCCGACGGACGCGTTCAGATGAGCCGTTACAATGCCAATCTGGTTGATATTAACCGAGATGGAGGATACATGTGGGACAGTAAGGGCAATAGCCCTGCTGCTTTTTCTCAAGTAGAAACAAAAGCTATCAGAAATTTTGCCTCAGAAAATCATTTCGTTGTTTTTACAGATTACCATAGTGGAACTGAGTTTATTAGTTATCCATGGAGCTACAGGCCTCAAGAGGCTCCCGATCAACCCCACCTCCATCAACTTGCTCAAGTTTACGCCACTAATTCCGGATATACAAATATTCCTTACGCTTCAGGTTACAATGGAATGTATCCTATCAACGGAAGTACAAAAGACTTCAACTATGGTATGTGGGGAAGCATTGCTTGGTCGATAGAGATTTCAAACAATAAGCAACCGCCTGCTTCTCAAATTTATTCGTATTACCTAAAAAATAAGGGTGCTATGCTTGCTATTTCAGAACAATGTAGCAAAGGTATATATGGTTTGGTTACCGACTCCATTACGGGAAACCCTGTGGCGGCAATAATTCGAATCGGTGGAAGTGTTCCTCTTTATAACGACCCTCTTGTTGGAGACTATCATAAATATGTTGTACCTGGAATTTATAATATTGAAGTTTCGGCTAATGGATATAAGACAAAAACTATGTCAGGCATTCAAGTATTGCCCGATAGTTCAGTGCGGGTTGATATCGCACTAAGTTTACAACAAGGCCATTATGCATATCAGGTCAAGGCTTGCCGTATTCCCGGGAATAATTTCTATGATGAAGGACATACCTGGGCAGCACTCGGAGAACCGGATGGAATAAACTATTCCCTTGGAAAGAACGGCTGGATAATCTTGGATATGTACGATACGATTTATAACGGTAATGGAAATGATCTATTAGTGTTAGAAGGGGACTCAAGCCCTGAATCTTATAGTGTTTATGCTGCAACAACTCAAGATGGACAATGGAAATTGATGGGCAGTGCTAATGGAACATACGAATTTAACCTGGGCAACGCCAATCTCAACAAAGCAAGATATTTAAAAATTATCGATGGTGGCAGTGGTTCTTATTTTGGCGAAGATGCTGGTTTCGACCTCGATGGAATAAAAGTACTTTACATCCCAGTTACTGCCGATTTTGCAGTATCCAACAACATGCCATGCACTAACAATAACATCGATTTCATAGATAATTCAACGGGTAATCCAACCATCTGGCAGTGGTCCTTCCAGGGTGGAAATCCTTCTTCCTCCAACTTACAAAACCCAACAGGAATCGTTTATTCAAATCCAGGAACTTATGACGTAACCCTCACTGTAAGTGATGGCATTACTTCTTCTACTCTCACAAAAACAGCCTATATCCATGTTTTTGGCATCCCATCATCTCCAATGACTCCTTTGGGAGATAGTTTATTTTGCCAGGGTCTTTTACAAAGTGATTACATCACTGCTGGAGCACCTAATGCCATCTCTTATGAATGGGATTTAACTCCAACAGAAGCAGGCATTATCACTGGTAATTGGACTACAGCTACCGTAAACTGGAACCCCAGTTTCAATGGCCAAGCACTGATAAAAGCAAGGGAAATAAGCCCTTGCGATACTGGCCAATGGTCGCTGCCTAGAGTAGTAGTTGTGATGGAAAGCCCCAAAGTCGATCTCGGAAACGATACCATTGTAGCAGCTTCAACTTCTCTCGTGCTTGATGCAGGCAATCCAGGATGCTCCTATTTATGGAGCACAAACGAAACCACCCAAACCATTATTGCTGATACAAACGGCATTGGAGCTGGAATTCATGAATATTGGGTTAGGGTAACTTCGCCAAATCTTTGCTCGAGCTCCGATACTATTCTTATCAACTTTAGTATCGATTTAAATGTGCCTCATTTATCAATTTCTTCAATTAAAGTATATCCCAATCCAACAACTCAGGGTTTTTGGTTAGAATTGAACGAAGAAATTAATATATCGGATATATTTTTGATAAATTCTAAAGGAGAGAAATGGGAATTATCTGTCAATACCCTTCAGAGTGACAGTTTATTTTATATTTCTATTGAAACCCTTACTGCAGGAATTTATTTTTTAAGAATTGAAACCCTACAACAAGCCTTAACGATACCAATTATTAAACGATAAAAGATGCTTAAGCGGCACCCTGAAGGTTCATGGTTGGTGCTTGGAGAATGGTGATTTTCAATGTTGTTTATTGTCTGTCGTCACTGTATGTTGTCGGTTGATAATCTGTGTAAATCTGCGTTTTTAAATCTGCGGAAATCAGCGAGAAAAAGATTAAATAGTTCTCGCAGATGTACGCAGATTTCGACGCAGATATTCGCAGAAAAAAATCAGCGTTAATCAGCATGAGAAAATATTCCCGTAATCTGCACGAAAAAATATTTCACGCAGAAATAGCATGTTAACCAAACGGAACATTCAATCTATTTCAGGACATGGCACATGACACCAACCGCCAACTTTATCCATTAGCAATGAAAAGATTTGTTCATTAATGATGAAAAGATTATTTTTCCATAAACAAATATCACCCTCTATGATAAAAAAATCCGATTTGGAATAAGTGCTGTCCCTTCAACGGGAGAGAGTAGTGCAGGACCAAAGTTATCTGAGAACGCTGTTGCAGAAGTTGACCATTTCGAAGGATTTTGCATTGGTCATCATGGGGATTTGCCGATGCGGAAAAAGTACCCTTCTGGGAACTTTTCCCATTTTCCTACAAAGAATTTTGCGGATATAAGTCGTTGCCGGCTGGCAAGGAGTCGTTATTGGAATATGAGAAAACGGGAGGATTCCCACAATTTGTGGCTACCGGTAACCAGGAGATTCTGCAGGAACTGATAAACGATATTCTCTATCGGGACATTGTTGTAAGGTACAACATCCGCGACGACAAATCGCTGAAACGTCTTCTCATGCTGATGGTGTCCAATATGGGAAATCTGATATCGGCCAACAAGCTGAAGCAGGCGGCAGGGATTAAAAGCTCTACGACGGTGTTGGAATATTTGTCTTTTCTTGAACAGGTTTATCTGATTTATCTGCTCCCGAAATTCACCTATTCTTATAAGGCACAGATGGTGAATCCCCGCAAGGTGTATTTCATCGACAATGGTTTGCATGCGGCCATCGATCCGTCGTTTACAAAAAATTTGGGGCAAAAGTTTGAAAATCTGTTATGTTGGGAGTTGCGGCGCCTTACCGACGAGCTTTATTATTACAACGAAAACGGTGCGGAATGCCATTTCGTGGTGTACAGCAAAAATCAGCCCCGCCTGCTTATCCAGGCATGCAGGGAGCTGCACCACGAGAACAGAGAGCGGGAACAAAAGGGGTTGCTCGATGCCATGAATTTTTTCGGGATGAAAAAAGGGTGGATCATTACGCTGGACCAAACGGACAAAATAGCGGCAGGGGATAAAACCATAGAAGTGGTGCCCTTGCATGCGTTAGATGTCGAGCAGCTATAGAACGTTTTAATCGAGTAGGTAAGGGATTGCTCCCCCACCCTCTCACACCACCCAGCATGCTCTTGCATCGGGCGGTTTTTTTAATAATTAATGTATCGTAATTTAAGGATAAACTGTATCAACCAAGTTCATTGACCCAGGCTGATCTCATGGCTTCATGGGCTTGAAGAGTGACTGATTTACTGTTCTATGCCTCTAAATCTCTGGACTGGATTAGTGATAAAAAACACTAATTTTACAAGATGAAAAGAACAAGGAATTTAGAAGAAAATTTCGATTCTTAAAGAAGCGAAAATGAACGTTGTTGTGGAAACCTGTCGTAGACGCAGTATATATGCAACAACCTATTACAAATGGAAAGAGAAGTATAATGAAGGCGGAGAGACGGCTCTTTTGCCGGGGGTTATGCCAAACGGAAAAGAAAACATATAAAAAGTTGCATTTTTAACTTGAATTCAGTTAAATAATAATACTATGGAAACTAAAAAAAGTATTAAAACATTTGTCCTTGCCACGGTCTCTGACCGCAGAACACTTTTGCCCAGACTTATTGTCGGATTAATTTTCCTTTCCGAAGGTATCCAGAAATTTTTATTTCCAGAATTGGTTGGGACTGGCAGGTTTGAAAAAATTGGCTTTTCCGACCCTGCATTCTGGGCTTATTTTGCCGGTACTTTCGAAATCATTTGCGGCTCATTAATTTTGCTTGGTTTACTTACCAGAATTGCAGCAATTCCTCTGTTTATTATCATGATGACTGCCTTTATCACCACCAAATGGCCTTTATTAATGGATAAAGGTTTTTGGGTTCTGGCACACGAATACCGTACAGACTTTGCTATGACACTATTACTTATTTATCTTTTTATTTATGGGTCAGGGAAATGGTCAATTGATATGAAAATTAATAAATCTTTTAAAAAATGAATTATGAAAGTTTTTGATAAAAACAATCCGTTTTCTTCAAAAAGTTCTGATAACAATCGAAGAGCAATTCTAAAAAAGGAAAAGCTCTGGGTACTATAGCTGTTAACGCAGGCACACGGGTTTAATTTCTTCCTGCAATGAAGAAAGCGAAGAAGAAATAACCCCATTAGAATACCTTATGCGTGAACATGGCGTACTGAAACGTATTTTACTGATAAACAATGCATGTAAACTACACCTGTTAACTAATGAACCTTTCGATTTAGCTTTCCTGAATAATTCAGCATAAATTATCAGGACTTTTATTGAAGACTACCACCAAAAACTGAAAGAAGATTATTTGTTTCCCCGGTTTGAAAAGGTTAACCTGTTAACGGAACTGGTACAGGTATTACACTCACAACACAATGCCGGACGTATCTTAACCGACCAGATTATACAGTTTGGGAAAAAATGAATTCTCTCGCTGATGCAAACGAAGGTCAGAAGTTGATAAAACTGCTTGGAGATTTTAACACAATGTATTGCCCGCATGAATCACATGAAGATACGGTACTGTTCCCGGCCATTCGGAAAATTGTTTCAAGGAACGAATATTTTGCTTTAGGCGAAAACTTTGAACATAAAGAACATGAACTTTTCGGCGAAGATGGGTTCGATACAATGGTCGAAAGAGTAGCTACTACAGAAAAACAATTGGGAATCTATGATTTGTCCCAATTCACACCTAAACTTTAAATACCAATCGCAAATATCATTGAATTTTATGCTTAAAATCGAGCAAGTAGGGGATTGCTCCCCCACCCTCTCACACCACCCAGCATGCTCTTGCATCGGGCGGTTTTTTAAATAATTAATGCATCGTAATTTAAGGATAAACTGTATCAACCAAGTTCATTGAACCAGGCTGATCTCATGGCTTCATGGGCTTGGGGAGTGTCTGATTTAATGTAAGTAGTACTGTATGCCCGACATACAGAAAAAGCCGCTAACTATATAGTTAACGGCTTATGAATGAAAGGAGTTAAGTTTTATCTAACGACCAATTTCCGTGTAAAGGAATTCCCATTCACGTTGAAGCGAATGAAATAAATGCCCGTCTTAAGTGATGAAATATTAAGCTGAAGGGTCTGAATTCCCTGAGCAACATTTCCATAAACCTGGCTTGTAAGTTTTTGTCCTGAAAGTGTAAAGATGTCGTAGCTTACTCTTGCAGATTTATCGAGGGTTAAAGAGAAATAAACCTGATTTTCGGCGGGAGTAGGATAAGCCTCTGACATTGAAACATTTAACATGTTTAGTTGAGGAATACCCACACCAGGATTATTGCTGGAGAAAACAAAATCTGCGTCAGTGTAAAAGAAATCGGGTATATATTTAAACTGAACCGGTAAATCCATAGAAGTTGGGTCGCTTAAACCTTCAATTACGATGGGGATAGTATATTTACCATCATCTGTAAACACATAACGCGAAAGGCATGCAAAGAAGGCTGCATTATAAACGTCGGAGAAATAGGTAACATTGTTGGGTTTATCGAGATAAGTACTCCCGCTAAGAGTTCCTGTGATTTTGTTATTTATTAAGTCAAATCCACGGCAAAAAACATTAGGAAGGTTATTATTGTCAGAAAAAGTGGGGTCGGTATCGAGCCATGTGACAAAAACCTTGGTTCCATCCATAGTACTGGCTATCTGGATACGATTATCTTCAGAGTTATCGCCCCAATTACCGCGGAATTGTTGTGGATAACCCATTTTTTGAGCATACCATCTTTCACCTCCATCCACAGAATAAATGTCGAAAGCGGCAAAAGAACCTTCGGCTACAACTATAGAATAATCAGTATCACCAGTCACACCAACAATTACTCCGATATGAGGGTTACCAAATTTATCGACCACAATATCGCAGTCAAATGCAGTTGTATAACCAATTTCTGCCCTCGAAGGCAGAGGAGGTTCAAACAAAACCGCTATCATGCTATCGCTTAATAAACCATACACAATTTCGCTAATGCCTTCAGGACCATCGAGCTGAACTTCGATAGGACCCTCCCAGGTTTGACCAGCATCGGTCGATTTAAATAGAATGGGGTAATAATTCAGCATTCCTGGCGTGGTCAAATTTTCATTGTTGGCTATAGCAACAATCCATGCAGTTTGTCCATCGGGGCTAAAAGCAACTCTTTCATTAGCTGGCCGGTTGTTGCTTTCAGTGTATAACTCGACTGTTTGAATCTCATAGTTAACATCTTTAGCCACATCATCCCATAGCCCACGGTAAACAATGATATTTCCTTGATAAACCACACTTCCTGAAGTCCAGTCCTGATCCATATCGGTAACCAGAACAACTCCATCTTTACTGATATCCATGCCATCGGGGATATAAGTATAAGGAGGAGGATTATAAGCATAAAGATGCTTGGTGGTATCACTATTATCCATTAAATTGGATCTTCCATAGCTCATGCCACCCCAAGTGGTAACAGTGTTTGAAAGATTAGGAGCAAAAAACACAGTATAAGCATTGTTTAGGTCAGTATTTCCTTCAGGGTTATAAATAACGCCTTGTGGATAACGTGCAGCATCTAAAAAATAGGTGCCCCCCGAAATAGTGGAGTTGTAAATTTCGATGTTACTCAACCAATCGCTTGGTGTGGTAGCTCCATTTATGCCTCTATCCATGGCAAGGTAACCCGAAAGACCCGGAGGAGTCCCTCCAGGACCCATGCGATGAATATTAATTACGGCATTCAGATTGTCGTCGGCAAAAACCATAGTTTTCTGCCCTCCACCATACCCATAAGAAAAAGCATTGGCTGAAGTGCCAATGGGGATAACCGATACAATTCCCTTCTCCCCTTTTTTATACTCAGCATGAAGAATTGTAGCTGCAGATACGGGAGTTTGTTGAACAGGCTCTATAGCAATCATTGGCTGCTCGGGAGCCTTAGCCTGTGGTAAGTTTGAACGTAACTTAGCAGTACTCTGGGCATTTAACCCTATTCCTGCAATCAAAATAACGAGCGTGATGTAAAACTTTCTCATAGCATTAAATTTAATGAGGTAAAGATACATCATTTTTATAAAATACCCTGCAAATATTTTCTATCTTATCCATTAAATTGAGCATTAAAGTAGAAATAAAATAATCATCTATTTGATTTACAGTAATAATGAAATAGCTCTAATTATAGATAAGTCGGGAAAATTCCTTTCACATCAATCAAAATAATAACTGCCTAAAACTATAAAGGCCGTTACTGAAAGAAACGGCCTTTATGATTGAATCCATTCTTCACTGTTTTTATTTCACAACCATCTTCATGGTCTTGCTTTCTTTGCCGCAACGTACAGTGTAAAAATATATACCCGACTGTAAATTGCTCGTGTTGATCTCTATGATATGCTTCCCTGCATTTACCTTCCCTTTGTTTATCTCCATCACTCTCTGACCTGTTATATTGCTAAGGCTCAAACTTAAATCGTTCGCCTGACTTACTTCTACCATTACCCTGGTCATCCCTTCTGCTGGATTCGGAAAATTCTGCTCTACCTTGAAGGATTGACTTACTCCTTCCTTTATTCCTACATACTCATTGATCGTCATATAGGTAATGTAATTCGTAGTAGGCGAATCTTCATCCCCTCTTACCGATAACCCTGGCTCTTCATCTCTCTGATATAATAAAGCAGGGCATCCTCCATCCAAGGTAGGACTGATTACTGGGAAAACACACTCATCAAAAATGTGAAATATATTCGCTACTAAATCCGTGAAATCACTCCACGTAACTCCCCTATCATACGAAACCCTCGTCCATAAATGACGCCTATCCTGTGTCTCTGTTTCATAACCTTCAGTTACACTCGCAAATACAGCATACAATATGTCATTGTCATTGTCATATATGATCTGGGGCATTGACGTCGGACCTATATAATACAAGGCATAACTCCCACTGCTGTTATATATCAAATCTAATGTGTCATTCCCATTTACATCCTGCATCCATCCTATTAAATCCCCATGAGCATACAAACTGTCTGGATGCAATGCAAGAGTATCTCCTCCTAACCATCTCGGCTTGTCAGAATTCCAATACGCTACTCCATCTACCCATGGAAACCAATATGAACTGGCTCCATCAGCATAAGCACGGTTCACTCCAAAGGCTAAGTGTATCTTCCCATATTTATCGATCACCCCATGAGCCGAACCATCAGGACAGTAAAATTTCTCTGTAACCATGGTAGTTGAATAGAAAGGATAGGGATGTTCCCATACCACTATCTTTTCCCATGTGTCTCCATTGTCAGCAGAATGCATGAGGATTAGGTCAACGCTACTCTCGGAAATTACAAAAGCAATATCATTTTCATAAGGTATAAGCCAAGAATAAGTATCACCACTAAATCCTAAATAATATTCAGAAGTTAGTCCATCAAGTAGCTGCCAGTCCCCAAAGGTAACCCCTCCATCTTCAGACTTGCAGTAAAGAAGTGCCCCGTCCAGGTTTTGATAAAGACTACCTCCATTGGCAACGGGTGCTGTAAGAGCAATTACATGAACCGTATTGTGATCTTCTCCTGTGGTTATCATCCTTGGCCACAACATCCCACTCGCTCCACTCGGTGCATTGAGAAATGTCTGTGTCCAACTGCCAGTGCCTTTGTTTTCACGCTTCAAAACTACTAATGGCAAAGTACCACTCTGGTGAGAAATCACTATCTCTCCATTTGGACCACAAGGTGCATACGAAGGCCATCCAGCCCTTACACTTTCAATACGTAAAGTGGGATCAGGCCCCCATGCACTACCATCGTAATAATTGTAACCTGTTCCACGATCAGGATAAGCCGTTGGATTCTTCCCTATCGTCCATACTCCAGCCTTAGTACCATCAGGATAAACATACAATCTACCGTAAGGTGTGCTGGAATTAGAAGGAAGATCATAAATGGTCGTTCCCATATCCGATTCAATTGCATCGGTAATTGGATTTACATAAGGACTCACCACATTCACAGGGCTTATCCCCTCTGGAGTGGCTTTCTCCATCTTTACGGCTACATTGTTGCCGTTAAACTTTACTCGGGTAGTCTGAGCCATTAATCCACTCACTACCAGCATTCCGATTAAAATAAATGTAAACTTTCTCATGGTGTTGGTGATTTAGGTTAAAATTGCGCCGTAAAAATAATGCAATTTTTGGTTAAATCAAACAATTAGTACATGATTTTATCGAAAAATCTTTCTCTTAATCCAAAAAAAAATAAAGTTAATAGATAAAAAAAGCCGCTCCCCTAAAGAAACGGCTTTTAATGATTTAATTTGAATTTCTTCACATCTATTTCACAACCATCTTCATGGTCTTGCTTTCTTTGCCGCAACGTACAGTGTAAAAATATATACCCGACTGTAAATTGCTCGTGTTGATCTCTATGATATGCTTCCCTGCATTTACCTTCCCTTTGTTTATCTCCATCACTCTCTGACCTGTTATATTGCTAAGGCTCAAACTTAAATCGTTCGCCTGACTTACTTCTACCATTACCCTGGTCATCCCTTCTGCTGGATTCGGAAAATTCTGCTCTACCTTGAAGGATTGACTTACTCCTTCCTTTATTCCTACATACTCATTGATCGTCATATAGGTAATGTAATTCGTAGTAGGCGAATCTTCATCCCCTCTTACCGATAACCCTGGCTCTTCATCTCTCTGATATAATAAAGCAGGGCATCCTCCATCCAAGGTAGGACTGATTACTGGGAAAACACACTCATCAAAAATGTGAAATATATTCGCTACTAAATCCGTGAAATCACTCCACGTAACTCCCCTATCATACGAAACCCTCGTCCATAAATGACGCCTATCCTGTGTCTCTGTTTCATAACCTTCAGTTACACTCGCAAATACAGCATACAATATGTCATTGTCATTGTCATATATGATCTGGGGCATTGACGTCGGACCTATATAATACAAGGCATAACTCCCACTGCTGTTATATATCAAATCTAATGTGTCATTCCCATTTACATCCTGCATCCATCCTATTAAATCCCCATGAGCATACAAACTGTCTGGATGCAATGCAAGAGTATCTCCTCCTAACCATCTCGGCTTGTCAGAATTCCAATACGCTACTCCATCTACCCATGGAAACCAATATGAACTGGCTCCATCAGCATAAGCACGGTTCACTCCAAAGGCTAAGTGTATCTTCCCATATTTATCGATCACCCCATGAGCCGAACCATCAGGACAGTAAAATTTCTCTGTAACCATGGTAGTTGAATAGAAAGGATAGGGATGTTCCCATACCACTATCTTTTCCCATGTGTCTCCATTGTCAGCAGAATGCATGAGGATTAGGTCAACGCTACTCTCGGAAATTACAAAAGCAATATCATTTTCATAAGGTATAAGCCAAGAATAAGTATCACCACTAAATCCTAAATAATATTCAGAAGTTAGTCCATCAAGTAGCTGCCAGTCCCCAAAGGTAACCCCTCCATCTTCAGACTTGCAGTAAAGAAGTGCCCCGTCCAGGTTTTGATAAAGACTACCTCCATTGGCAACGGGTGCTGTAAGAGCAATTACATGAACCGTATTGTGATCTTCTCCTGTGGTTATCATCCTTGGCCACAACATCCCACTCGCTCCACTCGGTGCATTGAGAAATGTCTGTGTCCAACTGCCAGTGCCTTTGTTTTCACGCTTCAAAACTACTAATGGCAAAGTACCACTCTGGTGAGAAATCACTATCTCTCCATTTGGACCACAAGGTGCATACGAAGGCCATCCAGCCCTTACACTTTCAATACGTAAAGTGGGATCAGGCCCCCATGCACTACCATCGTAATAATTGTAACCTGTTCCACGATCAGGATAAGCCGTTGGATTCTTCCCTATCGTCCATACTCCAGCCTTAGTACCATCAGGATAAACATACAATCTACCGTAAGGTGTGCTGGAATTAGAAGGAAGATCATAAATGGTCGTTCCCATATCCGATTCAATTGCATCGGTAATTGGATTTACATAAGGACTCACCACATTCACAGGGCTTATCCCCTCTGGAGTGGCTTTCTCCATCTTTACGGCTACATTGTTGCCGTTAAACTTTACTCGGGTAGTCTGAGCCATTAATCCACTCACTACCAGCATTCCGATTAAAATAAATGTAAACTTTCTCATAGAACTTTAGGTTAATTAAGTTGATTAAAATTAAAACACTACAAAAATAAAATATTTTCTGATTAATCAACATAAGGTCTATTAGGGATAAAATAAAGAAAATCGAAGCTATTCATCGAAATCTATTGTAATTCAATGTATAGAATTTTAATTTTAGATTTCATCGGAAGGTTTGGAGGGTAATAAAGAAAGATTTTCGTCGAAAAGTTTGCGCATAGTCCAATGTTCCTTTGCTTTAATGCCTCCAACTGCTTTGAGTAAAGATTGCATTTTAGGATTAAAATCGCCAACCCAGCTCAGTTCTAATTCTTTATACCATGGTTTCTTCTTGAATGCCTCATTCAAATGCCATATCAATCCAGCTTCTACACCATAGCGTTGAACCTTAGGAGTGATTCCGAAGATTAGCATTCGAGCTCTATCCATCTTATGGGTTTTAACTCTATAAACCAACCTTAATTTATTCACCAAATGCAGTTTACCATTAAATGGTTTTATAATTTGGTTCAAATCGGGGAAAACTACGAAAAAACCGCAAGGTTCATTTCGATAATACGCAAACCATATCAAATCTTCATCAATAATGACGCGGCTTTCCTCAAAAGTTCTAATTAGAGTTTCAATTTCAATAGGAGCAAAGTTTTCGTGCCATTGCCAAGCTTCATCATAAATTTTCTTAAAATCATTAACATATTCAATTAATTTTTTTGTTTCGAGATGTCGAAACGTAAACTCTGGTTTTTGAAGGATCCAATCAGCAATTTTCCAAAATCGCTCGGGGAAAGGATCATGTATCTGAAGATGTTTAGTTATCTGGCAATAATAGCGCTTAAAACCATAATTTTCGAAAAGTTGGCGATAATAGGGAGGATTATAATTCATACCATATCCGGGATGGGTGAATCCTTCGACGAGCAAGCCCCAGAACGAATCATTTTCACCGAAATTTATCGGACCATCCATAGCTTTCATACCTCTTTCCTCGAGCCAATGCCTGCAAGTATCGAACAATAAATCTGCAGCCTTCTGCTCATCTATGCATTCGAAAAAACCCATCCCCCCGACGGGATACTCCGAAGAATAAGCCTTTTTATAATTGATGAAGGCTGCAACCCTGCCTATCAACTCGTCTCCTTCTTTTAACACCCACCGAGCGGCTTCTCCATGTGTAAAAAAAATATTCCTCTGAGGGTCAAAAATATCTTCTATAACTTGATCGAGGGGGCAAACCCACACAGGATCATCTTTATAGATGTTTCTAGTTACATCCAGAAACATGCGTGATGTTCGCTTATCCGAAACTCGAATTAATTCCATAAAACTTAATTTAAGCAAAAATAGTGGTTTTGCTCCTTTTTCCCCTATATGGTTAAAAATTCAAAAATTTTAACAGCATAAAAATTCTTCGTAAACCTCTTCTGAATATTAAAGATTCTTATCTGTCCATTCTAATTGACAATTGATGACTTATCAATAGATAAATAAAAATGAAATGCTCAATGGCTGGTTTCTTATTAATTTTGCACACATCAATGTAATTGTCTTGAAAAAGATTCATTTACTAATCGTAAAATCCTACTTAGGGCCTTTGGTTTTGACTTTTTTCATTGCCCTCTTTGTCCTTCTGATGCAGTTTTTATGGAAATATGTTGACGATTTGGTAGGGAAGGGGCTCGAATGGTACAATATTGCCAATTTAATGGTTTATGCTTCGACAACCTTTGTTCCACTGGCTCTGCCATTGGCTATTCTGCTTTCTTCTATCATGACCTTTGGAAACCTTGGTGAGCATTATGAGCTGGTAGCCATGAAATCGGCAGGTATTAGTTTAGGAAAAGCCATGCGCCCCCTCATCATATTATCCTTACTCATTAGCATTGGCGCATTCCTGTTCAGCAATATGGTTCTACCAGTGGCCAATCTTAAATTCAAATCCTTGCTTTATGATATCCGTAAACAAAAGCTGGCCTTAAATATTCAACCAGGAATATTTTACAATGGTATAGACAATTATACTATCAGAGTAAGCCATAAAAACGACGAAACCAATACCGTTTACGATGTTTTTATTTACGACCATACCGACCAATTAGGGAACATGAAACTGACTACGGCTCGCGAAGGTCAGATGCAGCTTACCCCCGATGAAAAATTCCTTATTTTTACCCTGAAAGATGGTTATAACTATGAGGAACTTTTCAATGAAAAAAATTATCGCAATCGTCGTCAATTTCAAATCACACAATTTGAAGAAAATAGACAAAAATTTGATATGACAGGTTTTGGTCTTCAAAGGACCGATGAGGAGTTATTTAGAAAGAATTATCAGATGATGAACATTAATCAATTGAACTATGCTATAGATTCAATGGAAAAAGAATACAGAGCAAGAGTAAATGAAGTTGCGCATTCCATCTTTACGCGTTACACTATTTTACAAAATGCAGATACTATAAATAAAGCTTCTGTGGGTGGTTTCTCTTTAGATAAGCTCGATCAAACCCAAAGAGAAAAAATATTCACTCTTGCGCTGCAAAATACTAGAAATTTGAAGGAATATTTATCCGTTACTCAAAATGACCAAAGAATAAAAAATACGCTCATCAACCGACATAAAGTAGTTTGGCATCAAAAATTTACGCTCTCTATTGCATGTTTGGTGTTTTTCTTTATAGGAGCACCTTTAGGAGCTATCGTTAGAAAAGGGGGGCTTGGACTTCCTGTAGTTATGTCGGCTTTCATTTTCATCATTTTTCATATTATATCCATCACATCAGAGAAGTATGCCATTACGGGTAGTGCTATGGTGGCTCCAGCAGTTTGGACTTCAACACTTGTGATGCTGCCATTAGGGATATGGCTAAGTTGGAAAGCCATCTCCGATAGTCCTATTCTCGATATGGATACCTACAACCGATTTTTCAATCATTTCATTCCTAAGAAATGGAGATTTTCTGTTTCAGGTCAAAATTAAACTGGACCATTTATTATCCTATCCCTTAGAAGAAAACATGAACATACTTTTTTTATGCAATAAGCCGCCCTACCCTGCTCGCGAAGGAGGTCCTATAGCAATGAACATGCTTATAGACGGACTCTTAGAACAGGGCCACCAAGTAAAAGTTCTCACTATTAGTTCTTATAAATATCCTTTTCGTCCTGAACTGATTCCCGACGATTATATGGCAGCCACATGCATAGAAGCTGTTGAAGTAGATCTGAAAATTCATCCCATTAAAGCATTTCTGAATTTATTTTCTAAAAAGTCTTATCATGTAGAACGTTTTATTTCTAAGACTTTTCGACGCCGACTCATCAATATTCTTCAAGAACAAGAATTCGACATTGTACAAATAGAAACAATTTTTTTATGCCCTTATATACCTGATATTAGAAAACACTCGAGAGCACACATCGTATTACGATCGCACAATATTGAGCATCTTATTTGGAAGCGATTATGGGGAAATACTGGAGCAGGTTTAAAAAAAGCCTATTTAAAACACCTTTGGACAACTTTGATGAGATATGAACTTGGTATTCTCGACAAAGTGGATGGAATAGCTGCTATAACGCGTAAGGACGCCGAATTTTTGAGATCGTTTACACAAGTCCCCATTGTCGACATTTCTTATGGCATAGATAGCTCACATTACCCTGAACCCACTTTCGACAATTGCGAAATTCCAACGTTGTTTCATATCGGCAGCATGGATTGGATGCCCAATCAAGAAGGAATAAAATGGTTTCTTTCAGAAGCATGGCCAAAGGTGTATGAAAATTTTCCTTTTTTGAAATTTTATCTTGCCGGCCGAAACATGCCCGAATGGCTGTTGAATGGTTTTTGGCCAAATGTTGTAGTTATAGGAGAGGTAGAAGATGCCCGAGAATTTATGCTTTCGAAATGGATAATGGTAGTTCCTTTATTAGCCGGCAGCGGTATTCGAGTGAAAATTATCGAAGCTATGGCAAATGCTCGACCTATTATTGCTTCTCCTATTGCAGCCGAAGGCATCGAATATACTGAAGGCGAAAATATTCTTTTAGCTTCTACACCTGATGAATATCTCGAGGCTATAAGAAAATGCATAGAAAATCCAGAATATGCCATTCAATTAGGCAGAAATGCCCGCCAACTCGTGTTGAAAGAACATGACAGACGAAAACTCATCACCGAACTCATCCATTTTTACTATAGTCTAATTAATCATCAGCAATCTCAATCCTGAATTACGTATTTTTTGTTTCAAACTACGACTCGTAACTTTGCATGGATGAAAGAATGAATAAAGGATGAAATTATTGGTGATACTTTCGCGCATTCCCTATCCCTTGGAAAAAGGCGATAAACTCAGGGCTTATCACCAAATTCGCTGCCTCTCCAAATATCACAAAATTACCCTTATCGCACTTACCGATAAAAAGATTCATCCTCAGGCAAAAATACAACTCAGTCAATTCTGTCAAGAAGTCTATTTCCTTAAATTAAATAAATTAGGGATATTCCTTAATATTATTAAAGCTTTTTTCAATGGTCTGCCACTTCAAGTGGGATATTTCTACAACAAAAAAATAAGAAAGAAAATTAATTCAATTATCCATGAGCTGAAACCAGAACATATTTACTGTCAATTGATTCGGACTGCAGAATATACTCGTCACATAGATATACCTAAAACTATCGACTTTCAGGATACTTTTTCGATTGGAATGAAACGACGTTACGAAAAATCCAATAGCCTTTTCAAACCATTCTTGTATTTGGAATATAAACGGCTGGTAAAATACGAACAAACAGCATTCGAGCTGTTTGACAGTCATACCCTGATTTCCTATCCCGATAGAGATTTTTTCCCTCATCCATTGAAAAATAAGATTTTTATCATTAAAAATGGTGTTGATTTTAAATATTTTACGTCCGAATCCCGGATCAAAAAGTATGAAGTAATTTTTACAGGAAACATGGCTTATCCGCCAAATATAGATGCAGCTACTTTCCTGGCTGCCGAAATCATGCCTCTTGTACGAAAACGTTTTCCTCAAGCCTATTTAGTCTTGGCTGGAGCAACACCTCATTTAAAAGTCAAAAGATTATCCGATAATCATACCATTGTTACAGGCTGGGTAGATGATATACGTCAGTGGTACGACAGTTCGAAAGTATTTATTGCTCCTATGCGCTTAGGTACAGGCTTACAAAATAAACTTCTCGAAGCTATGGCCATGCATCTTCCTTGTATTACTTCTTCATTGGCTAACGAAGCCTTGCATGCTATACCCAATGAAGAAATCCTTATAGGCAACTCGGCCCAAGAATATGCTAATCATATTATAGAATTGCTTGAAAACCCCGTGCTTTATCATAAATTATCCCTAAATGGACATCGCTTCGTCACCGAAAATTATAGTTGGGAAAAGGCTACGAAAAAACTTGATGCCATCTTAACAAATCAATTGAATAAAGAACTCGATTGATTTTTGGTACTTTACCCAATGTTTTGAATCATTCCAATCATTCCAAAAAAATGGAAACCTCCAAAAATCTAATATTGTAAAGATAATAACTAATAAACCCGATTTAGATTTTACTTTTTTTGACGATCATATTGCTTTTTAAAATCCTCCCATGACATCTTAAGATAATGGTTTTCAGCGAAATAAATTAGAATGGGCATTATTTCTTCGGGTTTTAAGTATCCAGCAAAAGAAGTTAATTTCTGATTGTTTTCATCCAAAATAACATAGGAAGGGTAATACATACGTCCCTGCAGCAGTGAGATGGCTATTTGATGAGCCGACCTTTGTGTATTAGGCCTGGTGTTGATATAAATTTTGCCATTGTATCTTACCGAGTCAACTCTTTCGGCATTCAATTTTGCACAATAGAAATGTTCGTTCATATAAGAGGCTACCATAGCTTCCGAAAATGTAGTAGCATCCATTCTTTTACACCAACCACACCAATCGGTATATACATCAATAAACACCTTTTTCTTGATGTCTTCCTCATTCTTTGCAATAGCCCCTTCGAATGTCAGCCATTGAACAGCCAATTTCTCATCAGGCTGAAAAACCACAAATGACATTAAAATGACTGCAAGAAAAATTACCCCTAACTTTGCACTTCTCATTAAACGACTATTTTTTTGTACATTGCAAAAATAAACTATACAAAAGAAGTTTTGGTAATATTATCCAAAATCTCAATTTGAAAAATGCAATAAAGAACGAATGTCTATAGAATTAAACGAATAATTATGCCTGAACTTACTTATGAATTTGTAAAATCGCTACCAAAAGCCGAATTGCATTGTCATCTCGATGGATCGCTAAGAATAGGCACTATTCTAGAACTAGCGCGTCAACAAAATGTTGAATTACCTGCTTGGGATGAAGAAAATTTGAAAAAAGTTCTGGTTCCACCTCTTACTTGTGAAAGTCTCGAAGAATACTTAAAACCTTTCGATATTACTGTATCGGTGCTTCAAACCAGAGAGGCACTCGAAAGAGCCACTTATGAGTTAGCCGAAGATTGTGCAGCAGAGAATATCAGGTATCTTGAGATTCGATTTGCTCCAATATTGCATACCCAAAAAGGCCTATCTTTGGTAGATGTTGTTCAGGCGGTATTAAAAGGGAAAAAACGTGCCGAACGCGATTTCAATATAATCATAGGAATTATCATTTGTTCCATTCGGCATAATAATCCCGAAGAATCGCTTAAGGCTGCCGAACTAACAGTGGCTTTCAAGAATAAAGGCATTGTAGGTTTCGACCTTGCAGGAGCTGAGGATGGCTTCCCAGCTAAACATTTCAAAGAAGCTTTTTCGCTGATCATCAATAATAATATCAATGCTACGGTTCATGCGGGTGAAGCTTATGGCCCCGAATCAATTCATCAAGCTCTTCACATGGTTAGTGCCAATAGAATTGGACATGGTACACGGCTGCGCGAAAGTGGAGATTTGATGAACTATATGAATGACCACCGTATTCCCATAGAAATGTGCATTACATCTAACGTCCAGACTAAAGCAGTCGACAGCTTACTCAATCACCCTATACGCTTTTATTACGATTATGGCCTGAGAGTTACACTGAATACCGATAATCGTTTAATTTCAGATACTACACTTACTAAAGAATATATGATAGCTATCGAAAATTTTGGATTTACCGATAAAGATATTATTGTACTAATCATCAATGGATTTAAATCGGCTTTCCTCAATCATTCCGAAAAAGTTCAACTTATTCATCAAGTACTGGATGAAATGTCGGAATTAGGTATGCCTATCAAACGAGAATATTTATAAGTCAGGCTATAAAACGCCATATTTCATTCGAATTAAAATTATAGCTAAAACGCTGCTTGCGAAATATCGATTTTAAGAATGAAAAAAGAGCATTTTCAACCTTATGCTGCCTTGTTCTTGGGAATAATTACTCAACTTACGCAGATAGCATGGCTAAGGAGTGTATTTGCTCTTTTTGATGGCAACGAGATTTTTTCTGGAATTTGCCTAGCCATCTGGATGTTGTTTACAGGATTGGGAACGAGATTTTATAGGAAAAATCTCTTTCAAAAGCATAAACTAATACCAGTTGTTGCCTTTATCATTCAGGGATTTTTCCCGCTTATGATGGAGGTGTTGGCCATTTCTTTACGCAACCATGTTTTCATAGCCGGCCTTATGCCCCCATTACACTGGTCAACCACTTTTATTTTGGTTTGGTTTGCCCCTTTTTGCCTTTTATCGGGCATGTTATATGCCTGGCTGGTTGAGAAAAGTGAAGGTTCAAAAATTTATGGAATGGAATCTATTGGTGGAATGCTGGCAGGTATTGTGTCGCTTGTCTTATTGCTTGCATTTCCACAGAAAGAAATTAGTTTGTATTTATTGATTCTACTCGGTTTTGTTAATACTGCTCTTTGGTTGAATATTCAGTACAAGGTAAAAATCATCTACACTTTACTCTTAGCTTTGGTTATCATTATTTTATTTATAAGGATAGATTTACCCGAAAAAGCCAACCGAAAACTCTTTGAGGGTCAACAAATGCTTTCGATGCTCGAGACTCCTATTGGTCGTCTTCATCTTACTTCCTATTATGGAGATACAAATATTTATGTAAACGGTCAGCCATACTGTAGTTCCTATAGTGGTCCAGAATGTACAGAGAATCTGCATTTTGCCATGCTTCAGCGACCCAAATCAAGCTCGCTTTTAATGATAGGAGAAATTGTCCCGCGACTGCTGCAGGAAACGAGTTTATGGAATTTCGATAAAATAGAAGCCATTGAACCCAATCCCTTCGTTTGGCCGTGGATAGAACAATTTTTACAACAACAGGCTATCCCAAACTTTCAGCTTAGAAAGGGAGATGCCATTCATCAAGCGAAAATGTTGAACCAAAAATTCGATGTTATTATTCTCAATAACAGCGACCCTCTCAATCTTTCATCCAACAGACTCATAAGTTACGAATATTTTGGATTATTGAAAGAAAAATTGAATACCACAGGTTTGATTTGCTGTGGACTTTCATCGGCAGTAAATTATCCCCAAAGCCAAATACTTGAAGTATATTCTTGCATCTATCGAACATTATCGCAAAACTTCAGATACATTCTTCCCATTGCTGGTACTCGAACGTGGTTTCTTGCATCAGATTCTTCTCTTAACCAAGATTGGCAAGATTTAATGGAAAACGCTGCGATAAAATCCGAATATGTCAATACCAATTATTTCGAACCCTCTGAACTTGCTAGCAAAGCTCAAGATATTTTGACACGAATAGACCACAAGTCGCCCATAAATGCGGCTTTTCAGCCTAAGGCTTTTGCATTTCAATCTCTTTATTGGCTTAATTTGAATTCGGCCAGACCCTTATGGATTCTGCTGGGAATTTTAGTCCTAATTATTCTCATATTATGGCGGCAATCGTCTCAGGGAATATTAGTGTTTCTGGGTGGTTTCATGGCCTCCACTGGTCAGGTATTAATTTTGTTGCTCACCCAAATCGTATTAGGTAATCTTTATATTCTTACGGGGTTGATTTTTGGAATTTTCATGGGAGGTTTGGCTCTGGGCTCTTTCTCAAAATTATTCACACATATAAAACCTCCATGGATTCTTTTTTTGATGGCAATTGCACTTTGCCTTCCTTCTCTCATTTTCAGCTTCTCCGATCCATGGCAAATACCTAATGTTCTGGCTTATTTCATCCTTTTGGGAGATGTATTAATTATCGCATTTTTGATGGGTACAACCTATAGAATCAGCCTTTCAAGTTCACAAGAAGGCGCACCCTTGCTTGCAGCCAGCTACTATGCCGCCGACCTCGCAGGTGCTACTCTGGGTATGTTAATCCCTCCTCTTTTTCTTATCCCACTATTTGGCATCCCTGTCACAACCATTTTGATTGCACTCCTCTGTATCATAACTTCTTTTCTTATTTATAAAAAATAAACACCTCATTGAAAAAATTAAATTCATTCTTCTATTAAGATTAAACCTTAGCTTATTTTCCCAAACATCAACTGCACAATGAGCTCTGCTTAAATTCCAACTCCAAATTTCAAAATCACTTTCATCATTCATACTAAAACATTTAACAGATTTTATCCGTGTACATTATCTCTTATCAAAGAAAAATTTTCGACTGGTAAACTGCATAATGGCAAACTGAAACCTCTATCTAAGAAAATTGAATTTGAGATGGATTAACTTTGTAGAAGGAAAGTGAAAATCATCTTATAAAATGACAAGAAGAGATTTTTTGCAGCATTCAATATGTGGCACTTGTGGGATTACACTAATGGGTAAGAGTTTAGGAGCTTTTGCCACACCTTTTTCGGTCATTGGCGATGAGGGTCATGAAGCCATGTATTATTTAAGTACACCCCGAGGAATTAAATGTAAACTTTGTCCGCATGCATGTACAATTGAGCCTGGCAAGCGAGGCGATTGTAGGGTAAGGGAAAATCGTAATGGATGTTTAATTACGCTTGCATGGTCTAACCCCTGTTCTATTCATGTGGATCCCATAGAAAAAAAACCACTATATCATTTTTTACCAGCAACCCAGGCGTATTCATTGGCCATAGCGGGATGTAACTTCACTTGCTTGAACTGCCAGAACTGGGAAATTTCGCAAACCAGCCCCGACAAAACACATAATTATTCACTTACACCCGAAGAAGTTGTAAAACAAGCCCGCGCACAAAAATGTGTGTCTATTGCTTACACTTATTCCGAGCCTATCAGTTATTACGAATACACACTTGAAACTTCACGTCTTGCACGAAAAGCAGGGATAAAAAATCTTCTTATCTCCAATGGCTACATCAATCCCGCTCCTCTTGATGAACTTTGTAATTACATAGATGCAGCCAATATCGACCTCAAAGCTTTCGACGACGATACTTATACCATGCTTACCAATGGTACGTTGCAGCCCGTACTCGACACCTTGATAAAACTCAAACAAAAAGGTGTATGGCTCGAAATCACCAATCTTGTGGTTCCTCAATGGACAGACGATGAAAAAATGATAGATAAAATGTGCCTCTGGTTAGCTTCTAACGGGTTTAAAGATACACCCTTACATTTCAGCCGATTCTATCCTCAATACAAACTCAACCGCTTGCCTCCTACACCAGTAAGCATACTTGAAAGAGCCCAAAAGATTGCCCAAAATCATGGCTTGCAGTATGTTTACATTGGTAATGTTCCTGGTGCCGAGCAAAGTAAAACTTTCTGTCCAAAATGTAAAACCTGTTTAGTAGAAAGAATTGGTTTCAGTGTAAAATCAATGGTGATAAAAAATGGCCGCTGTCCTCATTGTGGAGCTATCATCCCGGGCAGATGGACGGCTTAGGTTTGTGAAAATCTATTATATAAATTCTTTAAGATTCTGAAAACCAAATATAAAACCATTTGAATTTACCTGTATTTATATGTTGAGTTCCAATATTTTGTGGTTAGACCAATATCAACGCCATGGAAGCAAAGAAAACAAGCACAAAGTTCAAGAAAAAAGATCATGACAGAAAACGAAATTGCTAATAAAGTAATAGATATTGCAATGGAAACTCATAAAGAGCTTTAACCTGGATTGCTGGAGAGCGCTTACAAAAAATAACTATTACAAAATTAAGAAATCCGGTCTAAGTTAGCCGCCAAAATCGTCGTAAGCGATATTTTCTGGGGGCACACCATAATCGTCGAGCATCCTGAGGACAGCGGCATTCATTGGAGGAGGACCACACAAATAATATTCGATCTCTTCGGGTTCAGGGTGAAATTTTAAATAATTATCCATAATTACTTGATGGATAAAACCCGTGTAACCTGTCCAATTATCTTCAGGTTTAGGTTCCGACAAAGCAACATAGAACTTAAAGTTAGGAAATTGCTGTTCAATTTTTTTAAAATCTTCTATATAAAAAAGTTCACGTAAAGAGCGACCGCCATACCAAAAAGTAGCCTTTCTCGTAGTTTGTTTGGTAAGAAACTGGTCGAAGATATGCGAGCGCATGGGGGCCATGCCAGCACCACCACCAATAAACATCATTTCGCGGTTAGTATCTTTTATATGAAATTCTCCATAAGGGCCACTCACAGCTACCTTATCCCCAGGTTTTCTTGAAAATATATAAGACGAACAAATTCCAGGATTTACCTTCATGAAACCACCAGTTTTCCTGTCGAAAGGCGGAGTGGCAATACGAACATTCAGCATGATGATATTGCCTTCGGCAGGATGATTAGCCATACTATAGGCTCTAAATATGGGTTCGGTATTTTTCATTTTCAAACTCCACAAATTCAGTCTATCCCACTCGTCGCGATATTCTTCTTCAACAAAAATATCTTTGCTAAAATCGACTTCACAAGGAGGAACATCTATCTGAACATATCCTCCCGATTTGAATTTCAAAAATTCGCCTTCGGGGAGCTTTAAGATGAATTCTTTGATGAAAGTAGCCACATTACGATTCGACACTACTGTGCATTCCCATTTCTTTATACCAAATACTTCAGGTGGAATGCGTATTTCCATATTTTCACGCACTTTCACCTGACAGCCCAATCGCCAATTATCCAAGATTTGTTTACGATTGAAAAAGCCAACTTCGGTAGGTAAAATGCTACCACCTCCCTTTAACACCTGACACTTGCACATACCACAAGTTCCTTGACCACCACAGGCCGAAGGAAGAAAAAGTTTCTCTGAAGCAAGTGTAGATAATAAGGTAGAGCCACTGGAAACTTCTATCTCCTTTTCATCGTTGATGCGAATCTTTACAGGGCCAGAAGGTGAGAGTTTGGTCTTGGCAAAGAGGAGAATAGCCACTAATAATAGTACTACTGCTAAAAAAATAATTGAACTAATAATAAGTAAGCTCGACATAAGAATATTTTAAATTGTTATACCCATAAAACTCATAAAAGCAATAGCCATCAGGCCTGTAAGTATGAATGAGATGCCTAAGCCGCGTAAAGGTGCAGGAATATTGGAATAAGTTATCTTTTCGCGAATTGCGGCCATAGATGCTATGGCAAGAAACCATCCCAAACCAGAACCAGCGGCAAAAACCGTAGCCTCGGTAATGGAATGGTAATCTCTTTCCTGCATAAATAAAGATGCCCCCAATATAGCGCAGTTCACCGCAATTAATGGCAAAAATATTCCTAGTGCATTATAAAGCGAAGGCGAAAATTTTTCGACTACCATTTCAACCAGCTGTACAATGGCAGCTATCACCGCAATAAACATAATGAAACTAAGATAGCTCAAATCAATTTTAGCCATTTCGGGACCTAACCAAACCAGGGCTCCAGGCTTAAGTAAATAATTCTCTAAAAGCCAATTGACTGGCACAGTAATAATTAAGACGAAAGTTACCGCTATTCCAAGTCCTACTGCAGTTTTTACCGATTTTGAAACCGCCAAAAAAGAACACATGCCCAAAAAGAAGGCAAAAATCATGTTCTCTATAAAAATGGACTTAACGAATATATTCAATAAATTTTCCATGTTTTCAGATGTTTTTAAAATCCAATAGTAACAGCTTAACTTTTATCGATAAGATCTCTATTAATGCTTCTTTGAATCCAAATAATGATTCCTATGGTAATTAAGGCCATAGGCGGAAGAATCATCAATCCATTGTCTTGGTATCCATTTTCATACATAATTCGAGGTACTACTTGCATTCCAAATATTTTTCCCGAGCCAAAGAATTCTCGGAGAAAGGATACTGCAACAAGAATAAGTCCATATCCCGCTCCATTGCCCAAACCATCGAGAAAAGAACGCCAAGGTTTTTCGGCCATGGCGAAGGCTTCCAATCTTCCCATTACAATACAATTGGTAATTATCAATCCGACAAAAACCGAAAGTTTTTTACTTACATCATAAACAAAGGCTTTTAGAATTTGATCGACAATGATTACTAAAGTAGCCACTACAACCAACTGAACTATAATACGAATTCTTTGGGGGATAGTATTTCGGATGGAAGAAATTATCAAATTGGAAAAAGCCGTAACTACGGTTACCGAAAGTGCCATAACCAGGGCAGGTTTCATTTGTACTGTAACTGCCAGAGCCGAGCATATTCCAAGAATCTGAACCGTAATAGGGTTGTTTAGATTAAGCGGCCCGCTAAGCAACTTTATGTTTCTGGATGAAAAAAGTGGTTCTTTCATAGTATTGGTCGATTTAATTTTTTTATATTTTCTTTCTATAGTTAATATAAGGAAGGTAAGCTTTCAGCCCTTCGAATATCATTTTATCGACTCCTCTGCTGGTAATAGTTCCTCCCGAGATGCCATCTACACCATGAACATCATCAGGTTTGGCCCCTCCTTTTAACACTCTAATCGATCTATAATTACCCTGCTCATCAAAAATCTGTTTGCCGAAAAATTGAGCTTGAAACGTTTCTGTTGCGATTTCAGCACCAAGGCCGGGTGTTTCTCCTTTATGATCGAACATAACTCCTAAAACGGTGTTGAAATCATTTTTCAGAGCCACATATCCCCAAACTGGCCCCCACAAACCTTGACCGCGCAAAGGAAAAATATAACTGCTATCGCCATTGTCGAGGCAAGCTATATAAACCGGATATAAACGTGCTGAAATATCTGTTTTCTTAACTTCTTTGGCCAGATCAATGCTGAAAGCATCTACGTCGACAGGTTTCATCTGCGCATTCAAAGTAAAGGTCTTCACTATATATTTTTTGTAAAGTGCTTCCGCATTTTTGGGAGTTGCCACTACATTGATCGATTTTAATATATTTTGCATCTTCTCAATACGAATATTATTATCCTGATAAGGTTTGAGACCAACGGCTATCAATGTAAGTGCAACTGCTACAATAGCCACTATTATAGTTGAATAGATAAAAATATATCGGTTACTAAACATAGATTTTAATATTAAGCATTTACATTTTGAACAGTTCGTTTCGTTCTCTTGCGGATATTAGCCTCAACCACATAATGGTCGATAAGTGGAGCGAAAACATTCATCAGTAAAATAGAAAGCATAGTGCCTTCAGGATAAGCAGGGTTTAGAACCCTTATAGTAATAGCAAAGGCTCCCACTAGAAATCCATAAATGTATTTTCCTGTGTCAGTTTGCGCAGCCGTAACAGGATCTGTTGCCATAAATACGATACCAAATAGAAAACTTCCCATCATAATTTGCGTAAGAGGTGAAATTTCCATGTAGGGATTTGCCCCAATCATATTAAACAGAAAACCTATTCCTAATCCTCCTATTAATGCAGAAAGCATGATTTTCCAGCTTCCGATTCCAGTAATAATTAATATGGCAGCTCCAATTAAAATGGCGAGTTTCGAAGTTTCGCCAATTGAGCCAGGAATAAAACCATAAAAAAGATCGTTTAAAGAAGGAATCTTGTCTAAGCTGAAAGAAGCTGCTTGAGATAGAGGTGTTGCACCCGAGAAACCCTCAATGGCTGCATGATGGTTTAATCCGGCAACCCATGCCTTTTCTCCAGTAATTTGTGCCGGATAAGCAAAAAATATGAAAGCTCTGGCAACCAAGGCTGGATTAAAGACATTCATTCCTGTTCCCCCAAAAGCTTCTTTGGCTATGATAACTGCAAAAGCAGTAGCTACTGCTACCATCCATAAGGGAATATTAACTGGCATAATCATAGGGATGAGCAGACCTGTTACAAGAAATCCCTCATTTACTTCATGACCTCGAATTTGTGCAAATACAAACTCTATGGCCAAGCCCACAACATAAGAAACAACAATTATCGGCAAAACTTTTAAAAATCCAAACCAAAAAGTTGCCCAAAACCCTGCTTCTATGCCTCTGGAAAGATAATACTGATAACCCGTATTCCACATCCCAAACAATAAAGCGGGTATCAGTGCCACAATTACCGTCGACATGGTCCGTTTCATATCCAAAGCATCTCGAATATGTGAGCCTTGGGTAGTAACCCTATTGGGCACAAATAAAAAGGTTTCAAAGGCTTCGAATGTAGATTGAAGCTTCTCAAACTTGCCACCTTTTTGAAACCGGGGCTTAATTTTATCAAGATAGTTTCTAAGTGATTTCATATCATTGAATAATAATCTACTATTTAACTCATTTCCTTTTGCATCATATCCAGCCCTTTACGCAAGATTGCCTGTACCTCGATCTTTGAAGCGCAAACAAATTCACATAAGGCAAAATCCTCTTCGGCCACTTCATAAATGCCTAATTGCTCCATTTTGTCAATATTTTGAGCAAGAATGGCTTTTAAAAGATACACCGGATAAATATCCATAGGTAATACTTTCTCATACTGGCCCGAGAGCACAAAAGGTCTTTCTCCTCCATGCAAATTTGTATCAGGATCAAATTTTTTATTAGGAAACATTCTCGAAATGAAAGCACGGCTTGCACTAAGCTTATTCAAACCCGGTGACATCCATCCTAAAAACTCGTAATAATCGCCTTCCTTTATCACTGTAACTTGCGAATCATAATAACCCAAAAATCCATTCCTTCCAATATTTGAACCTGTAAGCACATTCCCAGAAATAATCCTGTAATTTCCTTCTTTTAACTGACTGGCAAGCAATTCATCCAGAACAGCACCCGAAATAGTCTTATAATATTTTGGATTTTTTATCCCACCTCCTGTCAGAGCTATCATTTTTTGAGGATTATAACGACCTTCAAGAAACAACCGTCCAATGGTTAAAACATCCTGAGGACGCAAATACCAAACAACTTCTCCTTTGTTTACGGGATCGATGTGATGGATTTGAATGCCTGGATTACCGCTGGGATGTGGCCCCTCGAAATAATTGATCTGAATGCCTTTACTGGAAAGAAATACTTTCGAAACTCCTTCACCAGTGCGAACATTCAAATGAATTTTCCCTTTAGTAAGTTTTGATAAAGCATCGAGTCCGGTTTGAAATTCCTCTCCATGACCATGAACAATCAAATCGTAATCGGGGGCTAAAGGTGCCGAATCGAAACAAGAAATATGTATTGCTTTAGGTTCTTTTTCGGGATCAGCAATAACCGCATAAGGTCGCTGTCGAATACCTGGCCACACTCCACTGCGCAATAAAATATCCTTTATTTCTTCTGCCGAGAGTTTAGATGGATGTTTGGTTTCGAAAACCTCAAAATCATCCTGCTGGGCTTTCTTAATCCTTATCTCAAGAAGCATACGTTTTGGCCCTCTCATGATTTCAGAAATCGTTCCTGCTACAGGCGACGTAAAAGCAATTTTCTCATGATGCTTATCGACAAATAAAATACTACCCGCTTTCACTTGATCGCCTTCCTTTACGGCCAAACGAGGAAGAATACCCGAAAAGTCAACTGGTTTTACCGCATAAGCAGCAGGCTTATATTCCCCTACCACCTTTTCGGCTTCCCCAATTAGTTTCAAATCAAGCCCCTTTTTTATCTTATATATATTTGCCATAATTCAATTGATTGTATTTGAATTAGTTTGCTTAAACATTTATTTAACGAACTATCTATATAAAAGCGTTGCAAACATAAAATGATTTTCAACCTTTTCATCATTTTCAGGTATTTTAATACAATTTTTTTCTAATGCATAAACAACTCATGAAGCTGTTAATTGTTTAACAAAACTAAAAATTTTTTCTCCTCAATTTGTTAAATTTTGTCTAAGTAACTTTTTTCAATCAAAAATCTTCATTTACCCATAATGTTCAAACACAAATTGAAAATGAAAAACCGTAACAGCCCAATAAAAAACTCTAAAACGTATCAAATGAAATGAAGAATTGGATTTATTCAAAAGGCTTGCTTATCTTCGCATCATTAAAACTTAGCCTATGAATAAGGTTTTTCATTTAATACTTTTACTTTTCATCATCAGTTCTGCTTTGGCACAGGATAATATTTCATTTTACAGTCAGAGAGTCTTACGAACGCAAAATAAAATTTATAATCCCGACATAAAAACAGTTTTACTCTATCCTTCGGGTTTTCCATTAGAAATGCCTGTTATACCGCTTAATAGTGATAAAACACTTTATTTGCAGTTTGATGATTTAGAAGAGGGTATCAAAGCTTATCAATATACTTTTATACATTGTAATGCCAGCTGGGAACCATCTGAGCTAAGAATGAACGAATATATGGACGGTTTTAACTCAGACGAAATTCGTGATTATAAATTCTCGTTCAACACTACCACATCCTATGTACACTATTCATTAACCTTTCCCAACGATAGAATTCGTCTTAGCAAATCGGGTAATTATATTCTTGTGGTGTATCTCGAAACGCCCTCACAACCTCAGTTTACCATGCGTTTCATGATTTACGAGCCAAGAGTAATTATACAGAATGTAAAAATTGGAAGAGCCCATTTGCCAGCCTATATGAACACAAAACAAGAAGTAGATTTTGCCATTCGGCCAGTAAAATACCAAATAGCTGTACCCGATAGAGATCTTACTGTAATTATTCTTCAAAATTGGCGATGGGATAATGCATTAACAATAAAACAACCGCGTAACATTACAGCTGAATGGTTGGATTACGATTATGAAGAAGAGAATCTGTTTGATGCTGGTAATCAATACCGCTCAGTAGATATAAAGAGTCTTCGCTATCGTTCGGAATACATAGCTGATATTATTTACCTTGCCGATGGCTACCATGTGATGATGCGACCCGATCCTATCAAATCCAACAAGCCATTTGTAAACGATCCCGACCTCAATGGACGAATGTATATCAAAACGGAAGACATGGAATATAGCGAAACTGAAGCCGATTATGCCATGGTTCATTTTTCACTTCCCCTCAATTATCCCTTGGCCAATGGAAGCATTTTTATTTTAGGTGGTCTAACTGGGAACACACTTCAACCCGAAGCTAAGATGACTTATAATTATGAAAGTATGCGCTATGAAGGCCAGTTGTTGCTCAAACAAGGATATTACAATTATCTCTATGTAGTGGCCAATAACGATTCGGATGTAGGCGATACCTCATTCATCGAAGGAAATTTTTGGGAAACCGACAACGAATACACCATACTCGTATATCATCGCGAACCAGGTGAAATTTACGATAAGCTCATAGGACTCTATCAATCTGGAAATGAAATAAGCACGAAACAATAGTGAAAATTAGAGATTTTACGAATATTTATTTTTGTCGTTTGTTTAAAGTATAGAAATGAAAAAATCGGGAAACGAGGTAATAATTATTGGAGCAGGGAATGTAGGAACGCATCTGGCTCGCCAGCTCGATCAACAGAATTATACCATCAGGGGTATATGCAGCCGTTCTATTCAATCGGCACGTCAACTGGCAAAATATTATGTATGCGAATCATGGGCTAATCCTGCCATAATACCTAATGATGCACAATATTACTTTATTTGTGTAAATGACGAGGCTATTGCAAGCGTGGCCGAAGCAATGCCTTCAACCAATGGCTTGGTGATGCACACATCCGGATCCACTCCTCTCGATGTGCTTTCTCGCTTCCCTAACCGCGGTGTATTTTATCCCATTCAAACCTTTACCAAAACACACGAAACCGATTTCTCTTTAGTGCCTATTTGTATTGAAGCTTCCAACAAAAAAAGCTTGAATACCCTTAAAAATTTAGCGCTTCAATTTTCTAACAACATCATAGAAGCAGATTCTATAAAAAGAAAATATATTCATCTATCTGCCATATTTGCAAGCAACTTTACTAATTATATGTATGTAATAGCTTATGATATTTTAACAAAACAACAGTTGCCTTTTTCTATTCTTCTACCGCTTATTTTAGAATCTTTTGAAAAAGTAACCTTAATGGAACCCTGGCAAGCTCAAACAGGACCGGCAGTAAGGGGTGACTCTTTTATCATTCAAGAACATTTAAAAATGCTTTCCAATAATCCAGATTACCAGGAGATTTATCGCCTCCTATCAGAACAAATTATGAAACATAAAAAATAAACAAAAATCATAACCGTGAATTATAAAGAATTGCTTCATCAAATCAATACTTTCATGTTCGATTATGATGGAGTCTTAACCACAGGTGAAATTTTCATCTTGCCCAATGGAGAGGTTTTAAGAGGTGGACATGTTAGAGATGGGTATGCCATTCAACACGCCATCAAAAATGGCTACCGTATCGTAATTATTAGTGGTGCAAAAAGCGATTCTATGGTGCATAGGCTGAATGCCCTCAAAGTGAAAGATTATTTTTTGGGTATAGCTGACAAACTTTCCGTCTTTCAAGAATACATTCACCAACATCAAATAGAACCACAGGAAGTTTTATATATGGGCGATGATATTCCCGACCTCACTGTCATGCAACAGGTGGGCTTACCCTGTTGTCCTTCGGATGCAGCCGAAGAAATTAAAGCAATCTCTCTATATATTTCACATAGAAAAGGAGGGGAAGGCTGTGTAAGAGACGTACTGGAGCAAGTGATGAAGTTGCAAGGAAAATGGATGAATGGAGACGCATTTTACTGGTAAGCCTTAATTTTTTATGAATCAAGCTTTTCTCACGAAAATCAAAACCGAAATTGTTACTTATGCAAGGCTAATCAGATGGGTAAACTTAGCCATGGTCCTTGTCATAGTTTTTAGCCTTCGTTATGGATTATTTTTACCTCTTTATTCAGCAGCCAAAATTAGCTCTCCACTCAGCCACACTGTTTTTTTTCTCGTATTATTATCCATAGTGCTGATTACAGCTGCTGGATATGTAGTAAACGATATTTACGACCAAAAAATCGATCGTCTAAACAAACCCGAAAAGCTAATTATCGGACAGGCATTGTCTGTATCAAGAGCATGGATGCTTTATTTTGCTTTCAATATTTTAGGCTTGGCAGCAGGTATTGTTGCCGCCTTGAAAATCGAGCAACCTATACTTATCTGGATTTTCGTCTTGACTTTTGGCTTATTATGGTATTATTCGGCCTATTTAAAACGAAAACTTTTCTGGGGAAATTTTCTGGTTGCAATTCTCTCGTCTTTAGTCATTATTACCCCGTGGCTTTTCGAAATCTATGCCCTTATGCATAATTCCGATAAATGGATAGCCTTTTTTCGTTTTTATCCTACTATGAATTATATCGTATTGTCTTTGAGCCTGTTTGCCTTTATAAGTACACTCATAAGAGAAATTATCAAGGATGCAGAAGATATTCAAGGCGATGGCGCTTATCAATATCAAACTTTACCTATTGTTTTAGGATGGAAAACCAGTAAAACAATTGTTCAGGCGCTCATTGTGCTAATGATGATCTTATTGGCAGTTGCTCAATATTGGCTACGTTCGCGACATTACGACTTTGCTTTCTACTGGTATTTCATCATACAATTTCTATCGGTTCATCTTCTATCGACACTTCCAGCCGAAATCCATAAAAACCAGCTGAAGCGTTGTTCAACTATTGCCAAAATTCTAATGCTGATAGGAATTCTTGGAATCTATACCTTAACGCCTTTTTTGATTCCAAAAGCATAGCCTTACGAAAATCAATATCCCAATCTATTCCCTACAAATGTCACAAATATTCAGCCAAGCCCTCATTAGTAAATTCATTAAGTTTTTGATCGTGGGATTTTCGGGATTGATTGTGGATTATGGCATCACTGCTTTTTCGAAGGAAATATTGAAAATTCAACGTTTTATTGCCAATGCAATGGGATTTGTGTGCGCTGCAACCTCTAATTATTATTTAAACCGCATCTGGACATTTTCGAGCACTAACCCTCAAATATTGAAAGAATTCAGTTATTTCTTCATTATTTCCTTGATAGGTTTAGGCATCAATAGCTTGATTCTTTGGCTCGTTTTAAAAAATTTCAAAATCAATTTTTATTTAGCTAAAATATTTGCTATTGCTGGAGCTACATTATGGAATTTCTTTGCCAATGCTTACATTACTTTTCAGGTTTGAAGCCCTGAAAATGGACATATCAGTCACTATATACAGCAACAATGGTCATAAAAATTAATCCTATCGAGTAGATGTTTAAAAATTTCTTATCTTTGTCGTTCAATATGCAATAACAGTTAATAAGAATCTTATTTTAGGTAAGTAATGAGAGTAGAGCTTAAGAATAGAATCGAAACCTTTATTATTTTTGCAACAAATTTGAAAAAGAGGAAAAGTATATATACTCATTTATAATTTATGACAGGTAACCAGGAATTAGCAAAAAAAGTAGCTGAAAATCTGCTTCAAATCAAGGCGGTTAAATTAAATATAAATCAGCCTTTTACTTGGGCTTCAGGCTTAAAATCTCCTATTTATTGCGACAACCGTATTGCTCTTTCTTATCCCAAAATAAGGACTTTTATCCGTCAAGAAATGGTTAAGCTGATTAGCGACGAATTCGGTTCACCCGATGTAATTGCAGGTGTAGCTACAAGTGGAATACCGTATGGCATTCTTGTGGCTCAAGATTTGGGATTACCATTCGTTTACGTTAGGCAGGCAGAAAAAAATCATGGATTGGGCAATTTAATCGAAGGCATAGTAGAAGATGGGCAATCGGTGATTGTAATCGAAGATTTAGTCTCGACAGGCGGCAGTAGTTTGAAAGCAGTTGAAGCCTTGCGCAAGGCAGGTTGTACGATTAAGGGAATGGTGGCTATCTTCTCTTATAATTTTGAAACAGCTAATGAAGCTTTCAAAGAAGCCAAGATCAGATTACTCACCCTTACCGATTACGACACACTCATCGAGCAGGCCTTAGTAAATAATTACATTTCTCAAAAAGACATAGAATCACTCATAGCTTGGCGGCAACAACCCGAAAAATGGGGGGTTAAATGAATCTAAAAAGCAATCAAATAGAAATAAAACGTAGTCCTGAATTTATATATACTTACCTCACTGACTTAAATCGCTTACAACATGCTTTGCCACAACAAGTCATCAATTTTCGGGTAGAAGGAGATGCATGCTCTTTTACCATTCAAGGAATGGCAGATATTTCTCTGCTCATCAGTGTGAAACAACCAAACTCCAAAGTGGTTTATAGTAATGCTAATGACAAACCTTTTCCTTTTAGCCTGTTTGTAGATATTTTACCTGCGAATGAAAACAATTCAATGGTTTCGGTTGGCTTCGAAGCCAAAACCAATCCCTTTTTAACAGGAATCTTGAAAAACCCAATGGAAAATTTCGTGAATCTAATGGTTCAAAAGCTTAACGAAATCTAAGTTATAATTCACTTTCCAATTTATTATTGGGCAAATAAACCACTTCTTTATAACCGCAACGATGCTCTTGGACTCCTTCCTGAAGAATGAGTTGCCCAAACGGATCGACACCGATAATCATTCCTTGTATCTTTTTCCCTTTTAATAAATAATTGGCTTTTACCCCTTTTTGATATAATCTCAAAAGATATTTTTCACGTGCCTGGTCATATCTATCTCTATTAGAATGTATTTCGACAATATGGTTTGCAATAGAGACACCTATTTCAAACGGATTTCTAATTTGATGATCCAACAAAAACATGGAAGTAGGGTTAGGAACCTCATCAGGAAAATCCTCCTGGTTGACGTTAAGGCCAATGCCAATGATGCTCGACGAGAGCTCATTGCCAGTAATATAATTTTCTATCAGTAAGCCCGCTATTTTTAAATGATACACATAGATATCATTAGGCCATTTTATCTTTATTTCCATTTTTAGCTCATTCTCAAGAAATTCAGCTATTGCCGATGAAACCATACAATTAATGATAAACTGCTCATTAGCAGGAATCTGAGAATGAATTAAATACAAACTTGCCAGCAAATTTTGACCTGGACTGCTAAACCAATGATTCGAACCATATCCACGGCCTTGTTCTTGGTAATCGGCTACAACAAGAGTCGGACCCATTATTTGATTTTCTGATAACAATCGTGCGGCATAATTATTGGTAGAATCAATTGAAGAAAGATGAATGACCTTTAAATCCATAAAGTTTATCTTTATCAAGCAAAAATAAAGCTCTTTAAAAAATCAGTAATTTTGCAAACTATTTTCACACAAAGGGATGTAAATGGCAAAAAGAAAAAGGTTAGCTGACGACCAAACGATTTTGCAAGCCATTATTGAGGCGATGCATGAAAAAAAGGCAGTTGACATTTTAACCATTAATTTTTCGGAAATAAAAAACACAATCTGCGATTATTTTGTTATATGTAGTGGCATGAACAAACCTCAAGTAGAAGCCATTTCTGATTCAGTATATGGCAAGCTTCGAAAAACTTACAGTTTGCATCCCCAAGCTATAGAAGGGATTCAAAATGCCGAGTGGATTCTTTTGGATTATGGAAGTATAGTAGTTCACATTTTTATGGAGTATACCCGGAAGTTTTACCGTTTGGAAGATTTATGGGCTGACGCCAAGCTTAATTATTACGATAACCTTGTATAAGCAATATGGATAATAATAATTTCTCAGAAAACAATCCAATTAATAAAGGCAAACCAGCCGGCAATGGAAAACGCAAATTTAACTACAATTGGATTTATTTGCTATTGTTTGCCTTATTTTTTGTGATGTGGTTTATGAATTCCTCAGAAACTCCAAAGGATATTACTTGGGGGAAACTGAGGCAACTCGTGATAGAACAAAAAGTCGACAAAATTATCATCGTTAATAAGGAAAATGCCGAAATATACCTAAAAGCCGACAGTTTAGCGTCGAATGAAAAGGGCGGAAAGAAGACCCAATCGAAAGGAGCAGATTTTATCATTAATGTTGGCAGTCTCGAAACTTTCGAAAAAAACCTGATGGAAGCTCAGTCGAACATTCCCGAAGACCAGCGGATTTATCCTCAATATGAAACTCGAAAGAATTGGGGATTAGACCTATTGGGATATCTCATACCTTTTTTATTGCTTTTAGCACTTTGGTTTTTTTTAATGAGGATGATGAGCAAGGGGGGTGGAGGACCTGGAGGGCAAATATTCAATATTGGCAAATCTAAGGCCCAACTTTTCGATAAAGATACGCATGTAAATGTTACTTTCGATGATGTAGCCGGGTTAGAAGGTGCTAAGCTCGAGATTATGGAAGTTGTCGATTTTCTGAAAAACCCGAAAAAATACACCGAATTAGGTGGAAAGATTCCTAAGGGTGTATTGTTGGTGGGTCCACCGGGAACTGGAAAGACATTATTGGCAAAAGCAGTTGCTGGAGAAGCTCGTGTACCTTTCTTTTCACTTTCGGGTTCCGATTTTGTTGAGATGTTTGTTGGCGTAGGGGCTTCGCGTGTCCGCGACTTATTTAAACAGGCTAAGGAAAAAGCCCCTTGTATTGTATTTATTGATGAAATTGATGCCGTAGGTAGGGCAAGAGGACGCAGTCCTATTACAGGAGCCAACGATGAAAGAGAAAACACACTGAATCAGCTCCTTACCGAAATGGATGGTTTCGCTTCTAATACTGGTGTCATTATATTAGCTGCTACTAACAGGGCCGATATACTCGATAGAGCCTTATTGCGTGCCGGACGTTTCGACCGTCAGATTCAAATTGAACTACCCGATTTGAAGGAAAGGGAAGACATTTTCAAGGTTCACTTAAAACCCATCAAAATTGAAGAGAGTGTAAACCCGGCGTTCTTAGCACGCCAAACTCCAGGATTTTCGGGTGCCGACATCGCCAACGTTTGTAATGAGGCAGCCTTGATTGCCGCACGAAAAAACAAAAAAAAGGTAGACCGCCAAGATTTTCTTGACGCTATTGACCGAATAATTGGCGGATTAGAAAAACGCAATAAAATTATCACGCCCGAAGAAAAAAGAGTGATTGCTTATCACGAGGCTGGCCATGCAGCAGTTAGCTGGTTGCTCAAATATGCTCATCCATTGGTGAAGGTAACTATAGTTCCCCGTGGTAAAGCCTTGGGTGCGGCTTGGTATTTGCCCGAAGAAAGACAAATTACTACCTTCGAACAAATGTTCGATGAAATTACTGCAACATTGGGCGGCAGAGCCTCAGAAAAAATCAATTTTGGCGAAATAAGTACAGGCGCACTAAATGACCTCGAAAGAGTTACCAAACAAGCTTTCAATATGGTGGCTTATTTCGGCCTGAACGAACGCCTTGGAAACATCTCTTATTATGATTCCACGGGTCAACAAGAATTTGCTTTCGTAAAACCTTATAGCGAAGAAACTGCCAGAATCATTGACGAAGAAATAAAAAAACTCATAGATACGGCTTATCAACGAGCATTGAAAATTTTACAAGAGAACAAGGATAAAGTAGACAAATTAGCCACTCGTCTTTTAGAAAGAGAAGTTATTTTCAGAGAAGATGTGGAAGAAATTTTCGGTCCTCGGCTCGAAGAAAGTATAGAAATCTCTTCTGAACCCGAAAAATTAGCGAAGAAGGAAAAAGAACCTCAACTTTCGGAAAACCCTGTGGAAGCCAATAAGCCGGAACACATAATACCTTCAAACACAACAAATCCAGATCCAGACCCAAACGCTGACACAAGTTCTATCAACCATAAAGATTGATCCATTCATGGATGAAAGCACTCCCAAGGAAAAACTCCTGAAAATCATTAGAAATGCGTTAATCAGTAAGCGGGACAATCCCTTTCATGACCTCGATCTGGATTCTCCAATCTATCCATCTCTCGATGAAACTCCTGATATCTATTTTGTTCGACAATTCATCGAGATAGGAGGAAAATTCGTCTATTGTGCCAACTACAATGAAATGATATTCAATTTAACCTCACTATTAGTTAACGAGAATTTATTTCCAGTTTATACTCCCGAGGAGGAAATACGTTATCTGCTTATGCAAAACGGCATAGATATAATCCATAACAAAGATGATTTCTACGAAATGAAAACTGGCATCACTTTTTGTGAATATCTTATAGCTCGGACGGGTTCGATAGTGTTCTCATCGAGACAAAACTCAGGCAGAAGAATGTTGACCGTACCCGAAATACATATCGTCATTGCTTACATGTCACAAATTGTAGTTGAAATAAAAGAGGCTCTTGAAAAAATGAGACTTAAATATGAAGGAAAATTCCCCTCATTCATTAGTTTTGTTACTGGCCCAAGTCGTACAGCTGATATAGAAAAAACCCTCATCATGGGGGCACATGGTCCGGCTCAGCTTTATCTGTTTCTTATAGAAGAAGAAGTTTAAACAAAATAATTTTTATTACATTCGCTCAATAAACCAAAACAATCATCAGATGGAAGAAAACGAATTTGCTTTAGTTTACACAGCCGGTCAAAATTATCAGGCACTTTTGGTTAAAGGTCTTTTGGAAGAAAATGGAATAGAAGCCACTGTAATTAACAAAAAGGATTCCGAACTCATTATTGGCTTTGCCGAGGTTTATGTAAGAAAAGAAGATAAAGAAAGAGCATTACAAATTATAGCAGCACGTGAATCGTAGAATCTTACTTTTGAGATCGGCTACTGGAGTTGTGTATGTAGCTTTAGTGGTTTTGTCTATTTTTTTAGGCCCTAAGTGGTTTGCAGTATTATTCTTCGTTTTTTCACTCTTATCTCTAATGGAATATCTTCGCTTGGCATTATCTCCCAAGGAAAAATTACTTCATTGGTTAGCCATTATATTGGGTATTGGTCTTTATTGGCTTTTTACTTTCCTAACCTTCAATTCCCATTCACTAAAACATAGTCTCATTATATGGCTATTTCTGATGATTCCAGTCTTATTTTCAGTTTCTCTTTTTATTAAGAGTATCCGCGTACTATCGAGTATGGCTCTTACTTTTTTAGGTATCTTTTACATTATTATTCCGTTTGCTCTGTTGAATTTTATAGGCAGTTCAACATTCAGCGTTATAAATCGGCCTCGAATGCTATTACTAAGTTTTTTTATATTTGTTTGGACCAATGACACTTTTGCTTATTTAATAGGCGTTAATTTCGGGCATCATCGTCTTTTCGAAAGGATAAGTCCAGCCAAATCATGGGAAGGAGCATTAGGCGGAATCTTATTTACTATCATGATGGGTTTCCTATTTTCTTATCTATATAAAGAACTCACTATTTTACAATGGATAGGAATGGCATTTATCACTTCTATTTTTGGAATCTTTGGCGACTTATCGGAAAGCCTTATCAAACGAAATTTTGGCATAAAAGATAGTGGTGAGGCTTTGCCAGGGCATGGAGGCTTCCTCGATCGTTTCGATTCTATCTTATTTGCCTCACCCGCCATTTTTTGTTATCTTGTACTCACTGAATTGATTATATTGTAATTTTGCAATCCAAACTATAAACTATCAAAAAGAAATAATGCCAAGAATTCATCCCGAAGCATTGAAGGTAATTCCGATTATAACTTTAATATTACTGATTATTTCAGGGATACTTACATATATTTTTCGAAATAGTTTTGAGGGGATTCTTGTCATCTGGGGAGTGACTATTATTCTTATTCTTCTGTTAACCCTATTTTTCAGGTATCCTCAGCGACCTCATCTCCAAAATTCAAGAGAAGTTTATAGTTCAGCCGATGGTGAAGTAGTTGCAATAGAAGAAGTTAATGAAAAAGAATATATTTCTGGCCAATGCATTCAGCTATCTGTTTTTATGTCGATTACCAATGTCCACATCAATTGGAGCCCAGTAATTGGTCAAGTGATTTATGAAAAATATCATCCTGGGAAATTTTTCCCCGCATGGATGCCAAAATCATCTAAAATGAATGAACACAATACTTTCGCGCTTAAAACTCCAACAAATCATGTGATTATAGTACGTCAGATAGCCGGCGCAGTAGCTCGACGTATTGCCGTATACAAACACGTTGGAGATATGGTAGAAGCTGGCGACCAGTTGGGTTTTATTCGATTTGGTTCACGTGTAGATATGTTTCTTCCTTTAGGTTCTGAAATAAAAGTAAAACTCGGCGACAAAGTCAAAGGGAGCCAAACTCTTATGGCCATCTTGCCATCAGAATGAAGTTCTCTCTATCTTTCTATAATGATCTATCCTTCTATTTTACAGTAAAAATCTTTCATAAATTACTACCTCATTCCAGCTGTTTTTTAGAGATTTAATCTTAACGTATATTTGAAGAAAATGTCAGCATTAATACAAAATCTTTAACATCATGCTTCCTTCTGCTGTTTTTCCAGGCTCATTCGATCCTATCACAATAGGTCATCACGACATTATTATTCGTGGACTCAATTTATTCGAAACCATCATTATTGCCCTAGGATCAAATACAGATAAAAAATCTTTTTTCAATATAGATGCAAGATTTCGAATGATCAGTCAGCTTTATGAGAAACAGCCCAGAATACGGGTTGAGATTTATGATGGACTTACAGTTGATTTTTGCCGATCTAAAGGCGTTCGATTTCTACTGCGAGGTTTACGTACTTCGGCCGATTTCGAATTCGAACGCGTAATTGCACATGCCAATCGAAAACTTTATCCCGATATAGAAACTGTATTCTTACTTACTGCACCTGAACATTCATTTATCAGCTCGTCACTCTTAAAAGAAATACTTTCATACGGAGGTGATGTAAGCTCTTTTCTTCCACCCGACTTAAATTTAGCCGCCTTTATCCCTCATCCCTGAATCTTAAGGTCTCATTTCCTAAAATCCTAATTAAACCTTGAAAATTCTAACAAAAATCATTTTATTTTCTACGATTTTGGCTTTCCATAATGCTGTACTATTTGGCGGAAAGGTAGTCGTTTCAGGAGATTTTAAAAATGCTATTGGCGAACAGGTGTATGTTTTTGCCTATGCTGACTTTTTAAGCCTAAAAGAGACTTCGCTTGCAAAAACCATCATTGACCAAAATGGACATTTCGAACTGACATTTGATATCAATACACTACAGCCTATTATTGTAGATATTGCATTCTATCGACAATTCATATATGTTGAACCCTTTAATACTTATCATATTCAGTCAGAAAAGTTCCAAGTCATCCAAAATGGAAATCCATACATTCCTGAATCATTCATCGATGCAAAAGTAACTTCTAGAAGCCTTTCCGATTCTATATTTCGACAATTAGAAATTCACATTAGCCAGTTTCTCGATACGGCCGGTGTAAAAATATACAGCCAACATCGCTCAGATTTAGTGGAAAACTTCAGGCAAAGTATTTGGAAAAATTTACCCGAAAATCTTACTGAAAATTATAAAAACGCTATCGCATTCAGGCTGGCATGTTTATATCCTAATGCTCAACTTCCAGATGGTTATTCTTCTTTGAATGAAATTGCAATTGATTATAACAATTATGAATATTTTAGATGGCTCGAAGATTATCTACAGAAACAACTTTTTAAAGAAAATTCATTGAACCTTCAGTCGGTAATTACACGAAATTTGATATTAGCATTAAATAAATCGGACTCTTTTCATTCATTGCAGGATACCCTATCAGAGATTCTTTCTGTTAGAAATGAAGCCGCAAATGAATTATACACCTTAGTAGCCTTAAAGATTCTTTATGCTACGCCAATGTTTTCCAATGCAAAAATTATTGCAGATTTGCAACAGATTCGTGATTCTTCTTCAATAGAAATACACAAGCTTATAGCCCAAAATTTACTTAACAAATTCACAGGATTGAAACCCGGGAGTTTGTTGCCAAATGTTGTTGTAAAGATTTACAAAGGAGATAGCATTCGAATGAGGGAATATTGTCAGAAGCCCTTATATATTGTTTTTGCGCGCAAAGAATGCAGAACCTGTCTTTCGAATCTCGAGATGCTAAGGCCATTATTTCCGAATTTCAAAGATCAGGTAAATTTTTTAGCTGTTTTCACCAGCCATGATACGCTCGCGGATGCTCGAATCGTAGAACAGATGAAATATCCTTGGCCAAGCATAATAGCAGGAAGAAACTATGAGCTTTTACATGCTTTCGAGGCTTATTCATTACCTCTGGAAATGTTAGTATCGCCTGGCTGTCGCATAGCTGCTTATCCAGCTTACCAGGTCAACGAAGGCCTTGAGGCTATTTTGAGGAAGATGACATTTCAGTCTCAGCAGACTCAGTCCCTTGAGAAATCTCATCACTGAAAAAACTAAAATTTACTCTTCCATAATTCTTTTTTCTCATGAAAAATGGATGTTGAGAGAAATTGATTTCTTTGGGATGTTCAATTATAAGCCATCCGCCTGGATACAAAAAATGATGTTGAAAAATCAGATCGGGTATTGAAATAGTACGGGGAAGGCCATAAGGCGGATCGGCAAAAATAATGTCGAAATGTTGCAAAGGCTTTTGAAGATAGGAAAACACGTCTGCATTGACTACAAATAAATTATCGAAACCCATCTCTTGGGAAGCTTCATACATCCAGTCGATACAGCGAGGATTATTATCCACAGCTATCACTTCGGCGCTTCCTCTCGAAATAAACTCAAAGGAAATGCTACCCGTACCAGCAAATAAATCGAGTACATGCAATCCCTCCATTTCCCATGCATTTTCTATAACATTGAATAATCCTACTTTTGCCATGTCGGTAGTAGGCCTTACCTCAAGATTTATTGGAGGATGAAGTATTTTTGCTTTCCGTTTTCCTCTTATAATTCGCATTGTAAAGAGTGGATAATCGTCAAGAAATAATGAGAAGGAATTTGGTCAAAAATATAAGTATAAACCACATTATTGTCTCTACTTGCAAAATTAACATTTCTTAAGTAATTGGTAAGGATGAGATGAAGTGGAGAACCTGCATCGATTTCGCCCATCAGGCAAATTGAAATGATTTCTGGATTTAAGCTAAGCTGTTCTAAACTAAATAGAACGAAGTAGATAAAATCTTCTTGTGTAGAGTACGAGAAGGAATTATAGAATATCAATTTGCTCTGTACTAAATAAGCCAACTCGAAATAAAAACGATGGGGATAAATAAAGACGAGTTCAGGAGATGAATAGATTCTACTTTGCGCAATTATCAGTTCGATGAAACTCGATGAGGCATGATGAATGGAGGCCGAAGGAAAAAGCAATGAGATTTGTTTTTCCCATTCATTGGGCAAAGCAAATACATTCCATGCATCCACAGAAGGGAGATAATCGCTTTTTTGTATATAATTCTGAGGAATTTGAGTGTTAAAACTCAAATAATCGTTCAGTGAATTTTTATCATACAATGCTTCAGGCACGAGGGTAGCATAGCGATTTTCGATCCATACATTAGAACGTCCCATTGGCTTGCTAAGCCATGGATGATTCATTACAAAAACCGAAAAGAGATTTAAAATTTGTTCATCTTTAAGAATTCTACTTCCATTGTGCGGAATAATGAATTCAAAACTTCCTAATTCGATGATCCGCAGAGGTTGTCCCTGTCCTACTACATAAGAAAATCCATCCCCCGATAGAAGGATGGATAAGTTATAATCGTTTAGGTGATTGGAATCGAAACTATTATCGCTAAGTTGATAAAGGGTTTTAATGGTTTGGTTCACATTAGAAAAAGTTTATTAACCCATATCCTAAGCTTACTCCCAGTTTCCGTCGATTGAAACTTCCGTCATTGAACCCACTTTCAAGCCTGGAAATTTATTTAACGCCACCAAAGAGGCATCCAAGTTCCGAATGAGCTGTTCATCAAGGCCTTTGAGGATATCCACATTCAAAGCTGAAGCCATAAAAACCGGCACCTTCAGTCCACCTTTATCAATAAAACCAGCTTCCAGTTTAATTTTCATTTCAGGATTGAATGGATTGACGGCAAGGTCTTCGATTCTAAAGTTTTCCCGCTTTCCAAATAAGGAATCATAAACCAAGGCATAGCCTATAGTATCGGTTATAGAACGAGTAAAAGTGGTATCAGTGGGATCGGGAATCATACGCACTACTGGAATTTTGGCGGTTCTGGCGAAGGCAAACAAGGTGTCAAAACTTCCACAATATTTCTTATTTGCATTCTTATACATTTTTTCAATCTCACGTATGTCCTTTAGTTTTTCTATAATAACTCCGTAACGGTAATTCTTATCTCTTTCGAATCGAAGAGGGGTCATTATACTGTCGTAAATTAAATAGGCTAAAACTATGATGACTACTCCGAGAGAAATTCTTAAGACATTCTTCATAGGATTAAGGTATTTATAGTCTGCAAAAATAAAAGTTTTTCTTTATAAAAATATTTCCTAAAATAACGATTGGAGAATTATTTTATTGAGATGAATCTTTCTAAATTTCTTAATTTTTATATCTTTCTGATTGACACCTTTAGAATAAGAATGAGATACTGCTTTATAGATAAAGGATATTAAGATGAGACTCTCAAATTCAAAATGTTTATCAGTGCAAGAGAGTTAACAATATTAAACTAAGAACATTTCAGGGTTCAATAGGTATGCATTTCTGTCATTAAAAGGGAATTTGTTAAATGAAAAGCTGTTGATAAGGCTTAGCCATTCATCGAGGCCAGAAATTCTTCGTTAGACTGAGTAAACTTCATTCTATCTTGTAAGAACTCCATGGCTTCTTGAGAAGTCATGTCGGCAAGATGGTTGCGAAGTATCCAAACTCTTTGAAGGACTTCTTTAGGCAGGAGTAGGTCGTCGCGACGAGTAGAGGAAGCGACGATATCAATAGCGGGGAAGATGCGTTTATTGGAGAGTTTACGGTCGAGCTGCAGTTCCATATTTCCGGTGCCCTTGAATTCTTCGAAGATTACTTCGTCCATTTTGGAACCCGTATCTATAAGTGCTGTACTCACTATAGTGAGTGAACCACCATTTTCGATTTGTCGAGCAGCACCGAAGAAGCGTTTAGGTTTTTGTAAGGCATTGGCTTCGACTCCACCAGAAAGTACTTTCCCCGAGGCAGGTGAAACCGTGTTATAGGCTCTTGCCAAACGAGTAATCGAATCGAGCAGTATAACAACATCATGTCCACATTCTACCAAGCATTTTGCCTTTTCGAGCACAATACCCGAGATTCTAACGTGACGTTCGGCAGGTTCATCAAAAGTGGAGCTGATTACTTCTGCTTTAACACTTCTTTGCATATCGGTAACCTCTTCGGGGCGTTCGTCGATTAAAAGCACAATGAGGTAAACATCGGGATGATTAAAGGCTATGGCATTGGCTATTTCTTTCAAAATCATTGTTTTCCCAGTTTTTGGCTGAGCTACAATCAACCCTCTTTGTCCCATGCCTATAGGTGCAAATAAATCGATGATTCTAGAAGTAAGCGTAGCATCAGGATGATCTGTTAGCTTGAATTTTTTAAAAGGAAACAGAGGGGTTAAAAAATCGAAGGGGACGCGGTCGCGGATTTTTTCAGGTTGCAAACCATTGATCAGCTCGACTTTTACCAAAGGGAAAAACTTTTCATTGTCTCTGGGAGGCCTAATCATTCCTCTTATAGTATCCCCCGTTTTTAATCCAAGCATCTTAATCTGATTGGGAGCTACATAAATATCGTCGGGCGAAGGAAGATAATTATAATCGGAAGACCGTAAAAATCCATGTCCTTCGGGCATCATTTCTAACACACCTTCACTACTAACGATTCCTTCCATGTTAAATGGATAGAAATCATCACGTTTCCGTTCGTATTTTTCGAAAGGTGGACGTTGATAACGCAGGTTTATTTCCCTTTGTGCACGCTCTCTGGCTATTATCTCTTTATAATCCAGTTTATCTGTTAAAGAAGGTTCAATAGTGGATTCTGATTCAACACGTTCTTCAGTAACAACATTTCCTTCTTTTTCATTCTCATCTACATCATCAACAGTAGGATTAACCTCATCATGGAAGTCATTCCCATTTTCTTCTTCAAACACTTGAAGCTTTTCCGGGAGAAAATCGGCATTTAATTGTTCGGCTCTTTTCATTGACATGGTAATAACATGGGGTTTACGAGGTGGTTCCTTATCAAGTAGATGAGTAAGTGTGTTTTGTGATTCTTTGGGCTCTTCAGTTTGTTCATCAGGAGATGACGAAGGAGTGGGTGGGCTATTTTCCGCCTTTTTAGAAGGTCTTCCTCTTGGTTTACTCTGTTGAGGTCGTTTATTACTTTTTGCCGGAGTTGCATTCGAATTAGAGGGGGATGAATTCGAATCCGGATTTTTAGGAGGCCTGCCACGTCGAGGTCGGTTTTGCTCATTCGCAAGCGTCTCTTGTGTAGGATTGGCAGCCTGATGATCGATAATCTTATAAATTAAATCCATCTTCGATAATTTATCGATGTCATCAATATGCAATGAATGAGCAATTTCTCTTAATTCGGGCAAAAACTTTTCCTTGAGCTCTTGAAGATTATACATATTAAAAGTGTTGAAAATAAATAGCCAAAGAGTTTTTAGTAATATGGTTAACACCAACTTTTCTTCTTCAGATTGTTAAAAAAGACTTGTATAAGAAATTAATTATTTGTAACCTGCACTGCTTCAATCGAATAATTCTTTGTCTCCAATTCAAGGACAACTCATATATGAAATTTTACCGAAATATGCAGGAGGTAATTTTGAATGCTGCAAAGGTAAGAAGATTTTATGAACTATGCTATAATTAATCAATTTTAACCAAAAATTTCTTTACAATAACCCCATATTAACTCTTCAAGAAAAGAGCAAATTGATTTCGTAGAAGTTATAAGCTTACTTACGATGAAAATTCTATAAATTTGAACCTTCATTTTAAATTTGCAAAAACCTGAGGCTATGATTCAAAGAATTCAAACTATTTATCTTCTGCTGGCGGTTGTGGCCACACCTGTATTACTTTTCTTTTTTCCGTTGGCGGCGTATTACAGTGATACAGCTACTTTGAAATTATATTTATCCCACATCCAGAATCTTGTTCCTTCTCTTCCTTTACCTTTAACATTGAATCCTTTTCTTCAATATGCAGGGATAATCATTTCAATCATCGCCGGAATCATTTGTATTTATACGATTTCGTCTTTCAAGAATCGCATAAAACAAGTAAGATTGGTTAGGATTACCTTATTCCTTATTATTCTTGTAATTGCTTGGCAGTTCTTCATTACCGATTTAATAAGGAAAAACCTTAGCACAATCCCCGATTATGAAATAGGCATTTATATGCCCATCATCTCTTTAATTTTTCTATTATTGGCTCAGCGCGCTATTCTGAAAGACGAAAGAAAGATAAGAGCAGCGGACAGGCTTCGCTGAAATATGAATTAAAATGAATTCCATGATTGAATGTTAAAATTCTAAATTCCTCAATCCACCATAAAGGAACATCTATTGAGTAAAATTAATTTTTACGAAAATTAGGAAGAGATATTGCAAATGACTTTATAGCTACGAGATTTAACAACATCTTACTAGACTAAGGGGTTTTTTAAATGTTTTGTTTCGAAAAGTTAAATTCTTACGGTCGATCGATCTGTTTCTATAATTTCCATGTTCATAACTTCCCCTTTATCCAAGGAAAATCTAAGTAAAGTGATGACTTTATGTATTCCCTCAAGACCGGCAGCACCAGGATTAAGATACAATAAATTATTCGAACTATCGTGCATCACTTTCAAGATATGAGAGTGACCACCAATCAGCAAGTTAGGCCTTTCCGAAAGAATAAGTTTACGGCATGTGCCTGAATATTTTCTCGGGCTTCCAGCTTGATGTATCATTAAAACTTTCATATCCTCAATTTCAAATGAAAGGTATTGGGGGCATTGAGAACGAAGAGGCCAACCATCAATATTTCCGTAAACTGCTCTTAAAGGCTTCATTCTTCGAAGCTGATCATACACCACTATATTGCCAATATCGCCGGCATGCCATATTTCATCGACATCATTGAGAGCTTTAATTACAAATGGCAGTAACACCCCATGTGTATCGGAAAGTAAACCTATTTGCTTCATTTTGTACCAATTTTTTTATTGAGAAAACTTTATTCTTCTATTTCGGGAAATGATATAAGCGGAAGATTTGCTTTATATAATTCCTTACGCGAGATCACCGGTTTAAACCAGCGTGAGAAGAAACTTTCCTTGAAAAAATGAAAAGCTATGATATCGGGTTGTATGTTTTGAATAGAAAGATGAAGGCCATCATGGGGCTGATCGCAATCAACGATTTGGAATGAAGCCTGATTACCTACTAAATCGCGCCACTGGGCGAGGGTAGCCTCATCAGGACGGTCTTTAGGATTGTAGCATAAAACAAGATAATAAATTTTAGTATGAAATGGTTTGAAAAACTCTTTGATTTTATTGAATTCGGCTTGTTGAAAATGAGCCGGGTCGATGGCATAGATTGCTTTATTCAATCCTTTGTAACCGCTACCGACAGGAATGGCCAAAACGGGTTTTTGAGAATGTTTCATAAGAAATTCAGCCGTACCACCCGAAAAATGGTCTTTATGTCCCAAACCCACAGCTCCTAAAATAATGATGTCGGCTTGAAAATCACTGGCAGCAGTTAATATGGCAACATCGGGCGTGCCGGATTCTATCCGAGTATCTAAAGAAATTTCCTCTCCCCATTGATTTTTCAGTTGTGTAACCAATTCTTGCATTTTTTCTTCTGCTTCATTTCGAATCTCCCTGATAAATTCAACATCGAAAACAGTAGGGGTAACAACAGAATCTGGAGAATATCCCTCTGGCATGATAAATTGATCGAAAACCGCATGAAACAATAAAATTTTGGCTCCCGTGGCCTTTGCCATCGAAAAGGCATAAGAGGCAGTAACAAAAGTATGATCGGAAAAATCAACAGGAACTAGAATACGTTTCATATTTCAGAGGTATTTTCTTATGATTAAATAGCTCCTACAAATATAAAACAAAAAGAACAAATTTTATAAATTTCAATAAAAGATTATATAGCATCACTTCTATAAAAAATCTTGATTTTTTTAAAATGGATTTTCAATTAAACGATATATAAATAGACCAAGAAAGTTTTTTATTTATTAGCTTTCCCAATCTGTAAAATCTAAATACATTACATAATCTCAGCCAAAAACTTCAGGAGCGATGAAAAAATCTTAGGTTTACAATAATTTTTGTATTTCATAAATAACCAATATAAGCATATTTCAAATATTTTAATTTCTATGCAACGAACCGAAAAGATAAATGCATCAGAACCGCATTAATAAAATCATCAATTTTTTCATTTTCGAATACTGAAAAGCATAGAAGATAAAGAATGTTAGAAAATTAGATGTATTTTTTCTCGTTAAACCCGAGATTCAGAGCTTCAGGCCACTACGGATAAAAAAGTTTCTGCAATTGATCTATCGAATGAAAGAGATAATATACAAAATGATGCTGACGGCCCAAAAATCGCATTTTTAACTATACAACAACGTAAAACGCCCGAATAGAAGCGTTCAAAAGTTTTATTGGACTTTTCATAACCTAAATGTGAGAATCAATTTTTGTAGTGAAGAGAAAATTTGGGTTGCAGCAATGGGATAAGTAAATTTGCCCAACAATAAGTTTAATCCAATTTTTATTTTAAATAATTGTAACACAATAAATAAGCATGATAACCAATAATTTTGCAGAACGTCATTTAGGACCATCACCCATAGATGTTGAAAAAATGCTACAACACATTGGGGTTTCCACATTAGATGAATTAATCGATCAGACCATTCCTTCGGGAATTCGACTAAAAGACCCTCTTCATATCGACCAAGGAATGAACGAATATGAAGTATTTCAGCACTTAAAGACTTTAGGACAAAAAAATAAACTTTTTAGAAGTTTTATTGGCATGGGGTATTACAACACCATTTTACCAGGTGTAATTCAGCGGAATATTCTCGAAAATCCGGGATGGTACACTTCCTATACACCCTATCAAGCGGAGATATCACAAGGACGTTTGGAAGCCTTGCTCAATTTTCAAACCATGGTAGTCGATTTAACGGGTTTACCTATCAGCAACAGCTCATTGCTCGATGAAGCCACTGCAGCTGCAGAGGCAATGATAATGGCATTCAACTGCCGTTCGCGTACAAAAATTAAAACGAATGCTAACAAGTTTTTTGTTTCGCAAAACCTCTTCCCTCAAACTATTGCTCTTTTGCAAACTAGGTCAGCACCATTAGGGATAGAACTGATGATTGGAAATCACGATGAGATTCAGATAGATGATGGTTTTTTTGGTGGAATTGTACAATATCCTGATGGATTTGGACAAATTAATAATTACAGAACTTTTACAGAGAAGATGCATTCAATGGAAGCATTAGTAGTAGTTGCAGCCGATATTCTTTCGTTGGTTCTGCTTACGCCACCAGGAGAATGGGGAGCCGATATAGTAGTTGGTTCGACTCAGCGATTTGGAATTCCCATGAGTTATGGTGGGCCGCATGCTGCATTTTTAGCATCTAAGGAAGAGTTTAAACGTTCGATACCTGGTCGAATTATTGGCATTTCGGTCGATGCACAGGGACATCCAGGCCTACGTATGGCTTTGCAAACTCGCGAACAACATATCAAAAGAGAAAAAGCCACTTCAAACATTTGCACAGCCCAAGCTCTGCTCGCCATCATGGCAGGTATGTACGCCGTATATCACGGTCCAAAAGGCTTGCATAAAATTGCACGACATATCAATATACTTACTGGGGTTTTGGCCAGTGAAGCTTCCAAATATGGATATATCCAACTCAATTCGGCCTTCTTCGACACAATTCGTCTCAGCCTTCCAGAACAAGTAAACATCGAAACCATTAAAAACCTCGCCTTAGAGCGCCAATTCAATTTGCGTTATATCGACCATAAAACCCTCGGCATAAGCCTCGACGAAACCACTTCCCTGAAAGAGGTCAATCAATTGCTCGAAATTCTTGCCAAAGCTGCAAATCAAACTTTTCATGAATTTATATGTAACCCGGCAGAATGTGAAAATATAACCACTTTCCCTTCAGAATTTGTCCGTAAAAGTGCATATCTCACTCATCCTGTTTTCAATTCTTATCATTCTGAAACCTCCATGATGAGATATTTAAAAAAACTCGAGAACAGAGATTTAGCCCTTAATCGAACGATGATTCCGTTAGGAAGCTGCACTATGAAACTCACTGCCGGTGTCGAAATGTTCCCTTTAAGCTGGCCAGAATTTAATAGTTTACATCCTTTTGTACCCGCCGATCAAGCCGAAGGTTATCATTTGATGATCAATGAATTGGAATCGCTTCTAAAGGAAATTACTGGGTTTTCTGCCTTTACTTTTCAGCCAAATTCAGGAGCAAACGGAGAATATACCGGATTGATGATTATTCGTAAATATCACGAAAGCAGAGGCGAGGGGCATCGTAATGTTTGCCTTATTCCATCGTCGGCTCATGGAACCAATCCTGCCTCGGCTCACTTTGCAGGAATGGAAGTGGTAGTTGTTAAATGCGACGAAAATGGAAATGTAGATATAACTGATCTGCGTGAAAAAGCTACTCAATATAAAGATCATTTAGCGGCTCTTATGATCACATATCCATCTACGCATGGGGTTTTCGAAGAAGGAATTCTCGAAATTGTGCATATTATTCATCAGAACGGAGGTCAGGTTTATATGGATGGGGCCAACATGAATGCACAGGTAGGATTGACGAGTCCTGGGCGCATTGGAGCCGATGTTTGCCATTTGAATCTTCACAAGACTTTTGCAATTCCACATGGAGGAGGTGGGCCTGGAGTTGGTCCGGTAGGAGTAGCCAAGCATTTGGTACCTTTCCTGCCTCAACATCCTGTAGTAAAAACTGGAGGCCAGCAAGGAATATCAGCTGTAGCAGCCGCACCTTATGGAAGTGCCCTCGTTCTTACTATATCTTATGCTTACATGAAACTTTTAGGAAGAGACGGTCTTACCAATGCCAGTAAATATGCTATTCTCAATGCCAATTATTTAAAGGCTCGACTCGAAAATCATTATAAAATCCTCTATACGGGCAAGAATGGTCGTGTAGCCCATGAAATGATACTCGACTGTAATAAATTTCAGCTCTCGGCCAATGTGTCGGTTATTGATATTGCCAAGCGTTTAATCGATTATGGTTTCCATGCTCCAACGGTTGCTTTCCCTGTACATGGTACCTTAATGGTAGAGCCTACCGAGAGCGAACCTCTCGAAGAACTCGACCGAATCGTCGATGCCTTAATTGGAATTAGAGAAGAAATTGCCAGCATAGAGAACCTTCAGGCCGACCGCCAGAACAACCTTTTAAAAAATGCTCCACATACTGCTGCCATGGTCGTAAACTCACAATGGAATTATCCTTATTCACGCGAAAAGGCGGCTTTCCCATTATCCGGAATGGAAACTGACAAATATTTCCCTCCCGTAGGCCGCATCGACGATGCTTATGGAGATAGAAACCTCGTGTGCACCTGTCAGACTTTCGATTTTTAGTTAAAAAATAGTGCTAATAAAGAGGCTTCAACTTCGCCATAAACTTTGGTGAGTTGAAGCCTCCTCTCATTTTTCTAAATACAGGAAAAATTACTATCATTCAAGAATGAAGTATAATAGCCCTGTCTGATAAAGGCGACTGACAACGCCATTTGCACTTATATCTTTAAAAATATCTTCTTCTTATACAACCAATACAATAGAAGCCAACAAGTCACTGCATACGCCAATTGGATGATGACCGGCTGCCATATTTCATTGAAAAAGGCTGCCAATCCTCCAAAAAGAAAATCGGAAGTGTATCCCAAATAAAGCACTCTTTGAGCTAGATATATAGTAATGGAATTCATCCCAATGACCACCAATGGAAAAGCCCATTTTTTATACCCCATCACATCGATAAAGAAATAGAAAACTGCAAATAATAAAAGACTAATACCAGCCGTCCAACAGACAAATGAACTCGACCAAAGGTTTTTGTTGATGGGGAAGAAATTGTCCCAGATTTTACCAATGATTAATAGAGCTACACCCCCAACAATCATGAAAATAACTTTTTGATTAGGTTTTTTCACGAAAGTTTCTGAACGTACGAAAGAGCCAGTGAGCATGCCGAGTAAAGCTGTGGAAATAGCTGGAACTGTGCCAAAAATTCCTTCGGGGTCGTGAATACCCAGATAAAGCTCGCCTGGACATAGTAATCGATCAATATATCCTGTAAGGCTTCCTTCCATTGAATAAGGATCGGAAGAGCCTAAATCGGGCGCAGGGAAAAAGGCTAAAAGCCCCCAATACAACAATAACAGAAAAATAGTCCAAAACGTCCTGAATTTATATCCTGTATTCATATAAATAAGCGCAGCAAACATCCATGCAAGTCCAATACGACCCAATACACTTGCATAACGCATATTGGCAAAATCGAACCGAATGGCATTGTTGTAAATAATTCCCAATACGACTAAAATAAGACCTCGACGGATGACATGCCGATACATGCCTCGCTTGTTGCTTCCCCTTTTAGCCAGCGAAAAAGGAAAAGAAATGCCCGAGATGAAAAGAAAAAGGGGGAAGATCATATCGTAAAAATGAAAACCATGCCATGGCACATGCTCCATCTGCTCGGCCCACCGTACTAAAACCGGCCATCCCGTGGCAGCCCCTAACGCAATAAATAATGACTCTCCTCCCATAATCCAAAACATGTCGAAACCTCTTAATGCATCCAATGAGCCTAAACGCTTTGACTTGCTATCCAATGATTTTTCTCCCATAAATGTGAATAGTTTATTCCAGCTCAAAATTCTTAATTATTATGGATTATTCAACAAAATTTCTCAATAGCAATTCAAACTTTTATTAACTCATTTAACCTCAACATGTTGAAAGTAAAGACTATTTCGCCTGAATTTTTTTAAAATAGGAAATAAATTTTATATTATATTGGTCTTCTTAATGTTACATAATTCTAAAACCAATGAACAGGTTTAGGAAATTTTTGCTGTTTTTAACCCCAGAATAATGAATAAACCAAGCAAACTGAAATATTCTTCTTTCAAGAGTTACCTAAAGCATATGTAAATAGAGGAAATACGAATCATTGATATTGCATTACATCAATTCACATAATAGTCATTGATCCTTCAAATTTTAAGTGGGCCATTTATTCTATTTCAACGAAAAATATTAGGTTTGCCATTACAAACTCTTATCGAATAATTACCCATGCGCAGGTATTTCCCAATTTTAATAATCTTTTTGCTTTTCTGGTCTTATGGGATGGCTCAAGTAAAACATTCAGTGCCCCTTACTCTTTCAGAAGAGCCGAAAAACCTGTTTACACTTTATTTACATCCACCCAGCGAGCTATTGCTTATAGATGAAAGTTCAAAATCGGCTTTGCCTCAGATTATCGGAAAAGTCTATGATACCACTTTCGATGTAATGAAACTGGCTCGGTATGATGAAGTTGAAGAAGGGAGAATTTACAATTTGAGAATCCAAATAAACGAAGCGGAGGGTCTTATTTTATACTTCTCTGCCTTCTTTTTACCGCAAGATGGCTTTTTGTCTATTACAGGTAAAGAAATCGATAATTCTTATACATTTTCATACTTCAATAACCCCCAAGGTGGTAGCTATAGCATTCCAATGACACATGGTGAATATGTAACTCTCAGGGTATTTATTCCTTATGCCTATAGTGCTGAGCCTCATATAATTTTATCGGGGATTGGAATTATTCCGAAGGCAGAAAAAGGATATGGCGGTTCGGGAAGCTGTGAAGTAAATGTAAATTGTAACGAAGGCTTGCAATGGACTAACCAAAAGGATGCTATTGTGAGGATTCTGGTGAGAAATGTAAACTCTATTTACTGGTGTACGGGGACCTTGATCAATAATGCCCGCAAGGATAAAACGCCTTATATTTTAACGGCGAATCATTGCGGCAGAGGAGCCACAAAAGAAAATCTGAATCAATGGCAATTTTTCTTTAACTATGAAGCTAATGATTGTTCACAACCTGCAGCTGAACCGGAGCTGAAGCTTTCTGTAGGAGGGACTAAAAAAGCGGCTTCTGATTTAAGCACTACGAATTTGGGAAGTGATTTTTACTTATTGACCCTCAATGAGGGAATACCAGAAAATGTGAATGCCTTTTTTTCTGGTTGGTCGCGTTTAGATCAACCTTCAGCTTCGGGAGTTTGCATTCATCATCCACAAGGCGACATTAAAAAGATATCGACCTTTACTACACCTACTATATCATCGAGCTGGGAAAATATGAGTAACTCGCATTGGAAGGTCAGCTGGTCGGCCACCGAAAATGGACATGGAGTAACCGAAGGAGGCTCGTCGGGATGCCCTCTTTTCAATAGTAATGGACTATTAATGGGTACTTTAACCGGAGGCCAATCTTCTTGTGACTCCTCTAATCTGAATCAACCCGATTATTTCGGAAAATTCTCTGCACACTGGGATTTAAATGGCCAAGCCGATACACTAAAGCTTCAACCCTTCCTCGATCCCGACCAGATAGGAATGACTACCCTCGAAGGTATGACCTTGGGAATAGAACAAACTATAGATTTTCTAAATTTGTCCGTCTTTCCCAATCCTGCTCGTCAAAATATCAGCTTGCAACTTCCAACAAACTTTTCTAAGTCGAAAATAAAGGTTGAAATTTTTCATGCGTCAGGTCAAAAGGTGTTGGAAACTGCATTGAATGGAACTTCTGCCGTTTCTATTCAAATTAGTCATCTACGCTCGGGTGTTTATTTTATTCGTATTAGTTCGGAAGAAAAAAACGCGATTAGCAAGTTTATTAAATATTAGCCTTTACAATCATTCACTTATATATTTCTACCAAAACATTTTTTGATAATGGAAATTGCAGTTTGCCAGCTAAGTGCTACACCTCTAAGGGCAGAGCCTTCGCATAAAGCCGAAATGATTTCGCAGTTGCTCTTTGGCGAAACGGTTGAAATACTCGAAAAACGTCCACCATGGTATTTAGTAAAAAGTAAAGTTGATCTATACGAAGGTTGGTTTGATGCACAACAATTAGAAATTTTGCCCCAAATCCCACAACTTGACGAAGATAAACTGTTTATATGCCCTAAAATGTTTACTTGGCTTATCCATTGCCTAAACGGTGAAAAACAACTCATCACTTTTGGAACAATGCTTACCGAAGAAAATGGCAAGCTAAAAGTAGGTAATTCTGAATACTATAAACATGATGATTTGATGCCTTTGCACAGAAAGACAACAAAAGACGAGATTATAAAATCGGCAAAATTATGGTTGAATACCCCCTATTTATGGGGTGGAAGAACGCCATTAGGAGTAGATTGTTCAGGCTTCGTACAATTAGTTTTTCGATGCAATGGAAAGAATTTACCTCGAGATGCCTGGCAACAAGCAGAAATGGGTAATCATGTAGATTTCGTTTCTGAAGCCATGCCTGGCGACTTGGCCTTTTTCGCTCATGACGAAGGAAAAATTTCTCATGTAGGAATTCTCATCGATAACCATCAAATTATTCATGCCTCTGGTAAAGTTAGAATAGACGCTTTCGATCATCAAGGAATATTTAACCTATCATTCAAAACTTATACTCATCAATTGAGATTGATAAAACGACTTTTATAAAATTTTTTTAAGCTTATTTGTTGAGCATCACCAACTTCCCCCTTTCGAGAAACTACTCAATTCATATTCTTTATTCCATCGAAATAAACAAGATCAATCATTTTGCAATTAAACCCGTAATTTGGAATAGAATCTATCTGAAACGAAAGTAATTTATCGGTCTTTCAAAATTTTCACCATATTGAGGTTGATAATGATTTTGAGAGATTCTACTGTGAAAAATATTTCAAAATTGGATTAGATTTTAAAAAATTCTTATCTTGCGAAACTTTATTTTGTAAAAAAATTACATGGCATCAAATCATTTGAATAAAATATTAATGACTGATGAACTATAAAAGAATGAAAGCTTTCCCCCAAATGTTTACAATAATTTTGGTGATGAAAGTAGGGGTTGCATTTTCGTCGAGTTCTTCGGCCAATATATTTATGCCCCCAGTAGATTCTAATAAGATTGTGTTGAAAGACACTTTGCATTGTGTTGATTCACTCGAAGACACCGATTCAGAAGAAATTGATGATTTGATTGAGAGTAATTGGATTGTGCATCAAATTTTTGCCTATAAAGATGTAAAAGAAATTCCTCTCAATTTAGGCATTCAGCTAATCGATTCTTTGCATTCATTTGTTTTACCTGTAGAAGGCAGAGTATTGAATGGATTTGGGCCCAGAGGAGGACGAATGCATAAAGGAGTGGATATCAGTTTAAAGCATGGAGATCCGGTAAGAGCAGCTTTCGATGGTGTGGTGAGGCATGCTGCACGAAATAAACATGGTTTTGGCAATATAGTAGTTATAAGGCATTTTAATGGTTTAGAAACTTATTATGCTCACCTTTCTAAGATTAATGTAAAACCAGGTGATCAGATAAGGGCAGGTGATACAATTGGTTTGGGAGGAAGTACAGGACGAAGCCGTGGCCCACATTTGCATTTCGAGGTACGGTATTTCGACAAAGCTTTCGATCCTGAAAAAATAATTTGTTTCGAAACAGGAGAACTAAAAACAAATTCCATTTATTTAGACGAGGAATTTCTGACTACTCGTACACGACTTACCGCTAAATCACAGCCTCAGAGTGAATTAATAGGTTCTACAGAAATTTTTTATACCGTGAAGAAAGGAGATACCCTAAGCAAAATTGCACGAAAGTATGGAGTAACTATCGGAAATATTTGTAAACTCAATAATATTCATCCTAAGAAAATCATTCGACCAGGCCAAGTACTCCGAGTGAATTAAAAATCTTCTGCTTCATTCCAAAAATCCCACGAAAGATCGGCTTGATACTTCAACATTTGTAATCCATTGACGGTTTTTGCACCTCTTTGCTGAGCAATTGCCATAAATCTGGTAACAAGAGGATTATATATCAAATCATATATTAAATGCTCAGGGCTTATCCCTTCGAAAGGAATGGGAAGCATTTCCTCTGTATGCGGAAACATTCCAACGGGTGTACAGTTGATCAATAATGGATATTCATTTATCAATGAGGGTGTTAAATCAGAATAAGACACCATTTCATTATTGCTGATATTTTTTTGTCGCGAAACAATTAAATAAGAGATACGTAACATTCTCAAGACATAAGAAACTGCTTTGGCAGCGCCTCCAGAACCAAATATCAAAGCTTTATTATGGTGGCTTTCCAAATGTGGTAATAAAGAACGAAGAAATGCAGGAGCATCTGTATTATGCCCAAGCATCTCGATGTTATTTCCTTTACGCAAAATTCTTATTGCGTTTACAGCCTGAATTTGATTTGCTTGGGCAGTTAATTTGTCCAGAAATGGCATGATGGCTTCTTTATAGGGAATGGTGATATTTAAACCACACAAATCGGGATAATCAAGGGGAAGATGTTTAAAAGACTCTAAATTATTTAAAGGGAAGAGGCGATACTCGCAATCACCGATTCCTAAATTCCCGAACTTTTCGTTAAAATAGACGGGAGAATAAGAGTGTTCCAAAGGATAGCCAATCAATCCATAAAGCCGCATAAGTCTATTTTTACAAAACTTGTAAAACTGCCAACAAGAAGGACTCCTTACTTTTTATGCTTCAGTTATTAAAAGAAGTAAACCCGTTATTTTCAGGCAAAGATTTATTGGTTTCATCATACAAAGTGTTGACAAAAGAAAGAAAATCCGTATCATTTTTCAAAACCTGAAATTTCTTAAAAAGAATGTCTATGATGGAAGGTTGCTTGGGGAAGACCCTTTTTATATATTCTATGGCAGTTTGCACGGATTTTTGTTGAATGAGATATTCAATGCAATAATATAAGATATCGATATTTTCAGGATTATTATTGCAAGCCTCATTAAGAACTGAAATGGCAGCGTTTATATCTTTTGAAGCAGTATAAGCCGTAACAAGATCGAACCAATTGTCGAGGTTTAGGGGCCATTCATCGGCAACCTTTCTGTATGAAATAATGGCTTTATCGTATTTCTTCATAGCCATATAAATATCGCCTTCAAGTTGAATGGCTTCGAGAAATTCCTCGAATAAAGAATAGGCTTTTTGAGTATGCACCAAGGCTTGTTTATAATTCCCTTGCAAAAAATATAGACAAGCCATACCATACCATGCCCAGTGATAATCACTATTATGCTTGATAACTAAATTAAAATAGTATTGAGCATCGTCGTATTTTTTCAGCTTTAAATAACAGTCCCCAATTCTGCAATATACTTCAGGATTCTCAGTTTGCATGGCTTCCTTAAAAGCTTCTATGGCCTTATGATACATGCCTGCATGAACAAAAGTATTACCCTTATCGATATAAGCTTCAAAAAACATGGGTTCAAGGGCAATGACAAAATCAAAAGCCTCAATGCTTTTTTCGTACAGCCCGAGTTGATCATATAATATTCCTAATTGATGCCAACCTTCGGCACTATAGGGATTTTTTGAAAGAAATTTTTGGAAAAACTTAATCCCTTCTTCAAATTCTTCCGATTTTTCGTAACAAGAAACCAACTCCTCCATAACATAGTCTTCTTCTGGATCATATTCGAGTACCTTTTTAAACTGTCGAATGGCTTCATCATATTGGTAAATATCTGCATACTCAAATCCCAAATCAGCCCGAATATAGGATTCGTCGATATATTTTAAGGCTTTCTTATATTCATCAATAGCATCCTGATGTTTCTGTAATTTGCTATAAATGGAACCCCGTAAATAGTGAATATCGCCTCTCATTTCAGGAAAAGTTTGTAGCAAGCCTGAAAGAATCTTTAAGGCTTCTTCTTCCTGTCGCGTAAAATCTAATAATTGCGCTTTCTTAAAATCAAAAATTCTATTATAAGGATATTGATGCTGAGCAGCCTCTATGGCTATTTTTGCCTTGTCTACCTCAGTTTCATCAAGATAATAATCGATAATGTCCTCAAAATCTTCTGAGTCGAAAAAATATTCTGCCCCTCTATCAATCATAGCCTCAAATCGACTCAAAAGCCCTTGCAAATCATTGTCTTCTTCAAAATCGTCTTTCATACCTTTATATATACTTTGGAAGTCTAATAATCTTATAACTGTTTTTACAACCAATATAAATTAAAAGCTCATTATTTGAATTATGCCTCCTTACTATAGTTAAAATGCCTCTACTCTTGTTTTCCAACATTAAAACCTTTTGGTTAGCCGAATGATCCGTTGCAAAATTAAACCATTTTGGACTTATCTAATTATTCAAATTACATGATTCTCCATTACTACTTTTACATTGTGTGCCATCAATGCCTAAATGGTGTAGACTATTCTCGAACTGATTCTACATAAATTTTTTGCATTTTTTAAATAAATATTTGAACTAAAGATAATTATGATTAGACTTAAAAGAAAGGATCTTCAAATTTGATAGGGTTTAATTTTTCAAAACTAAATAAGGCTTTTGATCACTGTATCATCATAGCTGAGCCAACTTACTTCGAGAATAAGCGAATAAATTATTGATAAACAATAAAATACTTATCATTACTATTCATCCCATTCAGTACGTATAAAGAATTTTATACATTTGCGTACATAAATACTACTATGTCTTCTAATAGGAAAATCAAATGAGTAAAGTTGTAACGCTTTCAGAGGGAGCCTCTTTAGCTATACACGCCATGATAATTATTGGACGATCGAGTGGAACCATAAATGCACAACTAATGGCACAACAAATGCAATCCTCCCGAAATCATTTAGCTAAAGTAATGCAGCGACTCGTAAAAGAAGGTTTTGTAAAATCTACCCGAGGACCTTCAGGAGGCTTTGTGCTGAATAAACCCGCTAATGAGATTTCTTTGCTCGATATTTACGAAAGCATAGAAGGGCCATTAGAACTTTCGGAATGTCCATTGGGGAAAAAAATTTGCCCTATTGGCAGCTGCCTGATGGAGGGAATCATACACCAAGCAACTTTCTTAATCAAAGACTATTTTATGCAAAGAAAGCTTTCTGATTTTATTGGCCATTCCAATATCCTATCAGAATAGTTTTTTTGAAAAATTTGAATATTGAATAAATTCTGTATATTTGCGCATTCAAATACCAAATTACAAGTAAACGGAATGGTTTACATAAAAAACAGATTAATAGGCATTAAATAGAAGCTCTCTTAAAACACCATTAGGTTTACTTTACGTGAAGAATAAGGAAATGATGATATAATTAACTCAATAACAACTAAATAACAAGAAAATGGGAAACAAATTATTTGCTACTGCCGAAATCATGCAGTTTACACAAAAGGTCGAGTATTCCAAAGAAGGAATTGTGAGTAAAGTAGTGATAGACAAGCCATCGGGTACGATTACATTGTTTGCTTTTGATAGTGGTCAACGCCTAAGCGAACATTCTGCCCCTTATGATGCATTAGTTCAGGTTTTAGAGGGAGAAGCCGAAATCATTATAGATAAAAAGCCATTTCTACTAAAGGAAGGGGATTCTATTATTATGCCTGCTGGAATACCACATGCAGTGAATGCCCCCGATAGATTTAAAATGCTGCTTACAATGATCAAAGGCTAATGAATTCGTAGAGATATGATGGAAATTTTTCGTTTAAAAACTCAATCTTACTAAATCTTAAAAATAGAGACTATGCCTTTTTTAAATTATTTGCATTTAGATGAATCGGTAGCCGCTCAGCAGGTGAGCGCCAAACCCGAGATGTTTTGTTTTCAATGTCAGGAAACTACCAAGGGCATTGGATGTACCGTAAAGGGGATTTGTGGTAAAACATCACAAGTAGCCAATCTTCAAGATCTTTTGATGTTTGTATTAAAAGGGATTGCGATTTACAGTTCGGCTTTGCGCAAATATGGACAAAAAGAACTTCCCAATCGTTTTATGGTAGAAAGCATGTTCGTCACAATTACTAATGCCAACTTTGATGCAGATGCTATTCGCCAGCGCATCACAAAAGGTTTGCAAATTCGTGATGAATTAAAAGTCAGAGCCAACAAATTGGGATTACGGCCAAAATTTGCCGATCACGATGCAGCCAATTGGTTTGCTGAAGAAGATAAATATGAGATGATTTCCAAACAGGTTGGCATTTTGACTACAGAAGACCCTGATATTCGTTCTTTGCGCGAATTGCTCGTGTATGGTTTAAAAGGGATGTCGGCATACACCGAACATGCCATGAATCTTGGGTTCGAAGATGAAGCCTTATTCACTTTTCTCGAAGAAGGTTTACTATCTACGTTGGATGAAGGACTTGGAGCCAATGAGCTTACTTCTCTTGTTTTAGAATGTGGAAGGCATGGTGTAATGGCTATGTCGCTGCTCGACAAGGCAAATACTACAAGATACGGAAATCCGGAGATTACGAAAGTAAACATTGGCGTGGGCAAAAATCCAGGCATTCTCATAAGTGGACATGACTTGAAAGACATAGAAGAATTGCTTGCTCAGACAGAAGGCACAGGAGTAGATATTTACACTCACAGCGAAATGCTGCCGGCACATTATTATCCAGCTTTTAAAAAATACAAACACTTTGTAGGTAATTATGGAGGTTCATGGTGGAAACAAAATGAAGAATTCGAAACTTTCAATGGCCCCATATTATTTACTACCAACTGTATTGTACCACCCCGTTCCACTTCAACTTATGCCGATAGAGTATATACTACAGGAGCAGCAGGGCATCCTGGATTCAAACATATTCCTGATAGGGTAGATGGAAAACCTAAAGATTTCAGTGATATTATAATACATGCAAAAAAATGTAAACCACCAATTGAAATAGAACATGGGGAAATTATAGGTGGTTTTGCCCACGAGCAGGTTTTTGCGCTTTCCGATAAAGTAGTGGAAGCTGTAAAATCGGGTGCTATTAGAAAATTCTTTGTTATGGCTGGATGTGATGGAAGGCTAAAAAGCAGAGAATATTACACTGAATTTGCCCAGAAACTTCCAAAGGATACAGTAATACTCACGGCTGGATGTGCCAAATATCGTTATAACAAATTACCTCTTGGCGATATTAATGGCATTCCACGAGTGCTTGATGCCGGACAATGTAACGATTCGTACAGTTTGGTTATGATTGCCCTCAAATTGAAGGAAATTTTCGGACTGGAAGACCTCAATCAATTGCCTATAGCATATAATATTGCATGGTATGAGCAAAAAGCAGTGATTGTGTTACTTGCTTTGCTTTCGCTTGGTGTCAAGAATATCCATCTTGGGCCTACATTGCCTGCATTTTTATCTCCAAATGTAGCGAAAGTTTTAGTAGATAATTTTGGGATAAGCTCAATAGGGACGGTTGATGAAGATTTGAAGCTATTTTTGAGCTGAGTTTGAAAGAGTGAATGTTTGTGAGCGCCGGGCTTTGCCCGGCGCTCACATTATTTTTTCCTCGGTAAAAGATATTGATGATCAAAGTGCAGAGGCAGTAAACTCGTAGCAGACGGTGCAATCCATATTCTGCCATTTTCACTTGCCATGAGGACGCGAATAGGTGATTTCTGAAAAATCTCATATTCTAAAAGTGCCTGCCGACACATTCCACAAGGACTGAGAGGTCGTGAGTTATCCATATTTTCAGCTTGAGAAGCTATGGCAATAGAAAGAATTTTCTCACCCGGATATTGGCTCGATGCAAAAAATAGTGCCGTACGCTCGGCGCAAGAACCCACCGGATAAGAAGAATTTTCCTGATTGCTTCCCTCAACTACCTTTCCATTTCCCATTTGTATTGCTGCCCCAACTTTGAAATTCGAATACGGTGCATAAGCTCTCGATGCGGCTTGACGTGCTAGAAGTAAAAGTTGCTTGTCTTCTTCGGACAATTCGTTCAAAGAATCATATTCCTCAATCTCTATAATACTTTTAATAGTCTTCATATTGCTGATAATTTATCGATTGGATATTGAGTTTTTCACTGTTTCTTTTGTTGTTGATAACAAATATAAAAACAATGAAAAAAATACGTAAAAAGTAATACCTGCTTGCGATTCTAAAGTGTCTTCATTGATCATGGAAACCATTATAATAATGAGAAAAGCCATATAAGGCCCATCTTTATATAAGTTTTTGATTTTAAGCGGATAGAAAAGCACCCATAAAAACCATAACAGGCCAATTATACCGAAGGCAATCGTAATACTTAAATATTGATTGTGAGAACGCAAACTCGTTGCAGACAGGTCGGACTGAATAGCTGCAAGTTGCTGCTTAAAGGCTAAAGGAACATCACCGGTTCCCACACCAATTATTGGATTTTTTTCAATGATTTTAAGAGAAACACGCCATAACTCAAATCTTTGCATAATGCTATTTCCGCGCGTTCCATTTCCCTCCTTAAAATGTTCATACCCGAGTGCAGTTTCCATGATGGTTCGTTTTAGAGCGCTGCTTTGCATATATTGTGCATTAGCCACTCCTTTCTCGATCCATCTGATTTCTTCGTCAGAAAGTTGAGCTAAACCTCTGGCATCCTTACGCAAACCTTTGCTATTGAGATATCTTACAATAGTTGCCATTAATGGCTGACCCGCGAGGTCTTTCCCATAATAATCCAGCTTACTGCGTTTTGCCCATGCTTCGGGAAGTTCGTCAGGACAATAATAAAGACCAACATACTGACCAAACTCCTTCCCAAAATAAATGGTATCATGCAGGTAAGGATGTCCATCGGCACTGTATTTCTCTAATTGGGTAATGTCAATCTTTTTATTAGAATGTTGAAGAAATGGTTCTAAAGTTTCTCTTATCACCAAGACAAAACCAACTATTAAAGCAGTTAAAAGCACAGCATAAGAAATTTTCCCCCATAAAGAGGTATGTCGTATAATGAAAACGCTAATTCCAATTATAAATAAAATACATAAAATGATAAAAGCAGTTACCGAACCAAAAAGAAATAGATAAACGATATACCACAGCACGAGTGCAGCAGCACATATTCGCAAGAAAAGATTTTTAAGGTGGAAAAAATAATAGGTAAGCAAAACACCTGAAAGGCAAATATTTAAACCAAAACGAATATGAGAAATACCTGGTGAATAAAGTCGATAATTAATATACCCCTTTTGTTGAGCCAAAAAAATGCCAATGATGCTAGCTACGAGTATGGCCAAGGCGTGCATCCAAACAACAAACTCCAAGAATCTTTTTGAAGGCCGAGGCATAGAAAATATAATGAAAGGTAATACTAACAAAGGCAGTTTTGTTCTTAAATCCTTAATAGCATAGTTGAAATCAGAGGTATAGATTAGTCCGATGACATGTAGAATAAAGAAAGAAATGAGTATCCAACCAATTTTTTCGCTCAATAGTTGTTTCCATCCTTGGCGATAGTGTCCATAAAATAACCAGGCTCCTGCCATAATTATCTGGGAAAGACTCATTACATAATTAGAGGTAGGCACTGCAACTGCCAGACTCACAAATCCTAAAAGATAAATATTATAAAAGAGTTTTTCCCTTGTCATGATTATTTTACTGATTGGAAGGGCGCAAACGATTATGACATTGAGGATGTGTTCCTGCCAAAATACTTTGATAAGTTACAGTATCGCTAAGCAGATTAGCAGCTTGAACAATCTCCGGATCATTGCTGATAAGAAATTTTATTCTGTCAGAATGTTTACCATATCGGTTCATGATCTCGCTCGTCAATGGAAAGGTAAGTTCATTACGCATTTGCGCGAGTAAAACCGGAATTTGATCTCGCAATTGAAGTTCGATTTCATTGAGTGAAGCTTGCAATCGAGTATCAAGCCGATTTTGTGCTGATAGTTCAAGTTTCAACTGGTTTAATAAATCGAGATTCTTATGATCCCAATCTTCATACCGATTGTTCACAAACCTTATAAAATCATCATAAATCTGATCATTTAAAGAAAATTTGTCAATAGAATCAATTTTAGGATGCTGGTAAGCAAATTCATTCACAAAATCGAAAACTACTAAATTCTCATATAAGGAGTTTATAAATGAGTTATAAGAGACTGTATCGAGAGATATATCGGGTTCTATACCTCCTTCTTCGAAGACCATTCGTCCATTACGGGTATAAAAGACAGGTTTGGTTGCTGATACACTTTGCGATTGTTCATGTTTGAAATAATCTATAGCCTGAATACACCGCCCACTCGGTATATAATATTTAGCTATAGTAATCTTTAGTTGATTATTATAAGGTAGGGGCACTATGTTTTGAACCAATCCTTTACCAAAGGTTTTTTCTCCAAGGATGACGGCGCGATCTAAGTCTTGTAAGGCGCCGGCAAGAATTTCTGAGGCTGAGGCCGTATATTTATCAACGAGTACTACAATAGGTATGGCGGGATCGATTGGAGCACTGACGGTATAATAATTTCTATTTCTTTCGGCATTTCTTCCACGTGTACTTACGATCAACTGCCCCTTCTCAACAAAATGGTTCACAATGTTTACGGCCTGATCGAGCAAACCTCCACCATTCCCTCTTAAGTCGATAATCAAACCTTTGATATTGTTATTTTGATGAAGTTTCTGGAAAGCATCGTAAAACTCTTTAGCCGATTTATCGGTAAATTGTTCCAGCCGAATGCAGCCAATATCATCACCTATTATTCCTGAATAAGAAATATCGGGTAATTGAATTTTTTCTCTTATCAAGGTTAATGATTCAATTTGGTTCGTTTTATATTTCTTTACCAATAGGGCTATAGAACTTCCAACTTCACCTTTTATAAGAATATCGATGTCTTCATCTGATTTATCTTTCAGATTAATCGCATTGATTTCGATAATTTCATCGCCCGGTTTCAGACCGGCTCTCGAAGCAGGACTATCTTCTTTTGTCTCAATAATCATACATGCACCATTTGCCCTTTTAAGGCTTGTAATACCAATACCGCCATATTCTCCACTCATCAAGAAACGATAATTCTGTATTTGTTCCTCAGGAATTAAGGTGGTATAAGGGTCTAAGGTATTGAGCATGGCTCCGATAGCTGTAGAGGTAAGTTGGCTTGGATCGATTTGATCGGCATAATTTATCTGAAGCTCCTTTACTACAGAAAAGAAAAGTTCAAGGTTCTTCGAAATTTGGAAAAGATTATCTTGTTGGGCTGAAATACTAAAAGTAATAGAAATAAATACAATGAATAGTAATTTCTTTTTCATATTCTGTTTTCAATGAATGAAAGATTCCACTTCAAGAAGGTTTTTAAGTCCGGGATGGGCTTATATGAACAACGTTAATTTTGCGGTTTGATTATGGAAGTGGTTCAATTTATTTTTCTTTGGCAATATGATTAGAATAATAATCGTTAATAACAAGCAGGGCTTTCTTCATAGCTTGCTCAATGCATGAATAATTTTCTATTTTATTAGAGAAATAATAGAATCCTATATTCAATGTAAAATTTAAAGGCTGTAGAGGAGGAGATATGATGTGCTTATTTTTTCGATAAGCTTCGCGCATGCGTCGTCGAATAAGATTACGCTGGTGGGCTTTTCTGAAATTACGATGTGAAATGGCAAAAACAACCTGTGTTCCAGTGATGGATTTATATGGAGCAGTATTATAATATAATCTCAGAGGATAAACAACAAATGATTCCCCAAATTTAAAAAGGTTATCAATGTATTTTTTCGAACATAGTTTCTCGTATTTACGGAAAGATGCATGCATTGAGGTCTGCTTATAAAAGGCAGGGAAAGTCTATTTCACCAAAGAAGATTCTTGGTTTTGATTTTGAGGAGGGTTAATAGTAGGGTCTTCATTAATAATTTCATTAGAAGTGGGCTTCCCCACATTAATATTTTCCGACTTCGTAGTTACAGTTTGTGAGTTTGCCTCAGTTGCCACATTATTTTTAGGCCTACTTTTTTTATTAGCATTCAGAATATAATTTTCGATAGCCATAGCCATAGAGGGACAATTTTCAGTAGGAGCCTGAATATCCACACGTAGTCCGTTTTCAATGGCAGCTTTCGTAGTAGGGTCGCCAAAAGTACCAATAAGTTGTTTTTGCTGCTTATAATTAGGCCAATTCTTGAAGATTGATTTTACGCCCACTGGGCTAAAAAGAACTATTAAATCGAAGCTTTTTATATCGAGTGAGTGCAAATCGCGTGGAATGGTTTTATAGAGAATGACTTTTTTATAATTAAGTCCAATCTCATCTATAAAAGCCGGAATCTCATTTTTTAAAGCATCAGAGCAAGGAATCAGAAATTTATCATCTTTATGTTTTTTCATCAAATCAGCAAGGTCTTCGAGTGATTGATGACCATGAAAGATTTTTCTTTTTCTATACTGTATATAATTTTGTAAGTAAAGAGCAATATTTTCGGTAGCACAGAAATATTTCATAGTTTCTGGCATTTCTACTCTTATCTCTTTTGCGAGCCTGAAAAGATGATCAACAGCATGCTTACTTTTTAAGATTATGGCATCGAAATCGAGCAATCGTATTTGCTGACGTCTGAAGTCTTTCGAGCTAACTCCTTCAATTTTAAAAAGTTTTTGGTAAACTACTTCGAAATCATACTTTTGTGCAAGAAGGCTGTAAGGTGATTTTTCTCCTTCTAATGGGGCTGGTTGCGAAATAAGTACTTTTTTTATTTTCAATTCTTATAAGTGTTTAAGCGTTTAAAACTAAATTTTATTTACCTATCCTATTTAAAATCAAAACATTAAGTAGCTTTTTATAAGAATAAGTGGCAACAAGAATTCGACGGTGCAAAGATACGAAAAAAAGTAAATCCCAAATGCACCTCTTGAGCTCAAAGCCACTTTGGTCCATCTAAAAATCTGAAATACATAAAATAAAACAAGGATAATTGCAGAGACGGTTAGAAAAATAATCCTATTATCTTCCTTCCCATATATTGCAAACGCCAATAAGGGGAATAATACCAGCCCCATTAAAGACAGGATAAGACCAAAATATAAAAGTAATTGCCTGGAAAACTGAATATTGGAAATCAAAATGCCGATAAAATTTAAAATCAACGACTTAAACAGAAAAAACAACGCAATAGATACAATGATAAACCCATAGAGCCGAATATCTCCATTGGGAAGAAATTCAACATAGCCTGCCATGTCGAGAAAAAACATAATAAACATCCCTATCATCAATACAGAATTAAGTAATAGGAGATTTTTAAATGGATTAACCACCGAAGCCCAATCTTTCTCTGTCTGACTGAATCTTTTCTGCGAAAAGGGGGAAATTAAAATTTGAGTAAACCTTTGGCCATAGACAATTTTAGCTAAGGCGATAAATAATAGACTAATAATAAAAACGATAGAAATCCATGGAGAAAGTTGAGCAATAGGTTTTTGCTGGCCAAAGTGTTGGGGGACAAGAGCATGAGGCGTAAAAAACGAGGAGGAGGGTCTTAGGCAAGCTGTATCGAAAGTTTGATTTGATAAATTGAAATCTATAGTAGCAAAGCCTTTTAACGTATCTATAGGCTGAACGATTGGAGTGGTATCGATAAATGGAAAAATAATCGTTTGAGCTGAATCTGTCGGCATGATAAATATTGCCAGCTTGGATTTGCAAAATTACTTCAAAAAATATGATAACTTCAGACTTCATCTATCCTACATCCATTGCAATAAAAATTGCTGTAGGCTTTAATATGAAGACAAGTGAGAATAATATTCCAAATTTTAATGTTTTTCACCTACTCACATGCATAGTCAAAATAAAGCATCAACCGAAACACTTTTCCCCTAAAATTGAGCAGGTGTAATTCGAGAGATAAAAAACTTTTGAGGAATTTAGAAGCTGAGGGATTAAAGTTTCTAATTTTGCCAAACGAAATTGAAATAGAATTTATTTATAATAAATTAAAAAACAATAAATTAGTAATAATGAATTCATTTTTAGAAGGAGTAAGGCAAAGAGCACGTCATTTAAATAAGTGCATAGTGTTGCCCGAAGGTGAAGAAGAACGAACTTTAATTGCCGCCAACGAGGCTCTTAGAGAAAATTTAGCTCGAATTATTTTAATAGGTCATCCTGAAATCATTCATCAGAAAGCAAAAGATTTAAATCTTGAGTCAATATCGAAGGCTGAGATCATATTTTCCGATGAATATGAAAAAAGGCAATATTATGCTGATTTGTTGCATGAAATCAGAAAGAATAAGGGTATCACACCCGAACAGGCATATCGTTTAGCAGCCGATCCTTTATATTTAGCAAGTTTATTTATCAAAGATGGAAAGGCCGATGGTGAAGTTGCAGGTGCCATCAATGCCACTGGCAATGTTTTACGGCCAGCTTTTCAAATTGTGAAAACGCTTCCAGGCGTTAGTGTAGTATCAGGGGCTTATATTATGATATTTAAAGACACCCAATGGGGTGAAAATGGGATGATGATTTTTGCCGATTGTGCTGTAAATCCCGAGCCTACCGAGGGTCAATTAGCCGAAATTGCTGTAATGTCAGCACGTACGGCGAAGATATTGGCTGGAATAGAACCTCGAGTTGCCATGTTGAGCTTCAGTACTAAAGGGAGCGCTACTCATCCCCTTATCGATAAAATAATACATGCCACTGAGATAGCCAAAGAAATAGACCCTGGCCTAAAGATAGATGGAGAAATGCAAGCCGATGCTGCCATCGTAGAAAAGGTGGCTCAGCTAAAATGTCCCAATAGCTCTGTTGCCGGAAAAGCTAATGTCTTAATATTTCCTGATCTGAATTCGGGAAATATTTCTTATAAACTCGTACAGCGTCTGGCTGATGCTCAAGCTATTGGACCTATCTTACAGGGAATGGCCGCACCAGTGAACGACCTTTCACGTGGCTGCAGTGCTCAAGACATTACTAACCTTATCGCTATTACAGCCATTCAAGCTGGAGGACTTTGATTCCACACCCAAGTTTCAACCCTTTCTTAATCTATTGATCGTTTAACTTTATCTTCCCACTTTAATAAGATATCCAAACGATTTGGGTTTATAAAATATAGAAAGTAGACCTTCCCTATTTCTTCAGGAACTTTTGCTCATCAAATCATTAAATGGGATAATACTCTAACTGCCAACCTTTTTTTGACAGAATAATATTTTTTTGATTTAGACCATTAAAACATCAGTGATTATCATTACATTGGCCTTCAAACTGAAAGATTCTATTTTTTATATGGCAGAAATATTGGCCTGTCAGCACACTATATCATAATAATGGGAAAGGTCTGTATTCGTGCTGGATGCTATGATTTTCGATGCACTTAACTCGCAGTGGCTTGGCAAAAACCAAAAAGCTATACAAAAATTAACCGCCTTAATAAGAACATATTTCTTATGGGATGGTCATCATATACAATTTAATGTAGTGAATGCCGAAATGTTGAGGGCAGCGCAGTGTGAACCCGAAAAATACCGAGACCTGATAGTGCGCTTAGCTGGTTATTCCGACTATTTCAACGACTTGACTCCTGAACTTCAGGAAGAAATCATCAGAAGAACCGAACACGAAACCATTTAATTATGTATATCCTTTTGCATTATTGACCTGATCAAAGCTTTTCTGAGGCTATCTTACCTTCTTTATTTTCAATTTAATTTTGCAACATGGAATTGGAAAAAATTAAAACCAAAGCCGATGCAAAATATCTGGCGCTTCTTAAGGTAATCAAGCCTTATCTGCACAGAGGCGACACTTCATTGTTGCGTAAAGCATACGAAAGCTCACTCCTGCATCTGGGAGAAATTATGAATGATGCAGGCCAGCCTTTAGTTTTTCAACAACTCGACATTGCACTCATCCTTGCTCATGAAATGGGAATGGGCATGCAAACTGTATTACCAGCTTTTGTTGTAGAATTGTTGAAATATGAAAAAGTAGAACCGGCACAAATTACTTCCACTTTTGGAGAGACTTCGCTTAAGATCTCCCAAGGCTTATTATCTATAGAAAATCTTAACCTCTCAAAAGTTTCTACGAAATCTGAAAATTTCCATAAGCTTCTCATCAGTCTTTCCAATGATATTAGAGGCATTTTTTATTTAATGGCGAAGAATCTTTATGATCTACGCCATTATTCTACTTTATCACAGGCTTCGCAACAACTTGCAATTCAAATAGCACGAGATGTTTCAATTCCATTTGCGCATCGATTGGGCTTGTATAATTTCAAAACCCAGCTCGAAAACGATGTAATGCAATTTTCCGAGCCCGAAGTTTATCAAGAAATTTCTCGTAAAATTGAAGTCCTTCGACCGAGGCAGCAATCCTTTTTTTCCGATTTCATTGCTCCTATTCATAAAGCTTTATCGGAGGCTGGAATAGAGTGTGAATTCAAATGGAGGTTCAAGACTATCCCGAGCATATATCAAAAAATCAAAAAACAAAAAGTAAATATTGAAGAAGTATATGATCTTTTTGCAGTGCGCATTATTCTCACAGGCCAACTAAGCGACGAAAAAGCTGAATGCTGGCGGGTTTATAGCATAGTAAGCAATATTTATACTCCGGATACTTCGCGTTTGCGTGATTGGATAACACTTCCACGGCCAAGTGGATATGAAAGTCTTCATACTACTGTGATGACTCCTCAAGGAAAATTTGTAGAGGTACAGATTCGTACCCGCCGTATGGACGAAATTGCAGAAATGGGAGATGCTGCTCATTGGAATTATAAAGAAGCCGGCAGAATATCGGAGGTGGATAAATGGTTAAGCGAGATTCGTGAAGTTCTTGAATCTCATCCTAAAGAAGAAACCGAAAATTTACAAATTGAACGGCTTAAACCTGCATCGACACATATTTTTGTTCTCACACCCACAGGAGATGTTAAAGAATTGCCCCAAGGTGCAACTGTTCTCGATTTTGCTTACGAAATTCATTCGAGCCTTGGCGATACATGCACAGGTGCACGCGTAAACAATAAAGTGGTTCCTATTAAGCATCAATTGAACAATGGTGATAAAATTGAGATACTAACTTCAAAAAATCAATTTCCTAAATTAGATTGGTTGCAATATTGTAGTACATCCAAAGCCAGAAATAAAATTAGAAAAGCCCTCGGCGAAGATAAACTTGCCGAGGCAGAACAGGGAAAAAGTGGATTGCTCAGACATTGCAGAAAATGGAAAGTCAACTACAACGACGAAATGGTTGAGAAGTTGCTTAAGCATTTCAAAATCAAAACCGCCCTCGAGCTCTATGCTTCATTGGCACGCTCTGATATTGAATGGGCCGAGGTTAAAGATATTCTTACTCAAGATACACTACCAGCAAATTCTATAAACAATTCCGTACAAACAAAAAAAACTTTCCAAAAGATTCAATCAACACCCGATGCCATTATTATAGGAGACGAAACTAAAAATATACACTATACATTAGCACGTTGTTGCTCTCCTATTTACGGAGATGAGGTATTCGGATTTATAACAGTAGGCCGGGGAATCACTATTCATCGAAAAAATTGTCCCAATGCCTTAATGTTACAATCAAAGCATTCTTACAGGATAATAGAAGCTCGTTGGTTCGAAAAGGCAGGCGAAAAACCCTATCAGGCCCTTCTTCGAATTACTGGTGACGATCGCATTGGACTTTTAGCCGATATCAGCCATGTACTTACTGATGAACTGAAGGTTAATATCCTTTCGGTAAATCTCGATTCGAAAGATGGATTCTTCGATGGAAAAATAAAAATACAAGTTTCAAATATTGCCCATCTCGATTCGGTTATCCATAGGCTCATGAAAATAAAAAGCGTGGCAAGAGTGAAACGCTTTTATGATTAAGGCTTCCACAAAGACTTAATTTTTTAATTTTGCGGCTGTTTAGATACATTAGGAAGAATAGATATGAAAAGGATAAATTTATGGATAGTTTTATTGAGCTTAAGCCTTATAAGCATTTGTTTTACAGCATGTAAACAAAATCCAAAAGAAACTTCTACAAACAATACCGAAAGCACTAACCAGAGAAAACCTCCCGAGTTCGAGTATGATGATCTTGGTCGCATTGTGCAAAGAAAGGATTTCTCGTATAATCGCGATGGTTCTATTCGTTTTAAGAACCAGTATGACTATAAATATGACGAAAGAGGCAACCGAATTGAAGAAATTACTCAATCCTGGGATCTGAGTGGTAAGCGTGTGGTATATACTATTGCCCGTTTTAGCTTCAATGACTTGAATCTGAAAACTGAAGCCACTTTTCAATCATTCGATCCAGAAGGCCGTGAAATACTTTGGGTGAAAAATGTTTACGATTACGATAATAATGGATATGAAATTCGCGACCAACAGTTTGATAAGCAAGGCCGACCCTTGTCGTTAGTCACCCGAAAACGTGACGAAAAAGGAAGAATCCTCGAAGAAACTTCTACTATTTATAATCCCGATGGAAGTATAAAGGAATATAAAGGCGCCCAGTACGATATCAATGGCAAAATATTAAAAACTTGGTAAAGAATGGTCATTCCTCACTTTTCTTCTTGCTCCCTGAACTATTTACAAGATTTCTATTTTTTTTCTTCATCATTAAAGTTCTTTTGAAAATTTACAGCTGCTTTCAAGTTAAAAATCCATAAAAAATTCTTATAATGTATCATTGTCAAAAAATTAACACCTTTCTCAGCATTGAATGAGGGTTTATTTTTATAAATAATTGGTCCTCAATTTAAAAAAATAATTTTTAACGATTAGCTTATTTCATGCACAAAAAATTCTTCATTTTAATTTTACTGACCTTTCAATTATTGATTCTGGAAGCAAAACCGCAAGCCGAGGCAGTTAGTCCAGAAAATTTATCGCTCTTAAAAAGAATAGAACTATGGTACGAAAAAAACATGAATTATGGTAGCATAACAGTTTTAATGGCCATAGAAAGTTCTTTCATTCCATTTCCATCTGAGATAATAATTCCTCCTGCGGCTTATATTGCAAGCAAACCAGGAAGTAAACTCAATATTATATTAATCGTCATTTTTGGTACGCTTGGAGCTCTTATTGGTGCTTATGTCAATTATTTCTTGGCCTTATGGTTAGGCAGGCCCCTAATGTATAAGTTAGCCGACAGTAAGGTTGGGAAAATGCTGCTTTTAAGCAGCGCCAAGATTCAAAAAGCAGAGAATTATTTTAATGAACATGGTAATATTTCCACTTTCATTGGTCGCCTCATACCAGGTATACGACAATTGATTTCATTGCCTGCAGGATTGGCACGCATGAACCTTCTGAGCTTCACCCTTTTTACTGCTCTTGGAGCTACTACTTGGAATATTATCCTTGCTCTGTTAGGCTATATTGCTCACGGCCAAGCTGATTTAATAGAAAAATACAACAAAGAATTCAGTTACATTATATTAGCAATCGTAGGATTGATTGCTCTGTTCTATATCTTCAAATACGTTAGAAAACGACTGAAATCTGTCAAACAATTACCTTCATAAAAACCTTCAACCCAAGCATGGTTTTTCAGAATATTCCAATTCGCCGTAAACTTAACAAACCATCATCCCATTGTTTTGCTATCTTTGTAGGATTTATCGAAGAATCGTTGAAATTATTGCTTTTCGAACTTTTTTATGATTCAGAAAAACAACTTGCGATTTAGTATTCTTGTGGTTTTTTTAATTAACTTCATTCTTCTGTGTGTCCATACTTCTTCAGCTCAGCAAAAAAGGAAAATCTTAATTAAAAAGGCTGATATCCTCATTAGTGAAGAATGGCAAGATACCACAGTCAATCTTCTACGTGGCAATGTTATCTTAGAACACGAAGGCGCACTGATGTATTGTGATTCAGCATTTTTATATGAGCAGCTCAATAGTTTCGATGCCTTTGGAAATATTCATATCAACGTTAGTGATACCCTTAATCTATTTGGGGATGTCCTTTTTTACGATGGAAACACCCGAATAGCTGAAGTTCACTATAATGTGCGCTTAATTGATAAGACAACAACCTTATATACACAGCATTTATTCTACGATCGCAATCTTGAAATAGGACATTATCCTGACAGCGGAAGAATAGTAGATAAGGATAACACACTTACCAGTCGTAATGGATATTATTTTAGTCGACCACGAGAATATCGCTTCAGAGAAAATGTGGTACTTCAGAATCCTGATTATGTGCTGGTTACAGATACTTTGGATTATGATACTAAAACAAGGATTGCTTATGTGAAAGGGCCATATACAATTACAGGTAAAGAAAGGTATGTTTATGCCGAGGATGGCTGGTACGACACTCAGAACGAGATATTTAGCCTTAAAACGCATGTTTTCATAAGAAATAAAGATCGCACCTTAAAGGCCGACAGCGTTTTCTATAACGACAAAATTTCGTTTGGCAGAGCCTTCCGAAATGTTATTGGGCACGATACAACTTATAGAGTCATCTTGAATGGAGATTTTGCCGAGTATTCCGATTCATTGGGTTACGTTTTTTTTACACAAAAAGCAAGAGCACTTTATTATGAAGAAAAAGATATAGATACTCTTTATATTCATGCCGATACCTTACGTCTGACGTTCGACACGGCTCAGCAAGCTAAAATATTTTATGCGTTCAATCATACGAAATTTTATCGCTCCGATATTCAAGGAATGAGCGATTCTATGATTTACAACTATCCTGATTCCATGTTCATCTTATATAAAGTCCCTGTGTTGTGGCAAGATTCCAATCAAATGACGGCCGACAGCATCAAAATGTGGATATCCAACCAAAAGATTGACAGCATGACTATGTACAATACGGCATTTATCATTCAACGTGACGATTCTGGCGCTTTCAATCAAATGCGTGGTCGAGATATGTTTGCCTACTTTGTGGATGGTGAAATGAGGAAAGTAATCGTAAAAGGCAACTCAGAAACTGTTTATTACTTACGTGAAGAAGATGGAACCCTCACGGGTATTAATCTGGCAGTTTCAAGCAATATGATTTTGCTGATCAAAGATAATGAACTTACCGATATTATTTATTTAAAAGAACCTGAGGGAGGGACCTATCCTGAGAAACAATTTCCTGCCGATAGATTAAAACTGAAAGGTTTTGAATGGTATGACCAAAGTCGCCCCCGAAAACCCGAAGATATTTTTATTTGGTAAGTTTAAAAAACCGAAAATCTTAAATAGCGCGAGGGATTTTCTCGAATATCTCGGATCAGTAGCTCGAGTTCTTTGGTAGAATTGGAAAGATTATCGTATAATGAATCATTGCTCAGTAATAAACCTACCGAACCCTCTCCCCTTTCGATCTTGGCCAATATCTCGGCAAGTAATTTTAGATTATTATCGAGTTTTTTGAAAGTTTCCCCAATTTGAACCCTTGTTAAAGTATCACTAATACTATGAATATTGGTAATGATACCCGTAAGTTGTTCATTATTATTGGCAAGATTGGCCGAAACGGATTCAACATTCTGAATAATTGAGTCAACCTTTGCTTGATTGGACCGAGTGATCATATCGAGAGTAGCAGTAATTTTTTTGATATTTTGTAGAGAAAACTGAATGTTTTCAAGACTTTTAGCAAGGTTATCTCTGTTTTCCTGATTCAAAGTAAGCTGTAAAACTTTCATAACTGAATCTATAGAGCCTAAAGCCAATTCGGCTTTTTTTATAACAGGTTCTAGTTGTTGATCTAAACCTGCGAGCAAACCTCCATCAATACTACTTGGTAAAGTATCTCCAGGTTTTGCTATTGAAGCGGAATTTCCCAGGACTATTTCGATAGCTTTTGCACCCATTAAATCACGGTTAATTATTTTAGCTATAGAATTATCGGGTATGGGAAAATGATTTTTTAGGCTCAGTTTTACAACAACAGAGCCATCCATTTTAGGATGAAATACCACATCGGAAACTCGACCCACCTGTAATCCTCTAATAAACACAGGTGAAGTAGGGGCAAGGCCTCCTGTCTGGTCATAAACGGCAAAGTAAATCTTACTGTTTTGAAATACTCCTTTCCCCTTCAGAAATGAATATCCCCAAATAAAAACGATGATAGCTACAATGAATGCTATCCCAGCTTTAAGTTCTTTCGATATTTTCAAGGGAGGCAATTTTATGATTTATTCCACCGCGAAATTACAACAAATTTCATTACGATTGGTTTAAATTGGCTATTGATCAAGGATTCAAACGTTGATCGCCTCTAAACGGAACCACAAAAGCATCTTTAAAATCCTGTTTTCGCAACTGATCTCGATAATGCAAAGCCTCTTTCTCATTGGTGAAATACCCCGAAGTGTATTTATACAGGCCTTTATGCTTATATTCCCAAACATCTTTCAATCCCTTGAAAGAAGGGTGATCTTTGCCAAGAGGTTGAGAAGAGGCAGCAATTTGAACTCGATAAACGATAGCTGAGCTTTCAGCTCCTAAAGATAGCGATGTAGCAGAAGCAGCCGTTTGTGTTTCGTTTATGGGCTGCGCTTTAGCAGCTATATCCAAAGTCTCACCTTGAGGAGGCTTTTCCATTGAAGTCGCTTCTGAATCCTTATTGGGTTCGGTTTCTGCCAATGCTGCATTCGGAGTAAAAGGAAGACTTTCTATCTCCATTTTATAAGCAGTAAACGCATTAGCAATCGATAATGCCAGTTTCTCTTGCCCTGCTTTTGATTTAAGAAATTTTTCCTCATTTTCATTACTTATAAACCCTAATTCAACTAGAACAGATGGCATAGTAGTTCTATAGAGCACGAGAAAGCCAGCTTCTTTTACACCTCTATCGAAACGTGATGCTACAGCATTTAGCTGATTCTGAATATTCGAAGCCAATAATAGGCTCTGTCGGCGATAAAGATTTTGATACATTGAGAATAAGATTTCGGTTTCAGGGGCATTGGGGTCGAAGCCATCGTACTGAGATTGGTAATTATCTTCGTACAATACGGCAGCATTTTCGAGTTTGGCTACCTCAAGATTGGCTTGGCTGCGATGGAGACCCATCACAAAAGTCTCGGCTCCATAATGAATGCGTGATTTGCTTGCATTGCAATGAATGCTGATGAATAAATCGGCTTTATTCTTATTGGCAATATCGGCCCGCCTATATAATTCTACAAAATGATCATCTTTTCTCGTATAAATAACTTTAGTATCTGGGTGATTCTTAGTGATATATTCCCCTACTTTGAGAGCCACGGCTAAAGTAATCCGTTTTTCAGCAATCGTCTTGCCCATAGCTCCAGGATCTTTTCCTCCATGACCAGCATCAATGACTACAGTTCGAATCTTTCCATCTTTCGATAAGGCTAAGGCATTCCCATTCAATGAAAAAATAACAAACACCACTACAGGCAATATTAGCAACTTCCCGAAAGTTAAAATTAAATTTTTACTTTTGAAGGCCCAAAATTTTTTGGGCAATTTTCTTTTTCTTACCCTCATTTTTTATCCAAAAACACGTTAACCTTAATATCCCAAAATTAATCTTACTTATTTACTCAATATTCTAAAGGATTGAAATTTTTTCCAAAAGATATTAACAATCGGAGTCAAATTAGATTTGAAAGCCACTTTTCGAAAAGTTTGTCTTCTTCGTTTTGGAAGCAAATTTTCACTTTAATTTTTATTGTTTTAATAATAGACAACAGCTTATTTTCACAAAATATTGTTAGTGATACAATAAAAAAAGATTCCATCACTTTAGTCGATACGACACGACTACATAATATAGAGGATAATGTATTAAGCGACAGCTTGGTCGACGATACTACTAAAATTGTTCCAAAGCCAAAAGAAAGTGTATTGGAAGATATAGTCAATTACAAATGTACTGATAGTTTACATTTTAGAGTAAAAGAGCAAAAGGTATATCTATATAAAAACGTAGAAATCAGTTATCAAAAGATGAAACTTACGGCTGATTATGTAGATGTAGATTTTAAACTCAACGAGATTTTTGCCTCTGGATGGCCCGATTCAACTGGGAAGATAAGAGGAACTCCGGTTTTTAGCGAAGGAGACCAAAGTTTCAAGGCAAGCAAAATACGCTTTAACTTTAAAACCAATAAAGGATATATCGAGAATGTTATCACACAAGATGGGGAGGGTTATTTACATGGAGCCATCGTCAAACGAATGCCCGACGATGTAATCTATCAAAAAGGAGGGATGTACACTACTTGCAATCTCGATCATCCGCATTATGCATTTCAATTTAATAAAGGAAAGGTAATCCCGGGAGATAAAATCATTACCGGGCCGGCTTATTTAACGATTGAAGACGTTCCTACGCCTTTATTCGTTCCTTTTGGATTGTTCCCAAATAAAAAAGGACAGCGTTCGGGTATTATTATTCCCAGCTATGGAGAATCAGCCAATAGGGGTTTCTATTTAGAAAGAGGTGGCTATTATTGGGCTATTAGTGATTATCTCGACCTGACACTTACGGGCGATATCTATACGCATGGAACATGGAAAATAAATCCTCAATTACGTTATGCCAAAAGATATAAATACAGTGGAAATCTCGATTTTTCGTTAGCACACAATATTAGCGGAGAACCGGGCGATCCGGGCTATTTCAATTCGCGTGACTTCCAGTTTAGATGGTCACACCGTCAAGACCCCAAAGCTAATCCTAATAGTAACTTTTCGGCTAACGTAAATATTGTCAGCAATAAATACAACCAGTTCAATCCCACTCAAATGAATGATTATTTCTCCAATACCTTTCAGTCGAGCATATCTTATCAAACCAAAATAGGGCAAAACTATAACCTCTCCATCAATGCCAACCATTCACAAAATACCCTCAATAAAACCGTAAATGTTAGTTTACCACAGCTCACCTTAACAGGGAACAGGTTTAATCCGTTTAAAAGAAAAAATCAAGCAGGAAAACCAAAATGGTATGAAAATATCACCATGTCGTATTCTTTGAATGCTGAAAACCGCATCAATACTTACGACTCATTATTATTTAAAAAAGAAACCCTTAAAAATATGCAGAATGGTTTCAAGCACTCTATCCCCATCAGTAGTTCTATCAAATTATTTAAATTTATCAACATGACGAATTCCATCAATTATACTGAAAGATGGTATTTCAGAACTATTCAAAAAGCCTGGGTTGATACTACAGATTGGAATCAGGATACCATTGCTTCGGGATATGTTCGAACCGACACAGCGTATGGGTTCAAAGCGGCTCGTGATTTTAGTTTTAGCAGTAGTTTAAATACGCGTATCTATGGGATGTTTACTTTTAAAAAAGGACCGGTCGTAGCTTTGCGACACGTAGTGAGCCCAAGTGTGAGCTTTTCTTACAATCCTGATTTTAGCACCTCATTTTGGGGCTATTATAAAACCTATCAGAAAGATGCGATTGGAAATATGGATAAATATTCCATCTTTGAAGGGGGTATTTATGGAAGTCCAATTGCCAATAAGGCAGGACGAGTTTCTTTTTCCATAAGCAATAACCTCGAAATGAAAGTCAGAAACCGAAAAGATACTGTCAACCAAGTAAGGAAGATTCCTCTCATTGATAATTTTACCATCAGCACTTCATACGACTTTATGCGCGATAGCCTTAGATGGTCTAAGGTACAACTGAGCGGCCGAAGCACACTTTTTAAAAACATTACTTTGAACTATTCCAGCACGTGGGATCCCTATATTTTGGACAGCACTGGTAAGAAGAATCTCAATCAATATGAATGGAAGGTCAACCGTAGGCCACTAAGGTTGGATAACACTAATTGGAATCTTTCATTAAACTGGAATCTTTCTTCCAAATCGAAAGGCAAGGCGGGCAAACCCCCAATGAACCCTAACGATCCAGAATATCAAGACTACTTTCTCCATCCAGATAATTATATCGATTTCGATATCCCATGGAGACTCAATTTTGCATATACACTCAATTATACAGCAAATCACAAATATCCATTTTATAAGGAAGAAGTTACCCGAACTATTGTTCAAACCTTGAATGTTTCAGGTGATATTAGTCTGGCTCCACGTTGGAAGATTGGCTTTTCAATGGGATATGACTTCGAGAACAACAAGATACCTCAAGCTTCACTCAATGTTTACCGAGATCTTCACTGTTGGGAGATGCGTTTTAACTGGATTCCCATCGGCTATTTAAAGAGCTGGAATTTCCAAATTAATGTAAAATCGTCAATGTTGCAGGATTTAAAACTCACCAAAAAGAAAGACTTCCGTGATCGCTGATAATGAAAATCTATCCTTGTCCATAGAGCCTTATACTTTACCCGATGCCTGTTTATTAAAGACCCATAAATTACCCTCGGCTGTAATTTGGAGACCCGATGAGGTTTATATCATTTTAGGACGATCCAATTCACTCGAAAAATCATTATTTACACAGCACGTTATAGATGACAATGTACGTATTATGAAACGTCCATCGGGAGGAGAAGCTGTTGTTCTAACTCCTTTGATGATTGTAGTTGCTATGGCGTGGCCTATCGAAGTATCGAATTCATCGCAAGTGGCTTTCAAGCTGAGCAATGAACTGATTATCTCTACTCTTACTCAACTGGGAGTGAGAAATTTACATCATAAAGGGATATCTGATATTTCGATCAATAATAGAAAAATTGCAGGTTCAGCCATGCATAAGGGCTCCGACCGATGGTTCTATCATGCTGTAGTTAATGTAGCCGAGCCTATAGGCACTATTTCATGGTATCTGATGCATCCCAACCGCGAACCCGATTACCGTCAAGGCCGTTCACACGAAGATTTTGTCACCAATTTATTCGAACAGGGTTATAAAATTGATATACAAGACTTGGTTAATGCATTAGTGAAAAATTTGAAGGCTTCAGGCCTAATTATCGAAGAATAATAGTAACTGGTGATTGGTGGATGGAGAATGATGGATAGTGAGTAAAAAGTTTGAAAGTTTATAAAGTTTGAGAGTTCATAAATTGTCGATATTAAAATAACTATGACCGTTTTTGCCAAAAACTCACCAACCTCCAATCTCCAAATTTCTCCACTTCTCTGTCTCTTCATCTCTCCTTCACCTCCCCCTTTCATCTTCACATCCTTTCCTTCTCTCTTTATTCTCCTACACAAAAAAACGTAAATTTGCCCTCCTCTTAGCCTCTTACTTTATGACCGAAGAATACTTTGCTCCATTTCGAAAAAATATCATTGGCAATGAATGGATGATCGACACACCTTTTGGACAAAAACAGCTTATCTATGCCGACTGGATAGCGAGTGGAAGGCTTTATAAACCCATAGAAGAGAAGATGCTGAATGTTTTTGGCCCATGGGTAGCCAACACCCACACCGAAACAAGCCAAACAGGAACACTGATGACAAAATCCTATCAATATGCACATCAGCTCATTAAGCAACATGTTCATGCCAACGCTCAAGATGTTATCATTACTTATGGTTTTGGAATGACTGGAGTTGTAAATAAATTGCAACGTATTCTGGGATTGAAATTTTGTGGTCGTTTATTCAATACCGCCTGCTTAGCTGAAAGAGACAAACCTATTGTATTTGTTACGCACATGGAGCATCATAGCAACCACACTTCATGGTTCGAAACTGCTGCCGATGTGGAAGTGATAGGCCATACTCCAGAATTAGAAGTTGACTTGAATGATTTGGAAGACAAGTTAAAGAAGTATAGAGACAGAAAGTATAAAATTGCCTCGGTGACGGCTTGTTCGAATGTTACAGGTATACAGCCACCTTACTATGCTATTGCGCAGTTAATGCATTCATACGGAGGTCTTTGTTTTGTTGATTTTGCAGCTTCGGCGCCTTATGTAGATATCGACATGCATCCTCAAAACTCCCTCGAAAAACTGGATGCTATATTTTTTTCGCCTCATAAATTCTTAGGAGGGCCGGGAAGTAGTGGTGTATTGATTTTCGATTCCTCACTCTATCATAACCCAATTCCTGATCAACCCGGTGGAGGAACTGTAGATTGGACGAACCCATGGGGAGAATATAAATATATAGACGATATAGAACTTCGTGAAGATGGGGGAACACCAGGCTTTCTGCAAGCTATTCGCACCGCTTTATGTATAGAATTAAAAAATCAAATGGGCACCCCCAACATTCATCTGCGCGAGAAGCAACTGGTAAAAAAGGCCTTTGAACTGTTTCGTCCCATACCTCATCTCCATATTCTTGCTGATGAATTTGAAGATCGCTTAGGTATTTTTTCATTTTATATAGATCATGTGCATTACAATTTAGTGGTCAAACTTTTGAATGATTTGGCAGGAATACAAGTTAGAGGGGGTTGTACTTGCGCCGGAACCTATGGACATTATCTTTTGAATGTAAGTTATGAACAGTCTAAACGCATTACTGAGAAAATCAATCAAGGCGATTTTTCAGAAAAACCCGGTTGGGTACGTCTATCACTTCATCCTACTATGACAGACAAAGAACTCGAAACTATAGCTGCTACTACTTATGAAATAGCTACTCATATTCAGAATTATCAAGATCAGTACATTTATAATCCGAGGAAAAATGAATTTCGACATCGCTCGGAACCTGTTGATAAAACTGTTCTCGTAAAAGATTGGTTCAGCTTATAAAGATTTTTTAACTTTGTGAGATTTCAAAAAGAAAAATACCAAAATCAGCGTATATCTTTGAATAATAATTATTTGGCAAATTGTCTCTACCCCAATTCGTCTTCTCAACAAATTGTTATAATTTAGCCTAATGCAAGTTTCAAAATTATACAGCCATGATGAAAGAATCTTATATAGGATTAGTAAATGATAGCCTAAGATCCAATTGGAATTTAAAGGCGTTTAGTGATTATGAGGGAAATGGGTATACTTATGCCGAGGTAGCCAGTCATATCCATTATTTACACCAATTTTATAGAGATTGCGGGATTAAAGCGGGAGATAAAATTGCACTCTATGGTCGAAATTCGAGCAATTGGGCCATAGCCTATCTATCGGTGATTACTTACGAAGCTGTAGTTGTACCCATACTTCCCAATTTTACGCCCAACGAGGTTCATCACTTAATGAATCATTCTGAGAGTTGTATCTTATATGCTTCTGATTCACTTTGGGAACCCTTGGAAGCCTCCAAGATGTCAACCCTCCAGATAAGTATATCGTTGGAAGATTTTTCGTGTTTGTATGCTGCTCAGGATAATTTCTCCACAAATATTCAAAAATTCAATCAACTGAAATCGAATGTACTGGACAAGACTTGCATTAATTGGCAAACTCCATCTAACGAAAAATTATTGGCCATCATTTATACCTCGGGAACTACGGGTTTCTCGAAGGGGGTAATGCTTACACATAACAGCATAACGGCCAACATTGTGTTTTCGCGCAATCACATGGATTTAAAACCAGGCGATCGTATTCTCAGCCTTCTTCCTTTAGCTCATGCTTATGGATGTTCTATAGAGTTTTTATATCCCTTTACTACGGGCTGTCATATCACTTTTTTGGGGAAAACCCCATCTCCTCAAATACTCATGCAAGCTTTTGCTTCGGTAAGGCCTCGCCTAATATTGAGCGTTCCACTTATCCTCGAAAAAATTTACAAAACTCAGGTAAAAGCGGTTCTTTCTACTCCACGAATGAAACTCTTTTTAAGTATTCCTTTCGTCGAAAATATAATTTATAAAAAGGTGCTTCAAAAATTGATGGAGTTTTTTGGCAATAATTTTATAGAACTTATCATTGGAGGTGCTGCACTTAACGAAGAAGTTCAAATTTTTCTAAGAAAAATAAAATTCCCATTTACGGTAGGATATGGAACAACAGAATGCGGTCCTTTGATTACTTACGCTCCTTGGTACGAAAATCGACTCAATTCTTGTGGTAAATGCGTTGATACCCTCGAGTTAAAGATCGATTCACCCAATCCTCAACAAGAAGTTGGCGAGATCTTGGTAAAAGGAGAGAATGTAATGGTGGGCTATTACAAAAATCAGGAAGCTACACAAGAGGCTTTTACAGAAGATGGCTGGCTACGTACAGGCGATTTGGGCATTCTCGATTCCGATGGCTTCCTTTACATTAAAGGACGACTGAAAAACCTTATCGTTGGACCTTCAGGACAAAATATCTATCCCGAAGAAATCGAATCTATTATCAATAATTGGCCTTATGTAAGCGAATCTTTGGTTGTAGAAAGAAAAAATAAGCTGGTTGCCCTAATTTATCCCAATATGGAAGAAGCCGATAAAGACAAAATCTCAGAAATCCAACTTACTGAGATTTTAAATAGTCGTCCCTTAAAAACACGATAAGCATTTGTTTGTTAATAACTTATTGA
>ENA-UOYA01000032-UOYA01000032.1-activated-sludge-metagenome-genome-assembly--contig:-NODE-32-length-173137-cov-71.620527_pt1 | contig 173137 bp, 145 predicted proteins | sample MGYA00238163_ERZ764804 | MGnify/ENA primary metagenome ERZ764804 (study PRJEB28919, sample SAMN05720223) | activated sludge metagenome | isolation source: Anaerobic digester | place: Hong... | reverse complement strand
TAACCGTAACACTTATTGAGTGATCTACCCACTTCTGCATTCTACCCTGCATCTTAACCTTGGCCAGCCAATCGATATCGTTAGAAGTAGCTTTGTAATATGGTGACTTTGCAACAAGAGCGTCAACTTGTGGACCTTTCATGGACATTACCTTATCTTTATCATAACCATTTACTTCGCACCAAGTTAAAAACTTGTGATGAAAAACATAATATTCTTCCCAGCAATCTCCCACTTCATCCTTAAATGATACAACTGCGTTCTTGTCATTAGGATTGACTTTCCTCCTTCTCTTGTAAACAGGCATAAAAACAGGTTCAATTCCAGAAGTTGTCTGAGTCATGAGTGAAGTTGTCCCGGTTGGAGCAATGGTAAGCATTGAAATATTTCTTCTTCCATATCTTACAATTAGGTCATACAACTCCTCGTCCTCTCTTTTTATTCTTTGAATAAAGGGATTATTCTCCTCCCTCTTTGGATCAAAAATAGGAAATGCGCCCCTCTCCTGTGCCATAATATTCGATGATCTGTATGCCTCCAAGGCAAGTGTTTTCTGAATTTCTACTGCAAAATCAATGGCCTTTTCCGTTCCGTAGATCAAACCAAGAGCTGCGAGCATATCACCTTCAGCAGTTATTCCCAGGCCTGTTCTTCTTCCACCCAATGTTTTTTTCTGAATTTTCTTCCAAAGATTAAGCTCCACTTCCTTAACCTCTTCTTCTTCCGGATCAGCAATGATTTTAGCTATAATCTGATCAATCTTCTCCATTTCAAGATCAATCAGATCGTCATTCAGTCGCATTGCTTTCATCACATGATCTTTAAACAACTCCAAATTAAATTTTGCTTCAGAAGTAAAAGGTTTATCGACATAAGAATAAAGGTTGATAGCTATCAAACGACATGAATCATATGGACAGAGAGGTATTTCTCCACATGGATTTGTGCTTACAGTCCTATAACCTATGTCTGCATAGCAATCAGCCAATGATTCCCTTATGATGGTATCCCAAAACAGCACCCCCGGTTCGGCAGACTGCCAGGCATTATGAATAATCTTTTTCCAAAGAGCGGAAGCATCAATCTCTTTTACAACTTTCGGATTGTCTGAATCAATCGGGAACTGTTGTTTGTAAGGTTTTCCCTGCAAAGCCGCCCGCATGAACTCATCATCAATTTTGACAGAAATGTTAGCCCCTGTAACCTTACCCTGATCGAGCTTGGCATCAATAAAATCCTCTGAATCAGGATGTTTTATCGAAATAGTAAGCATTAATGCACCTCTCCTGCCATCTTGAGCAACTTCTCTCGTTGAATTAGAATAACGTTCCATAAAAGGCACAATTCCAGTAGATGTCAAAGCACTGTTAAGCACAGGACTGCCGGCAGGCCTTATATGAGAAAGATCGTGCCCGACTCCTCCTCTTCTCTTCATAAGTTGAACCTGCTCTTCGTCAATACGCATTATACCGCCATATGAATCTGCCGGTTTAGTGTGTCCTATAACGAAACAGTTTGATAATGAAGCGATCTGATAGCTGTTGCCTATGCCTGTCATTGGTCCTCCTTGAGGTATAATGTACTTAAACTCTTTGAGAAGCTCAAAAATTTCCTGAACTGTCATGGGATTTGGATATTTCTCTTCTATTCTGGCAAACTCTTTAGCCAACCTCCAATGCATATCTTCAGGAGTTCTTTCGTACAAGTTGCCGAAAGAATCCTTCATGGCATATTTGTTTATCCAGACAGACGCTGCAAGTTCATCTCCCTTAAAATACTCAAGGCTGGCAGCCATTGCCTCTTCATAGGTATATGTATTCATAAGTTTGTAATTATTTACACGAAAATGATAGAAAAAGTCGAGAGATTGCTCTACCGACCTTTACAAAAATATAGCAAAATGATGGAGAAAGTTAGTGAAAGTATTAAATCTTATCAACACTTAATCAACAACAGTTAATGCTGCAATTTGCACACTGTTCGAATTCACCTCTTAACCTCGATTCAACCAGCTCCTGAAGGCGATTTCTTAACGGAACATTATTTACTTTTTCAAGGACATCGTAGATGAATGCAAGCTGCTGCAACAATTTCGCTTCCTTTAAGCCAATGCCTCTCGAGCGCATGTAAAACAGAGCGAACTCGTCCAATCTTCCGCTTGTTGCTCCGTGTGAACACTTTACGTCATCGGCATTAATTTCGAGATGTGGTTGAGCATAAACTTTTGCCTTTCTCGAAAGCAATAGATTGTGATTTGCCTGATAGGCCTCAGTCTTTTGAGCACCCTTTGCTACGTTAATTAAACCACTGAAAACCGCTCTCGACTCATTATCAAGAATGCCTTTAAACAGTTGTGAACTATGACAATTTGGCACCAGATGCTTCATGTTTACAAAAGTTAAAATTTCCTGCTTTCCACTTACAAGATATACTCCATTAAGCTCGCAGATTCCACCCTCTCCCTCCAGATCCACATCAATGTTATTTTCCAGTCTGGCACCATGAAGAGAAACTATATTCAATCTGAGATATGAATCCTTAGCTTGTTTGATTTTAAAATTCATCTTATGAGATGACCCGTTATGCTCGTTCTGCATTATTACAATATTCACTCTGCTTCCTTGTTGGACATTGATATTTAGCTCTGATAATGTAACAAATTCATCAAGAGACAGAGTGTGAGTACAAAGCAGTAGATTAGAATCAGAACCTGCACCAAAGTCGAGCGAATTTGAAAACTGAAGTTCAACTATTTGCCCTGTTTCACGCACACTTATTATTTGCAAAGTATCAGGGATCTGTGCTCCAGGAGAAATCTTTAAATCAAATCCCTTCGGACTGGACGCTGAAAGATGAAGCTTATCTTCATAGCTCACCTCTTCATGCAATAACCCATTTGATAGATACGCCTGATGAGTACCAGGTAGTGGTACTCTGCAGCGAAAAACATCCGGGATTGCAGGATTGTATTTATACTGAAGTGCCATAATTTAACCGTTTATCAACCAATCATATCCTCTGTTCTCAACTTCAAGAGCAAGCTCTTTGCCTGCTGTCTTGATAATTTTACCATCATACAGAACATGAACTATGTCCGGAACAATATAATTGAGCAATCTTTGATAGTGTGTTATGATAATAAATGCATTATCAGGCCTTTTAAGTTTATTTACGCCAGTAGCAACAATCCTAAGAGCATCTACGTCAAGACCGCTGTCTGTCTCATCGAGAATAGCCAGTTTTGGCTCAAGCATTGCCATTTGGAAAATTTCATTTCGCTTTTTTTCTCCTCCGGAAAATCCAACATTCACTCCTCTTCCCGAAAAAGAGCTATCCATCTCAACTACAGCCATTTTTTCTCTCATCATCTTGAGAAATTCTGCAGCAGAAAGTGGAGGAAGGTTTGCAAATTTTCTTTTTTCATTAATAGCCGTTTTCATAAAATTAACGTTGCTTACACCAGGAATTTCCACAGGATATTGAAAACCAAGAAATATACCTCTGTGTGCCCTCTCTTCTGGAGCAAGATCAAGAAGATTCTCTCCTAAATAAATAACCTCTCCTGCAGTAACGACAAAATTTTCTCTCCCTGCAAGAACTGCAGAAAGAGTACTCTTCCCAGAGCCGTTTGGCCCCATAATGGCGTGAACCTCTCCTTCATTTACGGAAAAATCTATTCCTTTCAAAATCTCCTTGCCCTCTATTGAAGCTCTTAAACCTTTTATTTCTAATATTTTATTCATTTTTAATTACTGTAACTTTTCCACTCTTTTAGCCACATTGAAAATCCAAAAAAAGCAATAACCAGATATGCCGCACTTACTAAAGGCATAAATACCAGGCCTGCAAGTATATAAAGTATTATATTGGTTGTATTCACAATAAACCAAGCCACCCAGCACTCAAGTCTCTTTTGAGCAGAAAGATATTGAGCTGTAAGAATAGTGAATGTTATAACAGAGTCAAGGTATGGAACCCTTGCCTCTCTAAATACTGACGGCCAAATGTCGTTGAAATAGGTAAGTGCAGTACCCCATACAGCTCCAAGCAAAAGAATCAGCAATAAGAAAAATAATCTTTTGCCATTTGGCATAATTGATATCTTTAATTGATGCTTATTATTTTCTTCACCCTTACGAGGATGTGTCCATCTATAATGACCAAAAAAATTAATTGCAAAAGATATTGGTTGGACTATCATGCTCGAATACAACCCCTTCTGATAAAAAAGTATGAACAGAAGAATATTGTATAGATATCCTACCCAAAAATTGGCCACTTTGGATCTTGTAGCAAGAAAGACACAAGTAAGACCAGTCAACACAGAAATAAATTCAAGCAGACTTACCCCTTGTCCCCCTAAAGAAAATATGATATTATCAACACTAAAAATTTCCATATAAATTTTTTTTATCCGACACTACCCTCAAGTGTCACCTGCAAAAGCTTTTGAGCCTCTACCGCAAATTCCATGGGCAATTGATTTAGAACCTCTCTCGCATAGCCATTGACTATTAATCCCACAGCATCTTCCATACCGATACCTCTTTGCTGACAATAAAAAAGCTGATCTTCACTTATCTTGGAAGTTGTTGCCTCATGTTCAAGAATAGCTGTCTCATTTTCATTTTCTATATAAGGAAAAGTATGAGCTCCACATTTGTCTCCAAGAAGCAGTGAATCACACTGTGTAAAATTTCTGGCTCCTTCTGCGTTAGGAAGTACTTTAACAAGTCCTCTGTAACTGTTTTGACTGAATCCTGCCGAAATGCCCTTGCTGACTATTCTACTCCTTGTATTCTTCCCGATATGTATCATTTTCGTGCCGGTATCTGCCTGCTGATAATGATTTGTTACAGCAACCGAATAAAATTCAGAGATTGAATTGTCTCCTCTCAATATAGTACTTGGATATTTCCAGGTAATCGCAGAACCGGTTTCAACTTGAGCCCAGAAGAGTTTACTGTTATCTCCCTTGCAGATTCCACGTTTTGTGACAAAATTGAAGATTCCTCCATTGCCCTGAGAATCTCCAGGATACCAGTTTTGAACTGTCGAATATTTTACCTCTGCATCTTTCAAAACCACTATCTCAACTACAGCGGCGTGTAGCTGATTTTCATCTCTGACAGGAGCTGTACAGCCCTCCAGATAACTCACATATGAACCCTCATCAGCCACGATAAGTGTTCTTTCAAACTGCCCCGTTCCCCTTGCGTTAATTCTAAAATAGCTGGATAACTCCATCGGACACCTTACTCCCTTCGGAATGTAACAAAATGAACCATCACTAAAAACAGCCGAATTTAAAGCAGCAAAATAATTGTCACTGAATGGAACAACTGAAGCAAGATATTTCCTCACTAAATCCGGATAATCCCTTACTGCTTCGGAAAAAGAACAAAAAATAATCCCTTTTTCTGCAAGAGATTCCCTAAAAGTAGTCTTAATTGATACGGAATCAAATACAGCATCAACAGCCACACCTGCAAGTACATTTCGTTCATCAAGAGGAATGCCGAGTTTATCAAATGTGGTCTGTAATTCAGGATCTAATCCTGCACCACTTCCACTCTTCTTAGGAGCAGCAAAATAAATAATATCCTGGAAATTAATTTGTGGAATAACAAGATGTGCCCAAGTTGGCATCTTCATTGTCAACCACTTGGCATAAGCTTTAAGTCTGAATTCAAGCAGCCATTCCGGTTCTCCCTTCCTGTGGGAAATATCTGTAATTATTTGCTCATTCAGCCCTTTAGGAAAATATTCCTGATCAAGAACAGTCTCAAAGCCGTGTTCGTAGTCAGTCTCCGTTACTTTCTGGATTATATCATTTTCATTCATTGTGGCGCAAAGTTATATCTTTTAAACTATTTTTGTGAACAAATTAATATCATGGCAGTGACAGCTGAGAAAAATAAAGGGAGAACTCCCATAGAAAAGGTTGGAAAAATAAACTTGATTGACCATCTCTTATCGAAGGCCAATCATTCAATTTCGGACTCAATATCATTGGCAGATGAAAATTGTTGCTGGATATCTTCACATAAACTTCTTTTAGAAGGGGTTGACTTTGATCTTGTTTATACACCTCTTAAATATCTTGGTTATAAATCAGTCCTAAAGGCCTTTGGATCTTTAATCGCACATAATTTCCATCCTTATGCCGTTTCATTAAATATTGGCCTTTCAAAGCGATTCTGTGTAGAAGATCTAGAAGAACTTTGGGCTGGTGCTGTTGCTGCGTTTGAAGAATACAACATTTCTTTAGTTTCTTTGGATCTTTCATCGTCACTTACCGGCTTGACCATTAGCATTTCATCCCAAGGAAAACAAAACAGAGAACTATTTGTTCAAACACCTAAAGTCCAATCCGGAGATCTTCTATGCATCACCGGCAATCTTGGAGCTGCCTATATGGGATTGCAACTTCTTGAAAGAGAAAAAACTCTTTTCAATAATAACCCTACAATTCAACCAAAATTAGAGGGCTATAAATTTATTCTCAAATCATACCTTAATCCTCAACTAGATATTTCTGTCATGGAGATTATGTCAACTAATGAAATTATTCCTTCTGATGGTTACTTTATTACTAACGGACTTGCTGATTCCGTGAAGTTCCTTTGCAAAAAGCATAATATGGGAGCCAAGATATATCTCGACAGAATCCCGATAGCATCTGAAACTTTTGAAATGGCTGCGGAATTTAATATTGATGCAATTACAGCAGCTCTTAACGGGGGTGACGATTTTCAAATTTTATATTCAATACCTCTTTCTAAGTATGAAGAACTTAATCGCGAGCTCCCTCAAATGGATATTATAGGACACCTGACATCGTCCATAAATATTCCTGTTTTGATCACACCCGATGGATCCGAAATCGAATTAAAAGCTCAGGGTTGGAGTGAAAGTATATCCGATTGATAGGGAATCAAGATAATCGAGTAATTCCTGATTTAGTGATACTTTATACTTTTTAGAGAAGTATTCAACACTTATTTTATGTTTATAGTCAAGTATGTTGATTATAACCATTGTATTACCAGGATTCTCCTTGATTTTATTCACAAAATTTTTTCTTAGATCTGCTGTGAGTAAGTTAACGGGAATATTGAATGTGATCTGTCTGATAAAGTCCTCCTTAGTGTTTGCCAAGTGTCTTATCCCCTTTATTTTAAGCTCAAAATTCTTCGGCGCTTCACCTTTACCGGTATCATAAGAGAATTTTGGCATAACAGCACCCTTGATAAGCAAGGGAAGATTTGGCTGCATGTATTGCATGTAATTTTCATAATCTCTGGAAAAAAGCGTAAAGCTGTAGGTTCCGCCATAGTCTTCAATTGTAAAATTGGCAAATGGCTTTGACCCATTCTTGGTATATGAAATCCTCACATTTGTAGTCATCCCTGCCACTATCAATTCCTTACCCTGTATCCCTGTATCTTTTGAAGCTTTCTCAATTAACTCCCCAATCTCCGAAAGAGTGTTTGTGGTAAAATGTTTAACCTCGAATGCAAATTGATCTAATGGATGAGCAGAAAGATACATCCCGACCAGTTCCTTTTCCCGATTAAGCAAATCATATTTATTGCTTTCTGTTGTTAAAGGCGGAACCTCAGGATAAACCAACTTAATGGTTTCGCTATCTCCAAAAAGAGAATTCCCACTATTAACTACATCGTTCTGATATTTTACACCATACTTAATGAGAGCATCGAGAAAAGTGTCCTCCTTGGATGTCGGAAGCATGTACTGCTCTCTTTTTATTTCCTCAAAACAGTCCATTGCTCCGGCAAAGATTAAAGATTCCAATGTTCGTCTATTAACAATCCCTAAATTAATCCTTTCGATAAAGTCAAACAAAGAGGAAAATGGTTCTCCTTTTTCTTCTCTTGCTTTTACAATACTCTCTACTGCAAGCGATCCCACGCCTTTAATTCCTGCCATTCCAAATCTTATATCGCCTCTTTTATTAACAGTGAAATTGTTGGAACTTTCATTTACATCAGGTCCTAAAACTCTTATGCCCATTCGCTTACATTCGTCCATCAGTTTTGTTATCTCCTCAATATCGTTGAGATTGCGACTTAATGTCGCTGCCATAAACTCAGCAGGATAATGAGCCTTTAGGTAAGCCGTCCTATATCCAATCAGTGCGTAACAGGTGGAATGAGACTTATTGAAAGCATATTCTGCAAAAGCAGTCCAGTCTTTCCATATTTTATCCAGTACTTCAATGGAATGCCCTCTTTCTTCTCCTCCAGCCATAAATTTAGTATGCAAGTCATCCATTAACCTTTTATCTTTCTTGCCCATAGCCTTACGCAGCTGATCAGCATCACCCTTTGTCAAACCTCCTATTAATTGAGACAGAAGCATGACCTGCTCCTGATAGACAGTTATGCCGTAAGTTTCTGCAAGAATCTCTTCCATGCCCGGCAGATCATACTCAATTTTCTTCCTGCCTTGTTTACGATCGACAAAATCAGGAATATAATTCATTGGACCTGGACGATATAAAGCATTCATTGCAATAAGATCTTCCAACCTATTAGGTTTCAATTCTCTTAGCCATTTCCTCATACCATCACTTTCAAACTGAAAAGTGGCAATTGTATCGCCTCGACTAAAAAGTTCATAGGTTGCAGGATCATCTAAAGTAATCGTATCAATATCAAGTACTATATGTTTTGTTTTCTTAATATTATCTAATGCGTCTTTAATAATTGATAAGGTCTTTAGTCCTAAAAAATCCATTTTGAGCATTCCTACCTTTTCTATATGCGACCCTTCATATTGAGATACCCAAATATCCTCACCGGTCTCCTTGTCTTTGCTGATACAAATTGGAATATATTCTCTAAGATCATCCCGCCCAATAATTACAGCACAGGCATGTACCCCTGTATTTCTAATGTTACCCTCAAGTTTCTTCGCATATTCCATCGTAGTCCTCAGAAGAGGATCTTTAGAATTAAATGCTTCTGCTATCTCGGGAACATTTGCTATGCAGTTTTCAAGAGAAACTTCTATTTTGTCACCATTTTCGTCCCCTCCAAATCTCATCGGAACCAGTTTTGCAAGTCTGTCTGCCTCGCTAAGCGGAAGTTTCTGTATCCTCGCAACATCTCTAATGGCAGTTTTAGCACCCATGGTCCCAAAGGTTATAACATGCGCAATATGGTCTTTACCATATTTTTCTTCAACGTATTTAAACACTTTGGATCTTCCGTCATCATCAAAATCAATATCTATATCGGGAAAAGATATTCTGTCAGCATTAAGAAATCGTTCAAAAAGTAAATTATATTTTAATGGGTCCACATCGGTTATTGTCAAGCAATAAGCCACCACAGAACCAGAAGCTGAGCCTCTGCCAGGTCCGACCGATACTCCGTTGCTCCTGGCCGCACAAATAAAGTCCTGAACAATGAGAAAATAGTCGGGATAACCCATTTTTTTAATGGTATCGAGCTCAAAATCAATCCTTTCTCTAATCTCGGGCGTGATATTCCCATATCTATTTAATGCACCTTGGTATGAAAGATCCCTTAAATACTCATTTGAATCGGAATATTGCTCTGGTAAAGGAAATATTGGAAGTATCGGATTGGATTCAATCGAATATCTTTCAATTTTTTTTGCTATCTCGATGGTGTTATCCAATACCTGAGGCATATCATTAAAGATTGCCTCCATCTCTTCTTGAGTTTTAAGATACTCTTGTTTTGTATATCGCAGTCTCTTAGGATCATCAAGATCTGAATTAGTTGTGATGCAAATAAGTCTGTCATGTGCATCTCCATCATCACGGTTCACAAAATGTACATCATTTGTGGCAATACACTTGATACCATGTTTAACAGCAAGTTTAACTATTTCTTCATTTACAAACTGCTGTGTAACAAATACAGCATTGTTTGCGCCAGGAATATCAGTTTCATGACGTTGTAATTCAAGATAGTAGTCTTCTCCAAACAAGTTTTTGTACCATAAGATAGTCTCTTCTGCTTCTCTAAGATTCCATCCAATAATTGCTTGTGGCACCTCTCCGCCTAAACAAGCCGATGAACATATTAAATCCTTTGAATATCTTTCAAGAAGTTCCCTGTCAATTTTAGGCTTATAATAAAAACCTTCTATATAGGCATAAGACGACAGTTTCATCAGGTTTTTATACCCATTAAGGTTCTTTGCAAGCAAAATAAGGTGGTATGCACCCTGGTCTTCCTTGCCTCTTTTATTGAATCGACCTTCTCTGGTCAAGTAAAATTCAGAGCCTACAATTGGTTTTACATTAGGAAATTTTTTGGCTGTGTTAAGAAATTCCTTAACACCAAACATGTTACCATGATCGGTTATCGCAAGTGCTATTTGATTATCCTCAGATGCTTTGAGAAAAAGTTTGTAAATATTGGCAGCACCATCAAGAATAGAGTATTGAGTATGAACGTGAAGGTGAACAAATGACATTTAATAAATTATTTTTTTAAATCAGTACTTTTCCGGTCATAGCCTCAGGTGCGGAAATGCCCATTAACTTAAGAATTGTTGGTGCAATGTCCGCAAGAATCCCATCATTTACTGAAGTTACGTCATCATCAACCACAATAAAAGGAACAGGATTTAAAGAATGTGCTGTATTTGGAGATCCATCAGGATTGATTGCATAGTCAGCATTACCATGATCTGCAGTTATAATTACAGAATACCCATTCTCTCTTGCAACCTTTACCACCTCTGAAGCACATTCATCTACTGTCTTAACTGCCTTGCGAATAGCCTCATAGACTCCTGTATGTCCTACCATATCTCCATTTGCAAAGTTTAATACAACCAGGTCGTATTCTCTCTTTTCCAATTCCACTATAAGCGCCTCTTTTACCTGAGGAGCACTCATTTCAGGTTGAAGATCATATGTGGCAACTTTTGGAGAATTAATTAATATTCTGAATTCATTCTCAAATTTCTCCTCTCTACCTCCTGAAAAAAAGAAGGTAACATGTGCATATTTTTCTGTTTCAGCAATCCTTAACTGTTTTTTTCCAACTCTAGAAACGACTTCTCCCAATGTATCGCTCACATTTTCCTTGTCATATAGAATATGAAGTCCTTTAAACTTATCATCATAAGGTGTAAGTGTGCAATAATAGAGCGGAAGAGTCTTCATTCCCATCTCGGGCATATCTGTTTGAGTAAGCACAGTGGTCAACTCTCTAGCACGGTCATTGCGAAAATTAAAAAATATCACAGCATCACCTTCCCCAAGAATGCCTACCGGTTTGCCATCCTCACCAAGAGCGATATGAGGTTTTATAAATTCATCAGTTATATCCTCGTCATAACTCTTTTGCAATGCATCAACACCACATTTGAACCCCTCACCTTTACCTTCTGTAATAAGATCATAGGCAAGTTTTATTCTCTCCCATCTCTTGTCACGATCCATAGCATAGTAACGTCCTATTATAGAGGCCAATTTGATATTACTATCTTTAATATATCTCAATAACTGATCAATAAAGCCTTTACCACTTCTTGGATCTGTGTCTCTACCATCCATAAAGGCATGAATATAAACCTTCGAAAGATTCATTTCTTTTGCAATATCAAGAAACCCAAATAAGTGTTCCATAGAACTATGTACACCTCCATCACTCATTAAGCCAAAAAAGTGAAGAGCCTTTCCCGAATTTTTAACATATTCGTAAACAGCCCTTATCTCTGGATTTTCCATAAGTCTTTTTTCCCTGCAAGCTTTGTTAATCTTAACAAGGTCCTGATAAACGATTCTTCCTGCACCAATATTAAGATGCCCGACCTCTGAATTTCCCATTTGTCCTTCAGGAAGTCCCACATCTTCGCCACATGCAGAAAGTTTTGAGAAAGGATATTTAGCTCGAAGTGCATCAATGTTTGGTGACCCCTGAGTATAAATAACATTGGATTTATCGTGTTTGCCTTCACCCCATCCATCGAGGATCATTAAAAGTACCTTTTTATCCATAGATTTATTTATTTTTGTTGCCATATTGGATTTGGCAAAATTATACAAAAAAATGAGTAAAAACAGAAACGTTGGTAAAACAAAAAAGTTTAAGGAAAATAATAAAAACGCGAAAAGAATCCCAAGAGAAGAGGTAATTGGTCGTGTAAGCATGACACGTGAAGGTTATGGTTTTATTATAAGGGATGGTTTTGATGATGATATTTTTGTCAGTGCCCGTAAAATGAGAGGAGCTTTAAACGGCGATACTGTTAAAGTGGCTCTGACGGCTAAAAAGACCAAAACTCGCAAAATGGAGGGTGAAATAATCGAGATTATTGAAAGGTCAAAGAAGCCCTTTATTGGAGTCCTTCAGATTACAGGTTCACAAGCGTGGGTAATAACTGAAAGCAGAAATATGCCTTATGATATCAGAATACCCAATGAAAATGTAAAAGACATTCAAAATGGATTGAAGGTTGCAGCAATTGTTGATGAATGGCCGAGAAAATCAGATGAACCAATTGGGCATATTGTAGATGTTCTTGGGACTCCTGGTGAAAACAATACAGAGATGCACGCAATTCTTGCCGAGTTCGGACTACCATATAAGTTTGAAGTACAAGTTGAGAAGGAAGCTGATAAAATTCCGGAAAATATATCTTTAGAAGAAATTACATCAAGGAAAGATTTTAGGAATGTCCCTACCTTTACAATAGACCCTGCAGATGCAAAAGATTTTGATGATGCCCTGTCTATTCGCAAACTCGAAGACGGCAATTGGGAAATAGGTGTTCATATAGCTGATGTTACTTATTATGTTAAACCTGGATCACTGATTGAGAAAGAGGCTCAGGAGAGAGCTACATCTGTCTACCTTGTTGACAGGACAGTACCCATGTTGCCTGAAAAACTATCAAACAAACTATGTTCTCTAAGACCTCACGAGGATAAACTTTGCTTTTCGGCTGTATTTGTCATGAATGATAATGCTAAAATTATTGACAGATGGTTTGGCCGCTCCATAATTAATTCCGACTACAGATTTAATTATGATGAAGCTCAGGCGATAATTGAGGGAGGCGAGGGGCCAATGAAGGATGAGATACTTAAACTTCATAAACTTGCCACAATTCTCAGAAAGGAACGTTTTAGCAAAGGAGCAATCAGTTTTGAAAGACCTGAAATGAAAGTTGAGGTTGACGAAAATGGTAAACCTTTAGGTGTATATTCCAAAATAACCAAGGAATCCAATTGGCTTATCGAAGAATTTATGCTTCTCGCCAATCGTGAAGTTGCATATTTAATAGGCAAAAAAGGGAAAAATGCCAAGACTTTCGTTTATAGAATCCACGAAGAGCCTAATGTTGACAAAATTGCTGCTTTCAGAACTTTTATTCACCATTTTGGCTATGAAATGAAACCAACCAAAAACAGTCGTGAAATCTCCAGTGAAATCAACAACCTGCTTGAAACTGCAAAAGGCAAACCTGAAGAGGAAGCAATTGAAATAATGGCACTTCGTTCAATGGCCCGTGCAAAATATTCTACTGACAATGTAGGTCATTATGGCCTGGGGTTTGATTATTACACACATTTCACATCACCTATAAGGCGTTACCCCGATATGATGGTTCATCGTCTTCTGTCAATGTATTTAGACAATGCAAAGTCTCAGGAAAAAAAATATTATGAAGAATTATGTAAATATTCCAGTGAAAGAGAGCAGCTTGCGACAGAGGCAGAAAGAGCAAGTGTAAAATACAAGATGGTAGAGTTTATGCAAGACAAGGTAGGAATGGAGTTTAACGGAAATATTTCCGGGATTACGGAATGGGGAATATACGTCGAACTGGAAGATACCAAGATTGAAGGATTGGTAGCTTTGAGAAATATAAAAGAGGATTATCTTGAGTATGACGAAGATTCAATGTCCCTTACAGGTAAAAGGACCGGCAGAAAGTTTGTGCTGGGTGATAAAGTTAGAATAAAAGTTGACAGAGCAAACCTTGAACAGAAAGAGTTGGATTATTCATTAATATGGGATATCCCTCATTGATTGCTAAATGTACATTGAATTTCATCCCTTAGAACCATTTTTACCTCCAGAAGCAAAAATTCTAATGCTCGGAAGTTTTCCTCCCCCACGAAATAAATGGTCGATAGAATTCTTCTATCCAAATTTTCAAAATGATATGTGGAGGATTTTTGGACTGGTTTTCCACGAAGAGAAAGAATATTTCATTACAAATAGAAAATTTGATGCCGTTAAAATCAAGGATTTTTGCTATAAGAACGGAATTGCCATCTATGATACAGCCACAGCAGTTAAAAGACTTAGAGGCAATGCCTCTGACAATTATCTTGAAATAGTTGATACACTCAATCTAAAAGATCTTTTACTTAAGATTCCAAAATGCAATACAATAGCTGCCACCGGGAAAAAAGCGCTGGATATAATTTTAAAAATTGTTAATTGCAAAGAACCAGAAATGGGAACTTTTTCTTTTTTTCGATTGGAAAATCGTCAAATAAAACTTTATCGTCTTCCATCATCATCGCGCGCTTATCCAATGCCTCTTGATATAAAGGCAGCCTATTATCAGAGATTGTTCTCTTCAATCAATATTTTGTAAAAATTCAGATTGTTTTATTGTGAAAAGAATTTTTTTATACCTTTGCATCGTTGATATATCAACTATTGTTTATGCAACTAAATGAATATTTAAAAATAGCCGAGCTACTTGATATTTTAAGTGGTCGGTTATCAGCATCCCTCAATAGGATACTAAATAAGAAATTCAAAGAAGAGGGACTTGAAATTACATCTGAGCAGTGGCTTATTCTCCTTAGTCTATGGAATAAGGATAATGTGACCCAACAAGCCATTTGCGATCAAACTTCCAAAGATAAGGGAGGGGTAACAAGATTGCTTGACACTCTTTCAAAACATGAATTAATAGAAAGATTGCCTTCTTCTACAGACAGACGGGTCAACTTAATCCATTTAACCGAAAAGGGCAAAAATCTGGAAAAAAAAGCGATGGAAATAGTTAAACAGATCTTCTCGCAGGCCATTGCCGGAATTAGCGAACCTGAGTTAATTTATACTCACGACGTCATTTGCAAAATTCTCAACAATCTAAGTATTGAACCATCATGCATATAAAGTTGCTTATGAAAAGATTAATTATCATTACACTATCACTGATAATTTGTGCGCGACCTCTTCTTAACGCACAATCAATACTCTCGATTGAAGATTGCCGAAGAATGGCTCTGGAACACAACCGCTCACTTATGATTTCTCAAGAAAAGGTAAAGGTTGCTTCAGAAAATAGAAAAGCTGTATTTACCCAATTTCTCCCCAATTTCTCGGCTAACGGAACTTATACACACAATGAAAAGAACATCTCACTTCTCAGTGAAGATGCAATGTTACCAATAGGCACAAAGATGGCAGATGGATCATTCGGATTCAGAGCAGATCAAATATCAAATCAATGGGTCAAGATATCAGAAGGAGTTTATGCACCTCTTGGCTCAGACGGAGTCCCTTTTGATCCCAAAGTCAATCCTGAAAAAATTATTTGGAAAGATTATGCTCTATTACCCAAAGAATCAATGGAATTTGATTCAAAAAACATATATGCAGGCACTTTAGGATTTGTTCAGCCAATATATCTTGGCGGAAAAATTAGGGAACTTTATAAAATAGCCAAAAGCACTGAAAGAGTTGCTGTTTTACAAGATGAAAACAGTACTGACGAACTAATAATGAATGTTGATGAAGCATATTGGCGAGTTGTATCTTTGGAAAGCAAGAACAAACTGGCCAAAGAATACTATAATCTTACGGCCAAGTTGGAAAAAGATATCGAGATTCTTATAGAAGAGGGTATTGCCACAAAAGCTGATCTTTTAAAAGTTGCCGTCAAAAAAAATGAGGCTGAGATGATGGTTGCAAAAGCAGAAAACGGGCTCCAGCTTTCCAAAATGGTTCTGTGTCAATTGTGTGGTATTAATATTAACAGTAACATTATTCTGTCTGAAAGCGATCTTGATAAAATAGAAGACACTTTTTATCAAAATAGGCCAATAGCATCGGCTGTTGCTAACAGATTTGAAATTAAGACTCTTAATGAGGCAGATAAAATTGCAAATTCCACATATAAGATTGCTCAGTCACGTTTTATGCCGAACATCCTGCTTTCGGGCAATTATTTAATATCAAATCCTAATATTTTCAATGGCTATAGAAACACCTTTTCAGGGATGTACACTATAGGAATGGTTGTTAATGTTCCTATTTTTCACTTTGGAGACAAAATTCATGTCCTCAAAGCTGCAGAGAGTGAGAAAAAAATAACTGAGTTGCAAATTGAAGAAGCTAAAGAAAAAATTGAACTCCAGATAAACCAGTCAAAATTTAGAATTGAAGAGGCTAAAAAACAATTTATAATGGCCGAAAAGAGTGCAGATCAGGCACTAGAAAATTTAAAATGTGCAAATGAGGCTTTCGATGCAGGAATAGCAAGCAGCACAGACCTTATGACAGCCCAGACATCCTGGCTGTCGGCCAACTCAGAAAAAATTGATTCGAAAATAGAATTAAAAATGTGTGAATTATATCTTAAAAAAGCTCTTGGTGAGTCATTATTAAAATAGATCAAATAATGGAAAGAAATGAAAATAAGAACAATTTACTGTTAAGTCTCCTTGGACTATTATCAGTTATTGTCATTGTAGCAGTTATTGGCTTGTACGCAGCTAGACCCGAGCCAGTGATACTTCAGGGCGAGGCAGAAGCAAATGAATATAGAGTCTCCGGAAAAATCCCCGGTAGAATTAAAATGTTTCTTGTAGAAGAAGGGATGACTGTACAAAAAGGAGACACATTGGCAATTATTTACAGTCCTGAATTAAACGCTAAACTTGAACAAGCTATGGCAGCTCAGGCTGCAGCAGAAGCTCAAAACAGAAAAGCAATCAAAGGGGCAAGAGAAGAATTAATAATGAGTGCCTATGAAATGTGGCAAAAAGCTGAGGTTGGTGTAGATATAGCGAAAAAATCATTTGACCGCGTTCAAAAATTATATGAAAAAGATGTCATTCCTGCACAAAAAAGAGATGAAGCAGAAGCGCAGTACAAAGCTGCCGTTGCTACAGCCAAAGCTGCTAAATCTCAGTATGACATGGCTGTAAACGGATCTGAGGCAGAAGACAGAACTGCTGCATTGGCTTTAGTCAATCGCAGTAAAGGAGCTGTTGATGAGGTTCAGTCATATTTGCAAGAGACCTGCCTTGTTTCTCCTGCAGATGGCGAGGTTACTGAAATCTTTCCTAAAAATGGAGAACTGATTGGGACAGGAGCTCCGATAATGAGTATAACTGATATGAATGATATTTGGTTTACATTCAACATAAGAGAAGATCTACTTAAAAGTATGGCTGTAGGATCGCAACTTACCATTAAGATACCAGCTCTTGAAAACAAAACTTATGATGTAAAAGTCACTTACATGAAAGCGATGGCATCATATGCCACATGGAGGGCCACGAAAGTTAGTGGACAATTTGACGCCAAAACTTTTGAAGTCAGAGCAAAGCCATTATCTCCCATAACAAATCTCAGACCCGGTATGACTGCAATAATCGAGACCAAAATATAATAGATTCGACCAATGAAATACTCTTCAGTATATAGAGTATGGAAGAGAGAGTTGAAAGTTATGTTCAGCCGTCCTATCTATCTCTTCTCAACCATATTTGTAATGGGATTCTGTTATCTCTTTTTTCTCACAATGATGCAGGAAGGGCTACCTCAACATTTGCCAGTTGCGATAGTTGATAAGGACAATTCGGCACTTTCGAGAAGATTTTGTCGGGAAATCAACGCAACACAGGCAACTGAAGTTGTGGCAAAATGTTCAAGCTACCCTGAAGCAAGAGAACTTATGCAAAAAGGTGATATTTATGGTTTTGTCCTTATCCCACACAATTTTTATAATGATTTGCTTTCGGGAAAGAGACCTGAAATCTCATTTTATGTAAATAATTCTTATCTGGTTGCTGGCACACTTTCATACAGAAATCTCATGACAATGGCAACAATGGCTTCTGCTGCTTACCAAAGGGAGATATTAATGAAAAAGGGTATTTCAGACGAAAATCAGATAATGGGTAGGATACAGCCTGTTATAATAGACTCCCATCTGATTGGAAATCCATGGTCAAATTATGGAGTTTATCTTATAAATCTTCTTTTGCCTGGAATATTACAGCTTATGATAATACTGCTTACCGTGTTTTCGATAGGCAGCGAATTAAAAAACAGAACCTCTAAAGATTGGCTCGAATCTGGCAATGGATCAATAATTTCAGCTCTTACAGGTAAACTCCTTCCATACACTATTCTATTTTCAATTCTTGGAATTGCAGGCAATGTGCTTCTATACAAATTTGTGGGATTCCCCATGAATGGATCATTTATACTCTTTTCAATAGCCACAATTCTTTTTGTAATGGCACATCAGGCAATTGGTGTATTTATGATAGGACTCTTCCCAATATTAAGAGATGCATTAAGTTTCGGAGCACTATACGGAATACTGTCATTTACATTTGCCGGATTTACTTTTCCTATTGAGGCCATGCCACCATATGTTCAAGGGCTAAGTACTCTTTTCCCCATAAGACATTATTTTCAAATCTACACAAATGAAGCTTTAAATGGTTCTCCATTTGCTTATTCTATAATTTACTATGCTGTCCTCCTCTCATTTTTTATTCTGCCATTTATAGTTATTAGGCGTCTCAAGTCGGCATTGATAAACCAAAACTATCCAATTAAATAGAATTTAAATGAAGAAATTGAGTTTCAATCATATTAATTACATAATAACCGGCATCAAAGATATTTGCTGGGTCACCCAAAACGAATTCAAAAAAATCTTTAAAGACAGAGGTGTAATACTTATCTTCTTTGTAGCAGGATTATTATATCCACTTCTTTATAATATAATTTACAAAAACGAGGTTGTTTATGAACTTCCCGTTGCAATTGTAGACCTGTCAAATTCAGCAGAAAGTAGAGATTTTATTAAAAAAATTGATGCAACTCAGGAAATTAAAATTACCGAAAACTGCATGAATCTGGAACAGGCAAGAGAACTGTTTCTAAGGCATAAAGTCAGAGGGGTTGTCTATTTTCCAAATGACTACCATATAAAATTGCGCAATATGGAACAGTCGCCTGTTTCAATATACAATGACATGAGTAGTTTCCTGTACTACAAAACAATGACCATGGGAGTAAGTTATGCCATGCTCGATGAAATGAAAAGCATACAAATCAACAGATACGACGCAGCCGGCATAACAGGAGAACAACAAGCACAAATTCTTGAGGCAATACCTGCAAGTGATATTGTATTATACAACCCAGGTGGTGGTTTTTCAAGCTTTCTGTTACCGGCTATTCTAATACTTATTATTCATCAAACCCTTTTCTTTGGTATTACAATGCTTGCCGGAACAGCAAGAGAAGAAAACAGCAACCATTCCCAAATGCCTGACCATCTGCTGGGTAAAGGAATCTACAGAGTTGTAATTGGTAAGGGTATAAGCTACTTCATGCTTTATATTGTAATAACAGCATATATCCTTGTGCTTGTAACAAGATGGTTTAATCTTCCACATATAGGCTCTTTATGGACACTGCTTCACGTAATGATACCATTTCTTATTGCCACCATATTCTTTTCAATGAGCATATCTATATTTGTAAAAAACAGAGAAACAGGATTAATAACATTCTTGTTTTGTACCCTAATACTTTTGTTTCTTGCAGGTTTTTCATGGCCAAGAGCAAGTATGCCTGCATTTTGGAAATATTTCTCATACCTTTTCCCTTCGACTCACGGAATACAGGCATATATAAAAATTAACTCTAACGGAGCAAATCTATCACAGGTCAGATTTGAATACATCTGGTTATGGGTCCTGTCAGGTTTTTATCTAATAACATCCTGTTTGTCACTATCATATATGGTAAAACAAGAAAAAAGCCCAGTTGCCTTGCAGGCAAAGGGCTGATTCTAATTAAAAGACTTACAAAAAATGTAACTTTAAGCAGGTTTCAATTCAATTGTAAAATGCCTCATAATAGGCATCTCTTTTGTAATAATATAGCCTTTATTAATTGATCCTCTCCTGTCAAAAACATTCTTCACGGCTGCAGCTATATAATCCATGTGATTATTGGTATAAACCCTTCTGGGAATTGCAAGACGAAGAAGTTCAAGCTCGGGATATCTGTTTTCTCTGGTTTCAGGATCTCTGTCAGCAAGTAAAGTTCCTATTTCAACTGCTCTTACTCCGGACTCAAGATATAGTTCAACGCCAAGAGTCTGAGCAATAAATTGTTCTTTAGGAACATTAGTAAGAATTTTCTTTGCGTCGAGAAAAATAGCATGCCCTCCGGCAGGCCTTTGATATGGAATGCCATATTCATCAAGTTTATGACCTAAGTATGCAACCTGAGAAATACGTGTCTCAAGATAATCAAACTCAGTACCCTCATAAAGACCAACAGCCAATGCATTCATATCTCTTCCCGACATGCCGCCATATGTAATATACCCTTCAAACATAATGTTGTACATCTGGCAATTTACCCAATCCTTTTCATGACGAAATCCAATAAAACCACCTATATTGACTATTGCATCTTTTTTGGATGACATGGTCATAAAATCAGCATAGCTAAACATTTCTCGGACAATTTCCCTTATACTTTTATGTTCATATCCCTTTTCCCGAGTCTTGATAAAATATGCATTTTCCGCAAAACGTGCTGAATCAATTAAAACTTTAACACCATACCGCTTTGCCAAATTTGAAACGCCTTTTACGTTTTCCATTGAAACTGGCTGGCCTCCTGCAGTATTATTGGTCACAGTAATTACAATACACGGGATCTGTTCTTTTGGATATTTCTTAAGAACATTTTCAAGTTTATCAAGATCCATGTTCCCTTTAAATGGGAGTTCAAGAGTGGTGTCGGCAGCAGCATCTATTGTACAGTCAACTGCATGAGCCTTACGAAATTCTATATGTCCCTTTGTTGTATCAAAATGAGAATTTCCGGGCAAGATATCTCCTGCTTTAATGATTGAAGAAAAAAGAACGTTTTCAGCAGCTCTCCCCTGATGCGTAGGAAGAAAGAACGGGAAACCGGTTATATCCTCTATTGCCTCTTTCAACTTATAGTATGAACGCGCACCAGCATAACTTTCGTCACCTTCCATAATGGCAGACCATTGCTTGTCGCTCATGGCTCCAGTTCCCGAATCAGTAAGAAGATCAATAAATACATGATCACTCTTTAAATTAAAGAGATTATAATGAGCATCACTTATCCACTGTCCTCTTTGTGCACGAGTACTCTTATGAATACTTTCGACCATTTTAATTTTATAGGATTCTGCAAAAGGTAGTTCCATTTTATTACTTTTTATTTTTTACAGTATTTGCCACTAATTTTTTTTCTTCTTTCTTTTTAGTCAGTCTCTCCGTAATGTCATAAACTATAGGTGTTGCAATAAATACTGACGAATAAGTACCAATAGCTACACCAAGAATAAGAGCTACTGCAAAACCTCTTATAACCTCCCCGCCAAATAGCGCAATTGCTATCAAAACTACCAAGGTAGTACCTGAAGTATTAATTGTCCTTGCCAGAGTACTGTTCAGGGCTTCATTAATATTAATTGCCAAATCTCTCTTAGGATATAATCTTCTATATTCTCTAATTCGGTCAAATATAATAACAGTATCATTGATTGAATATCCAATAATTGTCAGGATAGCTGCAATAAAGGTCTGGTCAATATCGAGACTGAAAGGCAATATTCCGGAGAACAGAGAGAAAAATCCAATTACTACTATAGTATCATGGAAAAGGGACAGCACACCTCCTGTTCCCCATGTCCATTTACGGAATCTTATGGCTATATATACAAATATTGCGAAGAGTGCTATAAAGACTGCAATTATTGCATTTCTCTGCATATCATCCGCAATGGTAGGACCAACTTTTTCGGAACTAATAATACCATTTGGATTTACGGTAGTAGCAGTAAACTCTTCAAATGCAAGAGGTTTGGCAAAGAAACCTTTAAGAGCTGTATATAACATTTGGTCAACTAAAGCATCTGCTTCAGGTGTATCATCTTCAATCTTGTATTTTGTAGTAATCTTCACCTGGCTTTCTCCACCATATTGTTTAACTTCAACTCCTTCCTTAAACACATCCATAACTGCACTTCTAACTTCCTCTGTCGTAACATTCTGATCAAATCTTACCACATATGTACGACCTCCTGTAAAATCAACGCCATATGAAAATCCTTTAAATACCATTGAGGCAATTGAAATAACTATCAAAGAAATTGAAATGGCATAGAAAATTTTACGAACTTTCATGAAGTTAAATTTGGTATTATTCATGAAGTTCCGAGTGTACTTGTTGGAAAATGAGATAGACTTATTCTTAGCAAGTCTACCTTCAAATATCAATCTTGGAATAAAAATAGAAGTAGCTAAAGATGTTACAATACCTATTACGAGTGTTGTGGCAAAACCTTGTACAGGACCTGTTCCAAAGATCATCAACACTATACCTGTGATAATTGTTGTTAACTGACCATCGATAATCGCTGAATATGCATTGCTGAATCCATCAGATACTGCAAGTCGTAATCCCTTGCCTGCTCTTATCTCCTCCTTTATACGTTCATAAATAATAACATTGGCGTCAACAGCCATACCCATAGTAAGCACAATACCGGCAATACCCGGAAGTGTAAGTACTGCACCAAACGAAACTAGCGTACCCAGCAAAAACAGAACGTTGGCAATAAGAGATACACAAGCCGCTGCACCAGCACCATTATAGAAAAAGAGCATATAAATCAACACAAGCAGAAATGCTATAAGAAACGACAACATTCCAGCATTAATTGACTCGGTACCAAGTGTTGGGCCAACAACTGCCTCCTGAACAATTCTTGCAGGGGCAGGAAGTTTCCCGGACTTGAGAACATTAACCAAGTCATCTGCTTCCTGAACTGTAAAATTACCGGTAATCTGAGACCTTCCACCTGATATTTCTGAATTAACTCTCGGATAGGAGTAGACCATGCCGTCAAGAACTATCGCAATGCACTTACCAATATTATTTGCTGTCATTGTAGCCCAGGTTCTGGCACCTTCAGCATTCATTCCCATGTCAACCTCTGGAGTACCTCTTGTACTACCGAATGATTTGCTCGCGTCAGTTATAACACTACCATCCAGAGGCGCCTTACCATCACGAGTATTTGCCTTTATAGCAATAAGTTCAAAAATTGTCCCGGCTTTGTCAATAGGTTTTACTGTCCATAAAAGTTTAAGATCTGCAGGAAATACTGCCTGAACTTGTGGAAGCCTGAGCCATGCATCAATTTTAGCAGTATCCTTGTAGTGAGCTCTTCCAACACATGGTCCTTCCATAAGCTGTCCCTGATAAACATTAGGATTAAGCAGGAAGAACAGAGGATTGTCCTTGGCAAGAGTTTTATCATTTACAGAAAGAGAATCTGTCGCTCTAATCTGAGAAAGCAACGAATCAGCCTCTGCATTCTTTGAAGAATCAGAAACAGATTTTGCACTTGCTGCCAAAGTATCTGCAGAAGAAAGTGAATCTTTTGTAATGCCCGAAGCTAAGTACTCTTTTATTACATTATTAGCCTCTGCTAAATATTTATAAACTTCAGGGTTTTCATATGTTTCCCAGAATTCGAGAGAAGCAGTTCCCTGAAGAAGTTTTCTAACACGTTCAGGTTCCTTGACACCTGGAAGTTCGACGAGGATACGCCCTGTATTCCCGATTTTTTGAATATTTGGCTGCGTAACGCCAAAACGGTCGATACGGTTTCTTAAAACATTAAAAGAATTAGAAATTGCACTCTCAGCTTCTTTCCTTATAACAGCAATAACTTCTTCATTTGTGGACTCAGGCTTAATTTTGTCTCGCATTTCATATGTTCCAAAGATTTGAGACAACCTCTGGCCAGGAGCAACTTTGTCCCATGCCTCAGCAAAAAGAGTGATGAAATCTGACTTGGAATTAGCCTGATTTTCTCGCGCAATCTTCATGGCTTCTACGAACTGTGGAGAACTGTTATTATTGGCAAGAGAATTAACAAGATCTGCAACACTAACCTCTAGCATAACATTCATTCCACCTTTCAAATCAAGACCGAGACTCACCTCTCTTTCTTTTATCTCCTTGTAGGTAAATCCCAGATAGACCTTCTCTGCAGAGATAGAATCAATATAAAATTTCTCCTTGAGGTTACGCAAGGAATCAAGATAATAGGCTCTATCTAATTCTGAAACATTTTGGAAAGAAGGAAGTGTCTGCTCAATCTTAACTGCCTTCTCAGCATATTGAACTGCTTTCTTTTCTTGATGTTTTACTGCCAGTGTAAATGATAGCTGATAAATACAAGCCAGGGTGATAACTATTGCCAATAATTTTATGGCACCTTTACTTTGCATGAATATCTGTTTTTAAATTATATACAATCCAAGGAAATTAAGGCACAAAAATACTATTTTTTCCCAATATATAAAGAAATTCGTACTTTTGTAAGCTACAATATTTTGTTGATATTATGAATAGGTCAATCTGCGTGCTACTACTTTTTCTGCTAGCTGGTGGTCTATCTTTCGGGCAAACACCTGACCTTAAATCAAAGTTTATTTCTGCTGAAGAACATAGAAAAAACTATCGTTTTGAGGAAGCAATAGCAATATACCAACAACTCCTTGAAATAAGTAATGATGATATATTTAACAGAACATTAGAATCCAGAATTGCAAATTGCGAGAACGGACTTAAAATGCTTGAGTATGCTGCCCGTCCAAAAGTATTGAGCGCTGTAGATGTGCCTGTTAAAGACTTTTTTTTGTATTATCCGGATATTCCTGACAGCACTTGGATTCTTGTTCCTTATATACTCAACAAAAATATTGGCAACTATCCAATAAATAACGTCATGAGACTGGCACCCAACAATGATGTTATGTATTTTTCCGTTCAAGGAAAAGACGGTAAATGGGATATTTTTTCTTCACGGCTCATCGATAATGTAAAATGGTCAAGTCCTGAACCTGTAAACACCTTAAACTCCCAGGAAGATGAAATCCTGCCTTACTTAAGTAAAGACAGTAAAAAACTCTACTTTTCTTCTAACGGACTAGCAGGGATGGGTGGATTTGACATATATGTAAGTTATTGGGATGAAAAGCGCAATATGTGGGATACTCCTCAAAACCTCGGATTCCCTTATTCGTCTCCAGCCGATGATTATCTTTATGTAGAGACTGATGGAGGGGATTATGCTGTTTTTGCCTCTAACAGAAATTGTGCTTCTTCTGATTCTATCACTATTTATATTCTTTCATTTGAGGCCAATCCTGTCAGAAGTCCTGTGCAATCTGTAGAAGAAGCAGCAAAAATAGCTTCTTTAAACAACAGTTCATATTTAAAAGCTAACCATCACGGAACTCCTTCAGACACATTGAAAAAGGATACTGAAACAAACGAATATACCAGAATGATTAAAGATGCCCGACAGTTGCAGAAAGAGATTGATGAAAATATTCGGACGATTAATTCAAACAGAGCGTTGCTTGCAACCTTGAACAACGAAGACGACAAAAATTATCTGATAAAGAAAATTGGTGAAGACGAAATGATCCTGCTGGAAAAACAGTCAAAGCTCATGAGTGCAAATAAGGCAATACAGCAAAAGGAAATGGATTTCTTAAATAAAGGCGTTATCATACCGAGAGAGGAAGAAATATGGGATAAACCGTTAATAATCAACAATCGAGCCGAACAGTTTGAGGTGAAGTTATCACATTATGGAAAACTTCCATATATCGAGATTGTTGAGCCAGTGAAGCCGGTAGATCTCTCATTCAAAACAAGTGGCAATTTTGTTATGATCGAAAATGAACAAGAGATACCTGAAGAACTTTTTTATACTATCCAACTTTTTATGCTTTCGGCAAAAGCTGATTCAGCATCTTTCAAGGGAATATCGCCCATATTTGAAACTAAAACACAAACTGGTAAATTTAACTACACTGCAGGCCGATTCTATTCTTATAAAGAATTAAGTGATGCCTTACAAAAGCTTAAATCAATGGGATTCAGAGATGTTTTGCCTATTGCATATTATAAGGGAAAGATTATCAGTATAAAAAACGCAAGACTTCTTGAAGATAAAATAACAACAAATGCTTCATACCAAATCAAAATTACTGCATTTTCCGATGGAATACCACAGTATGTTCTTGAGCTTATCAGAAATAATACTGAAAAAGATATTGCAATGAAATCTGTTGCTGGAAAAAGCGTTTACTACATAGGGCCTTTTGACGGCAAGAGTGAAGCAGATACACTCGTGTCAATATTGAAAGAAGTGACAGGTGAAGAAATAAGTGTTGAAGCTATTGAAAAAAAGTAAAATTTAGTATCTTTGCAGCCCCTCGCACTGCGAGGCTTTTTGAATAAGCAATAGACCCAAACAATGGTGAGGTGGGTGAGTGGCTTAAACCAGCAGTTTGCTAAACTGCCGAACTCGTAAGGGTTCCGGGGGTTCGAATCCCCCCCTCACCGCCAAAGAACAAAAAGCTAAGCCCTTAAGAACAAAGCAAAAATAAAAAATCGCCTAATTTTGGGCGATTTTTTATTTTTTCTTGTCAAATTAATAAAATATTCTGATTTTTGGACAAAATTTGACCAATGGCGAACTTAAACAAATGTACAACATTTGGAGAACACCTTAGAACACTTCGACAAAAGGCTGGTCTCACACTTAAAGAAGTTGCAAAAAGTATCGAAATTGACACATCACTTCTTGCAAAAATTGAACGGAATGAGAGACGACCAACTAAACTCCTTATTATTAACATCTCTGACTATTTCAATGTGGATGCAAAAGAACTTATTAATGAATTTTTAAGTGACCAGATAGCATACAAGATATTGGATGAAGAAGCAGACTTGAATGTTTTGAAAGTGGCAGAAAAGAAAATTAAATATAGAATTACAAAACATTAATAAATGGCAGAATTTTTATCAATAAAAGAAGCAAGCCAATGGGCTACCAAATATTTAGAGAAGAATGTAACTACTTCAAATATTTCTTATTTAATTCAATACGGCAGAATTAGAAAAATTGGTGATAATGGTTCAACTAAAGTTGTGAAAGAAGATTTACTGGAATATTTCAAAGACCAAAAAAAATCACGACAAGAAGAATGGAAAGAACAGCTCGGAAAAGACTTGAACTGGGCATTATCCTTCGAACAGTACAAGGAAGCCGAGACCACAAAGCATGTTCACAGGCTGCATCCATATAAGGGGAAATTTATCCCACAACTAGTTGAATACTTCTTAGACAATCATATTGATAAATTTAAAAAAGAAATTTATTTCAAGCCAGATGACATTGTTTTAGACCCGTTTTCAGGGAGTGGAACAACAATGGTTCAAGCTTGTGAATTGGGGATTCACGCTTTAGGGATTGATGTTTCTGCATTTAACGCAATGATTGGAAATTGTAAAGTTATTAAATACAATTTTGATGAAATTCAAACTGAAATAAATAGAATCTCAGAAGCATTAAACAAATTTATTGCAGATTCGAATGCTGTAGAATTTGAAGAAAAATTGCTCCAGGAACTATATTCTTTTAACAATAAATATTTTCCCGTACCTGAATATAAATATAAAGTTAAAAGAAATGAGATTGATGAGAAGACCTATGGAGCAGCAAAGGAAAAAGAGTTTTTGCCTATTTATAACAAACTGGTAACAGAATACAAGATTAAGCTTCGTCAAGAAAAAGAAGATTCATTTCTCGATAAGTGGTATTCACAACATATTCGCAATGAAATTGATTTTGTTTATAATGAAATCAAAAAAATTCAGAATTCAGAAACAAAAGAAATAATGTGCTTAATTCTAAGTAGGACTGCAAGAAGTTGCAGGGCTACTACTCATGCTGATTTAGCTACATTATTGGAACCCATTACAACTACATATTACTGCAGTAAACACGGTAAAATATGTAAACCATTATTTTCAATAATGAAATGGTGGAACACGTATTCAAAAGACACACTATCAAGACTTAAGCAATACGACAAACTCAAAAAAAATACATTTCATACTTGTTTAACAGGTGATAGCAGAAATATTGATATCATTGAGCAACTTAGCAGCACTAATCCTGAATTTGCTAAGTTAATTGTCAAACAAAAAATTAAAGGAATCTTTTCATCGCCTCCATATGTTGGTCTGATAGATTATCATGAGCAACATGCATATGCCTATGATTTATTTGGATTTGAAAGAAAGGATGAACTTGAAATTGGCCCACTATACAAGGGACAGGGTACAGAAGCAAAACAAAGCTATATACAAGGAATTTCAGACGTTTTGAATAATTGTAAAAAATATCTTGCAGATGATTATGATATTTTTTTAGTAGCTAACGATAAATACAATATGTATCCTACAATTGCAGAGAAATCTGGAATGAAAATCGTTAATCAATTTAAAAGACCTGTTCTAAACAGAACAGAGAAAGATAAAGGAGCTTATTCTGAGATAATATTTCACTTAAAAAACAATAAATGCCACTAACTAATCAGCAAAAAGAAAAAATATCAATAGAAGTAATTAAAACATTAGTGACCAGGTTTGAAAGTTTTCCGGAAGATGCTTCAAATAATCGTAATGCACCTTTTCACGAAGCGTTTCTTAATGCTTTTTCAGACAAGCTTGATAATAAAGTATCTGATATTCCGTTTTTTATTAGTCTCAGTAGCTGGCTTCACGGTTTAAACACAACACTTGGTCAAACTTTTTTTGAAAATGTAGCACATCACCTATGCAGTGGTGAAAAAAGAGAATATACATCCAAAAAATTAGGCAATTTGCAAATACTTCAAACTCAAAAAAATAATATTAATACTATTATAACAAATTTAAGTAATTCTACTGTGCCCCCAAATTTGGATAATGAAAATAGCTTAATTTTTAAGAATGATAGTGATGACTCATCAGAGTTAGTAAACGCTATTGATTTTTCAGCAGATGTTTTCATTGAAGACAACAATTCTATTACTGCAATTGAAATAAAGTCTGTTAAACCCAATTCGGGTGAAATGCGCGGAGAAAAACAAAAAATTCTTGAAGGAAAAGCTGCATTGTACAGAAAATTTCCAGGTAAACAAATAAACTTCTTCATTGGTTTTCCATTTGATCCTACTGTAAATCCGGCCAGAGAGTCTGTCACCAGTTTTAATAAAACAAGGTTCTTGGATTCAATTATTAATATGACAAAATATTTTGCGCCAAATGAAACATTAGTTGCTAGCGAATTATGGAATATACTTTCAGAACAGCAAAATACAATGGAAGATATTTTAGCAATTATAAATTCAATTTCTACCACCTCATTCCTGGATAAATTTCAACTTTTATGTGACAATACAAAAAGGTTGACTACTGAGTATAGAAATCAGCTGGCAGAATGGAACTTAATCTCAGAAATTGAATTAATTGACAATAACGATTTAATTATTCAAGCTATTGACAGCGACAGAGCATTAATACGAACATTCAACAAAACCGCATTTGACAATAAAGGAAATTATAATTCAGAGAGATATTCAACTTTGGAGAAATATATAAATACAAATCATAGTTAATTTTTATAACATTGTTATAAGAAGCTTTTTATTAAAAATTTTGTAATATTATTTATACTATTTATCTTTGCAACCCCTTAAAGAAAGGTCTGTTCTTATAGTTTTATGAGTTAATCGGGGTGTGGCGCAGTTGGCTAGCGCACCTGCTTTGGGAGCAGGGGGTCCTCCGTTCGAGTCGGAGTACCCCGACAAAAAGCCTGCAAAAACATTTGCAGGCTTTTTTGTTAACGGTATCTGGATAAATGACTAATTTTGCTCAACTTGAACTTTTACAAAAATGACCTGGTACAGGAAAAATATCATAATAATCCTCTTTATCTTTCTGTCAATTAACAGTTTTTCGAAGGAGGTAAACAGAATTATTTCACTTGCACCCTCCATCACCAACATGATCTATCTATTAGAAGCACAAGATAAACTCGTCGGATGCACAAACTATTGCCTTGAAGGTGTAAAGGATGGGAAGAATATAGTAGCCAATGCCATAGACGTAAATGTTGAAAAGGTATTTCTTTTGAAACCCGATATAGTTTTCACGGCAGGTCTGACTAAACCCTCCACTGTTGAAGCATTGAGAAAACTGAATATCAATATCCAGATATTTCAAAGTGCCAAAACATATGATGAAATATGCGAGCAGTTTATCACAATAGCCAGGTATACTGGTAAGGAACAGCTTGCAAAAAAAATAATTACAGCGCAAAAAAATAGACTTGACAGTATTAAACAATCCATTCCAAAAGGGAAAAAACCCAAAATATTCATTGAACTGGGAGCAAAACCACTTTTTACTGCAGTGCCCAATACTTTTATGGATGACTTCATAACTCAGGCAGGAGGTGTAAATATCGCTACAGATATAAATACCGGTGCAATAACTCGTGAAAATGTAATATTGAAAGATCCGGACGCTATTGTAATTGTAACCATGGGAATAGTGGGCGAAGAAGAAAAAGAGGTGTGGAAAAGATATAAGCAACTTTCTGCTGCCAGGAAAGGGAAAATATTCACAATTGACCCCTACAAGTCTTGCGGCCCAAATCCCGTAACTTTTGTAGACGTTGTTGAGGAACTTGTTACAAAACTTTACAAATGAACAGTTCTAAGTATATTAAATGGGGACTTTGGCTTATTACATTTGTGCTGATTGCAGCAATGACAGTAATATACTCTCTTGCAAAAGGAGAGATCGATATTCCTTTGTCAAAAATCTACGACATTCTAATTAATCGAAATAGCGATCTTGAATATACAGTTTTAAAGGAAATTAGACTGCCTAGAATTATTCTCGGACTTTCTGTAGGCGGAGCATTAAGCCTCGCCGGTGTAATACTACAAGGAATATATCGTAATCCTCTGGTTGAACCGTATACTTTAGGGATTTCAGGTGGAGCTGCCCTTGGAGTTGCATTCGCAATAGTCGCCGGTTTTAATTTCTCTATTGGGTCTCTTATGCTTCCTGCATCTGGTTTCATTGGCGCTTTAATTACCGTCTTTCTTGTCTATATTTTAAGTGTTAGAAAAGGTAAAATTCACACTCAAAATATGCTCCTGATTGGTGTAATGGTCAGTTTTATAGCCTCTTCAGCAATTATGTTTATTATGGCAACAACTACCAACGAAAATCTGCATAATATAGTCTTTTGGGTAATGGGTTCTCTAGATGAAACAAACAAGGATTTAATAAAGGTGGCTGTAATAGTTTCTATTCTTTGCCTTTTAATCTCCTATATTTTTATTGATCCTCTCAATGCTCTACGACTAGGAGAAGATAAAGCACGTCACTTGGGTATTAATACAGATCTCTCAATTAAACTCCTGTTTATTATCTCCTCTCTTCTTACAGGCATGTGTGTCTCAATAGCCGGTGTTATAGGTTTTGTTGGATTGATAATACCTCAATTCATGAGGCTTATTGTTGGCTCTGATTTCAGAATATTACTAATCAGCTCATTTCTTACTGGAGGAGGATTTATAGTTTTTTGCGATACCATTGCACGTACAATTGTTGCTCCTAATGAATTGCCGGTAGGAGTTATCACCGGTATTATTGGCGGAATATCTTTTATTGCTATATTGATTAATCTCGGCAAAAGCACGAAACATATATGATCTCTTAAGAAAATGGATAACTTTTTTGTGATAGATAATATTTCGTGTGGATACGGAAACAAATTCAAAATATCTGAAATAAGTATCAGCGTGAATCAAGGAAACTTTCTTGGAATCATTGGCCCTAATGGATCCGGAAAAACAACACTCTTCAGAGCAATAACTGGAGACTTGAAGATAGAAAGTGGCACAATCAGATTAAATGGGAAGAACCTTAAAAAATTCTCCCAGAAAGAAAGAGCTCAAAATATAGCAATCGTAACTCAGGATATTGAAAGTCCTGACATAACAGTCGAAGATTATGTGTTAATGGGAAGATTGCCTTTTCACAAGGGCTATCAGTTTTTTGAAAGCAAGGAGGATATGAGAATAGCCGAGAAATATATGACAATGACAGCTGTTCATAAAATGAAAAGCAAATATCTCTCTCAACTAAGTGGTGGAGAGAGACAAATGGTTGCGATTACAAGGGCACTTGTACAGGAACCCAAACTTCTTTTGCTTGATGAACCGACATCTCATCTTGATATTGCCCTGCAAGTCCAAATTCTGAATCTTGTTCAACAGCTTAATGCAGAATTGGGATTGACCGTTATGATGATTATTCACGATCTAAATCTGGCCGGAGAGTATTGTGACGAACTTATTATGATGAGTAATGGTAAAATAAAGGATAAAGGTTCACCTGAGAAAGTGCTTACTTATTCAAATATTGAAGATGTATATGGTACCGTTGTATTTACTCAGCCCAATCCGTTATCAGGAAGACCTGCAATTTTTCTGGTCTCAAAAAGAATACTTAATAGTATAAACAGCATTAAATGAGAGTCGATATTTATATTAACCCTGAATTCAGTTTACTGACACGTTTTGTTGAAGAACTGCCGGATAACTTTGATAATATTGGAGGCATAATTCACTCTGGAAGAAATCAAATCCGCATGGTAGAAACAAATGGGGAAAAACTCGTTATAAAATATTTCAAAAAAATCACGCTTTTCAACAAATTTATATATGGAAATGTGCGAAAAAGCAAAGCTAAAAGATCTTTTGAAAATTCAGCAACTCTCTTGAAAAATGGGATAGGAACTCCGAAACCAGTTGCATATATTGATACTTTCAGTCATCTTCTTCTTAAGAAAAGTTTTTATGTCTGCCTGTATACAGATTACACAGATATAAAAAATTTACTTGGTCTACCACTATCTGAGGCCGAAAACGGAATAAGAGCTTTTGCACGACTTTCGGGAAAGATGCATTATTCAGGAATCTTTCATGGAGATTTTAATACAAGCAATGTCCTCTTCAAGGTAATTGATGGAAATTATGATTTCTGCCTGATTGACAATAACAGAATGAAATTTAAGAGATTCACATTAAAGTCAGGCGCAAAGAACTTCAAAAGAATGAGGCTTTCTGTTGAGCAAACGGCCATTGTTGGAAGTGAGTATTCAAGAATGTATGGATACAGTGAGAGACTTTTTGTTATAAAAATGCTTTGGTATAGATCACTTTTCGTATTTAGAGAAAATTTTAAAGTTAAAATCAAAAAAATGTTTCATAAAATACTTAAGAAATAAGTAAATTGCTAAGAGCAGCTTTTTAAATATAAATTATTATTAACTTTGAAACCAAAAATCGTGAAAGCTGCCATGGTACTTGGATGATCTTAATTACAATATGTTATCATTTCACATATTGGTATAATTTTAACCTAATATTAACCCAAAATATATTCTAAAAGTGAAAAAATTACTTGTTCTAACGTTTTTATCCATTTGGATAATCTCCCCACAAGCGTTTGCTCAAGGGCAACAAAAGTTTACTCTTGAAGGGAAAATTACTCTTTATGGTACAGAGGAACCTATCCCTTATGCGAACGTGCTCATAAAAGAGCTAAATGTATGGGGCACCTCTGACGTCAACGGTGTATTCAAAGTTACCGGAATAATACCTGGAACTTATACACTTGAATCCAGTTGCCTTGGTTATCAAAAAGTCTCTTTACCCATTACTGTTACAAGAAATATAAAGGACTTTAAGATTCAACTAAAGGAAGAGAATCTTACTCTGGAAGATGTTGTAGTAACTGCTACAGTAGGTAGTTCCTTAAATTCATCCTCCAGAATTGAAAAAAGTGCCATAGAACACGTTCAAGCTTCCAGTCTGGCAGGAATAATGCAACTAGTGCCCGGCAATGTGACAGTCAATCCAGATCTCACCAATGCCAATGGCGTAACAATCAGAACGATAGGTAAGGTTACTACAGGTACCGGCGGGGACATTAACGGAAATAACCAGAGAGGTGTAGGACTTATGATTAATGGTGCCAGAATTTCTTCAGATGCAAAAATTGCAAAAACCGGATCAACAAATCTCACAGAACAAATTGATTATCGTAATTTCTCAACCGAAAATATTGAGTCTGTAGAAGTACTAAAAGGAGTGCTTTCTGCCGAATACGGAGATGTTACTTCCGGAGCAATCATCGTCAAAACTAAAACAGGTTATACTCCTTATGAAGTAAGAGTAAAGACAGATCCACACACAAAGGCATTTGCATTTGGAAAAGGATTTTCTCTTGGGAAAAAAGCTGGAACTCTTAATATTGATGCCGACTATGCCAGAGCTTTTTCCGATTGGGCATCACCAGTAAAAATATTCGACAGAACCACATTAAATTTAACATACTCAAACATTTTTAATACTTCCAAGACTCCATTGAAGTTTAATGCAAGTGTAAGTGGTTTTATCTCTGGCAACAATGTCAAGGCAGATCCTGATGTATCCTCTCTTGACTTTTCAAAATACCGTAATAATAATCTGACCCTGTCACTTTATGGAAGCTGGATGCTTAACAAATCCTGGATTTCTTCTCTTGATTACAATCTATCCGGTTCCTATGAGAAGGACACAGAACATGAATATGTGGTAAGTACACAACTTCCATTGCCATCTACCATAACAAAAACAGAGGGAATTACTCTTGGATATTTTACAAGTACTACAGACCCTCGTGACAGGAGAGCTGAAGATATTCCTATATACATGAATGCCAAAGTTACCGGCAATCTCAACAAAAGATTTAGTGGGGACATCCTTTCAAAAACAAAAATTGGATTTGAAGTAAGTACCAAAGGTAATGAAGGACGTGGCGAGTATTATACAAGTAATCCTCCTCAATATTTCAGAGAGAGAAAATACTCCGATATACCTTATATGACAGACCTGAACATTTTCCTTGAAGAGAAACTTACAGTACCTATTGGTAAAACTTCATTTGAACTGAGTGCAGGTGGCCGTTTCACTAAAATGTTCATCGAGGGATATGATTATAATCCCACAATAGATCCTCGTTTTAATGCCAAGTACAAATTAATCGATAATAGGAAAAAAGATGGGTTCATAAGATCACTTGCACTTCGTGGTGGATGGGGTATAATGCAAAAATTGCCTTCAATATCCATACTTTATCCTGCTCCAAGTTACCTTGACAACTGTCTTTTCCAATATAGAAATACTACAACCGGCGAGTCTCTCGCTGTTATCCAGACAAGCGTAATTGACGAGAAACTTTCCTATAATCTGAAACCGGCAAAGACAAGGAATGCAGAGTTTGGTATTGACTTAAACCTGCTTGGCATAGATGCCCAAATCACTTACTTTAATGAACATTTGACCGACGGTATTTCCTCAAACCATTTTTATGTACCTCAAACATATGACTACTACAATACAGTTACAAGTCTTACAGCATCGCCTAAATTTGAGAATGGAAGAGTTTGGGTTAAAAATGCACAGGGCATATATGAGCAACTTGGCTATAAGACCAATACCGAGTACAAGTCTTATTCGAGACCAGACAATCGAGCCAAATCAAATAAATGGGGTATAGAATATGATATTAATTTCGGTAAGATTAGTGCCTTAAACACCTCTGTTATTGTAAATGGATCCTATATAAGAACAGAGAATAGCTATGATGGTCTTTACTATTCTTATAGCAACTCCTCTGACCCAATCGTTCCTTCTCAAAAATTAGAGTATGTTGGCATATGGGGTGGTGATGATATTATGACTAATGGTACTGGCAGTGAGAGATTTTCAACCAATATCAGCCTCATTACTCACATTCCTTCAATTAGAATGATTATTTCTTTTGTTACACAATGTATTTGGGTATACAATACTTGGAATCTTTTTGACGAAGGGAACATATATTCAATTGATGCAAATGGTAATCGTGTTTTTGGAGACTACAGCAATAAGAACAACACTGTCATCCTTTATCGTGATCCTCTGTATTACATGGATTTTGCCGGAAATGTCAAACCATTCAGTGACTATTACACTACAACTGATCCAAATTTGAAGACACGACTTGGAATGCTGAGGAAAGCCACAGATTTAAGTTATTATTTTAATAAACAGGGTTATAAGCCATTTTTCATGGCAAATATCCGAGTTACCAAGGAAATAGGCAAACTTGCCTCACTATCCTTCTATGCCAATAACTTCACAAATTCAACACCAATAATGAAAGACAAGGCAAGACCTAATGCGGTCGGAACAAGAGTAAATCCAAATATATATTTCGGTGCTGAATTAAAATTAACCTTCTAATTGACAATTGACATGAAAAATATAAAAACTCTTATACTCCTGATTGCATCCGGCATATATGTCAGCGGATGTATGAAAGATCTGAAAAACGATGATTTTTCTGATGATGCAATCAGCTCAACAATAACATTGACTGTGAAGATGCCTACAGGATATAATTATCCGACAGAAGGGCTTCCTGTATATTTCGTTGATCCAAGTTCAGGCCTTAAATTCTGTGATACTACAGATGCTGCCGGTGTGGCAACCATAAGAGTTCCTCACGGTGCTTATGTTGCAACTACTGAAACCAAACACAGTGCCTCTGGTGGAATTGTTTATATTTTTAACGGAACTTCCGAAAAAATAAGAGTAACACCAAAGGATCCGAAAAATGTTTCATCAACACTCAATCTCAATGTTTCCAAAGCCGGTCAGATTGTGATAAAAGAGTTCTACTACGGTGGATGTATGAATCCTGCCACAGGAAAGAGTTATTCAAATGATAAGTATTTTATTCTTTACAATAACTCTGGAGAGGTTGCCTACCTCGACTCACTGTGTTTAGGTGTTGTAGATCCATATAACGCTCCTACAAGTGGTAAAGTTTCTAACTGGGTAAAGCCTGGCACAACAGAGCTTAGAGATTCCGTTCCAGTAACTACTATGGCATGGATGTTCCCTGGCACCGGCACATCACATCCACTTCAGCCTGGAGAACAGGTGGTTGTCTCACTAAATGCAATAGATCATACTACCGCTTGTGCGACTTCTGTCAATTTAGGGAAACCTGGCTACTGGGCTGCTTATGATCCTGTACTCACCACACTGCAAACTACACCAAATGCCGGAGTTAATCTTTTGGTAGGATATTGGAAGGTTGGAACTTCAAAAGCTTGGACTATTTCTGCACTTAGTCCTGCAATAATTCTATATACCATGGGCGGAAAAACTCCCGAACGATTTGTGGCAGACACATATACCTGGAATCCTGGATATGCAACTAACAGAAACTTTGACTGTTTGATGGTGGACAAGAATCTTGTAATTGACGGCTTAGAGTGTTTCCGTGAATCAACAGATTCCAAGAGATTAAGGCCGGAAATTGACAATGGATATACCAAGACTGATGGCTCCGGCCAAGGACAGAGCGTTCATCGCAAAATAGATGCTCAAGCTACAATAGCTGCAGGAGGCAGAATTGTATATATGGACACAAATAACTCGTCCAACGATTTTGAAAAGAGGGCAACAGCCTCCCTGGTTGGTGTAAATTAAACTAAAGAAGATGAAAAATAAATTAATATATACATTAGCAATTGTGGCCATCGCTTTTAATTCAGAAACGCTTTTGGCACAGAAAAACAAGGTATCGGACAAATGCCTGTATTACTTTGACAAGTTGGAAAAGAGTGCACCATGGATAGTATCTGAAAATGGTGCAGGACTTGTTTTCAATTCTGCACAGAATTTCTCCTCTTTTGGAGCTTTTTACGGTTATGAAAACGGAGATTACAAAAATTACTATGACCCTTCTGAATATAACACTTTTGGAATTTCAACAAAATCATATGTTAAAGCTAAAGGGGTATATTACTTTGGTGAACTTATTTATGATTACGGAATAAAACAAAATCAGGGATGGTTGGGGACAATCTATCCAAATACAACCAATAATCCCATTGTTGACTCAATCCCAGGAAAAGTACTCAGAGAAGATTATTACCTAAATGCAAAGATTGGTTATCCTCTTTCAGATCAACTCTCTATCGGCTTGGGAGTAAATTATCATACTGCAACTGCAGCAAAGAGAACAGATGGTAGGAATAAAAATACTCTTTCCAGTTTTAACATATCTCCAGGAGTTGTTTTTAGCAAAGGAATACTTAATATCGGCTTTAATTTATCATATAAACATGATGTAGAGAGAGTCGAATATGAATATCTTGGTGATGAAACAGGCAAGGCCATCTATTATATGGAAGGGCTGTTTTTCTACACCAAAACAGGCATTACTAATTCAACTACTCTTAATAGAGGATATTTTAAAGATTCCTTCGGAGGTGCACTGCAAGTTGAATTGAGAAAGAATAACGTAAAATTCTTCAATCAAATTAAAGTAGACTATAATAACGAAGATGATTTTGAGGATAAAAACCTTTTGAAAAGATATGCTTATACTGACGGATTAAAGTACGACTATTCAGGAACTCTGTCTATAATTACAAAAGCTGTTGATCACTATCTGAAGATTGACTTTACAAATGACCAGCAATTCAGTTACAACGTCACCACCAATTATGAACTAGTTCCAAATGAGATTAATACATGGAATTACTTTGAATATGGCAAGACTCTCAGATATATGGTTGACGACACAAGATACGGGGCTGAATATAAGGGATATCTAAAGCGTCAGGATGGCTGCAAGTGGAATTTTTCATGGATTTTCACATTAGGTGCTAATTACAATAAAGTAAAAAAGGATTATAAAATCTATCCTGCCAGCTACCATCAAGATTATGAAAACACTACAGTATACGCAGATATATTGAAAAACTTTAGAATCAGAGATATAGCTCTGATAGATGTAGATGTTGCAGGAAGTTATGTCAATGGGGATGGGACAATGCTTGAAGAGAATAAACCGATCACAGAAGGAACTCTGTTGCTAAATAATTCACTTCTCAAACACGACTTTGCATACAGAACAGCAGACAGAGCAAAAATTGGCGGAGGAATCAAGTACACTCATATACTTAATGCAACAAAGGGTGTGACTGCCTTTTGCAAGGCTTCATACACATATCAATATTTAATTGATGACGGTGGACTTGACAATGTCCTCGATGGAGTTCTGCCTGGAACATGTAAATCGTTTGTAAATGTAAGCATCGGACTTAATTTCTAATACTTATCTTATAATAAATGAAGAGGCTGTCTAAAAAATAGGCAGCCTCTTTGTTTATCAGGCACTGCTGTTTTTTAACACCCTCTTTAATTTAATTTCAACTTGAAATCAAACTTTCCCGCCAAAATTTTTCATAAACTGCACCCTTTCAAACTCCCTCGGATTTTCTATATTAGAATAATTCAACATCCCTCTAAAATCCCTGATGCTGTTAAAACCATGTTTTTCCATAAATAAAAGTATTTCCTGGTTTACGTCAGAAATAGCCTCTGCACCTCTTTTGTAAAGAGCAGTACACATCTGCACAGCTGAAGCCCCAGCAAGAATTTGTTTAATCGCTGTTTCTCCGGTATGAATTCCTGTACTTGCGGCAAGATCTATCCCGGGAACAAGTGCAGATGCAATTCCCATCCATCGTAGTTCTCGTAAAGACTCTGACTCATTTGAAAACGCATCAGCAGGAATAATTTTTAGTTTGCTAATATCTATGTCTGGAGAATAAAACCTGTTAAACATCACTACTCCCTTTGCACCATAAGCCTTAAGATTATAGACAAAGCCAGGGAGATTCGTTACATATCCTGCAATTTTCACAGCAACAGGAATCTTAATCATCCTTGTAACATTCCCCACAACCTCAAGATACTCCTTTTCAATATCTGTAGAAGTTTTATGTACATTCAAAGGTAAAGAATAGATATTAAGTTCAAGACCATCAACGCCTGTTTGTTCTATCTCTTTGGCATAGGATACCCACTCACCTTTTGAGTAACAGCTTATACTCGCAATAACAGGAGTAGAAATCCTCGACTTGATCTCTTTAAGAAGATTCAAATATTTCTCAATTGAATATTGACGAATGTAATGATGCAGATAATCTGCAGACTCAGGATAATCGTTGCTGCGAGATTTAAGAAAGTCTGCCTCGTTGACAATCTGCTCTTCAAAGAGAGATTTAACAACAATTGCTCCTACTCCCGCCCTTTCAAAAGATTCAATTTTGTCCAACTGCGTAGTCAAACCTGAACTCGCTGCAATAACAGGTGACCTCAAAGACAACCCCATATAATTTACTGAAATATTTTCCATAATTTTCAGATTTAAATTGTTTCCAAAACTTTTCTAAGACTGACCTTTTCTGCGACAGTATTTCTTAGTTTAGAAATTTCAATTCTCTCCTGCTCCATCGAGTCTCGATACCGAAGGGTTACTGTATTATCTTCCAGACTCTGGTGATCTACTGTTATACAGAATGGCGTACCAATTGCATCCTGGCGGCGGTAACGTCTCCCTATACTGTCCTTCTCGTCATATTGACAACTGAAATCAAATTTCAGATCGTTCATAATTTCCTTCGCCATTTCAGGTAATCCGTCTTTTTTAATCAAAGGCAAAACTGCAATTTTAACCGGTGCAAGAAATGCGGGAAATCTCAAAACAACTCTCTCCTCACCATCCTCAAGCTTCTCCTCACTATAACATGACGAATAAATAGCAAGAAATGCCCGGTCAAGTCCAATTGATGTTTCAATTACATAAGGCACAAAACTTTCACCTGTCTCTGGGTCAAAGTACTGAATTTTTTTCCCTGAATATTTTTGATGCTGACTCAAATCAAAGTCTGTACGTGAATGGATGCCTTCAAGTTCCTTGAAACCAAAAGGAAAATTAAATTCAATATCTGTGGCCGCATTTGCGTAATGAGCCAGTTTTTCGTGATCATGAAAACGATATTTATCTTCTCCTAAACCAGTCGCTTTATGCCATTTAAGACGTTTTTCCTTCCAGAATTTAAACCACTCCAATTCTTCCCCCGGTCGAACAAAAAATTGCATCTCCATCTGTTCAAACTCCCTCATTCTGAAAATAAACTGTCTTGCCACAATTTCGTTTCTGAAAGCTTTGCCTGTTTGAGCAATTCCAAAGGGAATCTTAAGCCTCGAGGTCTTTTGAACATTGAGAAAATTTACAAAAATACCCTGAGCCGTCTCTGGTCTAAGATAAATAACGTTAGTGTCATCATTCACATTCCCAAGTTGAGTAGAAAACATTAAATTAAATTGACGAACATCTGTCCAGTTTTTTGTCCCTGAAACAGGACAAACGATTTCACAATCAAGTATTAGCTGTTTGAGAGCGACTAGATCATTGGCTCTTAGCGCATCGTTCATCCTTTTGGATACTTCATCAATTTTAGTCCTGTGTCTTAGCATATTCGGATTGGTTGATATAAACTTTGACTCATCAAAAGATTCTCCAAATTTCTTTCGACCCTTCTCTACTTCCTTCTCTATTTTTTCTTCAAGCTTGGCAATATAATCTTCCAAAAGGGTATCTGCACGATATCTTTTTTTTGAATCCTTATTGTCAATTAATGGATCATTAAAAGCTCCTATGTGTCCAGATGCCTCCCAGATTTTTGGATGCATAAATATCGCAGAATCTATTCCAACAATGTTTTCATTGAGGCGAACCATCGCACTCCACCAGTAATTTCTGATATTATTCTTAAGTTCAATACCAAGAGGACCATAATCATAAACAGCACTCAATCCATCATAAATTTCACTTGACTGAAAAATAAATCCATACTCTTTGGCATGAGCTACAAGGCTCTTAAATAAATCCTCTTGTGTCATCTTGTTAATTTGTCAATTTTGTAACTTACAAAATTAGTGCAATTTTAGGATTTTTAATAATTTTGAAACTTCTTTGAAATTTTATACCTCATGAAAAGACTTATTCTTTTATTATTAGCCATCCTTTCTATCAACTTAATTGATGCTCAAACTTCTACAACGACATGGACATTTTCTCAAAAAGACAATGGAGATGGTACTATTGATTTAATTTTTAAGGCAGAAGTTGCACCGCCATGGTATATCTACAGCAGTACCCCTGTTCCCAAAGGCCCTATGCCCACAAAATTTGAGGTTAATGAGATGAAAGGATTTGAGATTGTAGGTTCAATGAGAGATAGTGAAGAAGGCGAAACCAAGTTTGACAAGGCGTTCAAAGTAGATGTAAAGGTCTTTCATGACACTGCAACATTTATTCAGACAATCAGAAAGCTTACAGATTCAACAATTGTTGTAAGCGGACTCCTGTCATGGCAAACATGTAATGGAAAGGAGTGTCTGATAGATGAAACTGACGTTAAATTTGAGATAAAAGGGGTAGAACCATCTCCAGAGCCCCCTGTAAAAAGCAATGATGAAAGCATTTGGATGTTTCTTTTAATTGCATTTGCTGCTGGACTTGGGGGAGTTTTTACTCCATGCGTATTCCCTATGATTCCTATGACTGTGGGATTTTTCATTAGTGGTTCCGGTAATCGAAAAACAGGTATAATTAAAGGAATAACTTTTGGACTTTCGGTAACGCTTATATATACACTTGTAGGGCTTATTGTAGCTGCATTTCAAAGTACTGACACAACAGATGTCCTTGGAACTCACTGGATTCCTAATGCACTTTTTGCCCTCCTTTTTATCATTTTTGCCATCTCATTTTTAGGGGCATTTGAAATAACCTTGCCGGGCGGTCTTGCTAATAAAGCTGATGCAAACGCTGATAAAGGTGGAATTATTGCCTCATTTTTTGTGGCTCTCGCTATGGTTATCGTCTCTTTTTCCTGCACAGGACCATTTGTGGGATCTATACTAGCAGCTGCTGTATCAAGTGGAGTTACTCTTAAGCCGATACTCGGGATGTTTGTGTTTGGACTTGCTTTTTCCCTGCCATTTGTAGTATTCTCTTTTTCCCCTGCTTTAATGAAAAAGATGCCTAAATCTGGAGGTTGGTTAAATATGGTTAAAGTTATATTCGCTTTTATTTTGCTTGCCTTTAGCATGAAATATCTCTCAGCTGTGGATGCCTGGTTTGGATGGGGAATAATTTCAAGGCCACTGGTGATATCAGTATGGATTGTTATTGCAGCTCTGCTGGGATTTTATCTGCTCGGTAAGATAAAAACTCCGCATGATTCAGAAGTTACACATGTAGGTGCAGGAAGAATGATTTCTGCAATTATCTCCTTCACTTTTGCAATTTTCTTAATTCCCGGACTTCTGGGTGCTCCACTGACTTACTTGTCTGCTTTACTTCCTCCTCCAAGTGCAAATACATTTACAATATATGCCTCTACTGCTCGAAATGAATCTTTTCAGGCTTTTACAAAAGAACATGATGTTAATATTGGCGGGAGTGGCCCATGTGAACCTGTAAAATACGCAGATACTGAACATCCGGCGCCATATGGATTAACTGCCTATTATGACATATCTCAGGCTATCGAATGCTCTAAAAGTTTAAAAAAACCAGTATTGCTTGCATTTAAGTCAGCAACATGCAGTGGTTGCAAACTTATGGAAGCAACTGTATGGAGCGATCCAGAAGTCCAAAAAATTCTCAGAGAAGATCTTGTTCTTGCCACTCTGTACATTGACAATAAAACTGAACTTCCTAAAGAAGAACAAGTCGTATCAAAAATTGATGGGAAAGTCAAAAATACACTTGGCAGAAAAATAAGGGACTATCAAGTGTCACATTTTGGAGTTGCATCACAACCTTATTACGTAATTGTAGATCAAAATGAAATTTCTCTTGTTCAGCCTATAGGCGAATGCTCTAAAGAGGAATTCCTGAGTTTTCTCAAAAATGGGGTTGAAAAATACAGATCAAATAACCTCAAATAACTGATCTAAAGGCTTTCTAACTTTTTTGAGAAATTGATGCCTATCTTGAGGTGATCTATAACCGACTGCTCCTATACATGCAGCAGTAAGGCCTTTCTGTCTGAGTTCCAAAATATCATCAAATTGAGATTTGTCAAAACCCTCCATAGGACAAATGTCAATATGCTGTTCAGAGGCAGCACAAATAAGTGCTCCAAGCGCTATATAAGCCTGCTTTGCTGTCCAGTTTGAAAGTTGCTCCGGAGTCATCGCCCCTATCATACCGTTAAGCATATCTCTGTATGTATCAGAACTGCCCTCGGGATAATTATTAATTTCGGCACTTAGTCTCAAAAATGATTCGACTTTATCGGGCCCATATTCTGTGAAGTTTGCAAAAATAAAGAGATGCGAGGCTTCAGTAATTGCGGGTTGTCCAAAAGCAGCCTCACTAAGCTTTTTTCTAATCTCAGGGTCTTCTACAATAAGTGCTTTATATGGTTGTAATCCGTATGAAGACGGTATCAAACTCACTGCCTGTTTCAAATACTCTATTTGCTCTTCATTTAGCTTTTTATCTGTATCAAATCGCTTTGTTGCATAACGCCACTGTAATCCTTCTATAATATTCATTTCTCAATTTTTTTAGTCTTTTGTTAATTTAATAATACATAAAACAAACAAATCTGATATTGGTTCTATAGCGGTTAAATTTCATGACAAAACAGTCTCAATTCAGACTTGTCAGGGCAACTCTCAACAAGTTCTCTTATTGTTTTATTTAAGACAGGATGAATATAATGGGGAGAAATATCAAGAACCGGTAAAAGAACGAATCTTCTTAAATGAGCAAAAGGGTGAGGAATTATAAGCCGCGCTTGATCAAGCACTCTATCACCAAAAAAAATTATATCTATATCTATAACCCGGGATTCATAATCAGAAGCATTACTCTTTCTCACTCTCCCGAGCTCTTTTTCGATAATATTTAATTCATCCAGCAACTCGATTGGAGACAAATCCGTTTCAAGCAGCATTGCAATATTAAGAAACCAGACCGTTGAATTAAAACCCCATGGCTCACTCTCGTAAATCTGAGAAATTTTAGGAGTTTTATAAATACAATCACCAATTCTATCAATTGCACTTCTTAAGTATTTCAATCTGTCTCCTTTATTACTGCCAAGTGACAGTATTACTTTTTCCATCTTTTAAAGAAAACCTAATTCGAGTTGAGCTTCCTGACTCATTCTACTTTTGTCCCAAGGTGGATCAAAAACCAATTCAATAGCGACATCGGTAACAGAAGGAACATCCATTACAGCATCATGAATGTCTTGTAGAAGATCATCCATTATAGGACAATTGGGAGCAGTAAGCGTCATCTTTATAAAAACCTTACCATTGTCATCGACTTTTAAATCATAAATCAATCCAAGGTCATAAACGTTGACAGGTATCTCAGGATCATATACCTGTTTGAGTGCTAATACAATATTCTTTTCAACTGAAGTGTCTGCCATAGTAAAAATCATTTATTGGCCGAAAAGGCGAGTGCATATAGTTTAATTTGCTTTATCATAGATACCAAACCATTGGACCGTGTTGGTGAAAGGTTGTCCTGCAGACCAATCTCTTTAATAAAATTAAGATCCGCATCCAGAATTTCTTGTGGCGTTCTTCCAGAAAAAACTCTTATCAGAAGAGATATAATTCCCTTAGTAATAATAGCATCACTATCTGCTGTGAAATAAATTTTTCCATCTACATAATCAGCTGCCAGCCAAACTTTTGATTGGCAACCTCTTATTAAGTTTTCATCTATTTTTTTCTTCTCATCTATTAAGGGAAGTGACTTGCCAAGTTCAATCAAGTACTCATATTTATCCAACCAGTCAGTAAAGACAGAAAATTCATCAATTATTTGTTGTTCAACCTCTTTAATTGTCATTTGCCATGCGATTTTATGTTATTCTATTAAGACAACATTCTTATTGCTTTTTGCAATGATTCGATAAAATAATCGACTTCTTCAAGAGTGTTGTAAATTGTCAAAGACGCTCTTAACATTCCGGATACACCAAAATGATCCATTAATGGCTCTGAACACATCATACCCGATCTCAAGGCTATTCCCATTTTATCCATCAGCATAGCCATATCAGTTGGATGAATTCCGGGCACATTGAACGAAAAAAGCGGAACTTTGCTGTCAGATGTACCGTATATTATGAGAGATCCAACAGAAGAAAGACCATTCATCATCCTCTCAACCAACTGTCTTTCATGTTCCTTAACAAATTCTGAGTCGATATTATTAATAAATCTTATTGCTTCCCCGAGACCCGCAGCACCTATAAAGTTGGGAGTACCTGCCTCAAATTTTAAAGGGAGCTCGGCATAAGTTGTCTTTTCAAATGACACTCTGCCCACCATATCTCCACCGCCCATCCAGGGCGGTATTGCATTTAAAAAATCTTTTTTGCCGTACAATATTCCTATGCCTGTTGGTCCAAAAAGCTTATGACCGGAAAATACATAAAAGTCACAGTCAAGCTTCTGTACATCTACATTTAAATGAATAATACCCTGAGCTCCGTCGAGAAGCACGGGAACCCCTGCCTTATGGCAGATTTCAATTAAAGTACTTACTGGATTAACTACACCTAAAACGTTTGAAACGTGAGCAACCGATGCTATCTTGACCTTTCCATCAATCAGGAGAGAATCCAATTGTTCCATCCTCCAGCAGCCGTAATCATCAATAGGAAGGACTCTTAATTCTGCCCCCTGCCTCTCACAAGCCATTTGCCACGGAACAATATTTGAATGATGTTCGCCCTCAGTAATCAAAACAGCATCACCCTTGCCAATAAACGCCTGAGAAAATGAGTTGGCGACAAGATTGACTGAGGCTGTTGTACCTGAAGTAAAGATAATTTCCTCTCTCGATCCCGCATTGATAAATTTACGAATCTCTTCCCTTGAATTTTCATATATTTCAGTAGATCTTGCACTGAGTTCATGCACAGCTCTGTGAATATTACCATTAATGCCTGAATTCATTCTGTTGACAAGTTCAATAACAGAACGAGGCTTCTGAGAGGTAGCTCCATTATCAAAATAAACCAGTGGTTTTCCATTGACACTCTGCTCCAGAGCAGGAAAATTTCTTCTTATATCCAATACATCCTTGATCAACTCCATGACAATCTTTTGGTGCAAAAATAGTAAACAAAGTTTCGATTTATCTTTTAAAAAACATAATTTTGCCCTAAATGTTTACTGAGACGAAATGTTTGACTACATAAAAGGGATAGTTGTTGAGTTAAATCCGACTGAAGTTGTGATTGAAACAAATAATTTTGGCTATAGAATTCTTATCTCTCTCCAGACATTTTCTCAATTGACTCCAGATAAAGAAAGCAAACTTTATTTATATCATCACGTAAGAGAAGACAATGAACTGCTTTACGGCTTTTTTGACAAAGAGGAACGTTATATATTCTCCTTACTTATAAATGTTACAGGCGTTGGTCCAAATACTGCCAAACTGATGCTTTCGTCTCTTTCTACTGAAGAACTTAGAAATGCGATCATTAGCGAGGATGTCAATAAAATTAAAAGTGTAAAAGGGATTGGATTAAAAACAGCTCAGAAAATAGTAATCGACTTAAAAGATAAAATCATTAAAGGAACTCCTTCAGGAAAATCCGGAGCTATTTCGGTGAGTCCTGTCTCCCAAATTCGTGAAGAGGCATCAAGTGCTCTTGTTCTTTTAGGTTTCCCTAAACAGAATGTCGAAAAAGTGATAGACTTGATATTAAAAGAAAATCCTGACCACAAACTTGAAACACTTATAAAAGAAGCATTGAAAAGAGTTTAATCTTTTTGTACATTTGTCACTAATAAACAACAATAAAAGACAATTATGAACATTCCTGCAAATCTTAAGTACAGTAAAGACCACGAATGGGTTAAAGTTGACGGTAATATTGCCACAGTAGGTATTACCGATTTTGCACAAAGTCAGCTTGGAGACGTAGTTTTCGTAGATATCCAGACAGAAGGCGAAACACTTGATGCATTTGAGGTTTTCGGAGCCATAGAGGCAGTTAAAACAGTAGCAGACGCATTGATGCCTGTTTCCGGCAAAATAATTGAGATAAATCCTGAACTGGAAGATGCTCCTGAACTTGTAAACACAGATCCATACGGCAAAGGATGGATGGTTAAGATTGAAATTTCTGACCCATCCGAACTTGACTCTCTTCTCGATGCCGAAGCTTACAAGGCAATTTTGTAGTCAGAATTACCGCAATATGAAACCCACAGTGAATATCTCTGTGGGTTTTTGTTATATTTACACCTGTTAAACAATTAATACGTAGGATTAATGAAACACAGTTTCGGAAGCGATAATCATTCAGGAGCGGCACCTGAAATAATGAAAGCAATAATTGATGCAAATGAAGGTTTCTCAGTGGCTTACGGAGATGATGAAACCACAGCCAATGCAATTAAGATTTTCAAAGAAAAGCTTGGTGAAAATGCTGAGCCATTTTTCGTATTTAATGGAACAGGAGCTAATGTTACCGCATTAAAAACGCTTACACAATCACACAATTCAATTCTCTGCCCGGACACCGCTCATATTAATGTAGACGAATGTGGCGCTCCTGAAAAGGCAACAGGCTGCAAACTTGTTCCACTTCATTCAACTGACGGAAAAATATATCCTGAGGATGTAAGAAAAGAGCTGGTAAATTTTGGAGTTCAACATCACTCACAAGTCAAAGTCTTATCAATTTCACAACCAACAGAGTTAGGAACACTTTACACTCCTGGGGAGATACAGTCTCTTGCTGATTTGATGCATTCACATGACTGTTTTTTGCACATGGATGGATCAAGAATATCTAATGCAGCCGCTGCGCTGGAATTACCTATCAAATCCATCACCGCAGATCTTGGTGTGGATGCTCTTTCCTTTGGAGGCACTAAAAATGGTCTTTTAATAGGTGAAGCCGTAGTTTTCTTCAAAAAAACTTTTGCTGAAGATTTTCCTTTTGTGCGTAAGCAAAATACTCAATTATATTCAAAAAACCGATTTATAGCTGCACAGTTTATTGCTTATCTGAAAGATGATCTAAACTTAAGACTTGCAAGACATTCCAATGAAATGGCAAAATATCTTGAATATAAATTACAAGGCATCGATGAAGTTAAAATCAGCAGGCCAGTAATGACAAATGCAGTCTTTGCAATTATTCCTGAATTTTTATCTGATGATCTCATGTCAAGACACAATTTCAGCATCTGGAATGAGGCTACTAACGAAGTCAGATGGATGTGCTCATTCAACACTGCCAAAGAAGATGTTGACAACTTTGTAAGTGATATTAAAAAATCTATATTAAAATTTAAAGTTTAATCAAAAAAATGTAATACTATTAAATACATGGAAGTAACTAGAACATTCGATTTATTGGAGAGGTTGGTTACACTTTATCCAAAAGATGACATATTCAGCAGAAAACACAATGGTATCTGGATAAACTGTTCTTCTCAAGAATACAAGGAGAAATCGCATATTTTAGCATATGCTTTTCTTGCACTTGGTCTTAAACCATTTGACAAAGTAATAACAATATGCAACAATCGTCAAGAATGGAATTTCATAGATATGGGGCTTTCTCTTGCACATCTTGTTCACGTCCCTGTCTATCCCACACTGGGCACTGATGAATATCAGCATATATTCAAACATAGTGATGCTACGATTATTATAGTCGGGAATGAATCGATTTATAAAAGAATAAGTCCTGTAATTTCATCAATGGATACACCTCCGGATGTCTATTCAATAGATGAAGTACCGGGCATAAAAAATCTTTCTGAACTATATACGCTTGGCACAAATAATTCCCAGAAATACTATTCACAAATAGAAGAAAACAAAAGGACTATTGATGAAAATGATCTGGCAACAATTATCTATACTTCAGGGACAACCGGTACTCCAAAAGGAGTAATGCTTTCACATAAAAATTTGGTTTTCACATTTATTGGTTCAGCAGTACAACAGATAAGGGATCATAATCATAAGATGCTTAGCTTTTTACCCCTTTGCCATGTATATGAAAGAAGCATGAATTATGATTATCAGTATCTCGGCATAAGTACTTATTATGCAGAGAGCTTAGGGACAATCGCCTCCGATCTTGCTGATTGTCACGCAGATGGTTTTTGCGCTGTACCGAGAGTTCTTGAAGTCATGTACAGTAAGTTCGAATCTGCAGGGAAAGATCTTAAAGGTGTTGCAAAACTTGTATATCAATGGGCCTTTAACATTGCAAATAAATATGATTATACCAAGAATGGATTTTTATACAAAACTATGTATGGTTTGGCAGACAAACTTGTTTACAGCAAATGGCGAGAAAAGTTAGGTGGTAAAGAGATGCTTGTCGTTTCAGGCGGATCAGCCATTCAGGAAAAGATTGTACGACTCTTCACAGCTGCAAAAATGTATATATTTGAAGGCTACGGCATGACAGAAACATCCCCTATAATCGCCGTAAATAATCCAAAAGAGATGATTATCAAAATAGGGACTGTTGGTAAACCTACTGTAGGTACAGATTTGAAAATCGCTGAAGATGGAGAGATTTTAACCAGAGGGCCACATGTTATGCTTGGCTACTACAAAGACCCCGAATACACAAAAAGTGTCATTGACGAAGAAGGTTTCTTTCATACTGGAGATATCGGAACAATGGTAGATGGAATATTTTTAAAAATTACTGATAGAAAAAAGGAAATATTCAAATTATCTTCAGGGAAATATATTGCACCTCAAGTGATAGAGACGATGTTGACTGAATCATCATATATTGAAAATTGTATGGTCGTTGGAGAAAATCAAAAATTTGCTACTGCAATAATTGTCCCAAATTTTGAAAATCTCAGATCTTGGGCAGTAAAAAACAAAATATCCTTTTCGACCAATGAAGAGTTGATTAATAGCAGTGAAGTTAAACAAAAAATGAACCAGGAGATTGATATGATTAACAAAAGATTGTCAGACTATGAACAGATAAAAAGAGCCAGAATGGTTAATGATGAATGGACGCCGCTTAACGATATGCTCTCACCTACTCTTAAACTTAAAAGGGCTAAGATTTATCAAAAATATAAGAATATTATTAATGACATCTATAAAATTGAGGTAATTTGATGATCTTCAAAGAAGCGACAAATCAGGATATAAATGGGATTATTAATGTCTGGAAAGCATGTTTTACTGAAGATAATGATTATATTAACAACTATATAAAGTACTGCTTCCCCTATTGCAAAACTTTTTTAGCTCTAACTGATCATAACGAGGTTGCATCTTCTATTACCCTTATTCCGACAAGTGCATTTATACCCGACACACTACATAATCCAACAGAGCTAAAAGGTTATTATTTATATGCCGTCGGCACACTCCCTCAGTTTAGAGGAAATGCAATTTCTCTAAGTTTAATCAATTATGCTATAGAATTATGTAAAGACGAGAGAGTATCATTTGTTATCACCAGGCCATCCAACGATTCTCTATATGGGCTGTACAATAAATTAGGGTTCACCAACACCTTGCATGAAGAACATTTGACAATAGATCTTTATGTCACAAGAAATACTTTTCCATCTAAAATTCAATTGCAAAAATTAAGTGCCGATAAATTATATGAATTAAGACTCCCAAAAAAGGAAAATAGAATCAAAGGTATTCATGACAGTTACTTCAAATGGCCAAAAGAAATCCTTAACTACGCAATTATAGAAGTTGAAGAACGAGAAGGAATATGCTATTTAATTTACTTTGATCACTCAAAAAGAGACTATAGATACGTTTTATCCTATCCGGAAGAAACGTGTCCTAAAACAATTAAGGTTCTGGAAACGAATATTGACGAAACACATTATAATTTGCTATGTGATGTGATACATTGCAAATATCCCCAAGCAGAACAAATTGAAATCATCAGACCCTTGACTTCGCAATCTCAGCATTGCGATATTAAAAAAAGCGGATTATTATTACTTTTAGATAAAGAAATCAATTCTGACTTATTAAACTATTCCATCCTACTCCCACTAGAGTAAAATGTTCCACGAGGAACATATTTCACAAGAATTAAAATTTTATCTTCCAAAATATACAAGCAAAACCGAAATGTCTGCAGGAGAAACGCCTGGTATCCTTGACGCTTGCGAAATGGTCTTGGGCCTAATAAATTCTAATTTTTGTCGAGATTCTATAGAAATAGAATTAAGCCTAGAATAATCAAAATCATCTGGAATATTTAAATTCTCCAATCGCAAAATTTTATCAGCCAACTTTTTCTCGCGCTCAATATAGCCCCTGTATTTGACACTAATTTCAGCAGTAGAAATAAGATTCAATAAGAAGTTACAAAATAATGTTATGTTAGTAACAGTGCATGTTTTATTAAAAGGGAGATCAAACTCATTAAAGAAAAATTGCAAATTTGGTTCAACAATATTGAACAAGGCTGAAATGAAATCATTAATATCATTAAAGTGCTGAATATTATCGCTATACAAATCGATATTATTAAGTGAAGAATCTAACTTATCATAAAAAAGATCAGTAAAAAATTTCAAAAGTGTTCCACGTGGAACAATAAGCAATAATGTTTCTAAATCTAAATATGGCCTTGATAACAACTCGTGAATCGATTTATTTTGAGAAAGATTGTTGCCAGTGTTAATGCGAACTATTGGATTAATACCTTCAGGGGGTATTAATGTGGTTTTTAAAAAAGAAATTAAATTCGAGATTTTAGAGTATTTATATCTAAAAGATTCATATCGCGTTTCAGAAGCTAATCCTAAGTTGTAGGAAAGTTCAGTTAAACGCAAGTCGGCATTATCCTGTCGCAAAAGAGTCCGAAATTCCGCCCTTGAGGTAAACATTCTATAAGGCTCATCTACGCCTTTTGTAACAAGATCATCAATTAAAACACCAATATAGGCTTGGTCTCGGCGTAAAATAAAAGGCTCCTTGCCATTAATTTTTAAATGCGCATTAATTCCAGCCATTAAACCTTGTGCTGCAGCCTCTTCATAACCGGTTGTACCATTAATTTGACCTGCAAAATACAAGTTGCTGATATTTTTTACTTCTAAAGTATGAAAAAGCTGTGTGGGAGGAAAATAATCATATTCAACCGCATATCCGGGACGGTATATAACAGCATTTTTAAAACCTTTGATAGCACGAATAGCTTTATACTGTACATCTAAAGGTAATGAAGATGAAAAACCTTGTAAATAATATTCATTAGTATTCCATCCTTCCGGTTCTAAAAACAATTGATGTGATGCTTTATCAGGAAATATTCGTAATTTATCCTCAATACTTGGACAATACCGAGGGCCTCTACCGTGAATTAAACCATTAAAAAGTGGTGACTCGCTAAAGCCCTCTCTTAAAATATTATGCACAGTAAGATCAGTATGAGCAATATAACAATTCATCTGATCAAATCCTGTTTGAATCGAGGATGGTGTATCTAAATAAGAAAATTTATCGGGCATTTTATCACCATATTGAACAAGTAAGTCTGAAATACTTATTGATCGAATATCAATCCTAGCAGGTGTGCCGGTTTTCATCCTGTCAACTTGAATCCCTTTTAATCTTAACTGATCTGAAAGAAATAAAGACGAAGGTTCACCAATCCTGCCTCCTATAGCAGAATTAGAACCGATAAATAATTTTCCGTTTAAAAAAGTACCAGATGTTATAATGACAGAATGAGCATAAAATACGGCTCCTAATGAAGTTTTAACACCGCAAACGAAATTCCCATTAAATAACAGTTCCACAACATCGTCTTGCCATAAATTTAAATTATTAGTATGCTCTAAAACATATCTCCAATTCATGGAAAAAGAAATTCTATCACATTGTGCTCTTGGACTCCACATAGCTGGACCTTTGGACTTATTAAGCATTCGATATTGAATAGTACTCGCATCAGTAACAACTCCCATACAGCCTCCTAAAGCATCTATCTCTCTAACAATCTGCCCTTTTGCAATACCGCCAATAGCTGGATTACAAGACATTTGAGCAACTTTAAATAAATCCATGGTAACAAGAAGGACTTTTGAGCCCATCTTAGCTGCAGCATGAGCAGCCTCACAACCTGCATGGCCTGCACCTACAACAATAACATCAAACTTATCAAGCATTAAAAAATCTTTTTGCTAAGTAGTAATCTTCTTTATTTCTCATTATAGATTGCTCTTCATCAGACAGATCGTCATAACCAACTAAATGTAAAATACCGTGAATCATCACTCTGTGAAGCTCATCAATAAAAGTCTGATTATAAGTTACTGCGTTCTCCCTAACCCTGTCCAAGCTTATAAAAATATCACCTGAAAAAGAAAATTGTTCTGAATTGTCAAATGTAATTACATCTGTATAATAATCATGAGATAAAAATTTTCTATTTAGATTTAACAAATATTCATCAGAACAAAATATAAAAGAAATATCAGTTAACTGTTTTAACGCCAAAACACCTTCTTCGTGCAAAACAAAACTTATCAATCTAGAAAAAGCGCGTTTTGATTTAAAAATAAAAGAAATGTCTTCTGTAAAATATCTTATCATAAAACAGGAGCATTATCCTTAAAACGAAGTTCTAATTCATCCCAATATTCCAAAGCTCGCCTAGTATGAGGAATTACAATTGAACCACCAACTAAATTTGCAACAGAAAAAATATCAAACAATTGATCTCTGGATACTTTCAATTCGAAACATTTCTCTAAATGATATTTGATGCAATCGTCACATCTCAACACCATAGATGCAACAAGGCCAAGCATCTCTTTTGTCTGAGAAGACAAGGTTCCATTTTCATAGGTTCTTGTATCAAGATTAAAAAAACGTCTAAAAAATAAAGTATTTTGATCAAGAATTTTTTTATTCATTATGGCACGATATGTGCGGAATTCTTTTATTTGGTCCATATAAAATTTTTTGCAAAATTAATCAATTCTAATAATAATTTTTTTATAAAATGTCTAAAGTTAGTGTAATAGGAGCCGGAAATGTAGGTGCAACCTGCGCTTATGCTATGAGCCTCATGCAAGTAGCATCAGAAGTAATTCTACTTGACGTTAAACCCGGATTGGCTGAAGGTAAAGCCATAGACATGATGCAAACGGCAAAACATCTCAAATTTGAAACAAGAATAGCCGGCGTAACAAATGATTATAAAACCACTGAAAATTCTGACGTTATTGTTATAACATCAGGAATACCGCGCAAACCAGGTATGACAAGAGAAGAACTAATTGGGACAAACGCATCAATTGTAAATGAGGTAGTAAACAATTCGTTGAAGTATTCACCAAACGCAATTTTAGTTATAATCTCTAACCCAATGGACACAATGACATACCTAACACTTAAGAGCTCCGGGCTACCAAAAAACAAAGTAATAGGAATGGGAGGCATGCTTGACAGCAGCCGCTTTGTATATTACCTTAGCAGAGCTCTTGATGCACCGGCAAGTGATGTAGCAGGTTTAGTAATAGGTGGACACGGAGATACAACAATGATACCGCTTGTACGATTTGCGAACCTTAGAGGAATACCTGTTTCAGAACTAACTACAAAAGATGTTCTGGATCAAATTGTCGAAGACACAATGAAAGGTGGTGCAACGCTGACAAAGCTTATAGGCACATCAGCCTGGTATGCACCTGGAGCCAATGCTGCAGCACTGGTCAGAGCTATCGTGCATGATGAAAGAAAAGTGTATCCATGCTGTGTATATCTTGAAGGTGAGTACTTTCAAAATGATATCTGTATAGGGGTTCCATGTATAATCGGAAAAAATGGCTGGGAAAAGATAATAGAACTGAACCTTAATCTTGAAGAAAGGACACTTTTTCAACAAAGCGCAGATGCAGTAAGAATAACAAATAATGTACTTAAAGAGTTGAAACTCGTCTAATAGGCCCATTCAATAAAATGGAACAATTTTTGCCAAAGATTTAATAAAGGAGGGGTATTAGCTCAGTTGGCTAGAGCGTTTGCATGGCATGCAAAAGGTCATCGGTTCGATTCCGATATGCTCCACGAAAGTTTTCAACAAAATAAAAAACATATAACCGGCTGATTTAGGCACACTTAATAATATTTAGCAAAAGTTTATCCACAAGAGCTTTTGTCGAATAGTAATTTATTATTATTTTTACACACTCAAAATCGCATAGATAAAGTTATGGAAGTAAAGAAAACACCGAAAGCCGATCTCGAAAACAAGAAATTAATGTTTAGGGAGATTGGATTAATAATTGCTCTTGCAGTTTCCCTGTTTGCTTTTGAGTGGAAAAGCACAGACAAGCAAGAAACAACGCTTCAGGCTGATACAGCTGTTGCTGTTGAGGAAGAGATGATTCCTATAACTCAAGAAACACCTCCCCCACCCCCACCAACAATGGATATACCTCTTGTTACAGACGAATTGCAAATTGTCGATAATGATATTAAAGTTAACACAGACTTGCTGATCAATACGGAAGATGACAAGAATTTGGGAGTGGAGATAAAAAATTATGTTGCCGGGACAGGCAAAGCAGAAGCTGTTGAAGAAGAAGAGATTCCATTCCAGATAGTAGAAGAAAAGCCAAAATTTATGGGTGGCGATGAAAATACATTTACAAAGTGGGTTTTTGAGAGATTAGTTTATCCTGAAGTTGCCAAGGAAAACGGTATACAAGGACGAGTAACCCTGCAATTTGTAGTAGATACAGACGGAACCGTCAAGGATGTCAAGGTTATAAGAGGTGTCGATCCTGCGCTGGATAAAGAAGCTGTAAGAGTCGTTTCTTCATCACCAAAATGGACACCAGGAAGACAAAGAGATAAACCTGTAAAAGTCCGCTATATATTCCCGGTAATTTTCCAGTTAAGATAAAAAATACTTACATAAATATTAAATAAAAGCTGCTTCGTACAGATGCAGCCTTTTACATATAATAAACAACATTAATATTTTATGACATTAGAGAAATGTGTTCTTATAGGCATCATCACGCCAAATGATGATGAATCTAAAGTAATGGAATATCTTGAAGAGTTGGATTTTCTTGCAGAAACAGCCGGCGCTGTTTGTGAAAAAAAATTTATTCAAAAAATAGAAAAACCCAATAACAAGACTTATGTGGGTAAAGGGAAAATTGAGGAAATCAAAAAATATATAACTGATAATAACATAAAATTAGTAATTTTTGATGATGAACTCACACCATCACAACTTAGAAACATCGAAACAGAGTTGAAGTGCCAAGTGCTTGACAGAACTAATCTTATCTTAGACATATTTGCTCAAAGAGCAAAAAGTGCCTATGCAAAGACTCAGGTTGAATTGGCACAATACCAGTATCTTCTGCCACGGCTGACCAAAATGTGGTCACATTTGGAAAGACAGAGAGGTGGTATAGGTATGAGAGGGCCGGGAGAAAGTCAAATTGAAACTGACAGAAGAATTATCCTTGATAAAATTGCAAAACTTAAAGAACAGCTCAAAAAAATTGACAAACAAATGTCCTCCCAAAGAGGAAACAGAGGTAGTCTGGTCAGAATCGCTCTTGTGGGCTATACAAATGTGGGTAAAAGCACAATAATGAATCTTTTGTCAAAGAGTGACGTATTTGCAGAAAATAAGCTGTTTGCAACATTAGACACCACCGTCCGTAAAGTGGTAATTGAAAATGTTCCATTTCTTTTAAGTGATACAGTAGGTTTTATAAGAAAATTGCCTCATCAGTTGGTGGAATCATTTAAAAGCACACTTGATGAGGTCAGAGAAGCCGACATATTAATGCATATAGTAGATATATCTCATCCCGGATTTGAAGAGCAGATAAAAGTTGTGAATGAAACTCTGGCAGAAATAGGTGCAAAAGAAAAACCACAGTACATGGTTTTTAACAAAATTGATCTATATAAATACATCCCACAGGATGAATATGATTTTGGACCCAAAAAACCTGAAAACTACAGTCTTGAAGAACTAAAGAAAACATGGATGAAAAAAGCAAATAATCCATGCATATTTATATCAGCAAAAGAAAGGATTCAAATTGACAAACTTAGAAATGACATCTACACAATGGTAGCCGAAATCCATGCAGGCAGATATCCGTTCAATAATTTTCTTTGGTAGTATTTAACTGCTGGCGAGAATATTTAATTATCTGTTCCACAGGTAATCTTGGCACCTCTTTTCCATTAAAACCTCGAGTTGATTTTGCGGTAAAAAGTGAATTTAATAAAGCTTCCTCCGTTGCCTCTATAGTTGCCATAAAAAGTGGTGACATAGCGTCATTTTGAAGTTCGTCCGGTGTATAAAAAGGTTGAAGTTCATTGACCAAATTTTGTGGTGCAACAGACAAAGCTATTACATAATCTCCACTCCCATTTGAAGCTATGCCGCCAGTCTTTGCCAAACCCATAATTGCTCTCTTGGCCAGTCTCTCTAAATTACGTGAAGTTATGGGAGCATCGGTAATAACGACTATCATACACGATCCGTCTGCATCCTGTAAGATGTCTTTTCTGTATGAATATTTTTCAAGAAATTCACCAGCTTTAAATCCATCTACTACGAGATTCCCTCCATAATTTGACTGAACTATTACTCCAACCGTATATCCTCCTAAATTTGCAGGCAAAACACGCGAAGATGTCCCAATACCACCTTTAAAACCAAAACATACAGTACCAGTGCCAGCTCCAACACACCCCTCTTCTACTTGCCCACCCTTAGCATTATTAATAGCCATAAGAACATCCTGAGATGATATTTTTCTGGCTCTGATATTGTTTAATTCACTGTCATTAGTTTCACCTACGATACCATTAACAGAAACAACGCTCTCATTGCCCTTCTGCATAAGAGTATAAGTTATCAATGCATCTAAAGCCGGAGCAACGCTCATGGTATTAGTCAAAATAACAGGTGTCTCAATATTGCCAAGTTCCATTATCTGAGAAATGCCAGTTAATTTGCCAAAGCCATTCCCAATATAAACCGCAGCTGGAACTTTATTTCTAAAAATATTGCCTTGATGAGGTATTATTGCTGTAACACCGGTTCTAATATCATCTCCTTCTATTTTGGTCAAATGACCAATACTTACTCCGGGGACATCTGTAACAGCATTATATTTACCAGTATTAAAAACGCCAATTTGAATGCCATAATCTCTGACTCGATGTTGAGCAAAAATAACTATAGACGAGAAAAAAAATAAAACAAAGGGATAAATAAATTTCGTATTCATACTTATATCCCGATAAATCTTAAAAGCTCATCACGAACAATAGAAGGTTCCTCAAGAAAACCGTTATGACCAGAATGCAGCAAAAAAATTGACTTTGCATCCGAAAGTTCATGTTGCAATATGACTGCCTTATCAACAGGAATATGTATATCATTCATGCCAAAAAATAATAATAATGGCTTTCGATATTCCTTTAAAAATTCAAAATTATCAGGTCTATGCATCAGACCTCTTATTGTAGCGATAATGCCTTCTGGATCATGTGTTTCAGTAAGTTCTACAATTTCGTAAATTTTCTCATCCATACGCCGCAAATTTTCCTTTGCAAACATTTTAGGAATAGCCGTTTTAACAATCAAAGATAATTTAGCACTTCTTATAAGTTCTATCTCTCTTTCTCTGTCTAACTTCTTATCATCAGAATCAGCCCATGGAGTTGAATGCATAAGTATCAATCCTTCAAAACGGTCATAATAGCGCTTTGCTGCTTCTATCGCAACATAGCCGCCCATAGAGTGACCAACAATATATGCTGACTTAACATTACACAAATCAAGAACAGAATTAACAATATCTGCCATAAAAGGTACAGAATTCTCTTCTTTATTAGAACCAGTTAAACCGTGTCCGGGAAGTTCTATTGTTATAACTCTGGTTATGTCAGGCAACAAATTTATAAAGTCATCCCAGATGTAAAGAGTTTCAAGATAACCATGAAGAAATACCAAACATTTCTCCCCCCGTATCGTATCAGAAATATGTACGGGAATACCATTACAAGTAGCAAAAAATTCCATTATTCGATATTTACTCAAATTTAATTCTTTTTGAAGATTTTTCATACATTTGTAAAGATACGGGGCATTTTTTCAAATAAAAGTGAAAAGCAGCGCAATGGGTAAAAAACAATTAATTTTCATTTCTATTCTACTGATAATGTGTCTGGCAATGACAGGTTGCAGCAAAGATACAGACTCTGTCAGTTTTGTAGGGATATGGGATATAGATACCTCCAGTTTTACTATTGTGTACAATGAGCAAGTCTATTCAACACATCCTGAAGCGATAATGTTTCTCAAAAATAACAGAGAAAATATAGTTAAAAGTATAATGAAACCTGAGCAGATTATTTTCAGGAATACAGGCGTAGATTTTGTTTATATGTCTTTCCATCCGGAATTGGTTTATTCAGGTACTTATACAGTTTATGAGATTTATGCAAATATATACAACCGACTTTTTCCTTCCGGCATCACTGCTGCATGCAATTCCCAGAAACTTGAGTTGTACTATACTACTGAATATATGATGTCAATTCTAAAAAATATGTTGACTAAAGAAGACCCCGATTACAATGTTTTTGAGAGCCTTATAATCAGCTTTAACGGGGTAGGAGTCTACTACAAAAATTAATCCTTAAGTTTCGCCAACAAAAATTCTCTGTTTAGTCTGGCTATATGAGAAACAGAAACGTGCTTTGGACATTCCATCTCACAAGCTCTTGTGTTTGTGCAAGCTCCAAACCCCAATTCATCCATTTTATCTACCATAGCCTTGACTCTGTTGGCAGCTTCTACCCTGCCCTGAGGAAGAAGTGCAAGAGAACTTACCCTCGATGAAATAAAAAGCATGGCCGAGCCGTTTTTGCATGTAGCTACACAAGCTCCACAACCTATACAAGCCGCAGCATCCATACTCTCATCAGCCTTTTCTTTAGGAATTAATATTGAATTAGCATCTGGAACTCCACCTGTAGAAACAGAAATATAACCTCCTGCCTGCAATATCTGATCAAAAGCATTTCGGTTTACGATAAGATCCTTAATAACAGGCATTGCTGCAGATCTCCAAGGTTCAACAGTGATAGTGTCACCATCATTAAACCTACGCATATGGAGTTGGCAAGTAGTTATCTCATTGTCTGGTCCGTGAGCTCTTCCATTAATATATAACGAACAGGTGCCACATATACCTTCACGACAGTCATGATCAAAAGCAACAGGCCCGCTACTTTTGCAACCTTTATTAATGGCAACTGGATCATTTCCTTCTCTGATCAACTGATCATTAAGTATATCCATCATTTCAAGAAAAGATGTATCAGGTGAAATATTCGTTACCTTATATGTTTCAAAATGACCTTTAGTTTTAGCATCTTTCTGACGCCATACTTTTAATGTAAAATCCATAATGAAAATGTTTCTTAATCTTTATAGTTTCTGGTAGAAGGCTTGACAAATTCATAATTGAGAAATTCCTTGTGCAAATGAGGTTCAATCCCGTCTCCTTTATATTCCCAGGCACTTACATACATAAAATTATTATCATCCCGAAGAGTCTCTCCATCTTCGGTTTGCATCTCCTCTCTGAAATGACCCCCACATGACTCTTTCCTATCTAATGCATCCAAAGCCATTAACTCTCCTATCTCCATAAAATCAGCTAATTTAAGAGCCTTTTCAAGTTCCTGATTTAATTCAGAGCCTGTACCCGGCACTTTAACGTCATGCCAAAACTGCTCACGTAAAGCTCTAATCTTTTCTATTGCCTTCTTAAGCCCACTTTCGTTCCTGGCCATCCCGACATATTCCCACATAATATGTCCAAGTTGCTTGTGATAAAAATCAACTGTTTGAGTTCCATTTATTGAAAGCAGTTTGTCTACCCGTTTTTTGACATTATTTTCTGCCTCAACAAAAGCGGGATCATTTATATCTGTCTTTGGTACCTGAATCCTGGAGGCGAGATAATCGCCTATTGTATAAGGCAAGATAAAATAACCATCAGCCAGTCCCTGCATAAGAGCTGAAGCACCTAAACGATTGCCGCCGTGATCACTAAAATTAGCTTCACCTATTGCATACAAACCAGGTATAGTTGTCTGAAGATTATAGTCTACCCAAAGACCTCCCATAGTATAGTGAATTGCAGGATAAATCATCATAGGTTCCTTGTATGGATTGACATCCATAATCTTTTCGTACATCTGAAAAAGGTTACCATATCTCTCTGCAATAACGTGCTCGCCAAGTCTGTCTATCGCACTCTTAAAATCAAGAAAAACAGCAAGTCCGGTCTCGTTAACACCATATCCTGCATCACATCTCTCCTTAGCAGCCCTTGAAGCAACGTCCCGAGGTACTAAATTTCCATATGCAGGATAACGGCGTTCAAGATAATAATCACGATCTTCTTCAGGTATTTGGGAAGGCGCTATCTCTTTATTTCTCAGTCTTTTAACATCTTCAAGCTTCTTTGGAACCCAAATTCTTCCATCATTACGTAATGATTCGCTCATCAAAGTAAGTTTGCTTTGCTGTTCACCATGTACCGGAATACAAGTTGGATGAATTTGAGCAAAACAAGGATTTGCAAAATAAGCACCCTTTTTATAACATTGCCATGCTGCTGAACCATTGCTGTTCATAGCATTAGTTGAAAGGAAGAAGACATTGCCATACCCACCTGAAGCAAGAACTACTGCATGTGCTCCATGCCTTTCTATCTCCCCAGTAACCAAATTTCTGGCAATAATACCTTTCGCTTCTCCATTAATCAAAACTAAATCCAGCATCTCATGACGAGTGTATGATTTAACATTCCCAAGATGTATCTGACGATTCAGCGCGGCATATGCTCCCAATAAAAGTTGCTGACCTGTCTGACCTCTTGCATAAAATGTTCGACTTACCTGAGCACCTCCAAAAGAGCGATTATCAAGCATCCCACTATATTCTCTTGCAAAAGGGACTCCTTGAGCCACACATTGGTCAATAATTAAATTACTTACCTCGGCAAGACGATAAACATTTGCCTCCCTGCTTCTGTAGTCTCCTCCCTTAATAGTATCATAAAAAAGACGATAAACAGAATCATTATCATTTGGATAATTTTTTGCAGCATTAATGCCTCCCTGAGCCGCTATAGAATGTGCTCTTCGAGGAGAGTCGCTGATACAGAAAACTTTAACATTATATCCAAGTTCTCCAAGCGATGCTGCAGCTGAAGCACCACCCAAACCAGTACCAATAACAATAATTTCCAGTTTTCTTTTGTTTGCGGGACTTACAACTTTTATATGTGCCTTATGTTCTGTCCACTTCTGGGACAAAGGGCCTTCAGGAACTTTTGAAATCAGCTTTTCGGACATTTTAAACTATTTTAAAAAGTTCACAAAGGTAGGCATATTAAGATAGATAGCAAATTCTAAATCTATTTTTGTAACTTTACAATGTCAGAATATCATAAATATAAAATCTTGTATAACAGATAATTATCAATAAAATTATGAAAAAAACATTATTGTTTGTTTTAACTTTGTGTATTTCCTTCTCCCTAAGTGCTCAAAGTGATATCGTACCAAAACCTCAAAAAGAGATCTACAATGATGGATTCTTTGTTATTGACAAAAATTGTGTAATCTACAGTAACGAAAAAAATGCATTTAATTGTAATTATCTTCAGGATAAAATTCAAAAAGCCACAGGATTCCCCTTTACCAAAGTCAAAAAATATCCTTTAAACAATTATGTTATACTTGAAATTGATCCACAAATGGAAATCCCTGTAGAAGGATATGTCTTGAAAAGCGATTCAACCGGAATTATAATTAAAGCAAAGACAAAGGCAGGTATTTTTTATGGAGTACAGTCATTTCTCCAATTACTTCCACCGGCAGTATATTCCGGAAGAACGACCGGAAGAGAGGAGTGGAAGATTCCAATTTGCAATATAGAAGACTATCCAAGATTTTCGTACAGAGGAATGATGCTTGACGTTTCACGGACATTTTTTGATTATGATGTGATTATTAAATATATAGACTGGTTATCTTACCATAAAATTAACAAGTTTCATTGGCATCTTGCTGACGACAACGGATGGAGAATAGAAATAAAAAAATATCCTGAACTTACGGCCAAAGGAGCATGGAGAGGGCCGGAAGAAGTATTACAACCATCGTATGGCTCTGGTAATAAAAGATACGGAGGTTTTTATACTCAAGAACAGATCAAAAAAATTGTTGCTTACGCAGCAGAAAGAAATATTGAAATAGTTCCTGAAATTGACCTTCCAGGCCACAGTAGAGCTGTAACATCTACTTATCCTCAAGTTTTATGTAGAAAAACTGATGAAAGCCTCAGTATTCAGGGAGAAGGCAAAAATGTCTGGTGTGTCAGTAAAGAAAGTAACTACAAAATGCTCGACGATATTATAGCAGAAATCGCACACTTGTTTCCTTCAAAATATATCCATATAGGAGGAGATGAGGTAAACTACTCCGCCTGGAAAAATTGTCCTGATTGCAATGCATTAATGAAAAAGATGGGAATGAATGAACCTTCCGAATTACTAAACTATTTTGTAAAACGGATGGAAAACATAGTCGAAAAACATGGCAAACATATGGCAGGATGGGATGAAATCATTGATGGTGGAGAACTTAAACCGGAAACAAGAGTATATGCATGGAAAAGTATTGAAAGAGGAATTAAGGCAGTTTTGAAAGGACAGCCAACAGTAATGCAGCCAAGCCAATTTTGCTATTTGGATATGAAGCAGTCTGAGGTAGAAAGAGGACACAACTGGGCAGGAATTGTAACTCTTGAAAAGACATATTCTCTTGATCCTGCCGTAAAGGATCAAATACCTGATAGTTTAAATTATCTGGTACTCGGGGTTCAAGGAGGTTTATGGACAGAACTTCTCAATAAACCCGCAAGATTTATTGAATATCAGACATTTCCCAGACTGGCATCTCTGGCAGAAGTTGGTTGGACAAATCAGGAATTGAGAGACTGGCCTGATTTTAAAAATAGGATTGAAAAGAAACATTACAACAGAATGTTCAATATGGGAATATCTTTCCGACTTCCTCCACCAGTAATTACCTATGAAGGTGAAGCATTGAAAAGCCAACTTCCGTATCCTTGGGCAGTAGTAAGGTATACTTCTGATGAAAGTAACCCAACAGAATTTTCTCCTGTCTTCAGAGGAGAAATCTATACAGACAACCCTTTTAAATATAGATTTGCAACGTTTTATAAAGATGAATTAATAAGCCAGACCGTAAAGGTTAGTAATGTTTCATATAATTACCAAAAACCCGTAACCAAGATCGAAACATCAATATTATTCCAATCAAAATTTCCTTTGGCAAACATTTGTGACTATAATTTTAACACTTATTCAAGAAGTATTGAAAAATTAAAAAAAGGAGATTACCTTCTGTATCTTTTTGACAATCCTGTGTGCACAAAAAGAATTATCGTTTCTTCAGGAATTCCACAAATAGACTTTTATACAATTACTGATGGATATGTAGAATATTCCTATGACGGAAAAGAGTTTATCAAAGGAAATAAATTTACAGATGGAATCTCTGTAATTTACCCTGAAAAACCGGTATTAGCAGTTAAAATTATAATAACTGGGGAAAATGATGGTTCAACAGCTGCCTTTAATGATCTTCAAATAGATTAAATACTTGAATATGTTTTAATTACTAAATTCTCTGCCTGTTTGTTTAATTCAGCAAGTTCGGATAGATTAAGACCGTTCACTCTCCATTTTTCAATACTACTCTCAAAAAGTAAAAAAATTGAGGAGTCTGCACTAATAGTGCGATTCATATAACCACCATTTTTTGAATTATATATCAAATTGAAATTCATATACTTACTTCCATTGCCACGTTTTAAGGAAAATGTTAAATTTTTAAGACGGAGAGCCTGGTCGCAAGCAAAAGCATTATTTGAATTTGAAGATTTAACCATTACAGAAGGTTGATTTTCTCCGGCCTTTACCCATAAAGGAAAAGCAATTCCTGCAGGAGGATAGCCAAGTATAGTCCACATTATTGTCATTTCAGGATTTTCTCCTTTTTTAATCCCCTGAAAAACAATTGAAGCAGTTGAAATTTTTCGAGGAATAAAATCCTGATCAATTACCCATCCACTTCCTTTTTCAGGAGAGAATTCTGGTTTCAAAAGATCAATACCCAAAAGTGAGTGATAAAAAGACCTTGAAAGATTATTAAATATCCATTGCGGAGTAATGTTACGAAAAGGAGCTTGTTTGGAAACAATATCTGAAGCAGTTCTAAACCTTATATAGCCCATTCCTTCATTCATCCTGCCTGTGTAAGAAAAATTAGTATATATAAGATATCCTTCAGGGGCTATTTTTGGATCGTTTGCATCAACTTTAGTAAATTTCTGGTTATTAACCTCATAATAAGCAGCACCTCCCTCAGCATCTATCACTCCAAAATTTGCTTCTACCCTTAGAGGTTTTTTTCTGTTATTCAAAAACTTTTCAAAATCTTCCAGGTTCTTACATTGGGAAAGTGCTTCTAACATAATGACCCCCTCCATATCCATCTCTTTAATATTATCTTCCTTCAAATTGTATGATGCCGTATTAATAATAGAAAAGCCCGCAGAATTAGTACCTGCCCAAACAATCCCCGAAGTATCCGGACTATTGACAAGGCCTAAAAAATCGTATTTTTTACCTTTAAAAAACTGAATTCTATTATTATCTTCTCCTGTATCACGATGCTTCCAAAGAAGTGGTCTGCCATCCGGAGTAATTTTTCCGGTAATAATGGCTGATGTACAAGCAAAGGACTCAACGATTACACCAAAGAAAAACATTGATGCAAAAATCAAAATCAAAAATTTTTTCATAGTTTAAGTTTTTAAAAAAGAGTTAATTCGTCATCTTTGCAATTCTTAGAAATATTAAGATGCTCATATGCAAGATCTGTAACTATTCTTCCTCTTTGTGTACGTTGAATAAATCCTTCCTTTATCAAAAAAGGTTCATAAACTTCTTCAATTGTTCCAACATCCTCACTTACGGCTGTGGCTATCGTACTTACACCCACAGGACCTCCTTTGAATTTGTCGATTATGGTCATAAGAATCTTATTATCCATCATATCAAGTCCCCTTTTATCAATATTCAAAGCATCCAGAGCATATTTTGTTATGTCAAGATTTATTACTCCACTTCCTTTAACTTGGGCAAAATCTCTTACCCTTCTTAGAAGAGCATTTGCAATTCGTGGAGTACCTCTGCTTCTGCCAGCAATTTCCTTTGCCGCCTGACTATCTATCTGAATATTAAGAATTGATGCACTTCTGATAATAATTTTTAATAATATATCGGCATCATAATATTCCAAATGCGACTGAATTCCAAATCTGGCTCTTAAAGGAGAAGTAAGAAGCCCACTTCTGGTAGTAGCTCCTATTAAAGTAAAAGGATTTAAAGTGAGTTGAACAGATCTCGCTCCAGGTCCTCTGTCAATCATAAGGTCAATCGTAAAATCCTCCATTGCTGAGTACAAATATTCTTCTACAACAGGTGAAAGTCTGTGAATCTCATCTATAAACAAAACATCTCCCCTATTAAGAGATGTTAATAGACCTGCAAGATCACCTGGTTTATCCAGTACAGGACCTGAAGTAATTTTCATTCCTACGCCCAGCTCATTAGCCACAATATGTGCAAGTGTTGTTTTTCCCAATCCCGGAGGTCCATGAAGCAAAATATGATCTAAAGCTTCTCCTCTAAGCATAGCGGCTTTTACAAAAATTTTGAGATTTTCGATAATTTTTTCTTGCCCAGCAAATTCAGAAAAATCCTGTGGTCTGATCTCTCCATCAAAATCTTTATCTTTATTTTCTCTCTCTTCACGAGGATCAAAAGCTTTCATTGAAAATTATCTTTTGTACAAATATATATTATTCTTTTTATAATATAATTTGATTTTATTTATTGTCTGTTCATATGTTTATAACATTTCTTATTAACTGATAAAACTACTTATTAACATATATAAACAATTTTAATAACACTATATTTTAAATTAATCTATTAGTAAACAACAATCTATAATTTTTATTAACCTTTGTTAATATCTTAATATAAGTTTTTTTCAACAATTATTCCTGTGAAAAATTATTGGATAAATTGAGGATAATTAAGTATTGTAGAATTTGGAAAATTCAGACACATTTTAGTATATAAATTTTTCTGAAATAGAAAAATTAACTTATCAATAATTTTCAACATACAATCAAATTAATATAAACAGCACTTTATTATTAATGTTAATAAACTATATTTGCTGCAGAGTATGAGTGATGTTATAGAAGAAGCGGTAGATTTTGCAGGACAAGAGTCTAATAAAGAGCTCATTAAATGGGTAAATAGTTCAGAAGAAGGAACTCTTGTTGCGGAAGGATTATGCTGTTCGGCCAAATCTTTAGCCATGGCATCTGCCATGAAAAGAGGGATCCATATGGTTATTTTAAACAGCAGGGAAGATGCAGTGTATTTTGCTTCAGATCTTTCTACTCTTTTAGATAGTGAAAGTGTTTATTTTTTCCCGTCTTCAGTAAATACAGCTCTTAGAAATCAGCATTACGACTCTTCGTCTCAAGTTCAAAGGACTGCGGCGATCAAGGCATTGAGCTCTTATTCAGATAATAGCACTAACGATAAGGGGCGAATTATTCTTGTTGGGTATCCGGAATCCTTCTCAGAAAAAGTAGTTAATAAGAAAAAACTTAAATCAAGTATTTTAAAGATTTCTGTGGGAGACGCCCTTTCACATGAGTTTGTAAAAGAAACACTTCAACTTTATTCTTTTAGAAGAGTTGATTTTGTGCAAGAACCTGGAGAATATGCACTAAGAGGTAGTATTATAGATCTGTTTTCATTTTCAGACAGTAAGCCATACAGACTGGATTTCTTCGGTGACCAGATTGAAATCATCAAAGTTTTCGATATTGACACTCAAAGGACTTTAGAGGAGATAAAAAGCGTAGAGATTTATCCTAATATATATGAGGGAACAGAATCAGAAGAATTAACAGATATCTTTTCTTTCAGCGGAAACGACTCTATTTTATGGTTTTGTGATTATGATTTTTTTGCTCAAAAGTTAGAATTATTAGAATATCTGACAGGGCGTAAAAAAATTTTTCTATCATCAGTGTCTTCAAATATTTCATGTGATAAAAAAATTGTTTATAAGACTGTTCCGCAGCCGGTATTTAATAAAAATTTCGAACTGCTTGCCAGAGAAATCAAAGAAAGGCAGAACGCTGGTTACAAAGTTTATATATTAAGCGATAACTCTCATCAAATTGACAGACTCAGGAACATTTTCTCTTCTTTTTCAGAGGAAAAGGTGATTTTTCTGACTAAATCCATATCTCTTCATGAAGGATTTATTGATCACATAGCTAAGCTATGTGTCTTTTCAGATCATCAGATTTTTGAAAGATATCACAGGGTAAAGCCTAACAGAAGTGTTGAGAGAAGTGAAAGATTGACTATTAATGAACTCAATTCATATCAGATAGGAGATTATATAGTTCACATTGATCATGGCATAGGTATTTTCGGAGGTCTTGTTAAGACAACTATCAACGGAAAGCAGCAAGAAGCTGTAAAAATAATGTACAAGGACGGTGACGTAATTTTTGTCTCAATTCATGGTCTTCACCGTATCTCAAAATTCAAGTCTGCCGATTCTCAACCACCTAAAATATATAAACTTGGCACTAGTGCCTGGCAAAAACTCAAGAGTCAAACAAAGTCAAAGGTTAAGGATATTGCCAAAGATTTAATATCGCTTTATGCCAAAAGAATGGAATCAAAAGGATTTGCTTTTTCTTCTGATTCTTATTTACAGAATGAGCTGGAAGCTTCATTTCAGTTTGAAGATACACCTGATCAGATAAAAGCAACAATAGCAGTAAAGGAAGATATGGAACAGCCATATCCTATGGATCGTCTCATATGTGGAGATGTAGGTTTTGGGAAGACCGAAGTGGCAATAAGGGCTGCATTTAAAGCAGTTATCGACGGGAAACAGGTTGCTTTACTGGTCCCTACAACAATACTGGCTCTTCAGCATTATAAAACTTTTACAGCGCGCCTTAAAGATTTTCCATGTACTATTGATTATATATGCAGGCTTAGGGGTTCAAAAGAGATATCTGAAATCTCAAAACAGATTGAGTGCGGCAAAGTTGATATCATAATCGGTACACACAGACTGCTAAATAATGAAATCAAGTTCAAAGATTTAGGGCTGCTAATTATTGATGAAGAGCAGAAATTCGGCGTTGCAGCCAAAGAGAGACTGAGACACATGAAAACGAATGTGGACACATTGACTCTGACTGCAACGCCAATACCGAGAACTCTTCAATTTTCTCTTTTGGGAGCCAGAGATCTTTCAATTATTAATACTCCGCCACCCAACAGACTCCCGGTTGAGACTGAAATTATTAGTTTTGATGAGGATATTATTAGAGACGCTATCCATTACGAAGTTGAACGAGGAGGTCAGGTTTTTTTTGTGCATAACAGAGTGGAAGATATTAAAAGTGTTGAAGAGATAGTGAAAAGATTGTGTCCAAATGTTAAGACTTGCATAGGCCATGGACAGATGGAATCTACACAGCTTGAGAAGATTATTCTTGATTTTATGGAGGGTGATTACGATGTTCTTGTTTGTACAACAATTATCGAAAACGGGATTGATATTCCCAATGCAAATACTATCATAATTAATCAGGCCCAAAATTTTGGATTGAGTGATCTTCACCAGCTTAGGGGTAGAGTTGGCCGTTCAAACAGAAAAGCTTTCTGCTATTTGATTGTTCCCCCTTTGACTTCTTTGACAGAAGATGCCAGAAGGCGGTTAAAAGCTATTGAATCTTTCTCTGAGCTTGGAAGTGGCTTTAACATTGCAATGCAAGACCTTGACATTAGGGGGGCAGGAAACCTTTTAGGGGGAGAGCAGAGTGGATTTATCAGCGACATTGGTTTTGAGACCTATCAAAAAATTCTTGCCGAAGCTTTTAATGAGATTCGTCAAGAAGAAGGTATGTCATTAAATGAAGGAGAAATGAGATCCAAAGAGGAGGAAACATATATTGCTGATTGCGTTATTGATACGGATTTCGAGATACTTATCCCGGATGATTATGTAAATATTGTTGCTGAAAAGATAAGACTTTACAAAGAGCTTGATTCTCTTACGGAGGATGCGGAGATAGATAAATTTCTTGAAGAGATGAAAGATAGATTTGGTCCTGTGCCGAGTCAGGTAGAACAATTGACATACACTGTAAGACTTAGAAGAATAGCCGTTGGACTTGGTTTTGAAAGGATTACTCTAAAAAATGGGATTATGCTGGCTTACTTTGTAAGCAATCAATTATCTTCCTATTATCAATCAAATAAATTTTCAAAGATTTTGTCTTTTTTACAGACTAAATCAAAGCGTTTTAAATTGAAAGAACAAAGAGATAAATTGTACATTACTGTTGAGAATGTCAAAAGTATGGAAAGTGCATATAAAATTTTACTTGAGATGAATAACTTATAATATTATCTTTACAATTTTTAATGAATCTATTAGTTGATATAGGTAACAGTTCTGTAAAAGCAGTATATACTTCAGAGGGGAAGTTTAGTCCTGTATATAGTTGTTTTAATGGCAATTACTTTGAGTTCGTAAATGATTTAATTAACCATGAAAGGCCAAACAGGATTTTTATATCATCCGTGAGAGGTTTTGATGTTGGTGAAAAATTTAAACTCAAAGAGACTTGTGATGAATTGATAGTAGTAGATTCTAAAATGGATCTTCCTATTAAAATTAATTATTCAACTCCCAATACACTTGGCTCAGACAGAATTTGTGCTGCAGTTGGAGCATCCTACTTTTTTCCGGGAATGGATGTAATAATTTTTGACTTTGGTACTGCGCTTACAATTGACAGATTATCAGCTTCAGGGGAATTTTGCGGTGGAAATATTTCTCCGGGTATGATGACACGAATAAGAGCTCTGCATGATTATACACATATGCTTCCCATGATCGATATTCCAGATAAAATTATAGAAATGGGACAATCTACAAAAGAGGCTGTTGAGTCTGGCATAATTTTGGGAATATTATTTGAATTGGAAGGTTATATGAATCGCAATCCTGATTCAGTTTATATTTTTTCGGGGGGTGATGCGATTTATTTTGCGAAAAGAATGAAAAGGTCGATATTTGTTGTTTATAATTTAGTTATAATGGGCTTAGCCCGGATTGCAGATTACCATGCAAAGTTTTAAAGTGAAAGGGAAAGGGTTGTATTTAATATTCACTCTTTTTATCTGTGGCAAAATGGTTGCACAGACAACCGACGCATTAAGTACTTATACCCCTTATTCGCTTTTTGGCGTGGGAGATGTTTCAAGGCCCGGTACTGCATTTAACAAGAGCATGGGAGGTATAGGCATAGGAGTTAAGGATATGAGATTTATAAATTATTTAAACCCTGCTTCAATCGTGGAACGAGACTCTCTTTCGTTTATGGCTGATTTTGGCATGGAACAAAATAATCATTATCTTTCGGGCAATGGTGTAAAATCAGCTTATAACAGTTTCAACATGCACCATTTGCTTATAACTTTACCGATCTACAAGAGATCAACTTTTATTATTGGTGCCGTTCCTTTTAGTAGTGTGGGTTATAAATTTGCCAAAAAGGAGATTGATCCTGAAATAATAAATGAAATGGGCGATGTTGAATATCAAAAATATGGTACTGGAAGCATAAGTCAATTACTTGCCGGAGCGTCTGTTAAAATAAAGAATTTTGCAATTGGTGCGGAAGGAATATACTATTTTGGCACAATTGACAGATATTCCAATGTCGTTTTTTTTTCAAGCTCAACATATAGGCAAATTCTTACTGGGTATGACTATGTTGTGGGAGCTTTTTCAGGCAAATTTGGATTGCAGTATACGCAGAAGATAAAGCCTGAGATAGAAGCAACCTTGGGTATTACTTATTCTCTTAAGACCAAACTTAGTGGTGATGTGACAAGATATGCAAAGGCGACTGATATAGCAGGTAATTTGGATACTATTTTATTGGATAAGAAAAAAGATCCTGCGATGTCTGTGCCTTCTGAATTGGGAATAGGGTTTTCTGTTAAAAAGAGTGAAAAATGGATGTTTGGTGCAGATTACGTAATTCAGAAATGGTCCGGCATTAATTTTACCGAAACTCCAGGTATAGATTTCAAGGCAGTTAATAGTTCTGCTTTAAGGATAGGGGCTGAATATACTCCAAACCTTTATGACATACGCTACTATTATAAAAGGATTACCTATAGAGCTGGTCTGTATTATGATCAGTCATACATGAAAGTTTTTGGAAGTCAGGTAAATTCACTTGGCTTTACTTTAGGGATGAACTTTCCCATTTCTAGATGGTTCAACTCATTGGGTCTGACGCTGGATGTTGGTCAAAGAGGCACATCTTCCGACAAACTTGTGAAAGAAAATTATTTTATGGTTGGAATTAGTTTTGCTTTACATGATATTTCATGGTTCCGTAAAGTAAAATATGATTAATAAATTATTGAGAAATTGAAATTTTAAAAATATCAGCTATGAGAAAAGCACGCACTTTATTTGTAATTGCAATTATTACTTTAACTTCAACTATAGGGTATTCTCAAGGTAAATATGGTAAGGATAGTGTTGAATGTTTGAAAAACCTTCAGTTTTATATTGATGCCTTGAAAGCAAACAACAATGATGAGGCAGCAGTTTATTGGAGGAGAGCATTTAAATTATGTCCTCCAACTGCAAGTGAGAATTTGTTCAAGAATGGAGCAAATATTATGAGTTACCTTATTGACAACACTACGGATCCGAAACTCAGAGCGAGCAGAATCGACACATTATTGAGTCTATATGACATACGTATGGTTAATTTCCCTAGATCAAAAGCTTCTGCTACTACCTATAAATTTTACAAGATACTCCAATATCTGGCGGACCATGATCAGATGGTAATGGATGCTTTTAACGAAACCTTAAAAGTATGCGGAGATATGACAGAAAGTGATGTTCTTGTTGCAGGCATGGGTAAAATTTACGATATGTACACAAAAAAGACTGCTACTGAAGAAGAGGTATTTAATATGTACTCAAGAATATCTGAGCTACTAGATACTCAGATTAAGAGTGAAGATTCAGACGTCAAAACACAAGCAATGATTGCTAAAGAAAAGGTTGACTTAATTTTTGTAAACAGTGGTGTGGCAAATTGTGACAATATTGTTGCTCTTTATAGTTCTAAGTTTAAGGAGAATCCTACTAATAAAGAGCTGGTAGCAACTATTGTCAAATTGCTCGGTGATGCAGGATGTTTCTCCGAAGATCTTTACATTCAGGCAGTTGAGGAGTTGTACAAGATTGATCCATCTTATAAATCCGCATCCGCACTGGCCAAGCTTTATGTTATTCGTAATGATTTTGCTAATGCAATTAAATATTTAAAAGAGGCAATAGACAGTCCAGAGTCAAATGATATTGAAGACGGTTCTTTGTTAATGGATATGGCATCATATTATGTTAAACTAGAACAATTCAATAAAGCTGCAGAAGTTGCAAGAGAAGCTATGCAGAAAAATCCTTCAGTTGCAGGCCAGGCATATATGATTATTGGTACAGCTTGGGGAATGGCTAAATGTGGAGGCAACGAGATTGAATCAAGAGCTCATTTCTGGGTAGCTGTTGATTATTTTATTAAAGCAAAGAATGCTGATTCTTCATTAGCTGCAGATGCCGACAAGATGATCAGACAGTTCAGCCAGTATTTCCCACTTCAAGAAGAGGCCTTTATGTATGATATTACCGACGGAAGTTCATTTACTGTAAACTGTAACGGCATGTCTGCCACAACAACAGTTAGGACAAGGAAATAATTATGTCTTCGGGAAGTAATCCTCGATATCTGAAACAAATGTTTGTAGCAGCCACTTTGGTGGTTGCTACACTCGTTTTATCCTGTAAAAGTGACATTCCTGCTGCTGATCCTATTTCTGCTGAAGAATTTCCAACGCAAGTAGTTGATAATATGTATTTTCAACAGACAGAAAATGGAGTTGTGGTTTTAAGAGTCTTTGCAAAAAAAATGGAGCGGTATACAAATGCAAAAGAACCATATGAATATTTTCCGAAAGGAATTAATGTTAAAGCATTTACAAGAGATGGAGCTCTTGAAACAGAGATTAGAGCAAATGCCGCAAAGCATAAAACAGCTGCAAATAGTGAAGTCTGGGAGGCTTATGGCAATGTTGTGATTAATAATTATATGAAAGGCGAAGAAATGGTGACTGATACGCTTTATTGGAACAGACTTACAAAAAAAATATATACTCATTGTTTTGTCAAGCTTAAATCTCCGGATGTTTTTATGCAGGGTATAGGTATGGAGTCAGACGAGATGGCAAGAAATGCTGTAATACTCAACCCTTTCGACAGTTATGCTGTTGTGGCCAAGGATTCTCTTGAGTTACCATACATTGATTCGGTTAATTTTATCGGTCCGCTTTTGCCGAGAAAAGAAATTAAATGATACTGACTATTTTCATATTATTGCTCTCATTGTCGATTGTTGCAATTTTTACTGCACTGGAAACTGCTTTACAAAATTATAATGTAGTAAAGATAGAGTTTGACAAGAAACAGGGACTAAAATATGCAGAAATTGTCGACAGGATGACAAGGGAAAGAAAAAGAGTCACTTCGTCTCTTAGAATTGGCAAATTGGCTGTTCTTCTCATATTTGGCATTTCGTTTTATGCCTTGACCTATAAACCTTTATGCTCACTTTTTCATGATTTGAATTATGTGACAATTCTTATAGAAATTTTTCTGATTCTATTTATAGAGCTGGCTATTTCAGAAGTGATCCCGATTATTGTTGGTTCTGTTAATCCGAATAGAATTCTAAAGTTATTTTATAGAGTTGCTTCAATTTCATTGAAGATTTTCTCCCCATTTGTCAGTAAAGAAATTGTTATGAAAGAGGAGCCAAAAGATCAGGATGCTGTCTTAATTCAAAATGCACTTGGTTTCTCTGATGTATTGTTGAAAAAATGTATGATACCCAGGACAGAGGTATGTGCAGTAGAAGAGGAGACTACTTATGCTGAACTTTTAGATCTGTTTGCCAGAACTAACTATTCAAGAATAATTGTATATAGGGAAAGTATCGATACAATTACAGGATATGTTCATTCTAAGGATCTTTTTAGAGGTGAGAGACCGGTTAGGGAGCTGATAAGAAAAATTGGGTACTTTCCTGAAACGACACATGCCAGGGAACTTCTTGAAACGCTTATCAAGAGTCACAGTACAATTGCTGTTGTAATTGACCAATTTGGAGGCACAGCAGGAATTGTAACTTTAGAAGATCTTTTTGAGGAGATTTTTGGAGAAATAGATGACGAGTTGGATAACGATGAGCTTGTAGAAATAAGACAAGAAAACGGAGAATTTATTTTTTCCGGCAGGATAGAGGTTAAATATTTAAATAGAGAATATGATCTTGGTATTCCTGAATCTGACGAATATGAAACACTTGCTGGTTTTATAACGTTTTGTAATGAAAATATACCGGTTGCAGGTGATGTAATTAAGTATGAAAATTTGGTTTTTACTGTACTGAAGACTTCATCAAACAGAATAGAGACAGTTTCACTTAGAATAGTTGAAGAATAGGGGAGGTAAAATAATTTTTTTGCTTATCTTCGCGGCCAAACATGTAATTACTTAAAATTAATACACAATGGCAGTTCTAGAAAAGATCCGGGTTAAGATGGGCGTCTTTATTACTTTAATTATAGCTATTGCACTTTTATCTTTTATTATAGATCCGGGAACGTTACAATCAGCACTTTCAATTTTTTCTTCAAAGTATGATGTTGGAGAAATGAATGGGAAATCAATCACATATCAAGAATATCAGAAGAAAATTGATTATTTCACCAAAATATTTCAGTTAACTTCCGGTTCATCTACAATGAGTGATGAAACTCAGGAATATGTTAACCAAAGTGCTTGGCAGGAATTTATTACAGAGAATGTTTTACTCCCGGTAATGGATATGGCCGGAGTTAAAGTTGGTGATGATGAAATGGTGGATCTCAGCCAAGGAACAAATATTTCTCCCGTGCTTTTGAGAGAACGTGCTTTTATTGGTGAAAACGGTCAGTTTGACAGATCCAGACTTGTTCAATTTATAAAGCAAATACCTCAGGATAATTCCGGTAACCTTTCAACATATTGGAAGTTCCTTGAAAATAATATCAGAAATGAGCAAATATTTTCAAAATATATTTCGCTTCTTGTAAAAAGCTCAATCTACAATCCTGTTGAACTAAGAAGAATAATAGAAGAGAATAATGTTACATCCGATGTTTCATTTGTATTGCAACCATACGCATTTGCTCCTGATAGCACTGTTACTGTCTCAAAGCAGGAAATAAAGGATTATTACAATAAATACAAAAGACATTTTTACAGAAAAGCAAGCAGAGATATTGAATATGTAGTATTCAATGTTGTTCCTTCAGAGACAGACATGGAATTGTCAAAGAGGAGTATCGATAATCTTTTTGATGAATTTTCTACTACAGATAATCTTAAGAATTTTTTAGCAAAGAATTCCGATAAGCCCTTAGATCCATATTATTACAAAGAGGGAGAGCTGGCAGCAGTATCTCCAATTCTGGACAGTTTTGCCTTTAAGGCACCTGTAAATGCTGTACTGCCTGTTTTTCTTCAAGATTATACATATATGGCAGCAAGAATAAATGATAGGAAACAGATGCCGGATTCTATCTATGTTCAACATATTCTCATTCAGAATTCGGACAGGTCTGTAGCAAATAAATTGGCGGATTCTCTTATTCAACTTCTCTCAAAGGGAGCAGATTTTTCTGAACTTGCTTCTCAATATTCTGCTGACAAAAACCCTAATGTTACTCCGGGTGATATTGGGTGGATGACTCAACAACAATTAATTCCTGGATTTGAATCTTGTTTTAATCTTGTTTCGGGCAAGATAACCAAGCTGGAGACAGATTATGGCGTTCATGTGGTTAAGGTTAAGGAAATGAGTAAGCCGGTCACAAAAGTTCAGCTGGCAGTATTGACAAAAGAAGCTTTAGCAAGTAAAGAGACGTATCAAAAATATTATTCTCAGGCAAATGATCTTGCTACCAAGGCAAACGGCAATATTGAAAACTTTAATGCAGCCCTCAAAGAGTTAAATTTAACAGCTATTCCTGCTTCAGGGATTGAACCTGGTGCAAAAAATGTTGCTACTTACAAGAATGCTCGTGAAATAAGTCGTTGGGCATATGAAGCAAAGGTGGGAGATGTTTCTAATATTATTGCTGTAGATAATAAATATTTCTTTGTCGTTGCTCTTACGGCTGCTAATGAAGAGGGGATACCAGAACTGAGTGCTGTTGAATCAAAAATTGCTGAAATTTTAAAGAAAGAAAAGAGTGATAAGAAAGCTGTAGCAGTGGTAGCTGAGAAAATTAAAGGACTTGCTACTATGGATGAAATCGCAAATGCTTTGGGTTTAGCAATAAGTAAACAGGAAGGAATTTCTTTCGGCGCTCTTGGATCACAGTCGTTTGACCCAAAATTTATTGGATCAGTGTGTGGAGCGGAAGTCAACAAGGTTACAGGACCTATTGATGGAACTGTAGGAGTTTATGTGTTCAATATAGATGCAAGACAAACAGGTGCTTTCTTTACAGAAGATGATGCAAAGGCAAGAAATAATCAAATTTTAGGTTATAAAATGCAAATGCTATCTCCGATTCTTGAAAAGGCAGCAAATGTCAAGGATACCAGGTATAAGTTCTTTTAATTAATTTGGGACGCTGTCGGTATTTTATACTGCAAACCTGAAATGCATGATGTCGCCGTCTTGTACAACATAATCTTTTCCTTCTACATTCATTTTTCCGGCTTCTTTGCATGCAGCTTCAGAACCATATTTTATAAAGTCTTCATATTTAATGACTTCTGCCCTGATGAAGCCCTTTTCAAAATCAGTATGAATAATTCCTGCTGCTTGTGGAGCTTTGGTTCCTTTGTGGAAAGTCCAGGCTTTAACCTCTTGAACACCTGCAGTGAAGTAGGTTTCAAGATTAAGTAATTTGTATGCTGCTCTTATAAGACGGTTAACACCCGACTCCTGCAAACCTATCTCGTTGAGAAATAACGCCCTTTCTTCATAACTTTCCAATTCTGCAATTTCTGATTCAATTTTTGCAGCTACAACCAGCATTTGGGCGTTTTCATCTTTAATTGCTTCTCTAACTTGATCAACATAAATATTTCCGCTTTTGGCCGAAGATTCGTCGACATTACATACGTATAGTACAGGTTTATCAGTAAGCAAAAACAGATCTTTTGCAAGTTTTTTATCTTCAAGATTGTCAAAAACGACAGTCCTTGCTGAGCGACCCTGTTCAAGAGCGGTTTTGTATTTAACAAGAACTTCATAGAGCCTCTTAGCTGTTTTGTCTCCTCCGGTCTGAGCCTGTTTTATAACCTTATTCATTCTGCTTTCAATAGTATCGAGATCCTTAAGCTGAAGTTCAGTATCAACGATCTCCTTATCTCTTAACGGATTGACACTCCCATCTACATGAACAACATTTGGGTCATCAAAACATCTTAAAACGTGAATAATGGCATCAGTTTCCCTAATGTTGGCAAGAAACTGATTGCCGAGACCTTCTCCTTTGCTGGCACCTTTTACAAGTCCCGCAATGTCTACAATCTCAACAGTTGCAGGAACTACTCTGTGTGGGTGTACAAGCTGTTCAAGAACTTGAAGTCTGTAATCTGGCACCAGTGTTGAGCCAATATTTGGTTCAATAGTGCAGAACGGAAAATTTGCCGCTTGAGCTTTTCCTGAACTTATACAATTGAAAAGTGTTGATTTCCCGACATTAGGAAGGCCTACTATACCACATTGCAGTGACATTTTCTCTAATTTTATAATGTTCGAAATTAATTAATTTTTGTCAAAAAACTCAATAATAGACAAAAACGCCATGAAATCAGATAATTAACATAAAATGCCCTTAGTATTTACAGACGATTTGTATTTTTATAAAATTAATTATTTTTCATAACAGCCTGAATAAACAGGCTATAGAAAAGAGATGTTGATTTCAAGGGCATTAATCATATTAAAAATTGTATTGCTTTCGAGTTTGCTCTTTAGTTTTAACAACCATTGCTGTGCTCAAATAAATTCAAGTTATAAAATTATGTTTTGGAATTTGGAAAATTTTTTTGATCCCTTTAATGATCCTTCTACTTCTGATGATGAATTTACTCCAAAGGGGCAAAGGAGATGGGGTTGGAAGAGATTCGCCAAAAAAAGAAACGATATCGCGAAAGTAATTATCTCAACTGGAGAAGCTGTGAGCGGTGATAATAATATAAGTGAGATTAATTATCCTGTTTTAATAGGTTTAGCTGAAGTTGAAAATCGTTTCGTGCTGGAGCAGCTTGTAAAAGCGACACCACTTGCCATGCTTGATTATAAAATAATTCACAAAGACTCTCCTGATGAGCGTGGTATTGATGTGGCTTTGCTTTATAGAAAAAAATACTTTAAGCCTGTCATTATCAATTATTATCCTGTTACAACCTCTGATACTTCTTTCAAAACAAGATCAATTCTTTACGTAAAAGGCGTTTTGGAAGAATTAGATACTCTGCATATTTTCGTTAATCACTGGCCGTCGAAATTTGGGGGAGAATTAATTTCCAGACCAAAGCGTGAAGCAGCAGCAAAAAAACTTCGAATCGCTTGTGATTCAGTTTTGAAATCTAATAATAAGGCAAATATTGTCATAATGGGAGATTTTAACGATACTCCTGAGTCGGATATTTTTAAAGAAGTGATTGGAAACGGAACAGGCAATTCTAATTTGTGTAATTTGGCTATAGGGATAAGAAAGCGTGGAGAGGGGACTATAAAATACAGGGCTTCATGGGAGTTGATTGATATGTTTTTTGTCTCTTCAAATTTATTGGATAAAAACGAACCTATTTGCTGTTTGGATTGTGCTATGCAGATATTTCGACCAGAGTTTTTATTTGAGGAGGATAAAATTTATCTTGGGAAGAAGCCTTTTCGCTGTTACATTGGCCCTCGTTATAACGGAGGTATAAGTGATCATCTTCCTGTTATACTTAGCATTGATAAAATGTGGGAAAATCCTGCCAAAATCGGTAGCTTTGTCCCATGATTGTCACACCAAAAAAAGCTTTGGGGCAGCATTTTCTTAGAGATTTGAAAATTGCTGACAGAATTGTGGAGAGCCTCTCGCCGATTAATGCCGACTGTATAATTTACAATACCGGTTCTTTGGAAGGGCTACATTTACCAAAATGCAATGTTTTGGAAGTTGGACCGGGGATGGGTGTTCTGACTCAATATCTCGTTAAGAAGGACAATATTAATTTTAAGGCGGTTGAGATAGACAGTGAGGCGGTTGAGTATCTTCAAAATAATATTCCTGAGCTGGATGGAAAAATTATCCAAGGGGATTTTCTGAAGTTGAACCTGGAGAGTGTTTTTGAAGGGGATTTTTTTGTTATCGGGAATTTTCCATATAATATATCGTCACAGATTTTTTTTAAAATACTGGAATATAAGGAAAGGGTACCAATGGTAGTGGGGATGGTACAAAAGGAAGTAGCCGAGAGATTATCCTCTCCCCCCGGCAATAAGAGTTATGGAATACTTTCAGTTTTATTGCAGGCATGGTATAATATTGATTATCTTTTTACAGTAAGTGAACATTGTTTTAATCCTCCTCCAAGGGTCAAGTCGGCTGTAATAAGATTGACCAGGAACTCGAGGAATACTCTTGGGTGTGACGAAGCGCTGTTTAAAAAGATTGTCAAAAGCACTTTTAATCAAAGGAGAAAAACAATCAAGAATTCGCTGAAAACAATACTCAATGATTCGGCAACTTTAAAAGAGTCTCCACTTTTTGCCAAACGTCCCGAGCAGCTCTCTGTTGAAGAGTTTGTAGAGTTGACAAAACTGGTATCTTCACTTTGAGTTTATAGCATCTACAGGGTTTAAACGTGCTGCAGTATAAGCAGGAATAAAGCCTGCTGTTATGCCGATAATCGATGATATGAAAAGTCCTCTAAAGATATTATAGGCGCTAAGTTCCATCGGAAATGCCGCGTTGCCTCCGGCAATAAGTACTATTGCAAGAGTCATCAGAATACCAATAATTCCTCCTGCAAGAGCAAGAAAAGTGGCTTCTGCAAGGAACTGGGTAAGAATAATATATCTTTTGGCACCGAGTGCTTTCTGAATTCCAATCAGATTTGTTCTTTCCTTAACAGAGACAAACATTATGTTTGCTATACCAAATCCACCTATAAGGATGGAGAAGCCTCCTATAATCCATCCTGCAAGATTAATTCCTTTAAAAATACTTTTTGTCTGGTTAAGCAGGAATGTCATCTCGTTGAGAGCAAAATTATCGGATTGTTTAGGACTTAATCTTCTTACAGATCTCATGAGGAGTTTCATTTCCAGCAGAAATTCATCTCTTTCAACGTTATCCAAAGGTTTAACGCAAATCATGGAACTTGTATTACGAGCGTTAACAAGAGTGCTCATGAATCGATAAGGTACAGTTATAGAGTTGTCGGTATCGAATATACTGACAATACTTTCACCTGCCTTTTTGTTAACGCCAATTACTTTTACATTGCTTTGACCAACCTTGATTACCTTATTTATGGGGTCTTCTCCGGCAAATAAAGCCTCTGCAACGGAATTGCCTATAACTGCTACCGGAGTAGATGATTGAGCCTCAAAGGAGGAAAAATAACGGCCATTTTCAATTTCAACATTGGATATTTTGTCCCAATCACTGGTGGGGGCAGTTATAAATCCACTATTAAAAGAATTACGCTTGTATCGGATATTCTTGGATGTGAAAATCACAAATGCAGAGGCCTCAGCGGTTTTGCTGTTTGCCTTGATATATTGAAATTCCTCAATTGTTGTGGCCGGCCTCTTTCTGTATTCCCACCACTTGTATTCTTCTCCTTCAGGCGGAGCCCATGGAAATTCTTGAATATAAAGAGTATTCCCACCAAAACTGTTTAATCCAGTGGCAACGTTTTTTCGAAGGGCATCAATGGCGGTAAAGACAGTAACAATAGAAAAAATACCGATGCTAACCCCAAACAGGGAAAGAAATGTGCGAAATTTGTCTCCCTTAAGAGAACTATATGCAAAGAGAATGCTCTCATAAACCAACTTAGAGATCATTGTTATCTGTCTGTACAATTTTACCATTATTCTTTCTGACTTTAATTATAAACCTGTTTTTTGTTTAAGTGTCCGTAATATATCAAATGCTTCGAGTGGAGAAATCTTATTTATGTCTATCTCTTTAAGTTCATCTCGTATACTTGTAAGAAGTGGGTCTTCTTCCAGTTGAAACAATGAAAGCTGAATTGAATTATCTTTCTTTTCTTTCTTGTTTTCCAACTGTTTGAGGATTCTCTCGGCTCTTTTGACTACCTCTAAAGGCATACCTGCCATTCTGGCTACGTGTATGCCGAAACTGTGGGCTACGCCTCCAGGCAGTAATTTTCTTAAAAAAACCACTCTGTTTTCAACTTCTTTTACTGAAATATGATAGTTTTTAACTCTTTCGAACATATTTTCAAGATCGTTCAACTCATGATAATGAGTAGCAAATATTGTTTTTGCACGGAATTCTTTATGTTCATGGATGTATTCTATTATGGCACGAGCTATGGACATTCCGTCATATGTGCTTGTACCTCTGCCTATTTCGTCGAGCAGCACAAGAGAACGGTTGGAAAGATTATGAAGAATGGTTGCTGTTTCAAGCATTTCAACCATAAACGTTGATTCTCCTCGCGAAATATTATCTGTTGCTCCAACTCTTGTAAAAATTTTGTCAATCATGCCGATAGTGGCTGATTCGGCAGGTACAAATGAACCGATTTGGGTAAGAAGAACTATTAAGGCAGTCTGTCTTAGAAGTGCACTCTTTCCGGACATGTTCGGCCCTGTTAGAATCATTATTTGCTGAGTAGAGTTGTCGAGATATAGATCATTTGGGATATACTCTTCTCCGGGGGCCATAATTGTTTCTATTACAGGATGACGCCCTTTTTGAATTATTATTTTATCTTCAAGATTTACTATTGGTCTTTTATAGTTGTTTGAATGTGCAAGTTCTGCAAAACTTGCAAGGAGGTCAATTTTTGACAGTAATGCAGCATTTTTCTGCATTACTGCAATATTATTCTTGATTTCCAGGACAATATCAAAGAACAAACTGCTTTCCAAATTGAGAATTTTCTCTTCAGCTCCTATTATTTTTTCCTCATACTCCTTGAGTTCCTGAGTAATATATCTTTCTGCACTTACAAGGGTCTGTTTTCTTATCCAGTCGCTTGGAACCTTATCTTTGTGAGTATTTCGTACCTCGAGATAGTAGCCAAAGACATTGTTGTAACTGATTTTCAGGGATGAAATTCCTGTTTTTTCAATCTCTCTTGCCTGAATATTTTCAAGGATCTCTTTTCCATGGCGGACAATTTTTCTTAAGGAATCAAGTTCTTGGCTTATTCCATTGGCAATAACATCCCCTTTGCCGAGCTGGCTGGCGGGATCTTCAATCAGTTCTCTGGCAAGTCTGTTGAGCAGTTCGTCACATGGATCAACTTTCAAAGAGATATCAGCAAGTTCCTTTAATCCGGAAGAATTAAGAATATCTTTAATAGGCTTGGTGTTTTCCAGTCCCCTTCTAAGCTGTACAACCTCTCTCGGCGTTATTTTACCAGCTGCTGCTCTTGAAATTATTCTTTCCTGATCTCCAATCTCTTTTAACAACTGTCGTATTTTGTCTCTCATTTCTTGGTCAGAGAGAAATTTTTCAACTATATTTTGCCTGTGTTCTATCTCGGGAACATTTTTTATGGGCATTGCAAGCCAGTTTCTAAGCAGCCTTGCTCCCATGGGCGAAGAGGTTCTATCTATTACTTCTGTTAAGGAAGAACCATTTTCAGATGCACTTTTGAACACTTCAAGATTTCGGAATGTAAAGCGGTCAATCCATACGAAATCTCCTTCGTCAATTCTTGAAATTGAGCAAATATGACTTATTCCTTCGTGCTGAGTAAGTTCAAGATAATAAAGGATAGCTCCTGCCGCAGTAATTGCGAGTGGATACTGGTCAATACCAAACCCTTTGAGAGTGGAAACTCCAAAATGAGTCTGCAATTTTTCACGGGCAGAATCAGTAACAAAAGCCCACTCATCCATTGTGGATATATATATATCCTTGCCAAAGTGTTCTTCAAATCCTTTTTTGTAACTCTTCTGCAGTAAAATCTCCTTAGGTGCAAAACTGTTTAGTAGAAGCTCAATATATTGAAGATCGCCGGACGCAACCTTAAAACTTCCTGTAGATATATCGAGGAAAGCAACTCCTGCTTTGTCGCTTTCAAAATATGCGGCTGCAAGGTAATTATTCTCCTTATTTGTAAGCAGTTGTTCGTTAAATACCACTCCTGGAGTGACGAGTTCGGTTATGCCACGTTTAACGATCTTCTTAGCCAGCTTTGGATCTTCGAGCTGATCACAGATTGCTACTTTGTAGCCTGCTCTGACAAGTTTTGGGAGATAAGTATCAATAGCATGGTAAGGAAATCCTGCCATCTCAACGTGCTTTGAAGACCCGTTCGCTCTTCTGGTAAGGATAATGCCAAGAATCTTGGAAGCAACAATGGCGTCCTCACCATATGTTTCGTAAAAATCACCTACTCTGAATAGAAGAATTGCCTCCGGATACTTTGATTTCACGGAGAAGTATTGCTTCATTAAGGGGGTCTCTGCTATTTTTTTATCCTCGTTCATCTTTACAAAAATAGATATTATCTTTGTATTATTCCCCTCTAAAAAAACAATGTATGAAAATAATTTCGTCGATTTTAATCACTTTGGCTATGTCTTCCATAGCTTTTGGAAAAGACAAAAAAGAAAATTTGGCAGCCACTCATTTACAGCAGATAATGAAAGAAAATAAAGCAGTGGGTCTTGCTGTAGCAGTAGTCAAAGATGGCAGAATTGTATATGTTGAGTCTTTTGGTAAGAAAGATATTGAAAAAAATCTTGATCTTAAAAAAGATGATATTTTCAGAATAGCATCAATTTCCAAATCTTTTACCACAACTGCTTTATTGACGCTGGTGGACAAGGGTTTGGTAGACATTAATCAGGATGTGAGTGACCTTATAGGTTTTAAAGTTCGCAATCCAAAATTCCCAGATATTCCTATTACCCTCAAGATGCTTCTCTCACATACTTCAAGCCTGCGGGATGCTGCAGGTTACTTTAGTCTTGATGTAGTCAATCCCGACAAGAATGAAAAGTACGGAGAAGCTTATCATGACTATGCACCCGGAACAGCATATGAATACTGTAATCTCGGATTTAACATTATCGGTACTATTGTTGAAAGAGTGTCCGGAAAGAGATTTGATAATTATGTAAGAAACAGCGTAATAAGACCCTTGGGTCTATATGCAGATTACAATGTTGATTCTCTTGACGCTTCAAGGTTTGTAACTTTATATGGCAATGATGATAATGGCATATGGGGAGCAAGACCTGAGGCGTACATGAGCAGAGGAGAGGAAATTAAAAACAATTATGTTTTTGGCTACAGTACTCCCATTTTTTCTCCCACTGGAGGAATTAAAATATCTGCACAGGATCTTGCACGCTATATGATAATGCATATGAATCATGGTAAATACGGCAAGGTGAGAATTATTTCCGAGAAGAGTTCAATAATGATGCAGACGCCTGTTGTGAAAGTTGACGATTTTACTGAGTATTGTATGGCTATGGAAAAAGTCACAAATTTGATTCCGGGGGAGGTTATGACGGGGCATACAGGTTCTGCATATGGAGTATACAGTGCGATGTTCTTTAATCCTGAAAAGCGATTTGGTATAGTTATGATGACGAATGGTTGTCCACCTGTTTACAAGGATGGCTTCACTGTTATTCAAGGTGAAGTAATAAGGGCTTTGTACAATATATTTATAGCTAAGTAGATTGAAAAAACTGTTGATTATTACCTATTACTGGCCTCCTGCAGGAGGGTCCGGTGTTCAGAGGTGGCTTAAGTTTGTAAAATATTTAAGAAATTATGGTTACGAACCGGTAGTCTATACTCCGGAAAATCCTGAATTTATGGCGAAGGATCAAGGGCTTCTTGCAGAGATTCCTCAAGGAATAGAGGTGATAAAAAGGAAAATTTTTGAGCCTTATAGCCTCTATAAGATATTTACAGGCAGGCGAGGTGAAGCCATTAAGCCCGGATTTATTGCGGAGAGTGGCGAGAGCAGTAAAAAATCCTTTAAAGAAACTTTTTCTCTTTTTGTCAGAAGTAACTTGTTTGTTCCAGATCCAAAATGTATGTGGATAAGACCTTCTATCAATTACCTCAACAGATATTTAAAAACGAATCCTGTTGATGCTATTGTCAGTACTGGACCTCCTCATTCCATGCACTTGATTGCAAGAGGTCTGGCTCGGAGGACTGGAATAAAATGGGTTGCTGATTTCCGTGATCCCTGGACTACTATGTATACATTCAAGTACATGAAAAACACATTTTTAACCAAATTGTTGCACAAAAGAATGGAGCGAAGCGTTATCAGGGAAGCCGATGCAGTTGTGGTAGTGACAAATTTTATGAGGGAGGAATTCCTTGCACTCAAACCTAAGAGAATTGAAGTAATTACTAATGGATTTGACCCTTCTGATTTTGCACAAATAAATGAATCTATAGAAGATAAGTTTTCAATTACTTATACCGGTTTGTTTGTTAAAGACCGAAATCCATCCATTTTGTGGCGCATACTTGGCGACATGGTAAAAGAAATTCCAGGATTTGGAGAAGATCTTTTGCTTAGAATTATTGGTCATACTGACGGCTCTGTATGGAGTGACATTTTGGGTAATTCTCTCGATTCCAACCTTGTCAGCATGGATTATATGCCTCATGAAGAGGTGATTAAATGGCAAAGGCGGGCGCGAATATTATTGCTTGCTGGAGGGCAGGAGCCTGAAGCGAAAGGGATTCTTACCGGTAAATTTTTTGAATATCTTGCTGCAAGACGTCCAATTCTGGGTTTTGGCCCAATTGGAGGTGACATGGACATTGCTTTGAAGGAGAGCGAGGCTGGTGTGCTTTTTGACTACAATGACTATACAGGTGCAAGGATTTGGATAGAGAATCAATATACTCTGTACAAGAAAGGAGAAATATATATACCTTCGGGCAAAATTGATAACTATTCGAGAGAAAGGCTTTGCGGACGAATGGCCTATTTGCTCGATGAGGAAATATCAAAATGAATAACATGAAGAATTACAGGCAATACCTACCTTATCTTTTAGCTATAGTATCTTTCATAGTACTGGCTTATCTGTTTACTCCTCAAGTTTTTAGTGGCAAGGTTGTAAATCAGTCAGACATAGCTTCCTGGAGAGGAATGGCAAATGAGATTATTCAGTACAATGAAGCTAATCCAGACAAAGATCCGGCTCTTTGGACCAACTCCATGTTTTCAGGAATGCCTGCTACAGCTATTTCGGTTCAGTATAATGGAGACTTTACTGAATATATTTATAATTTACTTTTTGTAGGTGTCAGACCGCCGAGCTATCTGATTATCTCCATGATAGGTGCTTTCTTGATGTTCCTTGCCTTTGGAGTCAATATCTGGCTTTCATTCATAGGAGCGATTGCTGTTACTTTCTGTGCTTACAATCCACAAATTATCCAGGTAGGGCACAATTCTAAAATGGTTGCAATTGCTTTCATGCCTTGGGTCTTGGCAGCTGTTGCTTATGCCTATCGCAGCAAGAAGCCATTTTGGGGTGCTCTTTTGTTTGCATTTGCCCTAAGCTTCCAGATAAAGGCAAATCATCCTCAAATAACTTATTATCTTGCTATTATTGTTTTCGGTTATGCTTTAGCTTTATTTGTAAAATCCATAAAAGAGCATACTTTTACAAGGTTTTTGAAAATCTCATGTTACCTTTTAATTGCAGGAGCGCTGGGTATTGCAACTAATATTAACCATCTATGGCCAACCTATGAGTATTCAAAATATACTATGCGAGGTGGTTCAGAGCTTTCTGCCGGAAAATCTGAAGACAAAAGCAAAGGGCTCGATATTGCCTATGCAACACAGTGGTCATACAGTCCAAAAGAGTTGCCGAATTTAATGATTCCAAATTATAATGGCGGATCATCAGTTGGTAAACTTTCAAAAGATTCCGAAACATATAAAATTTTAAAAGATGCAGGATATGAAGGGACAGATCAGATAATTAAACAGATGCCTCTTTACTGGGGCCCTCAACCATTTACAGCCGGACCTATGTATATGGGTGCAATCTCTATTTTCCTGTTTGTTCTGGGACTTATTTTGCTAAAAGGTTCTACTAAGTGGTGGATTGCCGGGGTTTCTCTCATTGCGGTGCTTCTCTCCATGGGTTCTCATTTTATGTTTTTCACAGAGCTTTTCTTTAAGTATGCTCCTCTTTATAATAAGTTCCGTACCGTTTCCATGATTCTCGTAATTCTTCAGATTACGATTCCACTTCTTGCTTTTATAACTGTAGATAGAGTTCTTGCAGGAGAGTATGAGAAACAAAAAGTAAAGAGAGGGATTTTGATATCATTATTGATAACTGCTGGATTTTCATTATTAGTTGCATTAATGCCATCAATAGCCGGGTCATTCTCTTCACAGTCAGATTCGCAGCTTCCGGAACAACTTAGATTAGCGTTGATTAATGACAGAGCGTCACTTCTGAAGGCAGATGCTTTCAGGTCGTTTGCTTTTATAATTCTTACAGCCGGAGCACTTTGGCTTGCCATCATTAAAAAACTTCGCATTAAATATTTTTATGTTTTTCTTGCCCTGCTCGTTATTGTTGATCTTTGGAGTGTTGACAGACGCTATCTTAATGATTATCATTTTGTTTCCAAAGTTGATTTTACAAACCAATATGCAAAAAGGCCAGTTGACGAGATTATTTTACAGGACAGGGATCCAAACTACAGGGTACTTGACTTAAGTGTTAATACATTTAACGACTCCCATGTAAGTTATCATCATAAGACTATAGGCGGATACAGCCCCGTAAAACTTCAGCGATACCAGGATATGATTGATTATCATATTATGCCCGAAATGAGGAGGATTTGGGAAGATATAAAGGGGGCTGCTACAATTGCTGAAGCTCAGGCGCGACTTGGCGATTATAAGATACTTAACATGCTTAATACCCGCTATATAATTTTTAATGGTTCAAATCCTCCTCTGAGCAATAGCAAGGCAATGGGGAATGCATGGTTCGTAGATTCTTTGGTTTGGGCTGAAAACGCAGACGAAGAAATTGCTCTGCTCGATTCGGTTGATTTGAGACATTCAGCTGTGGTGGATGAGAGGTTCAGAGATTTATTGTCAGGCTTTGTAACAGGGATGTTACCGGAAGATACTTTGTTTTCAACAATTCAACTCACATCGTATTCTCCAAATCAGCTGATTTACAGGTGTAAAACTGAGAAGGAGAGAATAGCCGTTTTCAGCGAGATATACTATCCTGCAGGATGGAGTGCAAAAATTGATGGTCAGCCAGTTGAAATTATTAGAGTCAATTACATTCTAAGAGCATTGAGAGTTCCTGCCGGAGAGCATGAAATAGAATTTAACTATATGCCCGAGTCAATTGAGAAGGGGGCAACATACTCGGGTATTGCATCCGGAATTTTAATTATTCTTTTGATTTTAGGGATTTTATTGGAAATTAAAAGATTCTATACTAAGAAAAAGAAGTAGAAATACCATTTTACAATATGTTGAAGAGATCATTTGAAACTTCGTGTTTCCTAATTTTGTTGATTTTAGCTGTTTTGCCTTCTGCACTTTTTCTTGAAAGGAATAATGTTGTCGATTTTAAGGCAGAAGAGGATTCACTTAAAATGTCAGTGTATACTTTATCTCCTTCATATAGTTCAGATAGAATGCCGCAATTTTCTTCAGAAACGACTATTCCGGTTGTTTCTGCTCCATGGAATTTAATAGTGAGTTCGAGTCTTTATCAAAAAATCCTGGCTTATTCACTTTATCGTGAAAGAATTATAGGGAAACTTAACAGAAAAATAGAGCAGCACTTTATTGCTTTGGTTAATGTCTTTTACGCTCCTTCATCCGATTTTTTTATTTATACTCTTAGAAAGATAGTAATTTAATAGTTTTACCTGTTTATTTGATCAGCTGTTTTAAAAACAGATATTAGGGCATCTTCAAATTGACAAGTTTGAGGTATGTTGTTTTTATAATTAATAATATTCAAAAAAAGGTAAAATATGAGTACAAATATATCACACCCTGAAATAGTCAAGGTTTTAAATAAAAATGCAGTTATTATAACATCTGTCATTGCTCTTGCAGGGATTGTTTCACTGATTCTTTCATGGTTTCTGGTTGCAAGCATCCTGTTCATGCTTGCTGTTATTCTTTTTATTTTCAAATCAAAAATTTCAGTTTACAAACCGTCCGGAAGTTGTATAAAGAGAGAGTCTTTGTATTTTGATAAGGAACAGCTTACAATGTTAAAATCTATTTTGGAAGGAGGTGTAGATGAGGACCATCTGGTTAAATTTGACCAAACCGGCAGCGCCAAAGTTGATGCAATATATTCTGCCGACAAGCAGTTTGCAGCATTCCAGCTTTTTGAATTTGTTCCTCACAAATACGAGGAGTATTCGAAATTGATAACTTATACAGGAGATCTGGCTAAGAAGTCAATTGAATATATTGAGCGATGCAAAAAGGCAAATTGATCGTAGCTTTACAAATAACAAAGAGGGGTCTAAAAAGCAATTTTTGGCTCCTCTTTTTCATCTTCTGTCCCGTCCTGTCAAACCTGTAACGGTTTTTCAGGACAGGACAACAATTTCTTATTATAAGAGTTTTATCAATCCCAATCCGTTCAGTAAAATAAAAGCTATTGCTATGGGGGCTAAAAATTTAATTCCAGAGATTATCCAATTAAAGAGATTTTCTTTGAATTGGATTGAGCCACCATTGAAAAGCTCGTCCATAACAGCTGTTTTTTTCATTTTCCAGCCAACAAAGAGAACTATCAACATTCCCCCCAGTGGAAGCATGATGTTTGAAGTGGTGTAGTCAAACAGGTCAAAGAAATTTTTGCCAAATAATGTATAATCTTTTAATGTTCCTAACGACAGTGAACATAGTACACCAAAAAATCCAATGATAACAAATGTGAGTATAGTAGCATTTTTTCTTCTCATGTTCAGTTCTTCAACCAGATAGGCAACCACAACTTCGAGCAAAGATATTGAGGATGTGATAGCGGCAAAGAGAAGAATTGTAAAGAAAACAAATGAGATTAACTGACCAAGAGGCATTTGAGCAAAAATTTGTGGAAGAGTAATGAAAACTAATCCTGGACCTTCACCTGGAGAGATACCAAATGCAAATACTGCAGGAATAATTGCAAGTCCAGCAAGTAAGGCAAAAGTAGTATCTGCTATAACGGTGGTCAGTGAGATATTAAGTAAGTTTTCTTTTTTGTCTACATACGAACCATATGTGATGATACATCCCATACCTACACTTAAGGAAAAAAATGCTTGACCGAGAGCGGCAAGAAGACTGCTTGCCTTGAATTTGGAAAAATCAGGATTAAACAGGAAATTCAAGCCTTGTTCAGCTCCCGGTAATGTTAAGGATCTTATGTCTAGGGCTATTATCAATATAAACAGTATGGGCATGAGAATTTTGGAGTAACGTTCAATTCCATTTTTTATCCCAGCAGAGACTATAAATGCATTTATTCCAAGGAATAGGAGCATCATGACAGCTGGTTTTACCGGAGAAGCCGTAAAGTTTTTGAAGGCAGACGTAAGAGCCGCATTGTCGTTTATTAGAAAGCCTTTTGAAAATGAATTGAACAGATATTCCAAAGTCCATCCTCCCACGACAGAATAGAAGCAGGAGATCATAAATGCTGTAGCGACGCTTATAATTCCTATCAAAATCCATCCAGATCGTGGAGCAAGTTTTTTTATGGCTCCTATTGCATTCGATTGAGTTCTTCTTCCAATTACAAATTCAGAAATCATAATAGGAAGACAAATGAAAAGAGCCATAATGATGTAAACTACTATAAAAGCTGCGCCACCATTATTACCTACAAGGTAAGGGAATCTCCAAAGATTTCCCAGTCCAATGGCAGAACCGGCAACCGCAACCAAAACACCAAAACGGCTGCCAAAACCGTCTCTATTTGAGTTTGTCATAAGTTTTAAGTTTGTAGCAAAGATAAAAAAACGTTTGGTTTTACCTATATTTGAAACTTAATTGTTAATGGGTTATGAAAAACAGAGTATGTGAACTTTTTGGGATAGAGTATCCAATTGTTCAGGGAGGAATGGTATGGTGCAGTGGCTGGAGACTTGCTGCTGCTGTAAGTAACGCAGGAGCTCTTGGTCTTATTGGTGCCGGTTCGATGCATCCTGACAATCTCAGGCATCATATAAAAAGCTGTAAGGCAGCCACAAAGAAACCTTTTGGAGTAAATATACCTCTCATTTATCCTCAAATTGAGGAAATTATGGAAATAATTATAGAAGAACAAGTGCCAATTGTTTTTACTTCTGCCGGGAGTCCTAAAAAATGGACACCTTCTTTAAAAGATAAAGGGATTAAAGTAGTTCACGTCGTCTCCAGCACTGCTTTTGCCGTTAAGAGCCAGGAGGCAGGGGTAGATGCTGTGGTTGCAGAAGGTTTTGAAGCAGGGGGTCATAATGGTCGGGAAGAGACAACCACATTTTGTCTGATACCAAATGTCAGACGGGCCATAGATATTCCTCTTATTGCTGCGGGGGGAGTTGCTACACGTCAAAGTTATGAAGCAGCTTTTGTTCTTGGAGCAGAAGGGGTACAGATAGGTACTCGATTTGCCCTTTGTGCAGAAAGTTCGGCTCACCCTCTTTTTAAAGAGAGGTGCAGGGCTCTTGGAGAGGGAGAAACAAAATTGCTTTTAAAAAAAATCGTTCCTACAAGGCTTGTAGAGAACGATTTTTCTAAAGCAGTTGAAGAGGCTGAAAACAGAGGCGCTTCTAAAGAAGAACTTTTGGAATTACTTGGTAAAGGTCGTGCCAAAAAAGGTATTTTTGAGGGTGACCTTCAAGAAGGTGAACTCGAGATTGGTCAGATTGCATCAATGGTTGCTTCTGAAGAGAGCGCTGCTGATATTATCAAGGAACTCACTCAATGAGTTAACAATAATCCGGTTATTTAACCAGGGCCTCGTACTTTTGAGAAACAACTTCCCAGTTGATTATTTGCCAGAAAGCCTCTATATAGTCTACTCTTTTGTTCTGATATTTTAGATAATAAGCATGTTCCCACACATCCATTGCAAGGATTGGAGTTCCGTGTTTCTCAGCTACATCCATTAATGGACTCTCTTGATTTGCAGTTGAAAAGACGAACAAGTTGCCCTTTTCGTCAACACACAGCCATGCCCAACCACTTCCAAAGCGATTTTTACCTGCATCGGTAAATTGCTTTTTTAATTCGTCAAGTGAACCAAAACTTTTGTTAATGGCTTCTGTAAGTTTTGCAGATGGTCTGCCACTGTTTGGCTTGATACTTTCCCAATATAATACATGGTTGTAAAATCCTCCACCATTATTTTTAACGGCTGCAGGATACTTACTGATATTTTTGAATAGTTCTGGGATAGTGAGGTTTTCGGCATCTGTTCCTTTAACTGCTGCCATGAAATTGTCAAAGTAGGTCTTCTGGTGTTTACCATAATGAATTTCAACAGTTTGTTTGTCTATAAAAGGTTCAAGAGCATCTGTGGAATATGGAAGTTCCGGAAATTCTAATGTGTTTATTGTTTTCATATTAATATTGTTTTTATTGTTAGACAAATTGTTGTTATTTTGTGCTACAGCTAAATATGGAACTGTAGCAATAAAAAATAGAATTGTAAATAAATGTTTCATTAAAATCAATTTTATAAATATAACAAAAGATTACCCAATTTTGTTTTATATATTGAAAAAAATGAGATTAAATATGGAACATGACCATATACTAATTCAGAATAATCCCGGCCGTGCCTTTAAATGGGGTATTATTCTCAATGTTATATTTATAGCTGTTGAGGTAATCTATGGATTACTGTCGAACTCAATGGCACTTATAGCTGATGCAGGCCATAATTTTAGTGATGTTTTGGCTTTGGTATTTTCTTGGATTGCTGTTGTTATTTCCCAAAGAAAGCCCACTTTGAAATTCACGTATGGATTTCGTCGCTCTACCATTCTTATTGCTCTATTGAATACTCTTTTGTTGTGGGTTGCAGTTGTGTTCATTTTTATTGAGACTATAGGGAGACTGAAGAAACCCGCTGAAGTTGACTCTCTCAATGTAATTATTGTGGCTGCGATAGGAATAATTGTCAACGGATTGACTGCCGGATTATTTATGAAGAGCAAAAAGCGTGACCTTAATATTAGAAGTGCGTTTGTTCACTTTGTAGCAGATGCTCTTGTGTCATTTGGAGTAGTAGTATCGGGGATTATTATTGCATTTACAGGTGTATATTGGATTGATTCTGTTGTCTCATTTATTATTATAATTGTGATTTTGTACAGTTCATATCATTTGCTTGTTGACTCGGTAAATCTTGCGCTTGACGCGGTTCCTGAAAATATAAACATTAATGATGTACGCCGTTTTCTTGAAAGTCTTCCGGAAGTTGCCGGTATTCACGATTTACATATTTGGGCAATGAGTACTACTGAGGCAGCTCTTACTGTACATCTTCTGACCAAGGTTGGAACTGATACAGCCTTTATTATGAAGATTCAGCGCGAGTTACGTGACAGGTTTGATATAGAACATGCCACTATCCAAGTCGAATATGGTCAATCTGCCGAGAATTGTGAGACAAACTGCAGTTAAATTATTTTACACTATTGCGTTCAAGCACAATAAATTCAAAAGGGCGTTCATATTTTTCTCCATAATCGAATGATTCTCTGTGAGTTTCATGCCATTCGGATGGATTTAATTTTGGGAAAAATGTATCAGCATCGTCGATAACAGTGTGGACAAGTGTAAGATAGATTTTTGAAGCAATTGGAACAGTTTCATGATAAATTTCCCCTCCTCCGATAATAAAGATCTCATCTGCAAGATTAGGATATACGTCGGTGACTTTAGAAGCCGCTTCTATTGCTTCATTGAGAGAAGGGTAAAATTCTACTCCGGGAATGCTGTTTGCAAGATTATTTGACAGAGTTTTGCTTACAACAATATTTCTTCGATTGGGAAGAGGACGGCCGAGTGACTCCCAAGTCTTTCTTCCCATAATAACAGCATGCTTGCTTGTAAGTTGCTTGAAGTTTCTCAAATCTTCGGAAATATGCCATAACAAATGATTATCTTTTCCAATCGCTCTATTCTCTGCAATGGCGACAATAATTGATATTTTTGGTTGAAGTGTAGTCATATTATTCAAACAGCTATTGGGGCTTTTATGGAAGGGTAGGGATCATAACCTTCAAGTTTGAAGTCTTCATACCTGAAGTTAAAAATATCCTTCACGTCGGGATTAATTAACATTTTGGGCAGAGGCCTGGGGATACGTGAAAGTTGTTCTTTAACCTGTTCAAAGTGATTTATATAAATATGTGCGTCTCCAAATGAATGTACAAATTCTCCCGGTACTAATCCACATACTTGTGCCACCATCATTGTAAGCAGGGCGTATGAGGCTATGTTAAAAGGAACTCCGAGAAATACATCTGCACTTCTCTGATAAAGTTGGCAGCTTAATTTATCGTTTGCCACGTAAAACTGAAACAGAGCATGGCATGGAGGCAGTGCCATTTTATCAATTTCTGCAGGGTTCCAGGCAGAAACAATATGCCTGCGTGAATCCGGATTAGTTTTAATACCTTCTATTAACAAGGATATCTGATCTATGCTTTTGCCATCGGGGATCGGCCAGGAACGCCACTGGTGTCCGTAAACAGGTCCAAGCTCTCCATCCGGACCTGCCCATTCGTCCCATATTGTTACACCATGCTCATGAAGATAATGGATATTTGTATCTCCTTTCAGAAACCACAATAACTCATATATAATTGACTTAAGATGAAGTTTTTTGGTTGTAAGAAGAGGGAACCCTTCGCCAAGGTCAAAGCGCATTTGGTAACCAAACACGCTTTTAGTTCCGGTGCCGGTGCGGTCTCCCTTAAGAGTTCCATGGTCCATAATATATTGCAGGAGCGAGAGATATTGTTTCATAATATTATCATAAATTAAAACAAAAATAGACAATTTTGGGGTCATAGTCTATTTAAATATATGAAGAACTGTTTATAGATAGACATATTTAATATTGTATTTTAAAAATATTGGTAATATTTAAAATATATTTTTAAATTTGCAAAGACATAATGTGTTTTTACATGAAACAACGAATTATTACTTCTCAAATAAAGGAAAAGAAAAGTAGCAAATTAGGACGCATAATAGTTCTAACTGGCGCAAGGCAAACTGGTAAAACCACACTTGCCGGACAATGTTTCCCTGATTATACCTATCTTTCAATTGAAGATCCGATACAAAGAATAGCGTATTCTAAATTAACAGCAAAGCAGTGGAAAATCCTTTATCCTCAGGCTGTACTCGATGAAGTACAAAAAGAGCCACTTTTAATTCAAAGTATAAAATCTGTGTATGACCAATTTCCTGAGCCGCGATATGTATTACTTGGTTCGAGTCAATTTTTGCTTATGGAAAAAGTAAGAGAAAGCCTGGCTGGCCGTTGCTCTATTTTTGAAATATATCCATTGACATTAACTGAAATATGCACAAGTGATACGAATAGTACTATTACTCCCTCCTTTTTTGTTAAATATGTTTTAAATGAAGAAGAGATAGGGAACATTTATCCCATATTTACACTTAACCCTTCTTTTACCTCAAAAAAGCAAGCATTTGATTTATATTTATTGTATGGAGGTTATCCCGTAATGACTCATGAAACCTTAAGTGAAAAAGAGAAATGGGAATGGCTGTTACAATATGTTAAAACTTTCCTCGAAAGAGATGTCCGAGACCTTACCTCATTGCGTGATTTAGAACCATTTTTAAGACTTCAAAATTATCTTGCATACTCTACCGGCAACATTGTCAATTATTCTTCAATGGCAAAAGAATGTACTGTTACTGTTCCAACAGTGCAACGTTACATGCGCTATATTGAGATGAGTTATCAGGCGATTGTTATTCCTGCCTGGTTTTCTAGTCCTTTAAAAAGGCTGATAAAGGCACCAAAAGTTCATATGATGGATCCCGGTATCATGCGAGCAATATTAAGGAAGAAAGGACAATTAACTGGAAGTGAATTTGAAAGTGCTATAGTGGCTGAGATTTACAAACAAATCAAATCATTTCAGCTGCCGTTAAACTGTTATCATCTTCGTACTCAGGAGGGGAAAGAAGTAGATCTGTTACTTGAAAACTCCGATAGCTTCATTGCTATAGAAATAAAACAAACTGAACACATTAACGCTTCAGATGCAAAAAATCTGATAAACTTGCAAAATTTGCTCGATAAGCCATTGAAACATTGTTTTATACTATCGAATGATGTAGAGACACATCACATTGGTGAGAACATTACAGCAATGCACGCTGCTGCATTTCTGGGATGAGATCAAATTGCTCCTGACTTACAATTTTTACTGCACAAGTTGCATTGAACACAACTGTAATTTGAAAGTTTTGAAATCTTGTTTTTTCGGTCAATTGTGATTGCCTGTGTTGGGCATACTCTCTGGCATAAGCCACACAGAGTGCACTTCTCTGCATTTATCCTTCTAGGTTTAAAAGAGACAAGTGATATCAGCCCCAGAAGTACTCCGTAGGGACACATAAAACGGCAGAATGGTCGTGGAATCCAATAACCGACAGCAATCATAACAATCAGATATATCCATGAAAAAATACCAAATGTCCATAAGAACTTTGCTTCAACAGAGTTGCCAAGCAAAAACGAAATTATCTGATCTATCCAGTTTTTCCCTGTGAAAAAGGCAACTTTATAGGGTTCAAGTTTGCAAACAAGATAATACTGAGCTGTTACTGCTGCATAGATGGAAATAAGAAGAAGGATTACAGGGGCAATTTTAAGAATGGAGTTGAGTTTTGACGGTATTTTATAATGTTTCTTACGCTTGAAAAAAAGATGCTGTACTGCTCCGAGAGGACAACCAGCAGTGCAGAAAACTCTTCCAGCAATCAGAGCGACTATTAGAGGCACGAGGAATATAATCATTTCAACAAGTCCGACATCTGTAGGATTAATCAAACCAAAGGTTACATTCGATATCATCCCTACAGGACAGATGCAGCCTCCTCTTATTAATCCAAGATAAACGAGTGTTACAACTGCCAGCCAGCTTAATTTAGAAGGAGCTTTCCGCTTAATTACAAAATAAAGTCCTATTGAAATGATTATTATGAGTATTGCCATGTCGACAAATACCATAAATTCAGGGAGGGGCTCATATTTTTGAGGAACGTAATTTTCTCTGTATGCCCAGATATCACCACCGTCATTATTTTGCGAATTACTTGGTGATATGTGCTCAATGTTTTGATTTTGAAGAATCTCTTGTTTCGTGGTTTGCTGAGCGAAAAGAGGGAAACTGGAGGATGTTCCAGCTAAAAAGAATATTAAGATAATAGTTTTAAGAAATTTCATGTCTACTCAGTTAACAGCCAGTTTTACATGTCATTTTTCTGCTCAAGTTCATATTCTCCCTTGTAGTCGTCTTCATAACCTATGTAAACTCTCTCAATTGCGTGTTGTGGGCATTTGGCTGCAATATTGCAACTGTTGCATGCAAGGCAGAGATCCGGGCGGATAATCAAAAACATGGATTTAGATCCTTTAGTAAGGCATTTTGCAACACATTTACCGCAACCCACACATAATTTATCGTCAATTGTGTAGATGAAAGAACCATCAACTCCTCCTGAGAAGTTTGTTCTTTTAACTGCATCATACTGACATACTCGTATCCCTTCACTCAGTATCTTATCTGAAGGGATGTTCTTATTGGTAATGTGCCCGTAACATACAACGCAATTAGAACATTTCTTCTGATCATTAACTGCTTTTACTGCAGAAGGATTGCGTACACAGGCTGTTTCACATATACCGCATCCGTTACACTTCTCGGGGTTAATTGCCCAGACATACCTTGTTGCAGGTCCAGCTTTCTCAGGATCGAGATGTGCATCAATGATGCGGTAAGTAATTCCTCCTATAGCCAAAGTACAAGCAGCCCTTCCACAGTTTACAAGAAATTTTCGACGGTCCATCTCATTATTTTGTTTCGTACGAAATTATTGGAGCAGGTTTCCATGAAGCCGGCATGACAAATCCTCTGCAAGACAATCCTTCTGGTGTATTATCTCCCGAAAGATCGAGCAGTGCTTTTTGCAGACGCAAAGCATCAGATTCCTTAATTTTGGACAAATCAATAATTACTGAGCAAAGTGGTATTTTATCAGTGCGACCTATTATTCGAAAATCTTCAGGTTTTACAATGTCGACGGCACAACTTGCAGTAAGTGCATAATCAGATACTACTGCCACGTCTGCCTCGTTGTCAAGCAGACAGTTGATGCACTCGGTACAGCTCGCCTTGTTGATTATCGACTTTGGTTTAATACTCTTTGAAGATAGAATAGTCAAAGGAGCATGATATTTTTCATATGAATCTTCCTGTCCAGCTGCAAGAATCTTACCGGAAATTTCTTCAAGAGTTTGGATGGGAGAGTCCTTCTTAACAATAAAGATTCCTGTAAGCCACTGATTGTCATTAGGATCTAACAAATCTGCTACTCTTTTGAAGTTAAACCTGCTTCCTATTGTATCCTGTGAATGCATAAAGGCAAGCCAAGGTTTACAGATAGCTCCATCATAATGACCTGCCATAAGTGAATCCTTCATGTCATATTCTTCCGAGAAGTAGTATAGTTGAAGGTCTATATTATAATTACTTTTTAAAAGCTCCTGCAATTTGTCGTAATTGCGGGTAGCAAGATTGCTTATACAGGAACATGCTGTTTTGGTACAGTATGTTTCGTTTACTACCAACTTAATGGTTAACAATGAATCTTGGGAAGAAGCTGTTAACTCTCCAGATGGAACAAAAGCAGTCTCTTCAAACTGTTTAACCGAAACTCCCTGCGCACTTCTGCAGCCTGCAATTAATAAGCAGGCTGCAGCAACTACACATGGGATTTTTATCATCCCTTTCATAACAAACTAAAACTTAACTAAAACTAAATTTAAACTAAACTATAATTAAATAGCTGGAGAACACTTGATTATACCCCCTGTCCTGGATGCAAGATAGAGGTTGTCGTTTTTATCGACTGTCATTGGAATATATGCACATCCCTTAACCAGCTCATCTATCCCTTCAACAGCGCAAGCTCCTTCATGACTGTAGACTTTAATCCTTGTAGGGTCCTTTTCGACTGTTACAATAGCCCCATTTGATAAATATGCAACGCTAACAGGGTTGCAGCAACCATGAAAATCATTTATTGATTCTCCACGTTGCCCAAATGAAAAGAGTTTTTTGCCAGTAAAATCAAATCCGTTAACTCTGAATGCACCCAAATCAGCTACCAACACTTCATTGTCGTTACGAATACTAAAATCTAGAATTCCACAACAAGTACGAAGTTTCTCTATAATAGCTTTTCTTTCTCCTGTCTGAGCATCAAATATTGCAACAACTCTATTTCTTGTGTCTGCTACCAATAATTTATTGTCACCTGAAACTCTTGCTCCAGTGGCAGAAACAACACAGCTATCCAACTGTAATGATCTCAATCTGTTGCCATTTTTATCATAAACACCACATTCAACTCCGATAGGCATCTCTACCTCTACTATTCTACCCCTCAATTTTTTCTGAACCTTTCCTTTGATTCCGCCAAGAACATATATATTATCATTTTTATCTACGGTAATTGCTGTAGGTGAAGCTTTCAAATCTGTTTTGAATTCTTTGACAACTGCTCCCTTTGGATTGATCTGCAAAACAGTACCATCATTCTTAAGAGCGCATATAGTATTATCTGAAAGAGTAGAAAGATATGCGACATCCAAATGTTGTTTCCCTGCATAAGTAGCATCAACTGTGTATTTAACATTATGTGCATCCTTTATAAAAGTGGCAAAGTCTACATCGGTTTTCTTTGCTTCATTGAGTTCTTCTGTGAGTTTTTTGGCGCGAGGAGTCTCTGCAATTTTTGGATCAAGCATCTTGAGATAGCCGTCAATTTTATCGGCACTCATACCTTTTACCATACGACTTACTAATATAAGTGAGTAATAAGACTTTGGATTGTCCTTTATAAAGTTTAAAGTTGAAGCATCTACTTCCTTATTTGCCTGCTCGATGATACTCTCAATTTCTGTGCGTCTCTGTTCAGATACAGCCTCCTTGCCTTTTCCAGGATAAAGTTCTTTATAGAGACTGTCCATATTATACTTGGCATAAATGTCCTTAATCATTTGTTGATGCCGATTATAGTCTTCCTGAGTAATGCTGCCTGTAAAGGATGCATTTTGAAGAGAATCTACATTTGCAGATACTGTTATCTTGCCATTTTCCATATAAAATAAGCAAGTTCCGGGTTTGCCTTCCACCATCATATAATACATTGAAGGTTCAGTAACGCTTCCTTTATAAACGAACTGACCCTTTTGTACAAGTACTGTGTCAGGTTTACTTTCTGCAGATTCAATAGGTATGAATATAACCTTACCTTCATCAAGTCCCTGAAGAGTTCCGGTGAGCGTAAATCCTTTGTCGTTTTTGTTACAGGCTGTAAGTGAAACTATTATTACTCCAATAATAGTAAAGAATGAGAAATGTTTGATTGCCATAGAGGTTGATATAAAAATTTTATTATTAATATCGTCTGTATTCTAACAAATATACAATTGAACTCGATTTCCCCCTAAAAATTTTTAAAAAATATTTAATAAGATAGTCCAAATTTAGGGGAAAGTCTATAAAGGTTGTTATTTAAATGTTATGATTTTTAATAAGTATTTCAAATGAAAAAAATTTTATTGACACTTTTATTATTGGCACTTTATGGTATCGCACCTGCTCAGCAGGTTAATAACCAACCAGGATTGTTAAAGTATAACATTATTGGCACAATTGAGGGAAAGAATAGTGGAAAGATTTACCTGGATAGATTTGATATTGAAACATTTCATAATACAAGGGACTCTTCTGAAATAATAAATGGTAAATTCACTTTCAAAGGTTCAATTGACGAGCCGACAAATGTTGTCATCTCCGATGGAGATATAAAGTCGAGAGAAAACCCCAACCTGATTTCTTTCTACGTTGATGGAGGTGATGTTTTTGTATCATTGAAATGGGGAGATTTCAAAAATGGCAAGATTGCTGGATCTGTTGCAAATGAGCAGTTTAAGGCCTATCAAGACAAAGTAGACACCTTCTACAAACAGATGGTAGCACTTCGCGATATGAAGGCTGGTGAAGAGGAGATCAAAAAAGTAAGTGAAGAGTTACGAAAATATAATTGCAATTATATTCGACAAAATCCGGATTCATTTGTTTCGGCTTTTGCGTTGTATAGTATGATGTCAGATATGGAGACCGATTCACTGGACTATTACTATAATCTTCTTGGTCAAAATGCTAAAAATGGCAAAACAGCTAAATTGATATTAAAAGATCTTAACTCGAAAAAGGGAGTTATGCCTGGTAATTTAGCTCCTGATTTTACTACTGTTGATATTAATGGTAACAAGCTTTCTCTTTCGGACTTCAAGGGCAAATATGTTATTTTGGATTTTTGGGCCAGCTGGTGTGTTCCTTGTCGTCAAAGCAATCCTCACTTAAGGGAGCTTTATTCAAAATATCATGATAAAGGTCTTGAAATATTGTGTGTTTCAGATGATGACAGCCATCCTGACAAATGGAGATCTGCTGTCGCTAAGGACAGCATTCAGTTGTTTCATCATGTGCTTAGAGGACTTAAAGTTTCCAAAAATATGGAATTTGACAAGAGCAATGATTTAGATGAGAAATATGCAATACATTATATCCCAACTAAATATCTGATTGATAGAGAAGGCCGAATTGTGGGAAAGTTTGACACAGAACAGTTAACTGCAAAGCTTAAGGAGATTTTCGGATATTAGTGAGTTAAATAAAGATTGAGGGTGGCCAAAAAGCAATTTTTGGCCCCTCTTTTTCATTTTTTAATATTTGAGTTATAAACAGCGATTATCACTGGATACATTAATGAAAAGCTCAGCCCTAGGCACATCTGTTTTTTAGCTTATTTTCTGAAGAGTTTTTCGGAAAAAGGCTGAGGACTGTCTGACGACCATAGGGAGGAGTTCCGCAAGCCCCGAAAAAATCAAAGAAAAAAGCGTTTAAAAAAAACAGCAGTGCCTAGGGTTGAGCTTTTCATTTCGATGGGTGCATATTATATAAACAAAGAGGCTGCCTACTTTTTAGACAGCCTCTTTCTCATTTAATTATCAAGCTATTACTATTTGTTAAGAACTTTAATCTTTTCTATTACTTCATTTTTTGTATAGAGAAGAGATTGTTTCATTTCATCATCCACTTGGGGCAGAAGTTCGTCAATCCACTTTATTGAATATTGAAGAGCGTTGGTATCATTGCAATACCAGGCAAGCTGTTCGGACATACTTTTTTTATACAGATTGCGAGAGGTACCTTTCAGTATATTGAATGACATGGCACTTTCAACTGCCTTGGCCATCTCAACCCAGTTTGAAAATTTGTAGTGAGCTGGGACTAAATAGGTAAGCCAGATTGAAGCATTTGGATGATCGCTCTTCTGCGCATATTTCAGTACTGTCATAAAATCAGGATCTTCTATTGGAGCAGATTTTCCAAAAATGTATATTCTCGCTTTGCTTCCATATAGCTGATCGATTTTATAATATACATTCTTTTCACCAAACAAGTCAACGAACTCCTGAAAATGATCCATTACATAGAGAGTTTGACGACTGACGGCAGATTCATCATATTTTTCATATACATTCCAATATGAAGGTTTTTTAAGAGAATCCAAAGGGAAATTGTCTGAAAAAATATTTTTTAGCGTAACTTGCTGTTCTTCTCTAAGACCTGCTATTTGCAGTGTGTTGAGATAAGAGATGATAAATGCCGGATCTCTTCTTCCATTTTTGTAATCACGAGTCTGAGCAGCCAAATTGTTTTCTCTGTCAATACCTTGTCTGAATCTCTCCAACATCTCTCCAGCGGTGCATCTGCCTTCTGTCCTGTGCATTAGATTTCCTTCAGGGTCTACAATCAGAAAAACAGGTTCTGTATATACTCCATAGATTTTGCTCAATCTTGTTTTTTCTTCTCCTTCAGTATAATCTACACTTATGAAGTGACTGTTGACAAAATCAGCTACGCTGTCAATGGTAAAGATTTTGTTTTTCATGTATAAACATGGAGAACATCTCGGAGAACCGAAGTCGAGAAAAAGAAGTTTATTTTCTTTCTTTGCCATTTGGGCAGCTTTCTCGAATGGTATGTTTGAAAGCAGGTTCACCTTTCTGTTTTGAGCTGATGCAAAGGTAAGTGCAAGTATTGCAAGAGAGAGAGAGAGAATGCGTTTCATGATCATTTTGTTTTTTTGAGTCTTATGCCGTCAATACAGAAGTAGGAATTTATCAAATCATTACCTAATGCATCTTTGTATGAACAGCTGGTAGTGAAGGTTACTTTGGTAACTGCCCCCAATGAAGTGAGATCTGCTTTTACCCAGTCTGTTCTGAGGAAAGAAAAATTAGGATTCAAAGGATCTGCATTTTTCCTACAGCAAAGATAGATGTCCACAGAGCCTGTCAAGGTATTTCCATTGTATCCTTTGGCTATAACTTTGTAATAATCTCCTGTCAGATTCAATTTTCTGGTTACGCCCGGTGCATAAGTATTCCATATTGCAACAGGTGCAGAAGGAATGTTTGGATTGGCTATTGCACTTCCGGAATTTGCTCCATAGTTCATTGCCAGGTAATTATAAGTATTATTAGCAACAAGAATATGTTCAATTACAGTTGGAGTTTCGAGAGTGAAATAAGTCTCTGCTTCATTGTTGGCACATACAACTGCAAATACTTGAGTCATATTGCGGTATGCAGTATAAACGCTCAGAATATTTGTGTCTCTCGCAGCTTGTGTGTTGGTCCATACAAAAGATCTGTTGTTTTGGTTGGAGTAAGCAAAGCCACTGAATGAGCCATCAGCGTTTTTCTTGGTGTTGAATCTTATCCCTCCTGAAGAAAAACCGCCGTCAGGAATAACATGTGAGTAACTTTGCAATTGCAGTTCATTGAATGTTATGTCATCGGGTATTGGGATCAATACTTCGTAATCATCTTTACAGGAAAAGATAAGAGGTAATGATGCAATGAGTGTTAGTATTAAAATCTTTTTCATATCGCATATTTTTAATTGTCGTAACCTGGATTTGATTTTATAAATTTGTTCGCACTTGTTTCTGTAGACGGGATAGGCCAGCAGTACAGGTTTGGATCGACAGGTGTAACATCAGGTTTGAGTGCATAGAGCATAGGTTGGTTATTCTTTTTGAATCTCAAGGATGCAAACCATTCACTGCCATTTTCCATATAAAGTTCAAGACAGTACTCCTTGAAGATTAAATCCATAAGTTCATCTCTACTTCCCGGGACTGCAAGTTGAGGTAAAACAGGATTTGTTCTCTTGGATCGCATAGTATTAATAGGTTCTATAGAGCTTGCTATGCTTGCATTTGTTCTTGCTCTCAGTTCTGCCTGCATAAGGTAAAGTTCGGGGTAACGGAAATAATAGGTTGTGAACTTATCATTCATCAAGTCTGTTGACGCGCGTCCCTGTCTTGCCAGTTTTGTAGGGCAGAAATAGAGTATTCCGGTGGCGCTTATGGCTCTTGCCCAGCCCATAGTTACATTGTATCTTGGATCTGCGTGAATCCAGTTGTCAAACTCAGGATAGAAAGATTTCAGAGATGAAGGGTTATTCTGATTGTCTACTGTCCATTGATCGCCGGTCTGGATAATGGTTTGAGAATAAGTGCCTTCTCCATAAGCTCTTCCTGCATTATTCTCCATATATCTTGCGAAAAGCACCTCCTTTGAATCCCAGGCATCCTGATACATTTTCTTTATGTCAGGGTCCATCTTGAAACTTGCAGGTGCTGTTGCAATTACATTATTTACGATGTCGAGAGCAGCCTGATAATCTCCTGTCCAGCCTCTGTTAAGAAGCAGTTTGGCTTTTAAAACCTGAGCCATTTGCTTGGAGAGTCTTTTAGAGGTTGTATAGTCAGGCAGTGTTGCAATTCCTGCATCAACATCTGCAAATATCTTGTCATAACTCTCTCTTACAGAAATTCTGTCAATAAAAATATTGTCAAAATTTGCTACCTCTTCTCTCCATAGCACTCCATAAGCATCATCTGCCCAGAAGTGAGAAAAGCACCACAAGAGATGAGCATATACCCAGGCTCTGAAAGTTTTAGCTTCTCCAAGCATTGTGTTTTTTGTCTCAACAGACGGAAACTTACTGTCAGGGAGTTTTTGAATACCGCTTATTGCTGCATTTGCCGAGTTGATGCAGCTATACCAGTGTCTCCAATAATTGGAGAATGAAGAGTAGGTGGAGTTGTATGACATTGGATAGAACACAGTTCCGTTAACCCTCGAGATGCCTGCCTGAGCCGAAAGGGCGACATAAGGCGACCCTCCGAAATAATCTACAATGGAACTTCCATTACCGGTAGAGATAGATGCATACATCCCATTCAAGATTGAAACAGCACCATTGTAGTCAGTTACGGCATTATCCAATGTCATTTTATGAGGAGGATTAATACTCAGAAAATCATCACAGGACGATAGTGAGTAAAGTGTCAACAATATTATTGTTATTTTAAAAATTCTTTTCATAATTCAGCTTCTATTTAAAGGTTAATTTCAATCCCAGGCTGAAGGTTCTGGTAGAAGGATACGTACTGTAGTCAACGCCGGTACCAACGCCAATAAGCTCTTGAGCATTTCTAGTTCCAACATAACTTGAACCCATATTAGGGCTTCCAAAATTACCTTGAGGGTCAAATCCTGGATATTTTGTAATTGTAAATAGATTTGCAGCCTGGAATGTTATGTCAACATTGGTTAGAAATTTTTTCTCAAACCATTTTTTAGGGAGTCTGTAGTTAATATTTAGTGCGTTTAGTTTTATAAAGGATGCATCGTAAATATAAGCATCAGTCAGTATTGATCCAGAATAGGAAAGACTCATTCTTGGGACTCTCGACATTGGATCGTGAGTAAATACATATCCGTTTTTAATCAGATAATTGTATGCATTATAAGTAGATGTCCCGGAATTGACAGCATCATATACATAATTCCACAATCTTTTAGCACCATATGAGTATGTGAAGACAGCAGAAGCATAGAGATTTTTGTAAGTTAATGCCAAATTGAAACCTCCAAAGAATTTAGGATTGAAGTTACCAAGCACAACCCTGTCTGTTTTGTCAATTTTTCCATCTCCATTCTGATCCAATATATAAGGATCCCCCGGCAATTCTCTCGATACTCTGTAACTGTTTTGTGCACCGGTAGTCGGGTTAATGGTTTTAAGTGCATAGATCTCTTCTGCAGTAGCAAATTGTCTTCCGGCTGTTTTATATCCGTACCAGTCACCGAGTTTACCTCCTTCAACTAACTTAACATACTCATAATAATATGGCATAATTATCTCTTTCTGTACTCCATCCAGCTTATTTACGTTGCCTTTATTTGTTGCAATGTTAAATCCTATTGAAAACAATAAGTCCTTTTTCTTAATCACATCGCCTGTTATTTCAAACTCCCATCCTCTATTGGTTATTGAGCCAATATTTTGATTGATGGTTTGGAATGAAGAGTTAACGGGAACAGATCCTGAGTAGATCAAATTCTCTACCTTTTTGCTGTAGTATCCCAAGGTGCCGCGCAATCTCTCTCTAAGCAGACCAAAATCAATGCCTATGTCTGTAAGAGTTGAATTTTCCCATTGAAGAGAAGGATTACCAAGATTTGACGGTTTAATACCAGCTTGTTCTGTATATGGAGCCGCTGTTAAGGTTGTCATCCAGTCATAGTAGCCAAGGTTCTGAGATCCAGATTCACCTATGGAGAATCTGAGTTTAAGATATGGTACGATATTATTAATTGGTTGCATGAATTTTTCTTCTGATATAATCCATGCCAATGCTCCTGAAGGGAAATATCCCCAACGATTGTTAGGACCGAATTTTGATGACCCGTCTGCACGGAATGTTGCAGTAACCAAATATCTGTTCATATACTTGTAGTTAACACGAGCAAAAAATGAAGCAAGTCGGCTTCCATATTCATCACTGTATCCATCTGTTGTAGCTGCGCTGTTTATGTTAATCAGAATTTTTTCGTCAGGGAACCCTGTTCCACTTGCTCTCAGACTTTTGTATTTGTATGATTCAATAGATTGTCCGAGGACAGCTACTATGTCGTGTTTACCTAATACTGCCGCATAGTTCAGAGTATTGTCCCATACGATTGTATTTGATTCTCCAATTGATAGAGATCTGTAATTATAATTTGAATCGTATCCCCGTGTCCCTTTTTTATTGAAAATATCATAAGAGGAACTTGCGTAATTGATTGTTCCTGCGGACTTAAACTTTAGTCCTGGGACAATTTTAAGCTCAGCAAATGCAGTTGCATTCAAAACTTTTCCAATACCGTCATTTCTGTTCAAATAAGTGATATATGGATTTTCAATTGTTGTATTTGAAGGAATTATATTGATGCTTCCATCAGGATTATATGCTTCAAAGTCTGGTCTGAATCTTGGAATGCTGCTAAGGAGTGCATCTTTATTGTTCGCTCTTCTGTTTGATCCTGATGCGTTAACTCCAAATTTAAGAAGTTTGCCTACCTCAGTTTCGAGATTTATTCGTCCGGTGTAAAGTTCGCTTTTTCCACCCTTAACAATACCGTCTACATCTGTATATCCAAATGAAACATAATAATTTGTTGTCTCGGTACCACCTCTTAATGAAAGGTCTGCCTGATATGTATATGCAGGATTTGTCATTTCTTTCCACCAGTCAATATCCCCTGTCATATAGGCATCGGAACGAAGCATAAGCTGATCTGGAGTCCACTGGCTTGTTTTGATTTTTAGAAACTTACTCTCATCAAAAAATAGTTTTTCAGTATATCCAACACTTCCGTCAACATTGATTTTTTCTCTGGCAAGAGTCTCGGTATAGTACTTGAATTCATCTACATTGAGGGTCTTAAGGTCGCTTTTCTGTTGTAACTGCACGCCGCTTCTGAGGTTAAAATCAATTGTGGGAGCGAGACCCTTTTGACCCTTTTTGGTTGTGACTATTATTACTCCATTAGCAGCTCTTGAACCATATATGGCTGTAGCAGAGGCATCCTTGAGGATGTCAATACTCTCAACATCTGTCAGGTTAAGATTATACAGACTGTTTGCTATATCGCCGGAAGTGTTGTTTGAATAGTCAGGTACCCCGTCGATTACCCACAAGGGTTGGGTTCCATAGCTGGAGAGAGTCGATACGCCTCTGATGGTCACATTAATAGGAGATGTGGGTGAAGATGACTGAATCATAACGTTTACACCGGCTGCACGTCCTTGAAGCATCCCCTGAACACTCGATCCGATTGGAACAGTTTCTATCTCTTTGCTGGTCAGCCTTGATACAGACCCGGTAGCATCCTTAATAGTTGTTGATCCATATCCCTGTACTACTATCTCATTGAGATATTGCGTTGATTCTTCGAGCATTACGAGTTTAAAGTTACTCAAATTTGCCGGATTTACGCTTAAGTCGAGTCGTTGATATCCCAGACACATAACAGAAACATTCTTTGCATTTACAGGTATTTGCAAAGTGAAATTACCATCAAGATCAGTTGCAGTTCCCTTTTTTGTATTCAGGACTGTAAGATAAGCCCCAACTATCGGCTGCTTATCTTTGGCTGAAACAACCTTTCCGGAGACAGTAATAAATTCCTGATTACCGGAAACTTGCTGAGTTACTTTTTCAAGTTCCTTGCCTGACCTTGATTGATTAGGAAAATTTACAGGCGAGATTATAATCTGTTTATCTACGATTTTGTACTCATAGCCTGTGTTTTTTAGAATTTGATCCAACAGTGGTCTCAGTTCCATTTTTTTTGCTTCAATTGAGACCTTTTTATTGGCATCAACCAGATTGTTGTTGTACACAAAGGTGTATTCCGACTGTTTTTCAATTGCTTTCAAAACCTCTTTAAGTGGAGTTGATGTAAAACTGATCGAAATCTCCTGGGCATACACGCTGTTTGCCGCGAATATCAGACAAAGCAGCGATACCAGAATAGCTTTTCTCATAAGTTAGTGTTTTGGATTATGATTAATTATTCTAAATACACAGCTAGAGAAAAGTTCCCTGAAAATAATTCTTAATTTTAATTCTTAAGAGTTATTTTATTCTTGTCAATTTTGTAATCGATGTTTGAAGAGAGCTTTAGGATTTCCAATACTCGGGATATGGACTCCGACCTGAAATGAGCCGTAAATCTGTAATCTAATATAGAACTGTCTTCTACGGAGATTGTCACGCCATACCAACGCTCCATTTTTCTGATAACTTCATCCATAGGTGTGTTTTCGAAAAGAAGAAATCCCTTTTTCCAGGCTGTGTTGTATTCAATATTTGCCTTCCTGACAAGTAATGGTTTCTCGTCTTCAGCGATAGTTATTTGTTCAGTAGGGGAGAGTTTAATTTCACTTTGATCCTTTTCACGGACCAAAGAAATATTTCCGGATATGAGTGTTACAATTAATTTGTTCTCATTGGCGTAGGAGGAGATATTGAATGTTGTTCCTGTAACCTTGACTCCATAGCCCTTATATGTTTTTACATACATCGGCCAGTTTTTATTGGGCACTACTTCAAAATATCCTTCCCCTTCAATTTCCACAACTCTTTGCTGTGAATCAAATTTTTGAGGACATTTCAAAGAACTTGAGCTGTTGAGCCAGACTTTACTGCCATCAGGAAGGTCTACCATCCCTTTTACACCTGAGTGTACGACATATTCAAATTGGGCAATTTTTTGAGTTGGAACAACGGGTTTTCTCGTATAATGGGTTGAGTAGAAAATTGCCGGTGCTATCAGAATAATAAGAACTGCGGCGATTTCCATGGAATATCGTATAATTTTTTTATGAGGAACTTTTTTATTAGTTATAGTTGCAGGGGCTTCTTGCTGAAATGTTTTATATCTTTCAAGTACCCAGTAGTTTTTGAGTTGACAATACTGTTTCCTGTTTTCCTCATTGGCGTTAACCCATTCCAGCACCTTTTCTCTTTCTTCAGATGAGACTGATCCTGAAATAAATTTCAGCAGTAATTCTATATCAATATTTTGTTCCATACTATTTTATATACACTTCATCTTCAATATACCCTTTGAAAACTTTCAAATTTTATGCAAATCCCTCAACACATTAAAATTTTATAAAAACTCTTTCAACTTTTCTCTAAATAATTTTAAGGCTTGGGTGACATGATATTCTACAACCTTAACGGAGATCCCTTTTTTGTCTGCAATTTCCTGATAAGAGAGTCCGTTTATTCTGCTTTGAATAAAAGAATCGCTGATTTTATCGGGCAATTCTCTAAATGCCTTGTTTATATGTTCTTCTAATTGAAATTGTATTACTGCATCCGATGACTCGTCCATGAGAGCCGATAAATTTGCCTGATACTCTTTCTTTAGCCATTCGTTTTTGAGTCTGTTGTCATTTGAAAGTTTACGAAGACGATTAATACTTTTGTTTTTCAGTATCGAATAGAGATAGGGCAAAAGAGGGAATTGAGGATCCAGATAACTGCGTTTTTCCCATAGTGATGCAAACGAATCTTGAGTAATATCTTCTGAAGTAATTATGTCGTGAACATACTGGTTGACATAGAAAAGCGCTCGTTTGTACTCACTTGAATAAAATTTGTTAAAAGAACTCTTATCACCATCAATGATGGCTTTGGTAAGCATGAGTTCTTCGCTGTCTTGTTTCATAAGTCACAAATATAATGAATTTACAATCTCCTCATTAAGCAATTTTATATCTTTGTAGAATTATTGAATAATTATTAAAGGATGTACAGAACACACACTTGCGGAGAGTTACGCATAAATGATGCAGGCAAACAGGTTATGCTTGCTGGCTGGGTTCAGAGAATTAGAAAGATGGGAGGGATGAGTTTTATTGATCTTAGAGACAGATATGGTATAACTCAGCTGACAGTTGATGAGAGTGGTTCAAAAGAACTTAATTCTGTAGCGGGGAAATTAGGCAGAGAATATGTAATTCAGGCTACAGGTGAAGTTGCAGAGAGGACAAATAAAAACCCAAAAATTCCTACCGGAGATATTGAAGTTAAGCTTTCAGCCATTAAGGTGCTTAATCCTTCACTGATTCCTCCCTTTACTATTGAAGATGAAAGTGACGGAGGTGAAGAGCTTCGTGCCAAATTTCGCTACCTCGATCTTCGTCGCAATCCACTTAGAAAGGCGCTTGAACTTAGACACAAATTGGCTCAGGAAACAAGAAAATATCTTGATGGACAAGGTTTTATTGAAATTGAAACCCCTTTTCTCATTAAATCTACACCTGAAGGAGCCCGCGACTTTGTTGTGCCATCGAGAATGAATCCCGGAGAATTTTATGCACTTCCGCAAAGCCCACAGCAACAGAAGCAACTTTTGATGATAGCAGGATTTGACAGATATTTTCAAATAGTAAGATGCTTTCGTGACGAAGATCTGAGGGCAGACAGGCAGCCCGAGTTTACTCAGATTGATTGTGAGATGTCATTTGTAGAGAGAGAAGATATTCTCTGCATGTTTGAGGGGATGATTAAGTCGCTTTTCAAAAATGTTCTTGGAAGAGATTTTAATTATTCGTTCCCCCGTATTTCCTATTCGGAAGCAATGAACGAATACGGGTCCGATAAACCTGACATCCGTTTTGAAATGAAAATTAAGGAGATTACAAATATTGTACAAGGTAAAGGTTTCTCAGTTTTTGATACAGCCGAATATATTGGTGCAATAGTCGTTGATAATTGCGCATCTTATACGCGCAAGCAACTGGATGAGTTGACAGAATGGGTAAAGCGACCTCAAATTGGAGCAAAGGGGCTTGTATATGTCAGGTATACTGAAGATGGAATCAAATCGTCTGTAGATAAATTTTTCTCTCCGGAAGAATTGTCAAGTTTATGTAAAGTTATTGCTGCCAACGTCGGAGATCTTGTTCTGATGTTATGTGGCAACAGGAAAAAGACGCAAGAGGCACTTGGAACTCTCAGAATAGAGATGGGTAATCGTCTTGGCTTAAGACAAAGTAACATTTTTGCTCCTTTGTGGGTATACGATTTCCCTCTTCTTGAATGGGATGAAGATACACAAAGATTTTATGCAATGCATCATCCATTTACATCACCTAAGCCTGAAGATCTTTCTCTGTTTTACAGTAACAGGAAGGAGGATGTTGAAAGAGTGGCAGCTAATGCCTACGATTTTGTCTTGAACGGGACTGAACTGGGGGGAGGTTCTATACGAATCCATGACTCGGCAGTACAACAGAGGATGTTTGAGATTTTGGGATATTCTGCTGAAGAGGTCGAATATAAATTCGGCTTTATGATAAATGCATTCAAATACGGAGCACCTCCACACGGAGGAATAGCTTTCGGCTTTGACAGGTTGTGTGCTCTTTTTGGCGGTCAGGAGAGCATTCGTGATTTCATAGCATTTCCTAAAAACAATTCAGGTAGAGATGTTATGTTAGATGCACCTTCCAGAATAGACAAGGTACAGCTGGACGAACTTTTCCTCAGGAGTACATTTGAAGGCAACTGATTTATATAAATACATACAGATATGGGCATGTTGATTTTTTATCTACTGTTAGCCCTTTCGGTCTCTTTTTTATGCTCTATTATGGAGACAGTGCTGCTTACAGCCCCTGTGTCATTCTTGAACATGAAGGTTAATCAAGGTATTAAGGCTGCCTCCATATTAAGAGACCAGAAACAGAAGATTGATAAGCCAATAGCTGCCATCCTGTCTCTTAACACTGTAGCTCACACCGTAGGAGCTTCCGGAGTCGGTGCTCAAGCAACGGCAATATTCGGAGATGCTTATTTTGGAATTGTTTCTGCGATACTTACACTTCTGATTCTGGTTTTATCTGAAATACTTCCTAAGAGTATTGGGGCTCATTATTGGAAACATCTCGTCGTTCCGGCCGGGTACATTATAAGGGGCATGATATTTATTGCTTACCCTTTGGTAATTCTTTCTGAACTTATGACACGTCTTATATCAAGAGGTTCTAAGGATGAGGCGACTGTCAGTCGTGATGAGGTAGCAGCAATGGTGGATATAGGTGTTGAGGAGGGAACATTTGAAGATACAGAAAAGAAAATTATTCAAAATTTGATAAAGCTCAGAAGTGTTAGGGCTAGTGATGTTATGACTCCGAGAGTTGTTGTAGCTACTGCATCAGAGGATATCACCATTGGAGAATTTTACAAAAACAAAACATATCTGCATTATTCAAGAATACCGGTCTATTCAGACAACGACAAGGAGAGAATATGTGGATTTGTTTACAGACAAGAAGTTTTGGAACATCTTGCTAATGACAATTTTGATCTTTGTCTCAAGGAAATTAAGAAACCCATTATGATTGCTCCTACAAGTCAACCACTCACCATTCTGTGGGAGAGGTTGACATCACAAAAAACACATATTGTCATGATTGTGGACGAGTACGGAGGTTTTGAGGGAATTGTTACTCTTGAGGATATCATTGAGACTATTATGGGGATTGAGATTATGGATGATAGAGACATAGTAGCCGACATGCAGCAATTTGCACGAGAGCGTTGGGAAGAGCGTCAAAAAAAGCACAAATACTTGAGTTAATATTACAACTTCATTTCAACAACTTTGTCTGCAAGTTCTCTAAAGGCCATGCTGTCAATTCTTTCCATGAGTGCCACAGGAATTCCGTTGTCGCCGCTCTCCCTGATGCTTTGAACAATAGGTATCTGAGCAAGCAGAGGAACGTTAAATTTTTCTGCCATAGCCTTGCAACCGTCTTTTCCAAATATATAATATTTATGGTCGGGTAATTCTTCAGGAGTAAACCATGCCATATTCTCTACCAGGCCAAGAACTGGTTTGTTAATATCCTTGTTCCTGAACATGTTAACTCCTTTTTCAACGTCTGAGATTGCTACAGCTTGAGGAGTGCTTACCACAATAGCTCCTGAAAGTGGAATGTCCTGAACTATGGAAATATGAATATCTCCGGTTCCTGGAGGGAGATCAATCAATAAAAAATCAAGTTCTCCCCACTTAACTTGTAATGTCATCTGCTTGAGCGCATTACTTGCCATTGGACCTCTCCAGATAAGCGGCTGGCCTGCACCTGCAAAATAGCCTATGGACATCCATTTTACACCATATTTTTCAACAGGAATAATCATTTCTTTCCCACCATCATCTTCAACCAAAGGCTGAGCGCCTTCGGTACCTGTCATCTTTGGAACAGAAGGACCGTAAACATCAGCATCCGCAAGCCCGACGCGCAACCCTTTCATAGCCAGGGCTACAGCAAGATTGACAGCAACGGTTGACTTTCCAACTCCTCCTTTACCTGATGCAATTGCAATTATGTGACTCACGTTCTCGAGAGCCTCTTGTCCAAGTTCCAAATGTACTCTTTTGGCTATCTTTTTTTCTCTCACTAATTCAAGGATACTTATCTTGTAATCTTCTGAAGAAAAAGCTTTTCTGATGGCCGCTTCGCAACTCTGCTTGATAGAGCTGGCAAGTGGGTCTGGAGACGGGAAGACAAGTTTAAAACGTATCTTCCCATCTTCAACTTTTATATCCTCAACCATCTCAAGTGAAACGATGTCCTTATCTTTAGCAGGATGGACAACGTCTCTTAGAACATCTTCAATCTCTTTTTGTGTCATTTGAATATTCTTAAAAACATGCTGACTAATCAACAACTCTTGTACCAAAGAGTTTATTTGACAATAGACATTTCATTTAGCAGATAACCTGCTCCACCGAATTTGTCAATGATAAAAAGAACGTATCTGATATCAACATTAATGCATCTTTGGAGATTAGGCTCAAAAATGATATCACCGCTCATAGCTTCCCAGTTTCCGTCAAAAGCAAGCCCTAAGAGTTCTCCATTTGCATTTAATACCGGACTCCCCGAATTGCCGCCGGTAATGTCATTGTTAGTAATAAATGCTACCGGAAGCCTTCCGTCTTTCATCGCATAAGTTCCATAATCGCTGTTGTTGTAAAGTTCTTTCAATTTAGCAGGCACAACAAATTCCCAATTGTTGGGATCCTCTTTTTCCATTACTCCTTTAAGAGTGGTATAATGCTCATATAAAACAGCATCTTTGGGAGAATAATTAAGCACCTTCCCATAGGTGAGACGCATTGTGGAATTTGCATCAGGATACATTGCTTTTCCTTTGTTCATCTCGAGCAGGCCGGCAAGATAGGTTTTTGATGCTTCAGCGTAGAGAGAGTTTATTCTATTGAGCTTTAGACTGAGTTGATTGATCTTTGAAAACAAACTTCTGCCCATTATGACTGCAGGATCATTTACTATAGCCTCTTTGCCGTTTTCAATGGCTTTATAGAGTTTGTCCATTGATGTAAATACTGATTTGGCATAAAGATAATCAACATATTCATCAACATTGCCTCCAAATTTCTCGTCAATCAAGGCATAAATGTCTATAAGATTATCAGCAGAAACCTTTTCTCGGAAAACCTTAAGAAACGTTTTCGCAACTTTTTTGTCAACTTCAGGAGAGTAGTTGTTATAGAAATTATTTGCTTTTTCTCTGAGATTTTGAGCAGTTGTGTTGGCGGTGACATCATCTCCGTTTGCAAATGACTTCTCAACGTCTGAAAACTGGTTTGCTATAGCTGCTATTTCAATATTCATGAGGGTCTCGGTAAGATATCTATAGTTGTAGATTATATCTTCACGGGCTGCTACAGCATTATTTATATTTTCAAGAGCGTTACCATACTTTTCCACTCTAGATTTATCAGCGTTGACCCATTTGATAAACTCTTCTTCCTCTTGGGCTCTTCTTTCAGCGACATTATTTTTCTTGAATGTTTCATTCATCCCGATAGCTTTTTTCCAGAAATTAGATGAGGAAGCGTATTTGCTTGCATATTGTATTCTGATTTTAGGATCAGCTAACATTTCTTTCATAAGTATCTCTTGACGGAGTCCTCTGGCAAATATTGTAATGGCATTTGAAATTTCACTTGTTTGCTTCACCTCTGCTGATGTCATGAAACGATTGGTTCTGCCTGGGTATCCTATAATCATTGCATAGTCATTTTGATTTATCCCTTTGATAGATATGTTTAAATGTCTTTTAGCCTGGTATGGTACGTTCTCCGGAGAATATGGTGCAGGATTATTATTTTTATCTGCGTAGATTCTGAACATTGAAAAATCACCGGTATGTCTTGGCCACATCCAATTGTCTGTATCTGCACCAAATTTACCTATAGATGAAGGGGGAGCTCCAACAAATCTAATATCACTGAATGTTTTGGTCACGACAAGATAATACATATTGCCTGCATACATGGGAACGACGTTTGCCTTAAGATAATTATTGTTGCCAACGGCATCTTTTTTAAGTTGAGCAACAATACTATTCATTGCATTAACTTTCTCTTCAGAAGTGGCAGCATTTGACACAGCGTTGTTGATTTTATCGGTCACATCCGTAAAACTTTCAAGAAAGGTAACAGTGAGACCATCCGCCGGAAGTTCTTGCTCTCTGCTCATTGCCCAATATCCATTTGTAAGATAGTCGTGCTCTACACTGCTAAGTTTTTGAATTGCACCATAACCACAATGATGATTGGTAATTATAAGTCCTTCAGCAGATATTACTTCTCCAGTACAGCCGTTACCAAACTGGATAACAGCATCTTTTAAGCTTGTTCCATTGACATTGTATATATCCTCTGCCTTGAGTTTACATCCTAGTTCTTTCATTTTTTGCTGGTTAAGCTTTTCTAGCAAAGGAAGCAGCCACATCCCCTCGTCTGCTCTAAGTGGAGTTAGCGAGATAAGGATTACAGTTAATAGAAATAATGCGATTTTTTTCATAAATTTTTATCTATTTTTAACAAAAATAACCAAAATTGTTAGATACATTTAAAATTGTGATTATAATTGACAAGTTTAAAGGAAGTCTCACATCTTCTCAAGCTTGTTGCGCCATTAAAAAGGGCATTGAAAAAAGATGGAAAGATTTATTTCCTTCATTAAACTTATCAATAGAAGCTCTGCCAATGGCCGACGGCGGAGAAGGCACTCTCGATGTCGTTGAGAAAAATATTGGAGGGATTAAACATTATGTTTCTGTGAGCGATCCTTTATTTAGAGAAATAAAAGTTCCATTCTTACTGAAAAATAAAACAGCATTTATTGAAATGGCATTGTGCTCTGGCCTTCAGCTTTTAACTAAAGATGAGTATAATCCTATGATAACTTCAACTTATGGTCTGGGTGAGTTAATTCTTGAGGCCGTAAAGTATGGGGCTGAAGATATTATTGTTGGAATTGGGGGGAGTGCAACTAACGATGGTGGTATGGGCATGCTTAAAGCTCTGGGTTACAAATTTTTTAACAGGAGAGGAGAGGAAGCATTATCTTTAAATGAAGTTTATGAAATATCGGATTTAAATGTTTCTCAATCGTTACATAAAGTCAAATTTACCGTTGCCTGTGATGTTACAAATCCTCTTCTTGGGGAAAATGGAGCCTCAACTGTTTATGCACCTCAAAAAGGGGCGACTCCTGAAATGGTTGACAAGCTGGAGATAGGCATGAGAAATTATGCAGATATTTGTGAAATATTTACTGGTAGATGTTGCAGGGATTATCCGGGATCTGGAGCTGCCGGTGGAATTGGGTTTGCATTTAAATTATTTTTTGATGCAGAAATTATTCCTGGATGGATGGTACTATCAAGGTTCACAAATATGGAGATATTAGTTTCTACAGCAGATTTGGTAATAACGGGGGAAGGATCTCTGGATCAACAGAGTGTTTCGGGCAAACTAGTATATGGAGTATGTTTAACTGGTATAAAGTATAACAAAACTATATGGGCATTTTGTGGGAGGAATCATCTAAATTTTGATGAACTAAACAATTTGGGGATCTCCAAAGTTTTTGAGATAAAAAATATTGCACGAGACATTGACGATTCAATCAAAAATGCCTCATCTTATCTTGAACATATGGCTTTTAATGCTATTTCTTTTCTGTCTCCCAAACCTTGAGTATTTCTGCTATGTATAGTTTATGAAGTCCGGAGTGTCCTTCATAATGTGCATTAAGAGGGCCGGGATCGTTAAAGAAATTTTTTGACAGCATCTCTGAGTAGAGTTTATAACATTCAAAGACAAGCCTTGCTTCTTTGAAGGTGGTATTTCCCAGCTCAGTAAACACGGGAGTTAGTGATGCTTCAGCAACCTTATTGCAATCTCTGCCACTTTTTGATCCACATATATCGAGAGCAGAACGGTATTTTTCATCAAAAAAACTTAATGTGAACTTTTCTGAACTCTCAATAAATTGATAAGTATACCGCTCGGGACGAACAAATACAAATACAACGGGCCGATTCCAAAGATAACCTGCGCCACCCCAGTTGGCAGTCATTGTATTAAATTTTGCTTTATTGCCTGCAGTTACCAACATCCAGTCGGAGGAGATTAGTTTTATTAGATTTTCCTCAATTTCAAGAGGATCTATCAGTCTGTATCCCAAGTTTGTCATTTTTGTAAAATTCAGCTATTTTAACAATCTAAAAGAGGTCCGATGATGTTCACACGGACCATATTTCATAATTGCCTCCCTGTGAGCTGCTGTAGGGTAGGCAAAATTCTTTTCCCATCCATACTGGGGGTAGTTCGAAGCAATTGAAACCATATATTCATCGCGGTGAGTTTTGGCAAGTACCGAAGCAGCAGCTACCGAGGCAAAGCGACCATCTCCCTTGATAAAACAAATATGTGGGATATTTTTATAATTTCGAAATTTGTTGCCGTCAACAATAATAAATTCCGGTCTTGTATCCAGTGCATCAAGAGCTTTATGCATTGCAAAAATTGATGCGTTCAATATATTAATCCTGTCAATCTCAATGTTACTGACCGATGCTACAGCCCAGGATATTGCTTCCTTCTCAATAATTGGACGTAATATATCCCTGTTCTTTCGTGTCATCTGTTTTGAATCATTGAGCAGAGGGTGAAAGAAATCATGAGGCAGTATAACTGCTGCTGCAAAGACAGGACCTGCCAGACATCCCCTGCCAGCCTCGTCACAGCCCGCCTCAATCATGCCGTCATAGAGACAGGATAATAAATGATGATCCTCTTTCATGAGATTGGAAATATTCCGAAATTTAGCAAAAAGAGATATATTTAGCGATATTTATTTAAACTCTCCTTTAGAATACCAATTATGCTTTCTTTAGATTCGAGTGCCATCTTGAGTATTTTATTTTCATCCTCAAGCTCAATCATTTTTATTCGGGAATCGGCTTCTATTTTCTCAATTTGCTCTTGATAAGACTTTGCTATTTCAGCAATTTTTTCATCTGTCGAAGTTTCTTTATTAGTCCCAAAGATCAGTTCAGAAAGTGACATGTTGAATAATTGTGCAATTGAAAAGACTCTTTTACTAATAATGGATGTTTTACCAGATTCAAGTTGTCTGTAAGAGTTTAAAGACATTTTAAGATAATTAGCCATGTCCTCTTGTGTATATCCAAGAGATTCTCTCAGTTCCCGAATCCTTTTTTTTATGTCACTGTCATTCATAATAACAAATATAAAATAATGTCTTATGTGACTTGGAACAACAAAATATTGTTATTGTGACATGAAATAGATGTTATTTTAAAATTTAAAAATCAAAATTGAACAAATTAAATCAATAATCAGACAAATGACATATAAAGCAGGTTGGAAAGGGTAAATATTGTATTATTTTCGAAAAAAATCACAATTATGAAAACACTTTATTCAAACATCGCTCTTTTGGAAATGGAGGCACTTTTTGAAAACAGAAAGATCTATCTTAAAAGTGGGATAACGCCCTCTCTTATAGCTGATCTTCTTAAAATTAAAAGGCGGAGGTTGGAGGGAATTGTCAATAATTCTTTTGGTCTTTCGATAGATAACATTGTCAATATGTACAGACTTCAGTATGCCAGGCAATTGTTAATCTCAGGAGAAAAATATGACTCTTTATGGGAAAAGTCGGGTTTCAGTTCGAGAGTTGATATGGAGAGAGCTTTCGAAAACATTGTTGTGTAAAAACTTTTTTGTACTTTTGAATCTCTTAAGTCAATGAATTTATAATTAATAAATATTCAGCGTATTAGTATGAAAAGTTATCCTACCCAAAGCATCCGGAATGTGGTGTTACTCGGTAGTCCCAAATCGGGTAAAACCACTCTGGCAGAAACAATGTTGTTTGAAGGTAAAGTTATCGATCGTAGGGGTTCAGTTGAAGCAAAAACCACAGTCAGCGATAATACCGAAATAGAACAGATTTATCAACGTTCCATTTATCCGACTCTTCTTTATGCGGAGTTTATGGACCATAAGCTTAATATTATTGACACTCCGGGCTCTGACGATTTTATAGGTGGTGTTATTTCCGCATTTAAAGTTGCTGACACAGGAGTTATGATTGTGAATGCACAGCAGGGCGTAGAAGTAGGTACTGAGATTTTGGCTCGATATGCCGAAAAATACAGAATGCCTTTGATTATTGGTGTCAATCAGCTTGAACATGAGAAGGCTAATTGGGAGAATTCCATCGAAAGTTTGAAATTGGCTTTCGGCAAAAAAATTGTACTGGTTCAATTTCCTGTTGAGCAGGGAGCAGGCTTTAATTCTTTCATTGATGTTCTTAAGATGAAAAAATATTTTTTTAAGGATGACAATGGCACAAGAGAAGAAATGGAGATTCCTGCAGAATTCATGAGCAGGGCAGAGGAACTGCACCAGACTCTTGCAGAAATGGCTGCAGAAAATGACGAGTCTTTGATGGAAACTTTTTTTGAAAAAGGCAATCTTACAGAGGAAGAAATCCGCAAAGGTCTTAAAACAGGCTTGAGTAAAGGTGAAATGATGCCAGTCTTCTGCCTTTCAGGCAAAAGAGATATTGGAGTCAAAAGGCTGATGGAGTTTATTATTGATGTTGCTCCTACTCCTGAAAACAGCATTCAAAAATTGAAAGATGGAACTTTAATTCCATGTGATGCATCTGGACAGACATCACTTTTTATTTACAAAACTGCTCTTGAACAACATCTTGGAGAGGTTGCGTTTTTTAGAGTAATGTCCGGGAAACTGACGGAAGGGATGGATTTGACAAATCCGGAAAATGGTGCAAAGGAACGTATTTCCATTATTTATGCGGTTGCAGGAAAGAAAAAGGAGAGAGTACCTGAAATGATGGCAGGAGATATAGGCTGTACTGTTAAACTTAAATCTGCCAAGACAAATCAGACACTCAACGGAGGTGGCAAGGAATGGATCTTTGAAGAGATTGAATTTCCGCCTTCAAAATTTAGGACAGCAATCAGGGCAAAGTCTGAGAAAGATGATGAAAAACTCGGTGAGATTCTCAACAAAACTCATGCAGAGGATCCTACTATCGTAGTCGAATACTCAAAGGAGCTCAAGCAAACAATTCTGAGTGGACAGGGAGAGCACCATATAAATATTTTAAAATGGCACTTGACAAATACTTATAAGATTGAGGTTGACTTGTTTCCTCCTAAGATACCTTACAGGGAAACTATTACAAAAGTTGCTGCAGGCGATTACAGACATAAGAAACAATCAGGTGGAGCCGGTCAATTTGGAGAAGTGCATCTTATTATTGAGCCAATAGTTGAAGGTGTACCTGCAGGAAATAAATTTAAAGTTGAGGGACGAGACCTCGTTTTGAATATTAAAGGTAAAGAAGAGTACCCACTTGAATGGGGCGGAGTGCTTGAATATTATAACTGTATTGTAGGAGGAGCTATTGATGCTCGTTTTATGCCGGCCATTTTGAAAGGAATTATGGAAAAAATGGAAGAGGGTCCGCTCACAGGATCATATGCCCGTGACATCAGAGTTTTTGTCTATGACGGTAAAATGCATCCTGTGGATTCAAATGAAATTTCCTTTAAACTGGCTGGACGTAATGCATTTAAGGAGGCCTTCAAGAAGGCAGGTCCCAAAATAATGGAACCAATATATAATGTTGAAGTTATGGTGCCAAGTGACTGTATGGGTGATGTTATGAGTGACCTTCAAAACCGCAGAGCGATGATAGAGGGAATGAGCAGTGAAAAAGGCTTTGAAGTTCTGCGTGCCCGGGTGCCTCTTGCAGAGCTTTATAAATATTCAACAACACTAAGTTCTCTTACTTCCGGAAGAGCTACCTTTACCATGGAATTTGCGGATTATCAACAAGTTCCTTCTGAGGTACAGGAGAAATTGCTGAAAGAATACGAGGCAAATGAAAAGGATGAATAATCAGTTTAATGATTCATGCAGAGAACATCAGAAAATCTTTTGGCAATCTTTTGGTCTTGAAGGGTATCTCCCTGGAGGCCAAGGAAAGTGAGATTTTGAGTATAGTTGGAGCAAGTGGTGCAGGAAAGTCCACTTTGCTCCAAATATTGGGCAGTTTACTAGTTCCTGATACAGGCAATGTTTATATTGACGATACAGATATATTTTCTTTAAGTTCCAATTCTCTTGCCGACTTTAGGAACAAAAAGATAGGATTTGTTTTTCAATTTCACCACTTGCTTCCAGAGTTTACATCAGTTGAAAATGTGATTATTCCTGCTTTAATTGCTGGTGAAAGGTTAGGTTCCGCAAAGGAAAGAGCCTGTGAAATGCTCCAATTGCTCGGGCTTGGCGACAGGCTTTCCCATAAACCTTCCCAATTGAGTGGAGGTGAGCAGCAGCGTGTTGCCATTGCAAGGGCCCTTATTAACCAGCCATCTGTTATCTTTGCTGATGAGCCATCGGGGAATCTTGATACCAATACTAAACGTGAAATTCACAAGCTCTTTTTCGAACTTCGTGACAGATATCATCAGACATTTATTATTGTTACTCATGACCGGGAACTTGCTTCAATGAGTGACAGAATTCTCGAAATGCGTGATGGAGAGTTTATTTAATGCATTCTGTTTTTTATTTTAAAAGATTTAAAGTACGACAAGAGTCCTCAAGCATGAAAGTCAATACAGATGCAGTATTGCTTGGGGCATGGGCTGGCATGCCCTGTGGAAGAGAAGGTTTTTGTTTTCTCGATATTGGTACGGGAACCGGAGTTATAGCTTTAATGATTGCCCAAAGGCTGTCGGATTTGAAGTTGAATTTTAAGGCGATAGCAATTGATCCTGATCATAGTTCCATAGATGAGTCTGCTTTTAACTTTGCCAATTCTCCTTGGACTGACTCTCTTTTGGCTAAAGAAATGACACTGGAAGAGCTTATGCTTATGGAAAAAGGAGATTGTTTTGACATGATTGTGACCAATCCCCCCTTTTTTACCAATTCTCTTAAATCATCTTCATTACGCAAATCGTCTTCAAGACACAATGACATTTTACCCTTTTCAACTATTGTCAAGGCTTCGGAATATCTTTTGAAACAAGATGGAAAACTTTCTTTAATCTTGCCTGAAGAAGAAAGATTAAATTTCATGAGCGAAATAAATAAGGCCGCCGTGGCTTCTGCCCCCTCTCTTTTCCTTACCCGGATATGTCAGGTTAAAACCCTGCCATGTAAAGAAGTAAAGAGAGTATTGATGGAATTCACCAAGCTTCCTGCCGATAAAAGCGTGATAGATATTGGGGGAATTATTCGTGAAGAGCTTTGCATATATAAAAACGACAGTTCTATGAAGAGCCCGGAATATGAAAGACTTGTAAATGATTTCTATTTAGAATAGATAATTGACAATTATTTAATTTTTTTAATGTTTTTCGCCACTGTTTCGCAGCTCATAGATCAGTTTAATTCTAAAATCTTCTTCGGCTTTGTAAATTTTTGCAACTTTTTCAATTGGAAGAACTTTTTGAAATTCTTCATAATATTTTCGGTAGATCATTCCCTGAATAGCCTGACTGTTTATGTAGGCGTCCAGCATTCTTTTGAGTCTTTCTTCGTTGTTAGGTCTTTTGTCCTCGAGGATTGCACGTAGAGCCTCAAGATTGCGTTGAACTCTTCTATGGGCATTTTCCCTCTCTTCCCAGTATTGGTTGTAAACAGGCCAGAATGCTGCAGCTTCTTGAGGAGTCAGCCCCATTTCAGCTGTGAAGAATGCAATTTTTGCACTCATAATCTGCTGCTGTTTAGACATCTTCTGTCCCTGATCAATTATAAATCCCTGCTCAGCCTTGCCGGCTTGCTCGATTTTCATGAAAGCAGATGAAGCTACTTGACCTCTTGCAAGTAAGGAAAGGCAAAGTATAGATAAAAGTGTAATAATTCTTTTCATAATGAATAAGTTATTTGATCGAAGCAAGATATACTAAAGAAGCATCAGCCCTCAAGTATTCTACAATCTGATCGGGATCAATCTTTTTTATTGTTGTAAGAGAATCAATCTCATCGTCATAAAAATCAAGGGAAGAACTGCTAAGCAGATATTCTTCCAATTGATTTGGATTTTGTAAAGAGTTGTCCTTTGCTGAATCAGGTGAAAATAAAGTAATGGCGCAATATCCCATCAGGAAGATTATGCAGAATGAAGAAACAAGTGCGAGTTGAGGCTTTATTACTGACCACCAGCCTACTTTTGGCGCCACATAAAAAATCCTTTCATCTACCTCTTTCGCGAGATTCTCAAAATAATTCTCAGGAACAGTAAAAGGATTTTTCCTTAATTCAGGATGGTCTATGTTAATTTTTTCTTTCATACCTCTTTGACTATTCAAATTTAAAAAAGATTAAATCAATTTTTGCATTGCATCCTCTATTTTCTTTGAAGCATGATGATATGAAGCCTTGAGAGCCCCAACAGATGTGCCAAGTATCTCTGAAATTTCTTCGTATTTGAGTTCATCAAAATACCTCATATTAAAAACTATCCGCTGTTTTTCTGGCAAGTTGAGAATAGCTTTTTGAAGTGCCTTTTGTGTCTTGTCTCCGTTAAAATAGGGGTCAGCCTCAAGTACATTTTCAAGCTGCTTGGAATAGTCAGTCAGTGATAAAAAAGATCTTAACTGTTTTTTTTTCAAAAATGTAAGAACCTCATTTGTCGCTATTCTATACAGCCATGTAAAAAGCTTTGATTCTTCTCTAAACTCAGGAAGAGCATTCCACGCTTTGATAAATGTATTTTGAAGAAGATCATTGGCGTCGTCATGCGAAATCACCATCTTCTTAATATGCCAATAAAGTCTTTCGCTGTATTTACGGACAATAAGATCAAAAGCATAACGCTCTTTACCCTCTTCCCTGAAGAGTATGAGGAGATCCTTATCGTCCATTGTCTCTACTTTCTCTTTAAGACTCTGTTTACTGCTTCAACAATGCTTATGGCATCAAGGCCATATTTTTTCATAAGTTCTTCAGGTGTACCACTTTGGCCAAATTCGTCATTTACAGCTACCAACTCCACTGGCACGGGATATTCTCTTGACAGGGTTCCACAGATTAATTCTCCTAATCCGCCTGCGACAAGATGTTCTTCTGCAATTACAACAGCTTTTGTTTTTTGCACAGATTGTAAGACTGTTATATTGTCAAGAGGCTTGATAGTATGAAGATCAATTACCTCTGCACTTATCCCGTTTTTTTCAAGCTCCTGTGCTGCAAGAATTGATTCCCATACAAGATGTCCTGTGGCAAATAGTGTAACATCATTGCCCTCAATCATTCTTATTGCTTTTCCTATTTCAAAGGTCTGGTTTGCAGGTGTAAAATTAGGTACAGAAGGTCTGCCAAATCTGAGGTAAACAGGCCCTTGATAATCAGCAACAGCAATTGTAGCTGCCTTTGTCTGATTGTAATCACAAGGATTGATGACAGTAAGATTTGGCAACATCCTCATAAGTCCAATATCTTCCATTATCTGATGTGTGGCACCATCTTCACCAAGAGTAATCCCTGCGTGAGAGGCACAAATTTTTACATTGGTATTGGAATATGCTATTACTTGCCTTACCTGGTCATATACTCTGCCTGTAACAAAATTAGCAAAAGAGCCGGCATAAGGGATTTTACCACTAAGAGCAAGACCAGCAGCAACACCAATCATATTAGCTTCAGCTATACCTGCTTGAAAAAATCTAGAAGGGAACTCTTCTGCAAAAGCATCCATTTTGAGAGAACCGGTAAGATCTGCGCAAAGGGCTACTACATCCGGATTCTTTCTTCCAACTTCAAGCAATCCGGCTCCAAAGCCGGATCTTGTATCTTTATTGCCTGTATTTATAAAAATCTCTTTCATGTTAATTGGTTTGGATTAAAAATCGCCTAATGTTTCTTTAAGCTGGTTGAGTGCTTTTTCTGTTTGTTCCGCATTTGGAGCCTTGCCATGCCATTTGTGTGTACCTTCCATGAAATCAACCCCTTTACCCATTACTGTCTTGCAAAGTAACATTTTTGGCTTTCCGTTACCAACGAGCGATTTTATCTCTGAAAAAGCTCGGATCACCTCTTCAATATTATTCCCATCAACAATCAATGTATCCCATCCGAACTCTTCCCATTTTTTTTGAAGATTCCCAAGGTTTAGAATTTTGTCGACAGCTCCGTCAATTTGCTGTCCGTTCCAGTCAGTCATTGCAATTAGTCTGTCGACCCTGTGATGGGCACCAAAAAGGGCTGCTTCCCAAATTTGTCCCTCTTCACACTCACCATCGCCGGTTAAAACATATACAAAATTCTCTTCATTTCGCAGTTTTTTTGCGAGTGCTGCTCCAATGGCTACAGACAACCCCTGTCCGAGAGAGCCGGAAGCAACATGAATACCGGGCAATCCTCTTTCAACCGATGGATGCCCCTGAAGTCTTGATCCTATTTTTCGAAGTTCGTACAGCTCATTCAGGGGAAAATACCCCGTTCTTGCAAGTTGACTGTAAAGAGCTGGAGCGAGATGCCCTGCAGAGAGAAAAAACATGTCAAAACCGACTCCGTCGCGACGCCATTTTTTTGGATCATGAATCATTTCTTTGTTAAACAGTACAGTCAAAAGATCTGTACAACCAAGCGAACCTCCGGGATGTCCCGACCCTGCTATTGAAACCATTCGTATAATATCTCTCCTGGCTTGAGTAGCAATATCGTTTAAATTCGTAACAGTTAACATTATTATAGGTTAAATAATTTCAAATTATTACAAAGATAAAGCCAATCAAATGATTTTATCAATTATTTTTATCTTTGCAACCAGCGATACTCTTAATTTTTTATATGCGGCACATTAGAAATTTTTGCATCATTGCACACATAGACCACGGTAAAAGCACTTTGGCCGATCGTCTCCTTGAATATACTAAAACTCTTAATTCAAGGGAAATGGTGGATCAAGTGCTAGATTCAATGGATCTTGAGAAGGAAAAGGGAATTACTATTAAGAGTCATCCTGTACAGATGGATTATATTTATGAGGGTGAGAAATATACTCTTAATCTGATTGATACTCCTGGACATGTAGATTTTTCATATGAGGTTTCAAGAGCTATTGCATCCTGTGAGGGAGCACTTCTTGTTGTTGATGCTACTCAGGGAGTTCAGGCTCAGACAATTTCAAACCTGTATCTTGCCTTTAATCATAACCTTGAAATTATTCCTGTACTTAATAAAATTGATATGGAAGCAGCCATGATTGAGACAGTTAAGGATCAGATCATTGAACTTACAGGCTGCAAGGAAGAAGAGATTATTCTTGCAAGTGGCAAAACCGGACAGGGAGTTCCTGAGATTCTTGATGCAATCATAAACAGGATCCCTCCTCCTGCAGGTGATGAAGATGCTCCTTTGCAAGCGCTTATTTTTGATTCCGTATTCAATTCTTTCAGAGGCATTATTGCCTATTTTAAGGTTCAGAACGGAATTATAAGAAAGGGTGATAAAGTTAAATTTTTTAATACCGGCAAGGAGTATGAAGCTGACGAAGTTGGAATCTTAAAACTAAAAATGGTTCCGACAGAAGAGATAAGAACAGGTAATGTCGGATATATTATTTCAGGCATTAAGACAGCCAGTGAGGTTAAAGTCGGTGATACAATTACTCACAGAGACCGACCTTGTTCAACTTCGATCGCTGGTTTTGAGGAGGTAAAGCCAATGGTTTTTGCAGGTCTCTATCCTGTGGAGGCAGATGAGTACGAGGATTTAAGAGCGTCACTTGAGAAGTTGCAGCTCAATGATGCTTCTCTTGTATTTGAACCAGAGTCTTCACTGGCTCTTGGATTTGGTTTCCGGGGAGGATTTTTGGGTCTTCTTCATATGGAGATTATACAGGAGAGACTCTACAGAGAGTTTAATATGGATGTTATTACCACCGTGCCAAATGTCTCCTATAAGGTTCATACTACTAAAGATGAAATAATTGATGTTCATAATCCATCAGGGCTACCTGCTCCAACATTGATCGATTTTATAGAAGAACCATATATTCGTGCTCAGGTTATCTCCAAATCAGAATATTTTGGAGTAATTATGAAACTTTGTCTTGATAAAAGAGGAACACTTGTAAGTCAGCATTTTCTTACCAGTGAGAGAGTTGAGCTCAATTTTGAAATGCCTTTGGCTGAGATAGTGTTTGATTTTTATGATAAATTGAAGTCTGTTTCCAAAGGATATGCCTCTTTTGATTATCATGTTACCGGTTACAAGCCGGCAGAGCTTGTCAAGTTGGATATACTTCTTAACTCAGAGCCGGTAGATGCTCTTTCAAGTCTGATTCACAAAGATCATGCATATGATTTTGGAAGGAGGATGTGCGAGAAACTTAAAGAGTTGATTCCGAGACAACAATTTGATATCGCGATTCAGGCTGCAATTGGAGCCAAGATTATTGCAAGAGAAACAGTTAAGGCTGTCAGAAAAGATGTAACTGCAAAGTGTTATGGTGGTGATATTTCACGAAAACGAAAACTTCTCGAGAAACAGAAGAAAGGCAAAAAAAGAATGCGTCAAATAGGAAATGTAGAAGTTCCTCAAAGCGCTTTCATGGCTGTGTTGAAACTTGACTAGCAAATTTAATAATTGTATAAAAATGAGGCTGTTTTTGGCCAAATTAATGAAAAAAAGAGGGGTCCAAAAATTGCTTTTTGGACCCCTCTTAATTATTAATAAATTATCAGTTATTCACGGAATTTGGCAAACTCTATATCCTTAAGAGAGCGAGCTTTCAGAGCTTCATCTTTTTCATGAACATTCTTAAGTTCCTTGGCTACTTCTGACATTTTACCCTGACGGGCAGCAATGATTGCGCGGAGATAAGAAGAGCGGGCACAATTACATTTAATAACGCTTGAAGCTTTATCCAATTGATTTGTAAGTATATATGCAAGACCTTCGTTAGGATCGCCGGTTCCTGCAAGCTTATTTACTGCATCATTGTATCTGCCTTCAAGGATATCAATTATTGCCATATTTTGCTTTGATTCAGGCAATTTTGATTTTGCAAACATTGCCTTTGCTGTTTCATGATCTCCACTTCTCAAAGCGAGAATCCCTGCATTGTTATAATAATAATCGCTTGTTTTGTCAGCAACCTTTGCAAGAGCAGCCTTGGCTTCTGTCTCTTTGCCGTTGTCAAAATATAGGGCTGCAAGATTGTTATATGCGCGGTCGCATTTAAACTTATCACCTGCCTTGGTCAGAAGTTTGACTTTGGTATTCATATCATCCACCAAACTGGCTGTATAAAGCAATGCTTCTACATCCATAATATCTATATTATTGGTTTTTGCCAGTTCCTTTAGCTCTTCGTCTGTATAGTTTGTGTAGTCAATATTTGCTATAAACCTTGCTCTACGAAGTTCCGGAAGTATTTTATCTGCAAGGATTCGGAACACCTTAGACATATTTTTTATCTCTCTCTCTCTCACTGCCGGATCGCTGTACATTGAAAGTACACGCAGGATAAGATCCTTGTCTGGAATGGAAGACTGTGATACTAATTCCTGGAATCCTTCCCAGTCTTCATCTATTGAAGTTACATCTACAGGAGCATTTACAGGAGCTTTCTTTGTAATTTTATCAAAAGCATTCTTGGCAGTAGAGGCTCTATTGTCAGAAAGCTTTGCGTTTAAAGCTTCTGGCCCATCAGGAGATGCGTAGGCAACTATATTGGTGTTTTTTACAGTTCTTCTTTCGTCCTTGTTTACTGAGGCAAGGAAGTTCTCAAATTCCTTTATTTCTGCTTTTGTAAGTTCTTTTGGTCTAACTACCGAACTGTTAATTGTATAAAGAATCTGTGCCTCTTTTTGCTCACTTAAAACTTTTTTATACTCGTCCTTAGCATAGACAGTCTTTCCGGACTTGTCAACGAGCATGTAAGTAGTATTTGCCCCATCAGCCAGTTTATATGCTGCAGGGAAATCTATTTTTTTGTCTTTATTCCATATGGCAACGCGCAGTTCAAGATGAGAGACTTCCATTCCCGGTTTGTAGGTAAATTTAACACTGTGGTTAGATTTGGCACCGGATAGAGGAATAACTTTAAAATTGTCTGTAATTTTTTCACCCTGAAGTTTAAAGGCAGGAGCAGAAACTTCACCTCCTTCATATACAAGTACGGGCACAATCTCCATTATTGCTTTGGGATGGAAATATCCTTCAGGAAAAGTTATTGAATAATTAGCACTAATCTCTCCGGCGACCACTTCAAGTACTTTTGGAGTTGTCTCTGTAGTTATCAGTTGTGACTCTTTGACCATCTTTGCAGGATTGCTGCAGGATACCAGCGCAAATCCTATAATAGCAATAGAGAAAATTTTAGTAAAGCTTCTTTTCATATTTATCTTTTTTAGTGTATTTATTATTTTCATTACGTACAAAATTAAGAAATTTTATTCACCTTTCTTAATAATATTATTTGACAAAAGCATTTCCAAGTCTTGTGGTGTATCAATAGAGAAAGATTGATGTTGTGTAACTGCAACTTTAATCTTATAACCATTTTCAAGCCACCTTAACTGTTCAAGTTGTTCGGCAATCTCAAGAGGGGACTGCTCAAGTTTTGTAATTTGCTCAAGTATCTCTCTTCTAAAGGCATAAAGCCCTACATGCTTATAATATGTATTCCCATCATTCCACTTCTCTGTTTCTATTCCTCTTTTAAAAGGAATGGCACTTCTACTAAAATACAATGCATTCATATCTTTTGATACAACTACTTTTGGCGTGTTTAAAGTAAAAATATCCTCTTCAGGTAAAAATTTTTTCACTAAAGTTGCAATTTGAGTACTTCTGTCATTAAAACAATTCATCAGCTCCAAAAGTTGTGCCGGTTCGATGCAAGGTTCATCTCCCTGCACATTTACTATTAGGTCAAATTTGATATCACCCTCTTTTTCAACAGCTTGAAGAGCCTCATAACAACGGTCTGTACCGCTGTGATGCTTTTCAGATGTCATTACAGCATTCCCGCCAAAACTTTTCACTTCGTCCAAAATACGCAAGTCATCCGTTGCAACACAAACATGTTCAAAAACAGCAGAGCTTCTTTCGTATACTCTTCTTATCATACTCTTGCCATCAATCAATGCGAGAGGCTTACCGGGGAAACGAGTTGAACCATATCTGGAAGGGATGATTGCTATTACTTTCATGTAAATAGATTTTAAATTTTTCAAAGGTACAAATTTTAACTACTTTTGTGTACTATGGATATACGCGCAATTAAACAAAGATTTGACATTATTGGCGATAATCAAGCCCTAAACAGGGCTATTGATATTGCGGTTCAGGTGGCAAGTACCGATTTGTCAGTTCTTGTTACAGGTGAGAGTGGGGTGGGCAAGGAGGTTTTCCCGCAGATTATTCATACAAACAGCCCTAGAAAACACAGCCAGTACTTTGCCGTAAACTGCGGTGCCATACCAGAAGGGACGATAGATTCCGAACTTTTTGGCCATGAAAAAGGATCATTTACTGGAGCATATGAGACGCGGAAAGGCTATTTTGAAGTTGCTGACGGAGGGACACTTTTTCTCGATGAGGTTGCAGAGCTTCCTTTGTCAACGCAGGTCAGACTGCTTAGGGTGCTTCAGTCCGGAGAGTTTATCAAGGTTGGTTCCTCAAAGGTTCAGAAAACAGACGTAAGGGTTATAGCTGCGACTAATGTCAATATTATGAGAGCCATAGAAACGGGGAGGTTCAGAGAAGATCTTTATTATAGACTGAATACTGTTCCGATATATGTGCCTCCTCTTAGAGAGAGAAAAGAAGATATTCACTTGTTGTTCAAAAAATTTGCACTTGATTTTGCAGATAAATACAAAATGCCTGCAATCAGACTTACTCCGGAAGCTGTGAGAGTTTTGGAAAACTACAGATGGCCAGGCAATGTCAGACAACTAAAGAGTATTGCCGAGCAAATTTCTATTTTGGAACAAAATAGAGAGATTTCCTCAAGCGTACTTAGAAAGTATATTCCTGAAGAGGTAATAACTCATCTACCTGTAAAAGCTGAAGGCCATGGAGTAGATTATATGACTGACAGGGATATTATATTTAAGATTCTTTATCAGCTAAGGCAGGAAATTGAGGAGATTAAAGCAAGTATGGGAACTCTGCAGGTTCAGACGGGTTCTGCTATCACTAAACGTGAGGAAGTTGACAGTATGATTGAAGAACATAATGTGGTCGATTATGATGAGGATCCACAGATTACTTCCAATAAGGATTATCAGCAGCTTTCCATTCATAACATGAATGCTGATTTTATCAGAAGAGCTCTTGAGAAGCATAATGGTAAAAGGAAAGCTGCAGCAGCGGAATTGGGCATATCAGAAAGGACACTTTACAGAAAAATTAAAGAATTGAATTTGGATTTATGAGAAACCGCTTAATAGTTCTATTAATTATTCCTCTTTTGTCAAGTTGTGGGATATACAGTTTCTCAGGGACATCGATAGCTCCTGATGTGAAGTCTGTTACTGTACTTACAATTCAAAACAGAGCCATGAGGGTAAATCCATCCTTAAGCAATACACTTACCGAGGAGCTCAAGGAAAAGTTTCGGAAACTCACTACATTAAAACTTGATCCCGACAATGGAGATATAATTATTGAGGGCAACATTATTTCTTATGAAACTACTTCATTGGCGGTCACATCCCAGGAGATAGCTTCTCAGAACCGGCTTACAGTTACTGTAAAGATAAAGTATACAAACACAAAGCATCCCGAGGAGAATTTTGAAAAGTCATTTGCGGCTTTTGAAGATTATCCCTCTACTCTTGGTCTGGATGCGGTAGAGGCTTCACTTGTAGATTCAATAGTTGAAAAGCTTGTGAATGAAATTTTTAATGCCACTGTGGCTAATTGGTAAAATTATCTATTATGGCTGATTCGGATTTATCTACATTGGAACAGACAATAGAGCAATATCCCTGGTTTGCCCTGGGACATTATGAACTGTTTCGAAAGGCTTGTGAATTGGGAGAAGAACATGTCAGATCTTGCTTAAGTCGCACAGCAGCTCATATCTATTCGCGGGAGATACTTTTTAACCTCACCAAAAGGGCAGGCGAGCGTAACAATTCCGAAACTCAAGTAGTTGAAGCGGCTTTTGAGGAAATTGTTTTTGAGGTTGATGAGGAGCCACTTAATATACAGGCGACCTCTAAAATTATTATGGCTGGAGGAGATTACTTTTCAAAGGAAGACCTTGAAGAGACTCCTCTTGATCCTAATGAGCCACTTGATAAATTTATTTGTGAAAAGCCATCCTTACTTAAGAGCAGTATTAATTCCCGCCTGAGTATTGATGTGGCCGAAGAAAAAATTGCTGAGGAAGAGTTTGACGATTCAGGATTTTATACTGAAACACTTGCAAAAATATACAGTGAACAAGGGTATTACAAAAAAGCAGTGGAGGTTTATGCTAAACTTATTTTGTTATATCCGGAAAAAAGTAGTTACTTTGCATCCCTTGCACAAGAAATAAAAAGTAAACATAATCAAAATTGACATGTATACAGCAATCTCCATTTTAATTGTGATAGCCAGTGTTTTACTGACAATAATAGTTTTGATACAAAACTCAAAAGGCGGAGGCCTTGCAGCAAACTTTGCCGCAGGTAATCAGACATTTGGAGTTCGTCAAACTGCAGATTTCCTTGAAAAGGCTACATGGACGCTTGCTATTTCAGTGATAGTTTTATGTATACTTGCTACTGCGTTTGTTTCTACAGGTGGCAAAAATACAAGTACTGTTCAGCAGAAGATTGAAAATACTGCCCCTGTACAGGGACAGCCACAGTTTCCATCCTCAACTCCTTCAAATACGCCTGCGACAAATAACGTACCGACTGAAAACCAGGCTGTTCCGCAGAAATAATTTTACAGAAATGAATATTCCGAGCATCTGAAAAGATGCTTTTTTTAAAAAATCACTACTATGTGATACAAGGTAATAAAAATTATATATATATTTGCACTGCCAAAAACTATTAAATTTTAAATACTATAAAAATGAAGAAAGTTATAAATGTCGGTATTGGTGGCAGAAGTTTCGTAATTGACGAAGATGCTTATCAACAACTCGAAAAGTATCTGGAAAAATTTCGTGATAAAATCGGAATGGGTGTTCAAACAAAAGATGTTATGGAGGATCTCGAGCAGAGAATTTCCGAGTTATTTGCAGAATCCCTTAAATCTGAACAGGAGGTTGTAAATCTATCTTTGGTAAGCAAGGTAATCTCTCAATTAGGGATGCCTGATGGCAGTCCAGCTGACGATGATTTCAATTCTTTTGAAACTGTTAATAAGGTTGTGACCAAGAGACTTTACAGAGACCCTGATTCAAGGGTTATTGGAGGAGTTTGTAGTGGTCTTGCTTATTATCTCAATGTAGATGTTGTACTGGTTAGAGTGCTTTTTTGTATTGCCTTTATGCTTGGAGGAGTTGGCTTTTGGGGCTATATTATTTTCTGGATTGTTACTCCTTTGGCTAATACAGCATCTAAAAAGTGTGAGATGAGAGGATTGCCGGTAACTGCCGAAAATCTGAGAAAGTTTTCAATTTATAAATAATTAAAAATCATGAGTGATATAAATACAGACAATATTAAGTCACAAATGCGAAAAGGGGTACTGGAATATTGTATCCTGAGCATTCTTGACAATCATGATGCCTATGCATCGGAATTGATAAGTCAACTTAAGGAGGCGAGTATGATAGTGGTTGAAGGTACACTTTATCCACTTTTAACTCGACAAAAAAATCAAGGACTTTTGAGCTACCGTTGGGAGGAGTCTCCACAAGGTCCTCCAAGAAAATATTATTCCATAACTGCTAAAGGAAAAGCTCTTCTGGCAGAGATGGATGTAGTCTGGGATGAGTTAATTCAAACAATCGCATTATTAAGAAAAAATAATAACTAACTATGAAAAAGGTCGTTAAAGTAAGTATAGGAAATCTTGCCTTTACCATTGATGAAGATGGTTATGAGTTGTTAAAATCCTATTTGGGAGAACTGAGGGCTCATTATAGATTAAAACCAAGTGGCAATGAAATTATTGAAGGCATAGAAGAGAGGATGGCCGAGCTTTTTATTGAAAAAGCTGGTGTAAATGGTGTTATCTCCTTGGAGATAGTCAAAGAGGTAATTAATATCCTCGGGAGGCCTGAACTTATTGAGGAAGAAGCAACAGAAGACTATAGCGAGAAGAAGGATTCATCTTACAGATCTGTCCCGAAAAGACTTTTTCGTGATCCTGACAACAAAATGATTGGCGGAGTATGCTCCGGTCTTGCGTCCTACATCAATACTGATCCACTTTTAATCAGAATACTGTTCATAATATTTTTTATTGGGTTTTCATTTCTTGGCACTCACATAGGAGGTCCAATATTTATGGTATTACTATATTTTGTTTTATGGATAATGATTCCTGAAGCAAAGACTGTTGAACAGAAATGTGCAATGAGAGGCGAGGGGGTTGACCTTAACAATATTCAGCGAAGAGTAGAATACGGGGCTTCAAAATTCAGTGAATATGTTAGAAATTCATCTTCAGACAGTAACTCAACAATGACAAAAGTATCGAAGGTTGTTTCAAAGATATTTGCTATTCTGTTTATAATTTTTGCAGTAATCGGCATATTGTCGTTAACTCTTCTGTTCCTTGGCATTGAGATAATGAACGGCTACTTCCCGATAAATCTGTTTGATTTCGTGGCGTTTGGGATAACTAATTCGTTTTGGATGAAACTTTTAATAATATTAGTGCTTTTACTCCCTTTAGTTTGGATGTTCATTGTGGGTATACAGATACTTGCCGGATCAAGAACCAGGCGATTTAGACCAGGACTCACCATATTCATTATCTGGACAATATCTGTTTTTTCACTTGGAATAGTCGGTACTATAGCTTCAAAACCATTTTGGAACCAGGCTACCGAGGAAGTTTCATATACTTTAAGAGGTGATTTGGATACAATTTATATTCAACTTGAGTCAGATAGAAAGATGCCGAGTGATAATTTGCTGCTTAAAGCAGACCATTCAAGTTTCAATCTGATTTGGGTTGATGAATCAGGAAAAGAGTTAGTAATTTTTCCTGAAATTGATATTATAAGACAGAGCGAAGAGTCTGCAAGAGAATTGGTTTGCGAGACAAGTACAATGTCAAATACTTATGGCGAAGCATTGCTTAAGGGGAGAAACATGCCTCAGTGTGTAGATGTCAAAGATTCACTTATCACTATAAGAAGCGATATATACAGTAAAAGCGCTAAGTGGAGCGGTACTACTAAGGAAATTAAATTATTCCTGCCCGAAAAAGTAAAAGTAATTATTACAAAGCCGGTTAATTTTGACTTTTCGCACAGATACAGAAGTGATTTTCGATGGGTGGGAGGTTGTAACCATTTCCACAGTCACTATAGAAGCTATTAATATTACTTGATAACGTTAAGCTCCCTGCCAACCTTTATAAATGCAGATACACATCTGTCAATATGTTCAGGCTCGTGACCTGCAGAGATCTGAACCCTTATGCGAGCCTGATCTTTTGGAACTACAGGATAATAGAAGCCAGTTACATATATGCCTTCATCCAGCATCTTTGATGCAAAGAGTTGAGCCAGTTTGGCATCATATAGCATGACGGCACAAATGGCAGACTGAGTAGGTTTAATGTCAAATCCTGCAGTTTGCATTTTATTGAAAAAGTAAGTGGTATTACTATGTAACTTGTCCTGAAGTTCATTGGTCTTTGACATCATGTCAAACATTGCAATTCCTGCCGCAACAACCATTGGAGGGAGGGAGTTTGAGAACAGATATGGTCTTGAACGCTGGCGAAGCATTGCTACAATCTCTTTTTTGCCTGTAGTAAAGCCACCAATCGCTCCTCCAAATGACTTGCCAAGCGTGCCGGTAAGAATTTCTATTTTCCCTCTGAGATCATACAGCTCTGTAGTGCCTCGTCCTGTCCTGCCCACAACTCCGGCAGAATGTGATTCATCAATCATTACCATGGCATTGTACTTTTCTGCCAGTCGGTAAATTTCACTAAGTGGGGCGACATTGCCATCCATTGAAAAAACTCCGTCAGTGACTATGAGTCTGAATCTCTGTGATTGAGCAAGCTTAAGACATTCTTCCAGCTCAGCCATGTTGGCATTTGCATATCTGTATCTCTGTGCCTTACACAGTCTAACGCCGTCTATGATTGATGCGTGATTAAGAGAATCAGATATAATCGCATCGTCCTCTGTAAGAAGTGGCTCAAATACTCCGCCATTGGCATCGAAACAGGAGGCATATAAAATTGCATCCTCTGTGCCAAAAAATTCAGAAATTTTTCTTTCCAGCTCGATATGCAGATCTTGTGTACCACAAATAAAACGTACACTAGACATCCCAAATCCTCTCTTGTCTAGGGCCTCTTTGGCAGCATTTATGAGGACAGGATTGTTGGAAAGGCCAAGATAATTATTTGAGCAAAAATTGAGGACATCTTGTCCTGTATTTACTTTGATAACAGCCTTTTGAGATGTGATAATTATTCTTTCATCCTTATAAAGGCCTGAAGATTTTATTTCTTGTAATTCTTGTGACAAGTAGTGCTGAAAATTGTTGTACATATTTCAATAATTAGATGATTGCGACAAAGTACTGTTTACTATTATTTACAAAGTTATAACGAAATCTAAAATTTATAAAAAAACATGAAAACTATTTTTGTTTTTTAAGTTTTCAATTGTAAATTTGCGCCTCAATTTTAGCATTTATGTGATATGGAATTAAAAGAGAGAATAGTGGAAAGTTCTATCAATCTTTTTTTGCAACGTGGATGTAAGTCTGTTACTATGGATGACATTGTTGCAGAAAACGGGATATCAAAAAGAACTTTGTACGAAATTTTCGAAGACAAGAATTCTTTACTGATTGAATGTCTGGATACTGTTTATGAAAGAACCAAGACGGTTACAGATCAGATATTTGCAACAGCAGATAATGTGTATGAGCTTATTTTCAGAACCCATGAATGCCAATCAGACAGCAGTTATCATTTGAGATTATCTTTTTTAATAGAGTTAAAAAAATACTATCCGGAGGTATATGAACAATTAGTGGCAAAGTTTTCGAAGTATCACGATGAAAATACTATTAGGTTTATAAGTAGAGGACAAGCCGAGGGGTTAATTATGGAGCAACTTGATATAAGCATAGTTTCGAAGACTTTGATTGCAATGTCCAATATGGTAATTAGAGGTGATACATATGATAACGTTAATGCAACCAGAATAGAAATATTCAAGCAGTCAATATTGCTTTATATCAGAGGGATATCCACAAAAAAGGGAATTGAGTTATTAGATAATTATTTAAATAATAAACAATATGATCAGAAGAAAAATGAAAAAAATTAGAGTATTAATGATTGGAGCGGCACTATTGCTTCTATGTGGCAATGATGCAATAGCTCAGACAAATATCAGTCAGAATCATGATACGTTAAGGCTTACTATTGATCAAGCTTTGGAAATAGCGCTTAGTGATAATCAACGCATCAAAATTGCGGAAGCTGAGTTAGAAAGAGTGAATTATCTTAAAAAAGAGAGTTGGTATAACCTTCTTCCTGACTTAAACACAACAATGCAGTACACTAATAATATTTACAAGCAGATTTTTTTCTCTGATTTTTTTCCTGGAGGTAAGATGGAAGTGGGCTCAACACATAGTTATTCAGTTACTACAAATGCTACCTTACCGATCTTTGCAATGGGTTTGTACAAAAACATTGAACTGTCAGGGTTGGAGATAAAAGCTGCTCTCGAATCTGCTAGAACAACCAAACTCGATCTTATACAGCAGGTTAAAAATAGTTTTTATGGCATTGTTATGATGAAAGAGTCTCTGAGAGTCCTCGAAAAGAGTTATAAAAATGCTTCGGAGAGCGCGGAGAACATTAAGAGAATGTATGAACAGGGACTTGCAAGCGAGTTTGATAAAATACGCTCGGAAGTTGCAGTAAGAAACATTCTGCCCTCTCTTACCGAAGCAAGAAACGGGCTCGAGTTGTCCAAATTGCAACTTAAAATACTGCTTTCATTGAAAATGGATCTTCCAATTGATGTAATTGGTGATTTTTCATATCTGGAGGCAGAGATTAATAATTTCAACGGGAATATTCCATACAATTTTGAGATGAACAGCAGTTTAAGAACAATGGACATTCAGCTTGAAAAGTTGAACAAGACCTTTGAGCTCGTTCGTTCCCAAAGGCTGCCGGTTCTAGCAGGTTTCGGCAACTATGTTATTCAAAAACAGAGTAATGATTTCAATTTTAAGGGAATATGGCCAAATTCATTGATGGTCGGAGTATCTCTCAAAGTGCCAATTTTTAATAAGTTTTCTACATCTCTTAAGGAGAAAGAAACAAGGGTAGGAATTAGAGAATTGCAACTTCAAAAAGATCTTTTGGAAAGCAGCCTTTCATTAACTGCTCAGAATTCCATAAATGCAATGCAGAGAGCAAAAGTTCAGCTTCAATCTGACAAGGAGGCTGTTGCACAGGCTATCAAAGGATATGAAATAGCGAAGGTGAGGTATAAAACTGGGATAGGTACGGTACTGGAACTGAATGACTCAGAAGTATCTCTCACAACATCAGAGCTTAACCTTAACAAAACACTATATGACTTTTTGAAGGCTAAGAACGAATTTGAAAAAGTTTTGGGGATTGAAAAATTATAAATATAAAACACATATGAAAAAGGGATCTATTTTATTGGCTTTAAGCTTATTATTTTTGTCAGTCGCTTGCTCTTCTGACAAACAGAAAAAAGGTGCAGACGACATTACGGTAGCGCCTGAAGTGGTGGAGGTAAAGGTCGCTGAAACTGTAAAACAGATGGTTCCTCAGCAAGTGGAGTTTACCGGAAATATCGAACCATTCGTAAAAAACAATATTGCAAGTGGAGCCTCTCAAAGAGTTGAAAAAATAATGGTGGACGTAGGCTCACATGTAAGGAAAGGTCAACTGCTTGTTCAGATGGAGAGTGTTAACTATTCACAGGCTAAAATTCAACTCGAAAACTTAAAGGTTAATCTGGCGCGTACGGAAGAACTCTACAAAGCGGGAGGTATTTCACAACAGCAGTATGATCAGATAAAGACTCAGGTGGATGTTGCTGAAGAGAATATCGGTAACCTTTATAAAAATACTCAACTTTTTTCTCCAATTGATGGAATTGTAACACAAAGGAATTATGACAACGGAGACATGGTAGGAGCCATGCCAATACTGGTTGTTATGCAGATACAGCCTGTCAAGATATTGATTAATATTTCGGAAGAATACTTTCCACAAGTTAAAATTGGAACTCCGGTTCAAATAGCTCTTGATGTATATAATGGAAAAAAATACCCGGGGAAAGTCAGTCTTATCTATCCTACAATTGATCCCACAACTCGAACATTTCAGGTACAGGTCAGTATTCCAAATTCCAATTTGGACATTCGTCCGGGCATGTTTGCTCGTGCTACAGTAGATTTTGGCTCCAAAGACAGAATTGTCGTTCCTGACAAGGCGGTAATTAAACAGGTGGGAACAAATGACAAATATGTATATGTTCTCGACGGGGATATTGTAAGATATACAAAAGTAGATGTGGGCAAGCGAGTTGGTTCTATCTATGAGATAAAAAGCGGTTTGGAACTTGGTCAAAAAGTGGTTGTAGCAGGTATTGCCAGGCTTGTGGATCAAGCTAAAGTTAAAGTTGTTGATACAAATCTGGACCTTAATAAAAACGAGTAACTTATGAAATTATACGAAAGCGCGGTTAAGAAACCGGTCACAACGGCACTCATTTTTGTGGCGATTGTGGTATTGGGACTTTTTTCATATTCAAGGCTTTCTGTAGATCTTATTCCTGATATTGAAATGAACATGGCTACAGTCATGACTACTTATTCAGGAGCAAGTGCAGCAGATATAGAAACTAATATTACAAAGGGTCTCGAAACATCTTTGAGTACTGTTTCCAAATTGAAGAAGATAAGTTCTGTGTCAAAAGATAATGTATCACTCATCACACTTGAGTTTGAGTATGGCACGAACATGGATGAGGCGGTGAATGACATGAGATCCGTTATTGACATGCAAGCCACCTATTTGCCGGAAGAGGCTGAAAAGCCGGTTATTTTTAAATTCAGTTCAGAGATGATGCCTATCTTCTTTATCTCAGCCAGAACGGACAAAAGCATTCAGGGATTGTACAACATATTGGATGAAAAAGTCGCAAATCCTCTAAATAGAATTGATGGTGTAGCTTCAGCCTTTATTACAGGTGCTCCTAAGCGAGAGATTCAGGTAAGGACAGATCCTAAAAAAATGGAGGCTTACGGTATCCCTGATGAAAAACTTGCCAATGTCATTGCAATGGAAAACAGAAATATACCTGGAGGTGATATCGATGTTGGTTCAGAGACATATTCTGTAAGAGTAGATGGAGAATTTGAAGAGAGCGACATGATTCAAAATCTGATTGTAGGCAGCTACATGGGACGGAATATTTATGTCAGAGATGTTGCCGAAGTAAAGGACACTCTTAAGGAAAGAGTTCAGGAGGTTACAATAAATGGACAGAGAGGGGCAATGATAGTTGTTCAAAAGCAATCCGGAGGTAATGTTGTTGATATAGCGAATAGGATTAATGAAAAACTCCCTGAAATCAAGTCATCACTTCCTCCTGACATACATCTCGACATTGTACTGGATACATCTGATTTTATCAAGAAGAGTATCAGTTCATTGACGGAAACAGTATTACTTGCCGGTCTGTTTGTCATGATCGTGGTTCTTGTCTTTTTAGGTAGATGGAGAGCAACATTTATTATTATTCTTGCTATTCCGGTCTCACTTATTGCCGCTTTCATATATTTGATGGTTTCCGGTAATACGCTTAATATTATATCCTTAAGTTCTCTGTCAATAGCTATTGGTATGGTGGTGGATGATGCAATTGTTGTGCTGGAGAATGTGACGAAACATGTAGAGCGAGGCAGCAAACCGAAAGATGCTGCTATATACGCGACCAATGAAGTTGCTGTTGCCATTATTGCTTCTACTCTCACAATTATTGCAGTCTTCTTTCCACTAACCATGGTTTCCGGACTTGCCGGTATCCTTTTCAAACAGTTGGGATGGACAGTTACAATTGTAATAATTGTTTCAATGATTGTGGCATTAAGTCTTACACCTATGCTTTGTGCAAAAATGCTTAAAGAAGATCCTGGCAGGAGCAGATGGTTTAATAAAGTTTATGGTCCAATCGAAAAGGGATTAGTGGCTATTGATTCAGGTTATGAGAAATTTTTGCAATGGGCGCTGAAAAATAGATTTTTAGTTATTGGCAGTACTCTTGCAATGTTCGTCGGAAGCCTTTTTCTTTTAAATGTTGTAGGTACAGACTTTTTCCCTGATTCAGATAATGGAAGAATAGGTGTGACAGTAGAACTTCCTGTAGGTTCAAGAGTTGAGCAGACAAGAGTTATGAATGACTATTTATACAAATTGTGGAAGGAGAAATATCCTGAAATTGAGGTGATACAGTCAACATATGGTCCTTCAGATGGTTCAAATATTTTTTCTTCAATGACTGCTTCTGGAACAAATCTAATATCATATACCATCAGACTTTCTGACGCTACAGAGAGAGAGAGAAGCATCTTTGAAATATCTGATGAAATGAGAAAGGATCTTGCTAATATCCCTGAAGTTTACAAATCTATTGTTTCACCCGGTGGTGGACGTTCCTCTTCTTCGATGGGTATGGGAAGCTCTACATTTGAGGTAGATGTTCTTGGGTATAATATGACTGATGCTGAGGCAACAGCCTATCAGATAAAACAGATAATGGAGAATACTGCAGGCTTGAGAGATATTCAGCTCAGCAGAGAGGACTATACACCTCAATTTAAGGTTATTTTTGACCGGGATAAGTTAGCCATGAACGGACTAACAATGACATCTGCAGCAACTGTCGTAAGAAACAGGATAAATGGTTTTACTGCTTCGACCTTGAGGGAGGAGGGTGATGAGTATAATATTACTGTACTCAACTCCAAGAAATATCGATCAAGTGTAGATGATATCAAAAACATTTTGATTTACAATACTCAAGGTAAGGGTATAAGGCTTTCTGAAGTTGCTGACGTCAGAGAAGGGTTTGCTCCTCCTTCAATAGAGCACCTCGACAGAGAGAGAGTCATTAAAGTTACAGGTTCAATTTACAACCGCCCTCTTGGGGATATCGCAAAAGATATGAAGGCTCAACTTGCGAAAATTAACTATCCACCTCAGATTACTGCAGAAATTTCAGGATCTGTTGAAGATCAGCAAGATTCGTTCAACGACTTGTACACTTTGCTTGCATTGGTTATAATACTTGTTTATATAGTAATGGCTGCTCAATTTGAATCTTTCAGAGATCCGTTTATTATCATGTTCTCTCTTCCATTTGCATTTACAGGAGTATTCCTTGCACTTTGGATGACAGGCACATCTCTAAGTATTATTGCACTTATAGGTTCTGTAATGCTTGTAGGAATAGTAGTTAAGAATGGCATAGTACTCATTGACTATATTAATCTTAACAAAGAGAGAGGTGCATCTGTCAGAAGGGCAGTTATCAGCGGTGGCAGATCACGTTTGAGACCTGTTTTAATGACTACAACAACTACAATTCTTGGTATGGTACCTATGGCAATTGGTATAGGAGAAGGTTCTGAAATATGGCAACCAATGGGAATAGCCATTATTGGAGGTTTGACTATTTCTACTATTCTGACCCTTATTGTAATACCTTGTATTTATACTTCGTTTCACTTCGGTGATATGAAGAGAAAGAGAAAGAAATTTGCGGAAGATTTATCTATAATTGATAATTAGTATGAAAGCAGTAATGATAGTGTACAATCAGGCTCACAGTGCCGAAGTACAGGAAATTTTGGACAAATGCAATATTAGAGGTTTCACCAAGTGGGAAGATGTTCAGGGTCGTGGCAGCAAGGATGGTGAACCACATTATTCTACTCATGCATGGCCATCAAAAAATATGGTAACAATCACAATAATAGAGGATAATAAATTGTCGGAGCTTATTAAGCAACTCAAGTTCCTTGATGATAGAGCTGAGAAACAAGGGCTAAGAACTTTTGTTTGGGAAGCAGAACAGGCATGGTGATATTTTCTTTGGATAAGTTATTTCAATGTTATAAATTAGCGTCGGTTTAATAAAAAATTTAATTATGGCAATAGCAGTCAATGATTCTAACTTCAATCAAATAGTTATAAACTCAGACAAACCTGTATTGGTGGATTTTTGGGCAACATGGTGTGGACCATGCCGTATGGTTTCACCTATTGTCGACGAACTTGCTGCCGAGTACGAGGGAAAGGCGGTTATTACTAAATGTGATGTAGATTCTAGTTCTAATGTACCATTGAAATATGGGATTCGCAATATACCGACTATTCTGTTTTTCAAAAATGGTGAAGTAAAGGATAAAATTGTTGGGGCAACCACCAAATCAGCAATAGTTGCTAAACTTAATGCGTTGATGTAAATTTTCATGAAAAAGGCACTTGCACTGTTGATAAGTGTGCTATTATTGAGCACTCTGTCTTATTCTCAGACCAGATTTGGGATTAAGGGCGGGCTTAACTTTACAAATATTTCCAACATCTCTTCGGATACAGAGAAAACATGGAAGAATCAAACAGGTTATCAATTAGGAGTAGCTCTTCAGATTAAAATTCCCGTTATCGGTTTAGCCATTCAGCCCGAGCTTTTGTACTCTACAGTTAAATCTGCCTCTGACAACGGGAATGAGATTAATTTAGATTATCTTACTCTTCCTGTCAACATCCAATTAGGAACAGACATGCTTTTTTTCAGGCCATTTATAGTTGCAAGTCCATTTGTTTCCTATATGATTGACAATAATGTCAGGCTTGAGGATCAGCCTGTAGATGAAATAAACAGGTTTGACTATGGTGTAGGACTCGGAGTTGGCATTGATATCTGGAAGCTGCAGATTATGGGTAAATATAATTGGGGTCTTGGAAAGCTTGAAAATGCAGGCGATGAGTGGGACCAGTCAAAAACTTATAAAAACGCGACTCTTCAGGGATTTCAACTTTCTATTGCTTTCCTGTTCTGATTAATAAACATGAGTTAAGAAAGAAGTTTTTTCCAGTGGGCCGCCTCAGCTTTACTGAAGGCGGCTTATTTGTTGGGTTATAATGGGATAGTTGTATCTCTTGGTTGAAAATAGAAAATGGAAGGTTTCGACATTAAAAGTGATATAAGTGAAGAATTTCACAGATACAGGGCACTTGTGGAGGATAGCCTAAAAAGCAAAAGTTCCCTGCTGGATGCCATTAATACCTATCAACTTCAAAACAGTGGCAAACAGTTAAGACCAATTTTAGGCATTCTATCAGCTAAAGCTTGTGGTGGTCAAGTAAATGACAGGACAATTTCATGCGTAGCAGTAGCAGAAATGATACATACGGCAACTCTGCTTCATGATGATGTTGCCGACAAGTCTGACAGGAGAAGAGGTGTAAAAACTGTTCAAGCAGAGTATACCCCTGCAGCCTCAGTTTTAACGGGTGATTACTGGCTTTCAAAGGCAATGACTATTTTGGTAAATCTTTTTGATCACCAAATTATGGAATTCTATACCAATGCCGTTGTAAATTTGTCTGAAGGGGAGTTGTTTCAGATGCAGAAGGCCAGGTCTCTTGATACGAGCAAATCAGACTACTTTAATATTATTTACAGTAAAACTGCAAGCCTTTTTATAGGAGCAGTCAAAAGTTCGGTGTTTACTGTTTGTGATAAAGAGGATGTGCTGATGAATATGGAAATGTTTGCGGAAAATCTTGGGATAGCTTTCCAAATAAGGGATGATATTTTTGATTATATGCCGTCTTTGAATACCGGAAAACCTGCAGGCGGGGATATTGTTGAAAGAAAGCTCACATTGCCTTTGATTTCGGCTCTTGATTTAGCAACTGAGGATGAAAAGATCAAATTGAAGAGTATGTTGAAAGAGAGGAAAACTAATGATAATGTACTTGTTCAAGAAGCATTCGGCATTGTTGAGAAATACTCGGGAATTTATTTAGCTCAACAGGAACTGTTAAAATACTGCCAGAGAGCAGAAAAAGCACTTTCTTTTCTTGAAGAATCTTCTTATAAGAGAGATCTTGTAATGCTTGCCAAATATGTCGGGGCAAGGCTTTATTAAAACAATCTCGAAGCTGCTTCTTCGAGTTGCTTATAAAAATCTTGACCAAATGCAAAAATAAGAGGGTCCTTTAAAAACTTATAGACAGGTATTCCTTCCCTTTTCCCCTTAACGAAGGCATCCATACAGAGGTACCACTCATGTAGATTTAAGGCAGTCATACCGTTGGACAGTTTTGACACTCTTATGGGATAAAGCCAGCAGGACATGGGCTTTTTCATGGAGCAGCATTTTGCTTCAAAAGCTTTTTCAATGCCGCACAAACAGTTGTTGTCTTTGTCAAACCAACTATACGCACACTCTTCTCCGTTTACCAATGGAGTAACAGCATCTCCGTCAGCATCAATAACAAAGGGACCCTGCTCCTTAACGGAGCGGATCCCTTCAATAGTCAGGTGTTTTGAAAATTGTTGAAATTCTCCGGCAAGAATATCACACTCGTTCTTTTCAAGTGGAGCTCCACTATCGCCAATTATACAACAAGCTCCGTGGCATTTGGAATAATCACAGCAAAAATGTTCTGTTATGATTTTTGGTGAAACGAGTATATTCCCAATAGCAATAATCGGAGAATAATTCATACTACTTCTTAAAACCATTCATTATTATCTCAACTTCATTTCCTTGCGTAAGTGCAGTCTTGATAAAGTTATCAATCTTCTCGGGAGTCATGCTTTTGAGAGTTGCCTCATAAGTTGAGTGCATATCCTTGCCTAGGAAATAACGGTTTGTAAGAACAGAGAGCCAATATTTATTTTCTCTGAGATTTTGAGTATAATTTTTCTGCATATATTCAATTACCTTGGCAAAATCTGTTTTTTCGACACCATTATTCATAACATTTTCCAACTCCTTTTGTGCTCTTGCGATGAGTCTGTCTTTGATGGCTACGTCTGTATCAAAGCCATAGAGAAACACAAAGTAATCTTCGGGATAATATGTAACGCTCATGCTTACACCAACACCATAAGTACCACCTTCATCTTCCCTGATAGTTCTGGTAAATACCTGATCGAAGATTTGTTTGGTAATGTCTGCCATAATTTTGTTTTCAACATTATAAGGTACCTTGCCTGAGTATATCTTGTAGACAGTTGATTTAGGAGTCTGCATCTCTTTGTCAAATTGTTTTGAGATGACTCCCTTAACAGGGACATTGTTCAAGTTTTTCCAGTCTTCTTTTTTAGCCTTGTTTGCAGGCAAAGATCCAATGTATGTTTCAACCAGTGGTTTAGCGGTGGCAGGATCAATGTTGCCAACAAATACAAATGTAAAATCAGCAGCATTTGCAAAACGCTCTTTGATAATCTGTAATGCTCTGTCATAATTAATCTGGTCTAACATTTTTGATGTTAACCTGCTTACGTATGGGTTGTTGTTGTAGAGGGTCATGGAGAGAGAATCTTGGAAAGCAACCATAGGAAGGGATTCCATATTAATCAACTGAGCTCTCATTCTTGCAATATATGAATTGAAAGCTTCATCATCTTTTCTGACGTCGGTATATGACAGATAAATTAATTGCATGAAAGTTTCGAGATCCTTTGGAGAGGAAGATCCACTAAGCGTTTCGTTATTAACCCCAATAGAAGGGTTGACAGATACATTTTTACCCGCAAGATTCTTCTTTAAATCTATTGCGCTGAATTTTCCAAGTCCTCCTAAAGTTGCTATATCATCTAGAACTTTTGTAACGACTACATCTTCGGGATTAGTTAGTGAAAATCCTCCACGACTTGTGGCAGTCAACAAAATCTGATCTTCCTTAAAATCAGTTTTCTTAATTACAACAGTAGCTCCATTGGAAAGTGTCCAAACTATGGCATCGGTAATCGGTTCGCGGATTTCCTTGACAACTTTCCCAGCTTTTGGAGTTACTGCAACAAGAGGTTCATTGGAAACAGTCTCCTTGTACGGTTCAAGTTTGTCATTAAGAGCACTTTCATAAAGAGAGAGAATCTCTTCTTTAGTTGGTACTTTTATCCCTTCTTTTTGAGGCATCATTACCAGCATTACCACATTTTCTCTTGTCGGCAGTGATTTTGCATATGTATTTATCTGATCGACAGTAATTGCAGGTGCTATCTGCTGCATCAATGTATACTCCATCTCAATTCCAGGCAAAGCTTCTCCAGTAAGGAAATGGTTGACCAGATTTTGAACATAGAAATCATTCTTCTGATTTTCACGCTCTTTATAAAGTCTCTCCAGCCTGCTCATATAATTTGCTTTTGCTCTTTCATATTCTGAAGCAGTAAAACCAAACTGTCTCATCCTTTCTGCCTCATTAATAATTGTTCTTACACCTCTTTCCAACTCACCTTCACGAGCCTCTATACTCAATGAAAAAGCTTTTTTTGTCTGAGATACAAAGAAATCTCCATAACTTGCATCTGCTCCAACAAAAGGAGGGTCAGATTTTTGGACTAACTCTGATAGACGAGAATTGAGCATTGAGCAGACCATGCTGTTCATGTAGTCAATGACTGTTTGTGCAACTGTTGGCCGTAGTTCAACTGGTACTACATCATGTTTATACATCAGATAAAACTCTGTTGATTTGGATTCCGGGTCACTTGCTATAGCAACAATTGGCTCCTTATTGTCTTCAACCGGGAATTGAATTCTTTCTGCCGGATTTTCCCTTTTAGGTATGGAACCGAAGAGTGATTTAATTTTATTTTCAACTGTCACAGGGTCGATGTCTCCCACAACTATTATTCCTTGAAGATCTGGGCGATACCACTTGTTGTAGTAATCACGAATTTCCTGATAAGTAAAGTTATTGATAACATCAAGAAGTCCTATTGGCAGTCTTTCACCATATCTGTTGCCGGGGTACATGTCGGGAAGTACTTTCTCGAGCATTCTCATGGAAGCATTACTGCTTGTTCTGAGCTCTTCACGAATAACACCCCTTTCTTCGTCAATGTCTTTGTCAGTAAGAGCTATCCCACATGACCAATCGTGCAAAATTAAAAGACAGGAATCAATAATGCCCTCTCTTTTAAGAGGAACGTTGGCAACATGATAAACTGTCTGGTCTATTGAAGTGTAGGCATTGAGATTTGCGCCAAACTTTACACCTATTTTTTCAAGGTAAGAAACAATGCTGTTCCCGGGGAAGTTTGTTGAGCCATTAAAGGCCATATGCTCCAAAAAATGGGCAAGGCCCCTTTGATTTTCCTCTTCGAGGATTGACCCGACCTTTTGAACTATGTAGAAATCTGCCTGGCCTTTAGGTTCAGAGTTTTTGACAACATAATAAGTCAGACCGTTGTCAAGCTTCCCAGTTTTGACCTTAGGATCCAGAGGCAATGTTTGAGGCATTTGTGCAGAAGCAAGAAATGCCATTACCAAAGTTACCGCAAGGGTAAAAATCTTTTTCATGAAAGTTAATTATTTTTAATACAGTATAATATAGACAAATATAGATATAATTTTGTATCATTTATTCTTTTTATTATTTTTGTAAGGATAGCGATTTTCTGTTTTATCTAAATAAAGACGTAATATGAAAAAAATTGTGACCATTTTATCGACTTGCATGCTCTCTCTCTTCTCTTTTACTTTTGTTCATGGACAAGACATAGCTGCTGCAATTGAAACTTACAATGCTGGAGCGACTGCTCTTGCATCAAATAATTATACTGCAGCTATTGAGTCGTTTAATAAGGCGATTAAGATGTTTGAGGCAATCAGTGAACTTGACGAAGATGGTGCATCTGCATTTAAACAGTGTAAGGAGATTTTGCCTCAGATTCATTTGAGATATGGCAAAGAGCTAGCGGTTAACAAGAATTTTGACAATGCTTTGGCACAGTTGGATAAAGCTATAGAAACTGCTAAGAAATACAATAATCCGGATGTTGAGAAAGAGGCTAATGAACTCATTCCACAACTTATTATGGCCAGTGCTGACGACAACTTAAATCTGGGTTTGTTCAATGAAGCAATTGCAGGATATAACAAAATGCTGACTTATTCTCCAAACGATCCTAATGTATATTTGAGGTTAGGTATAGCTCAGTCCAAACTCAATGATGAAGATGCTGCAATTGCTGCCTATTTAAAGGCAATCGAACTTGGCGACAAGCAGGATGCACCAAAAATGCTTTCAAACATATATCTCAAGAAAGCTGCTACTGCCTTTTCAAACAAGAATAACTCAGAAGCTCTGACAATGGCTAAAAAGGCAAATCAGTATTTTGAGACAGTTCAAGGGAATCAGATTCTTGGTTTAAGTGCCATGCAACTTAAGAAGTATGACGATGCTATCCCTGCACTCGAGGCATATCTTGCTCAAAGCAATGATGTAAAAAATAAAACGGCAATTTTGTACAATATTGCTGCAGCATATGAGGCTAAAGGCAATATAGCCAAGGCTTGTGGCTATTATAAACAAGTTGTTTCAGATCCAAAATACAAAGCTGCCGTAGAATATAAGATTAATACAGTTCTTAAGTGCAAGTAACCACATTGGAGCTTCTTGCACCTGCAGGAAACAGAGACATCGGCATTGCAGCAATAGACTGTGGTGCCGATGCTCTCTATATTGCAGGTTCATTTTTTGGAGCCAGATCTGGTGTAAGTAATTCACTTGGAGATATTGGATCTCTCTGTAATTATGCTCACAAATTTGGCGCAAAGGTCTATTTAACTCTTAATACAATTATCTTTGACAATGAGATAGAAAAGGCTGTTTCCTTGGCATGGAAGGCTTATGAAGTTGGTTGTGATGCGCTGATTATTCAAGACTTTGGTTTGATTAATGCCGGTTTACCTCCCATTCCTCTGTTTGCATCTACTCAGACAAATAATCGGGACGTTAAACAGCTGCAATTACTTGAATCACTTGGCTTCAGCAGAGCAATACTTGCCAGGGAGCTTTCTATTGAGCAGATAAAAAATATTCGCAAGGGAACCACTATTGAACTTGAATCATTTATTCATGGAGCGCTTTGTGTTTCATACAGTGGCCAATGTTATTTAAGTGCTCGTTTGACGGGCAGAAGCGCGAATAGAGGAGAATGTGCACAACCATGTCGCTCAAATTATAATCTTTTAGACGGTAACGGGAATGTGTTAGTTAAAAACAGACCGCTATTGTCATTAAAGGACTTAAATTTAAGTGATTATATTGAAGAAATGGTACTTGCGGGAGTCACTTCTTTTAAGATTGAAGGCAGGCTTAAAAATATTTCATATGTCAAAAATATTGTAAGGCATTATAGGGGTTTGCTCGACAATATACTAGAGCAGGGAACGTTTGGAGACGAAGAGACTCTGTATCGTCCTGCTTCTTTTGGTAAACTTTATGGAGGCTTTTCTCCAAGGACAGATCTCACTTTCAATAGAGGGTACACCCATTTTTTTATTGAAGGGAAAAGAGGAAATTGGCAAAGTGGTCAGAGTGCAAGGGGTATAGGAGAATACATTGGAGAAGTAGCCAAATCATGGAGAGATAATCAGGGACATCTCGTTTTTGAATATAAATCCGATATCTCTCTTGAAAATGGAGACGGACTTTGCTTTGTTGGGCTGTCTAATAAAATAAGTGGTGCAAGAGCCAGTAAAGTCATTGGAAATATGGTTTTTACCAATGAGGCGGTGGATATTAGTGAGAAGACAAAAATTTACAGGAATTACAGCATTAGTTTTGAGAGAGAGTTGAAAAACAATATGCCAAAAAGATTATTAAAAGTTGGGGTTTGTTTTGAAGAGATTAATGGAGAATATTTTCTCGAAGGAGAATGTGAAGATAAAACTGTTGTAAAAATTAGCATGGGAGCCAATTTTGAAGTGGCAGACAATCAGAAGAAAGCAAAAGAAACCATTTACAATCAGCTTGAGAAAGTGACAGACTGTTACATGTTTGAAGTTAGGGAGATCAAAGCCGAGAAATTGCCGTTTTTACCGGTTTCAGTGTTGAATCAGGGGAGAAGAGATATGGCAAATATAATGCAAGGAACAAGACCGGAAAGGCGGAGGGTGAAAGAACTGTGCAGTAACACCCGGACAGATGTAAAAATAGGCAGGAGACTCAGTTACAGATATAATGTTGCAAACTCTTACGCCTCAAACCTATATAAATCTTTGGGAGCTGAAGAAATTGAGCCTGCCTTTGAAATTTTCAAGCTATCAGAGGTTGAGTTGATGAGATGCAAATATTGCATAAGATATGAGCTTGGTCTTTGCATCAAGAATAACAGTAGTGAAAACTCGGGATTCCCTCTTTATCTTGAAAATAATGGTAGAACCTTAAAGCTTGAGTTTGACTGCAGAAACTGTGAAATGATTATTTTTGGTTGATTTTTTCAATAGACAATGAAATTTTCTGATGTAGTCGGACAAATCAGCTTGAAGCAGCAACTGATAAAACTCTCTAAGGAAGGGAGAACTAGTCACGCAATGCTTTTATGTGAAGAACAGGGCTATGGAGCGCTTTCAACTGCTCTTGCTTTTGTTCAGTATAATTTATGTCTCAACAAGAGTGCGGAAGACTCATGTGGCTCATGTCCAACGTGCAATAAGATACAAAAGATGATTCATCCGGATCTCCACTTTGCTGTTCCTGTCAATTCCACAAAAAAGATTACAGCTGATAAAAAACCCGTGACCGATCTTTTTGTCGATGATTGGAGAAGGGCGATATATGACAATCCGTACATTACTGAGCAGGAATGGTATGATTTGATTGGGATTGAAAACAAACAGGGCATTATTGGAGTAAATGAGGCTGCTCAGATTTTGAAAAAGTTGAGTTTTCGTTCGTTTGAAGGAGGTGACAAATATGTAATTATTTGGTTACCTGAAAGAATGAACCAGGAAGCTGCCAATAAACTTCTTAAATTAATTGAAGAACCACCTGCCGGAACATATTTTATTATGATTTCTCACTCTCCGGAGAGAATTATTCCTACTATTGTGTCGAGATGTCAGATTGTTAACTTGATGCCTATTGAAAAAGAGGTGCTTGCGCAAAGATTGGTGGAAGAGTTCAATATATCTGAAGAAGAGGCTTTCTTTTGGGCAAGGATATCTGGAGGGAGCTTAAGCAAGGCCAGAGAGATAATTAATTCAGATAGAGAGACTGTTGAAGATCATGAGCTTGTGGTAAAACTACTTTCAGCTTGCTGTAGTAAAGACATGCCTGAAGTTATCTCCCTTTGGGAAAGATTGTCAGCGATGAATAGAGAGAAACAAAAGAGTTTTTGTCATTATGCTCTTGAATTTTTAAGAGAGTTGTATATGACAAGTCTTGGCTTGTTTGATATTTCAAATACTCCTGTCAGAAAAAGAGAAAGTGTCGTTAGTTTGTCGAAGAGGATCAACCCTTCTTTTTATATCAAAGCTTATGAGATTTTGAATGATGCTTTACATGACATAGAAAGAAATGTTAATGCAAAATATATTTTTGCGGATATGAGTAATCGCTTTTTTTTATCTTTGCAGCTATTATGAAAGATCAGGAAATTATAAATGATTGTTCCAGAGGATGTAAGATTTGTAAAGCTTCCGACGATACTTTAAATGTGAAGTACGACAATAATTGTTGCAAGCTGAGTGTTTTTGATTGGTTACAAGGAATTCCGGATGAAAAGTCAAAGGATATATTTGAAGTACGTTTCAAAAATACAAGAAAATCTTATTTCAGGAACGCATCAGATCAGCAGATTGATGTAGGTGACATAGTGACAGTGGAAGCAACAAATGGCCATGATGTGGGTATTGTTACTCTTACAGGTCCTGTGGTACTGATACAACTTAAGCGAAATAATATTGATATTGATCATTTTGAATTCAAAAAAATATACAGGAAATCGAGAGGGGTTGATATTGAAAGATGGCAGGATGCTATATCGAGGGAGCACAAAACAATGATTAGAGCGAGGCAGATTGCTGCTTCACTTGGTTTGAACATGAAGATAGGAGACGTTGAATTTCAAGGTGATGGTACTAAAGCTATTTTTTATTATATAGCAGATGAAAGGGTGGATTTTCGGCAGTTGATTAAGTTTTTTGCAGAGGAGTTTAAAATCAGGATTGAGATGCGTCAGATAGGTGCCAGACAGGAGGCTGGACTTATTGGGGGAATAGGTGTTTGCGGCCAGGAACTCTGCTGTTCGAGATATATTAACGATTTTAAATCTATTACAACACAAGCTGCCAGGTGTCAGGATCTCTCACTTAATCCGCAAAAACTTGCCGGACAGTGTAGTAAACTTAAGTGTTGCATAAATTACGAGGCGGCAGCCTACATCGATGCTCATTCATCTATGCCTGTTGTAAAAGCTCCTCTCGAGACAGAAGGCGGCCCGCTGTTCTTGATGAAAAGTGATGTTTTGAAAGGGATTATGTGGTTTTCATATGAGGAGAACAGTATTTCAGATATGTTTCCTCTTACTTTTGAGTGTGTAAGAGAAGTTTTGCGGCAAAACACAAGGGGTATTAAGGTCCCGGATCTTACACCTGACAGTGATTCCGGTCCGGAATTTAAAAGTGCTGCAGGTGAGGGAAGTATTTCGAGATTTGATGAAGAAAGGAAGGCTAATCGTTTAAATCATAAAAAAAGGAAAAAACAATCTTCCGGAAGAAATAATGAAAATCAGAAGTAAGATATTACTGTTGTTTTTTTTTGGAGGTTTGCTGTGTTCATGTACAAAAGATAATTATGAGCCTTCGGCGCAATGGGTCAAGTTTAATTGCAGGAACACTCAGAAATCGTTTAATGTTGATTTTTTATTAAGAATTTCGGCAACTTATAAAGATGAAACGCTTCCAGTTATGCTTGAGATTCTTTCTCCTTCAGGCATTAGATATAAAGATACCTTGAAAATCCCTGTTAAACAGCAAGATGGTGACAGTTTGACTACTGTTGTAAGAAGTGGAGTTTGGAGGGACATCCTATGGCACTATAGAAAGAACGTCCGTTTTCCTCTAACGGGCAGATGGTTATTTACCATATATTATTTAGAACCTGGCACAAAAGAGGGGAAACTTAAAGAGTTTAAGTTGAAGATACAGTAATTATATGGGGAAGGATAAACTGAGAAGATTTGCCGAGAATGAGACTTTTAGCAATCTTTATCAACCGGATTTTAGCGAAGTCTTCAGTAAAGATTATCGACTTAAGGGAAAATGGGGGCGGGAAGTTTTTGGGAATGATAATCCTATAGTTTTAGAGCTCGGATGCGGCAGAGGAGAATATACTGTTGAAATGGCAAGAAGAAATCCCTGTAATAATTATATCGGCATTGACATTAAGGGAGCAAGATTGTGGAGAGGTGCAAAAAGTGCGCTTGAAGAGAACCTTGTTAATGTTGCTTTTGTCAGGTGTAGAATTGAGTTTGTTGAAAGTCTTTTTGGAGAGAATGAAATATCGTCTGTGTGGATAACATTTGCTGATCCTCAAATTAAAAGAGAGAACAAAAGACTTACTTCACCAATTTTTCTAGACAAATATGCAAAATTTCTTATAAATGGGGGGACTGTTCACCTCAAAACCGACAGTATGTTTCTGCATGAATATACTATTGGAATAGTTAAAGAAAGGGGGTATGAAATCATTGAATGCAACAGAGATATTTACGGCACCGGATGTGCTGGGCAAGATAATATGTTGAATATCAAAACCCATTATGAGGAGATCTTTCTTTTCCAGGGACTTCCAATAACCTATATGTCTTTTAAAATTACTCGGGATTCCCTTGGGAGGCGTATTCAATAGATTTTGCCAGGCGATAAACATCCTTTCTCATCCCTTTAAGGACAATGGGATTATCGCTGAAATCAACCACTATGGTGTCTTCAAACATTCGGAACAATCGAGTAACTTTTGATTTATGTCTGAAAGTCAGGGTGGTTGCATCTTCTGCTACTTTTATATAATTGCTGTCTTCAAATACTTTGAGTATTTTATCTCTCTCTTCAGCAAAAGAATGATTGAGGTAGGCACGTTTATTGATGAAACTTACCAGGGGATATGCAAGAGAAATTACAATAAAGAACACTAACAATTCGACACCTGATCCAGGCCTGAACAGTGCAGAATAGCTCAGTTCTTGTTTTGATGCCAGAGCAAAAATTGCTATAATAAGTGAGAAAATAATGACAAAATAAATAAGATATTTAACAACTCTGATAAAATACTTTTTAAAATCAAATCCGCTCTTCATAGTATGAAATGTTTTTATGATTATTAAGGAACTGATGTACAATAAACGCAAAGCTAAATAAAAATCTTAAATTTGTCTTATATTACAAAAATTAATAAAGTTAGAATTATGGAAAAAGAGAGAACACTTAGAAATATTGTAATAGCTCTGTCAGTAATAGCTCTTTTGCTTATAGGAGTTCTTGCATACATATGGATAGACAGAAGCAGGATAATAGGAGATCTGACTGTTGAAAAGGAGCAGTTAACTCAACAGACAGAGCAACTGAAGGAAGAATATTCCATCTTGACAACAAATAATGACAGCCTCAATGTGCAGCTTTCAAAAGAGAGGGAAAAAGTAGACCAGCTTATTGACAGGCTAAAAAGGACAGAGGCAACCAACAGAACCAAAATACGTCAGTACGAGCAAGAGCTTGGAACCTTAAGAAGTATTATGAGGGGTTATATTATACAGATTGATTCACTGAACACCTTGAATATCAGTTTGAGAAAAGAAGCAACTGCTGCAAAGGATGAAGCTAGAGAGACCAGACAGAAATACGAAGAACTACAGACTACAACCAACGAATATGCTCTTAAGATACAAAAAGGTTCAATGTTAAAGGGGAGAGGGATCAACGTCGTTGCAATTACGGCTTCCAACAAGGAGACTGACCGAAGCAGCCGTACAGTTAAGATTAAAACATGCCTCTATCTCGTAGAGAACAATATTGCAACAAAAGGACCTAGAAAGATATATATCAGAGTGAAAGGACCTGATGGTATTTTGATGACCGACGGAAGTCAGCAGATATTCAACGTGAGTGGAGAGCAGATGATTTATTCTGCAGTAAGGGAAGTTGATTATCAGGGATCAGAACTTGAAGTTTGCATCTATTTTGCAGGCAGTGCGCCTTTTGTCAAAGGAGTTTATAATGTAGATGTTTATACGGAGGAAGGCAAGCTGGGTACAGCAGACCTTTTACTCAAATAGTCAAATTGGCAGGGATTTATATACATATTCCTTTTTGCTCGCAATTTTGCATCTATTGTGATTTTTATTCTATAAGAAACAAAAAGGATAGAATTGAAAAATATATAGAATCGCTTCTCTGTGAAATAGAACAGAGAAGCGATTTTTTTCAAAACAGCAAGATAAAGCCCACGACTATTTATATTGGAGGAGGAACCCCCACACTTTTGTCATCTGATCACCTGTCAAAAATTGTCAAGTCTGTTTATGCACAATTCAAGATTGACATTTTTTCTCAAATTCAGGAATTTACTATGGAGGCAAATCCAGATGACCTGACCAAAGATTATCTTATTCAACTTAAAGATATTGGTATAAATAGACTGAGCATTGGTGTTCAATCTTTTTTTGACGAGGATTTGCTTTGGATGAATAGACGTCATGATTCGCATAAAGCAATAGATGCTTTTTTTATGGCGAGAGATTGTGGCTTTACTAATATAAGTGTGGATTTGATGTTCGGCTTTAGTTTATTGACAGAACAAAAACTCATGGCAAATCTTGAGCGACTGATTTCAATAAGACCGGAACATTTGTCTTTATACCAGCTTAGCATTGAGAAAAGGACTCTTCTTGGGAAAAGTTATGAAAGTGGAGAATATGTTCCTTTATCAGATGATATCTGTTCATTACAATATTCTCTTATTCAAGATGTGCTCTCAAAAGCGGGTTATATTCAATATGAAATTTCAAATTTTTCACTTCCCGGCAAGGAAGCCTTGCACAATAGTTCTTATTGGGAGCATAAACCCTATATTGGATTTGGTCCTTCGGCACATTCATTTGATGGAAAGACAAGAAGCTGGAACTGTTCAAGTTTGAGTAAATACTGTTCTTTTCTACAAGTAGGAGACAGGTGTTTTAAATATGAAAACTTATCTCCCCGGAATATATTTAATGAGAAAATAATGCTTTCTTTGAGAAGAACTGTGGGAGTTGACATCGAAGTTCTCAGAGATGAGACACCTCCTGAGATTTATTCTTTGTTTCAGCTTCAATTGGAAAATGCATTAAAGAGAGGGGAGGTAGTTATGGATGGAAATAAAATAAAAATCCCACCCGACAAGTTCTTTATATCTGATGGGATAATAAGAGATCTTATGATAGTTTAAAACTTTTATTTTTCAGCATATCCCATTTGACTTGCAGTAGGCTGTTATGGCAATAGTGGCGAAGCCGAGAAAAATAAAAGTAGCGTAAATATAAGCAATAACCTGCAATCTTTTAAGCCATTTTGAATTGTTCATACCCAAGGTTTGGAATGCACTCCAGAAACCATGTGTCAGATGGAACCAGATAGCAAAGAACCAAATAAGATAAAGTATAACAATCCATATATTACTGAATGTAAGTTGCATGAGATTGTTTACATTTTCAGGTTCTCTGCCTGTGAAATCCTTCAACTGCATATGTGCCCAAAAATGAGTCAAATGGAATATAAGGAAACCCAAAATTATAACTCCTAGCACAAACATGTTTTTGGAAGCCCATGAATCTGATGCCCCCTTGTGTGCGACTGCATATCTCTCTTTTCCCCTCGCCATCAGGTTTGTGATAGTAAGATAGGAAGCGTAGAAAATATGAATTATAAAACCGGCAGCAAGTATGGGAACTATTGCAACTACAACGGGAGAACTCATAATTAGTATGATGGTGTCAAAGGCCTCTGGACCAAACAAGTATGCAGAATTTGCAAAAAGATGTACCAAAAGGAAAAGCATCAGAAAGAGTCCAGTAATACTCATAATAAATTTCTTGCCGATGGAAGACGTAAATATGTTGCTCATGCCGCTATAATTTTATTATTAATAGTATCTTTTTTTGTTTGGCAAAGATATAGCCTTGCTTGTTAATTTCATAATATTTAGCTACTTTTGTTCTATTCAGATGTTTTAATGACACAATTTAATACCTAATAATTAATGAAATACAAAAGAGTTCTGTTGAAACTGAGTGGAGAAAGTATTGGAGGCAGGATTGGTGTGGGTTTAGACGAAAATATTCTTGCTCAATATGCCAGGGAGATACATGATACAGTAGCTTTGGGTGTTGAAATAGCAATTGTTATAGGGGGAGGAAATATATTCCGGGGACTTTCAGGTGTCGGAAAGGGCTTTGACAGGGTCAAGGGAGATCAAATGGGCATGTTGGCGACTATAATTAACAGTATTGCACTTTCGATGGCAATTAAGTCCGAAGGAACTCCTGCAGAGGTTTTTACCTCAACTCCTGCAGAACCTTATGGAATCTATTACGGCAGAGATAAAGCAGTAAAGTTTATGGAGAGCGGCGGTGTATCTATTATTGCTGGTGGGACGGGCAACCCTTTTTTCACAACAGATACTGCTTCTGCTCTCAGGGCAGCTGAAATTGGAGCTGAGGCGCTTCTTAAGGGTACCAGAGTAGATGGTGTTTATTCGGCTGATCCGGAGAAATTCCAGGATGCTTTCAAATATACTTCTATTTCATTTGACAAAGTACTTGAAGACAATCTTAAAGTTATGGATTTAACTGCGTTTACTTTGTGCAAGGAGAACAGCATCCCAATAGTGGTCTTTGATGTTAATATACCGGGGAACCTCGTTAAGGTTGTCAATGGAGAAAATATAGGTACACTCGTTTCTGATGATAATTAATTTAATTATTGTTTTATGGATATAAATAATCAAAAAGAGGTTATAGCAGCAGCTAAAGAAAAAATGATCAAAGCAATTTTTCATTTGGAAGAAGAGCTTAAATCTTATAGGGCAGGTAAAGCAAATCCTGCAATTTTCTCTAATATTATGGTAGATTATTATGGTACCATGACACCTATTCCCCAGGTTGCAAGTATTACGGCTCCTGATGCAAAGACGATGTTTATCCAGCCATGGGACAAAAAGATGATTCCTTTGATTGAGAAGGCAATAATGGCTGCCAATATAGGTTTTACTCCTCAAAACAATGGAGAGCACATAAGGATAAATGTACCTCCACTTACTGAGGAGAGGCGCAGAGAGCTTGTTAAAAAGGTGAGGCAAGAAGGCGAGAATGCTAAGATAAGCATTCGTAATGCCCGAAGAGATGGTGTTGAGTTGCTTAAGAAATATCAGAAGGAAGGACTTCCTGAAGATATTGTTAAGGATGGGGAAAGCATTCTTCAAAAGGAGACTGATAATTGCAACAGGAAAGTTGAAGAGATTTTACTCGCAAAAGAGAAAGAGATTATGACAGTATAGAGATGGCTGCACAAATCGCCAGGGTTCGGTTCTTCTACCCTTTTTTCAGTCTTTTGATATTATCCTTTTGTATAATATCCTGCAAAACTCCCCAAATTGAAGGGCCTCAGGAGTCTTATTTGCCTTCTGAAATTGCACCTTCATTATCAGAACTGCCTCTTCGCATAGAACTTGATGTCAAAAAAATAGAGAGTGTGGTTAATGCAAGCATGAATGGTCTTCTTTATCAGGGAGACAACCTTGCAGGAGAAGACCTTTCTGTCAAGATATGGAAAGGAGGTCAATTCATGTTTTTTGTCAACAACAATGAAATTACTTATAAGGTTCCATTGAAAGTATGGTGCAGATATGGATGGAAAGTTGAGAAATTTGGAGTTTCGTTTTCAGATCATTATGAGGCAACAGGGACAATTTCACTGGTATACAAAACAGCTGTAGGTATTGATAATAATTGGAAACTTGTTACAAAAACAACTCCTGCAGGATACGAATGGCTTGAAAAGCCCAAAGTTAAAGCGATAGGTGTTAATATCCCCGTTACGCCAATTGCAAATATAGCACTTTCATATTTTCAAAAAACTATAACAGAGCAAGTTGATAAAGTTCTCTATGAGAACGTCCCATTGGACAAATACATAGGAGATGTATGGGAGGAGGTACAAAAACCATTTTTACTGAGTGATGAAGATAATCTCTGGATCAGAATAACTCCAAAAGAAATATTGCTTGCTCCATTTACAACCAAGGGCAACAAACTGAATATCACCATTGTATTTTATGCCCAAGTTGAATCTGTCTTTGGTGCCCAGCCTGTTGTAAAAAACAGAGTGCCGCTTCCTTCGCTAAGATATATTGAAAGACAGCCACGGCAATTTTCAATTAATGTAGGAGCAGATGTAACTTTTGATAAAATTGCAGAATTTGCGCGTAGCCAATTACAGGGAAAAAGTTTTACAGAAAGTGGCAAGATTATTAAGATAGATAATCTTTCACTTTATAGCAGCAGTGGAAGAGCTGTGGTAGTAGCAGATTTAAGTGGTTCTTATAAGGGAAGAATATATTTTACAGGTAAGCCCGTATATAATAGCGAAAAACAATCTCTTGAAATTGCAGAACCGGAATTTGATATTAAGACACAAAATGCTCTTATCAAGTCTGCTAACTGGTTATTGCACGGAATGATACTCAAAAAAATAACTCCTTTGCTGACTTATCCTTTAGAGGAGACTCTGGCAACATTGAAAGACCAGGCAAATTCCATGCTTAAGAGTTACGAAGTTTATAATGGGATACATATAAACGGCTCATTGGATTCTTTGGCTGTCACAAATGTCAGTATGATTCCCGGAGCTGTAAGGATAGGCGCGGAGATTAAGGGGAATGTTGCACTAATTATAGATGAGCTTAAGTTCTAATTATTTTTTGGTTCGAGGATAGAAAGGTCCCAAGTATGAACTTGCTTGTTAAACTTACTCTTTTTTCTGCCTCTATTTCCGTCGAATTGCCCTACATATTTTATTTTGACTTGATCTCTTATATTTGGTGCCAGCAATGTATCAGCCAGTCCATGAGTTAGGATAACACATGGCAAAGCAGATACTACGGCAGAAGAGTCTCTTATGTTCAGCGGCTTAATAACTCTGTGAGCATCATATACCTGTTCAATCCTCAGTTCCTTGGAGGAATCATAGTAAAATTGAAGATTTGCTACTTCAGGCATATTTCTTGTCCTGTCGAGTCCATTAAATTCCGGGTTGTTAAAGGCTCCAGCAATTAAAGGCATTAAAAAAATACTAACAAAAATAAACAACACCGCAATTCCACCGAGGAATCTCATTGGATCAGGTTTGATTATAGATCTTTTTATAAGAAAGACTCCGACTGTCAAAGAGATGGCGGTTATAATAGAAAAGTTTAAAATGGAAAGCTTCACATCTTGAAAAGGTGCTCCATCACGGAGAATAAGCAGATATACCCCAATTGGAATTATAAAAGAAATGATAGCAATTGGCAGGGTATTAAGGTAGTAAATCCATTTTTTGTAATTCAATTTTTCTTTGATTGCAGATGCCCAATAGTCGAAAATATATGCCATTGTCATAGCAGCAGGAATCAGCATTGGCAGCAAGTATCTTGTTTTCTTTTCAGGAAGGATTGAAAGACAAACTATTACAAGAATCATCCATAGGAGTGCAAAAGAATAATCTTTGGGATGATTTACTTTTTTCTTCCAATAAGCCCAGAAAAGAGATGTAATGCAAAGTATTGTCCAAATACCTGTCTCAAATGCAAAATCATAATAGTAATACCAAGGTCTTGTATGATAATTTGTCCAGTTTTGAGATTCAGTGCCAACAATTTTAAGAAATTGTTCAGGACTGGCTAAATATACATACAGATACCACCAGCCACCTGCAATCACCGCTACTAAAATAAAAGCAGCTATACCTTTCCATTTGCCTCTAAGACACTCTCTATATGTTACAAAGTATGATATCAGAAATGGCAGGAACAGGCCATATAAACTTATTGGCCCTTTACTCATGAATGAAAGCCCGGTAAAGAAGCCTGAAAGAGCAAACAACCCAATATTCCCTCCATTTTTTCGTATTGCTTTTATCAAAAACAAAATAGCACCAGCCATAAAGGCATGGCAGTAGATATCCCAACTTGCCGTTCTCCCTGCCATAATTATATTGTAGGATGTGCATAAAATAATAGTGGATATCAATCCATATCTTTTATTGGAAGTCAGTTCAACAGCTATGAGATAAAGCATGAAAACGAGAAAAGTAGCTGCGAGGGCAGACATTGCACGCTGGACAGCGATATTATCGGGTGCAATGAGTTCAGCTACTGCGGCCAGCCATGTTGGAAGAGGTGGTTTCTGAAGTCTGATTTCTCCATTCATTGTCGGCACCATCCAATGATTATCGTAAACCATCTCTCTTGCAGTGATAATATTTCTCGACTCCATTATTTCAGTAAATAGGAAGCCGTTATTCACAAAGAAGGTAAAGAGGCAAAGAGACGCAATTATTAAAAAATTCGTATACTTTTTCATATGATTATATTATTCACGATTTTGGGCTATTTAAAATTTGAAAAGTAAATTTTTTCTGTAAAAAATAACTTACAAATACAGTTATGATTGAAACAATCATATTGGAGATTGACGGGAAAATGTGTAATAGATCAACAAAAAACTTAAGACCGAAATAGTTTATTAAGATATTGATTCCATACACAATAAGATATCTGAATAATTGTCTTCTTCCCTTGAGATTGGATTCTGTAAATGTGACGTACTTTTGAAGAAGAAATCCAGAAAGGAGTACAATAGGAAACTTGATAACAAATGCAGCTATATGAGGGCTTATGGTAACTATGCCGAGGTGCAGCATTCTTTTCTGCAGAACGAAATTGTAAATGACAAAATACAAAATCCAGTCAAAAACAAGATTTGCAACACCAGTAACCCCATACCTGAAAAACTGGAGAGGCATTGACTTTCTAAAAAGAGGGTAGAAATGATCGATAATATTGCATATCCATCTTCCTACCCTCTCAAAAAGCGTCTCTAAACTATATTTTATCTCCATCTTTCCTTAGCAGATAAATTCAGACGGCCAAAGATAGATGATTTTTTTTCTAAAATAATTCCTATAATGTAATCTTGACAGGTCTAATCATGTTGGCAGGATCAAGGATCTTGTCAAGTTGTTCTTTTGTAAGCAGTTGTTTGTCGAGAACGAGCTGATAAACACTACAACCACTCTCCAGTGCTTCTTTGGCTATCTCTGTGCTGTTGGCATATCCTATAAATGGTTTTAGAGCTGTCACAATCCCTACAGAATGTTCAACAAGATAACGGCAGTGGTCTGCATTGGCTGTAATACCATCTATGCACTCCACTCTCAGAGTGTCAAATGCTCTTTTTAGCCAAAGAGATGATTCTACAAGGCTGTGAACCAAAACCGGTTCCATCACGTTGAGTTCAAGTTGGGCTGCCTCTGAGGCCATTGTAATAGTAAGATCATTGCCGATAACGCGGAAGCAAACCTGATTGACGACTTCAGGGATAACAGGATTAACTTTTCCCGGCATAATGGAAGAGCCGGGTTGCTTTGGAGGAAGATTAATTTCCGCGAGGCCTGTTCTGGGACCTGAAGACATAAGTCTTAAATCATTGCAGATTTTTGAAAGTCTTATGGCAATCATTTTCAGGGCTGATGAATATGAAACCATCGGCGAGGTATCATGTGTTGCTTCAATTAGATTGTCTGCAAGTTTTATTTTCCATCCGCTGATTTCCTTAAGAAATTGAGTACAAGCTTCGGCATAGCCTGGTTCTGCAGTAATACCTGTACCAATAGCCGTTGCTCCCATATTAATAATTAAAAGCTCCTTTGCTGCATTTTCAAGATGTTTTAGCTCATGCCTCATAGCTGATGCAAAAGCGCCGAAACTTTGCCCGAGTGTCATGGGAACTGCATCTTGAAGTTGTGTTCTTCCCATCTTGATAACTTTGGCAAACTCTGTTTCCTTAACGGCAAATGAGTCGATCAATTGCTCGAGAGCCGCTTTAACATCTAAATGTACCATGTAAAGGCCAAGGTGCATTGCCGTCGGATATGCATCATTAGTAGACTGGGCCATGTTAACATGATCATTTGGATGACAATACTGGTAGTCACCCTTTTCTTTTCCCATTATCTCAAGAGCTCTGTTAGCTATTACTTCATTAGCATTCATGTTCATGCTTGTTCCTGCACCTCCCTGAATCATGTCAACAGGAAATTGTTCTGTATGTTTTCCGTCAATAAGCTCCTGACAGGCAGCCACAATAGCATCCTTTAGAGAAGTATCGATTAGGCCTAATCTGTGGTTTGCAAGCACAGCTGCCATCTTTACCATCCCGAATGCCTTAATAAATTGTGGATAGTCCGATAGTAACTGTCTGCTGATGTCGAAATTCTCTATACATCTAAGCGTTTGTACACCATACAATGCCTCTGCAGGTACCTCTTTATCTCCCAGAAGGTCGTGTTCAATACGTTTTGTACCTTCTGACTTAATATGATATTTCTTCATTTTGGTTAATAATTATATTAAATATCTTCACAAAGGTAACCATTTATTGTTAAATCGAAACCCCGACGGTTAATGTTGTAATAAATTGTAATAAAAAAAGAGGATTATCCTTTATGATATCCTCTGTACTTAAAAATACAGTATAAAGCTCTGAATCCGTCCTTCCATCCAATTTTTTTACCTTCACGGTATGTTCTGCCATAATAGGAGATACCTACTTCGTAGATACGGATTCCCGGAATTCTGGCAAGTTTGCCTGTAACTTCTGGTTCGAACCCAAATCGGTTTTCTTTTAGTTTCAAAGACTGAAGTATTTTGGTGTCAACAAGTTTATAACAAGTTTCCATATCAGTCAAGTTAAGATTGGTGAGCATATTAGACATAAATGTCAAAAATTTGTTCCCTATTGTATGCCAAAAGAAAAGCACTCTATGAGGATTGCCTCCCATAAATCTTGAACCATATACTACATCGGCTACTCCTTTAGCCACAGGTTTGAGTAAATCATTGTATTCTTGTGGGTCGTATTCCAGATCAGCATCCTGGATAATTGTATATTCTCCTGAGGCCAAAGCAATGCCTGTATGCAATGCCGCTCCCTTCCCCATGTTTTTTGTATGTCGGTGGTATCGAATATCCATTTCGGGATTTAACTTCATGTAAAGTTTCACAGCTTCTTCTGTATTATCAGTAGAGCAGTCATTTATGATGATTATTTCTTTATTTATGTTATTGATTAAGGATACATCTTTAATTTTGTCAAGTATCAAATGAATGGTTGTTCCTTCATTATAGGCAGGTATCACTATCGATAGTTTATTGATCATTTTGTCACTTGTTTACTTTTTAATAATTCCGCAAATATCATTGTAAAAGGATCATTAGGGTAATCTCTCTGCATCATCTCTGTCTCTCTCTTTAATTTATCCCAATCTTGAAGTTTTAAATAGATTTGCATCAAATCTACTCTTGCACTGTAATAGTCCGGAACTATTTTCAGTGAGTTAAGCAGAGCATTTTCAGCCTCTGCCAATCTCTCTTTACTTAGGAGAAAATGACCATAATAATACCAAGAGACATGTTCGAAATTTTTGCATTCAATAGCTCTTTTGAAGTATGATTCAGCCAATTCTGTTTTGCCCATATAATCGTTGACAATACCTAGATTGATGTAAATGAATGCATAGACAGGATTTAGCGAGGCAGCCTTCAGAAATTTCATCTCGGCTTGTTCATATTCGCCGTTTTTCATTAGGGCAACACCATAATTCATCCATCCGCGGGCATTTAAAGGGCTCTTTTCAGTAACATCTTTCCAGAGGGAAAGATCATCGTGCCACACCTTATTTCGCTGATGTACGCCGAAAGCATTACCTGTCAGAAATATAATAACAATCAAAACGACAATTCTTTTGCTACTCCTGTTATAAAGTGCATTAGGAAAATATTTGTCTAATAGATATTTAAACCCAGACAAAGCAGCAATTGTCAATCCAATGTATGGAATAAAACATCGGTGATCGTTTAATACTTCTGAGTAAGGCAAAACAGAAGAAGTCGGGATGAGCGAGATAAGGAACCAGAGTAGCCCAAATGAAAAAAGACGAGTATTTTTATTTTTTGAACTTTTCAACGCCAAATACAAAATCCCGATCAAAAGGACAATTCCGGTAATGGCACGGTAGTCTGCAATAGAATTAAAGACTGTCCAGTCTGTGTCGGCAGAGAGATTGTAAGGGATGAAATATGTAACAATATAATGACAGATAACCAGCGGCTGAGTAATCATATATTTATAAACGCTCACATTGTCTCCGCCAGTAGTCCAGGTCTCAGGTATCATTATTTTGTAAAAGATAAAATAGGCTATTGTAAGCAAAATAGCCGGAAGAGCTGTCTTTAATGATCGAATTAATTTTTTAATCTCTTCGGATCTGTAGAAATGGAGCAGATCCATATTCTCTTCGAATATTAGAAGATAGAGCAGTAGCAATGGCGCAAATACGAATGCCATCTCCTTGGCAAAAAATCCAATAAGAGGAAATATGAGGTAAAGTTGGTATTTACGCCAAAACCCGCCTTTGGTAAAAGCGACCATACCTGCCAAAACAAACAAAGCAGCATCAATTTCAGCTCTTTGGAAAATATAGTTGACAGTCTCTGCATTTGCACAAAGAAGCCCAAACATTGTGGCGGCAAGAAGCGCCCAGTTTTCTTTTTTGCCCTGAAAATCAATTTTGTAAAGAAGATCTTTGACAAAAACAAAGATCAAGATACAGACGAAGATGAATGTTATAAAGATATGAATATGAAATACTTGCGTTCCTCCACCTTTAGAAAGCTTGAAATCGATGGCATTTTCCAGAGTAAGAAAAGGACGATAAGACTGATTTGTGGGGAGAGTGCTTATAGTTTTGCCATCAACAAAAAATTTATAAACATTTATATCCCTAATAGCCGGATTATTGACTATTGTGTGGTCGTCGTCAAAATGGAAACTGTTGGAAAAATGATTGGAATATGCAAGAAGTATTGCAAGAAACGCTAAAACAGCCAGCCTGTAAAACTTGGAATTATTGTTATTCATCCGAAGATGTTATTGCCTTGATGCCGGGGAGTTCAATTCCTTCAAGGTATTCAAGCATTGCTCCGCCACCCGTAGAAACATAACTTACCTTATCTGCAAACCCCATTTGGGTAACTGCTGCCACGGAATCTCCTCCGCCCACTAGTGTGAAAACACCTCTTTTTGTGGCTTCAGCGAGAATTGTAGCAATACTTTTAGTACCGGAAGAGAACTTTTCCATTTCAAAGACGCCAACTGGTCCGTTCCAGAGAACGGTTTTTGATGAGAGAATAATCTTCTCCCACTCTTTCACTGTAGATTCTGCAGCATCCATGCCCATCCAGCCATCAGGAATCTGGTCACATGGGCAGATTCTAATGTTGGCTTCATTGCTGAAACTGTCTGCAGCTACAACTTCTCCTAAATAGTACAGCTTTACGTTTTTAACTTTGGCTTTTTCGATAAGAGATTTTGCAAGATCAAGTTGGTCATCTTCGCAGAGTGAATTACCTATTTTACCTCCTTGTGCTTTGACGAAAGTATAGATCATTCCTCCAGCGATTATCATGTTGTCAACTACATCAAACAATTTTTCGATTATGCCGATTTTGGTGGACACCTTTGCACCTCCCAGGATGGCTGTAACCGGGTGCACAGGAGATTTGAGAACTTTATCAATGGCCTCGATTTCTTTCTCCATTAAGTAACCAAACATTTTGTCATTAGGAAAATATTTAGCTATAAGGGCTGTGGATGCATGTGCCCTGTGTGCTGTGCCAAAAGCATCGTTTATGTAACAGTCTGCATATGATGCAAGCCTCTTTGTGAACTCTTCCTGCTTTTTCTTAATTTCTGTCTTTGCTGCTTTTTTTTCTTCTTCAGAAGCATTTTCGGCCAATCCACGAGGCTTCCCTTCTTCTTCTGCATAGAAACGAAGATTTTCGAGGAGTAGTACCTCTCCAGGTTTCAGGTTTTTAGAAAGTTCTTCTGCTTCTGGGCCCATACAGTCAGGTGCAAACTTAATCTTTGTGCCAAGTTTTTCTTCTATTGCAGGAATAATATGCTTTAATGAATATTTCT